>Ga0075429_100004209_pt1 | contig 12321 bp, 8 predicted proteins | sample RhiMetdeltSRZDD3_FD_75295 | JGI IMG/M metagenome (GOLD analysis project Ga0075429, IMG submission 75295) | Populus rhizosphere microbial communities from Tennessee, USA - Rhizosphere MetaG P. deltoides SRZDD3 | ecosystem: Host-associated > Plants > Roots > Rhizosphere > Soil | place: USA...
TCCGAACCCCGGCGCTTCGCGGCAGAGTCCAAACGGCTCAAGGAACGGTGGAGTTCAGTCGTTGGGTGGATCGTCCCGGAGGCGTGGCGCGGCGCGCGGAGATGCGCCTGGGGCAAGCCTATGCCGATAGCGTGCTGGCGGCCGGTCCTCCGAAGCGAGTCCCGATCACGGGGCCCTTCAGCCCGAGCGAGCTGGAAGTCGACCCCGATACGCTTTCGTACTTTCTCGGAAGACTCGCCGACACCTCCTTCTACTCCATCGGCGGATGCTCCGAGGTTGAGATTGTCATGTGGACTGCGTCGGAGCGGCTTGGTCAGTTGGGCCCCGGCGCCGTGCCGGCGCTCGTCAACCGCATCGCGGACCCGGACCCTTTCGTGCGAGAGCGCGTGCAAGAAGCACTTCTCCTCGCGACACAGGATGAACGCATCTTGGCGCGCACAGACGGCGAGTACCTGAAGTTCTACGACCAGCCAGCGAGCGCGCCACGCGATTTGGTGCGAGCGTGGTGGACGAAGTACGGCCCGTACTGGGCACTGGCGGACAGCACCCGATAGCGACCGACAAAGCAACGCACTGGAAGTGGATCGCGCGGACCGCGCCGCTCGCGAGACTCGGTTCCCTTGTTGTGAGGCGCACGGCCCGTGTCCCGAGCGGTCAGGAGTCCTTCATCCTGTAGCCCACGCCCAACTCGGTGAGCAGGATCCGGGGCCGTGTCGGGTCGGCTTCGACCTTCCGGCGCAGCTGCGACATGTAGACACGCAGGTAGTGCGCCTGGCCGCGCGCCGCGTTACCCCAGACTTCGCGCAGCAGGAACTCGTGCGTGAGCACACGGCCGGCGTGCCGGGCTAGTGTCGTGATCAGGCGGAACTCGAGCGGCGTGAGCGAGAGCTCACGCTCGTCCACGGTCACACGCCGCCTCGCCAGGTCCACGCGCACACGGCCGCAGTCGAGCACAGCATCCTCGGCGCCGTCGGCCCCAAGGGTGCGATGCCGCAGGGCCACACGAATCCGAGCAAGGAGTTCGGGCATCGAGAACGGCTTGGTCACGTAGTCGTCGGCGCCGGCATCGAGCGCGCGCACCTTGTCATGCTCCTGCCCGCGAGCGGTCAGCACGATCACCGGCACGCTGGACCATTCGCGAAAGCCCGAGAGCACACTCAGCCCATCGCGATCGGGCAGCCCCAGGTCGAGCAGGACCACGTCGGGCACGTGCATCGCAGCGAGCGTGAGGCCCTCCCGGCCGGTCGCCGCTTCGTCCACGGCGTAGCCCTCGGCGTCGAGGCCGACGCGCAGGAATCGCTGGATCGCGCGCTCGTCCTCGATCACCAGCACGCGCGGACGCGACGCGTCGGCCGTCATGATGTGGGCGCGGGCGAGTCGTGCTCTCGCGGTTCGGGGGCCATCGGCGGAGGCGCGGTGCCCAGCGGCAGCTTCAACACGAGCCGTGCGCCGCCCGCGGAACGGTTCTCGGCCACCAGCGTCCCGCCGTGGGCCTCGACCGCGGCGCGGCTGATGGCGAGCCCGAGGCCCGTACCCGGCGCGCGCGCAGCCTCGCGACCGCGAAAGAACTTCTCGAACACGCGGTCGAGTTCGCCGGGGGCGAAACCCGGCCCGCGATCGGCCACCTCGAATCGCAATTGGTCGCCCTCGACCGCAGCGCGCAACTCGATCTCCGTGCCCGCGGGCGAATAGCGCGCCGCATTGCCGACGAGGTTGGTGACGACTTGCCCGAACAGCAGTGAATCGAGCGACACGAGCGGCAGGTCCTCGGGCAGCACGACCCGCACCGGCCGGCCGGCGAGCGCGTCGTCGAGATGGCCGAGCACGGCACCGAGCAGATCCTCGAGCGGCTGCCACTCTTTCTGCAGCCGAGGCATGCCGGATTCGAGCCGTGTCATGTCGAGGAGGTTGCCGATGAGCCGGTCGAGTCGCGTCGCTTCCTCGACGATGCTCTCAGCGAGCGCCTCGCGCGCGGCCTCGGGCAGAGCGGGCTGTTCCGCGCGGAGCTGGCTGGCCGCGCCGGTGATCGCAGCGAGGGGCGTGCGCAGGTCGTGCGAGACTGAACTCAGCAGGGCGCTGCGCATGCGCTCGGTCTCGGCCTCGAGCCGCGCTCGCTCCGCCTCAGCCGTCAGGCGACAGCGTTCGAGCGCGAGCCCGGTCTGGTGGGCGAGCGCGCGCATCAGGTGCATGTCCTCGGGCCCTGGTGCCGTGCCACCCGCGGGGAACAGCACGAGCACGCCGGCCACGCTCACACCCGCCTCGATCGGGAGCATGCTCGCGGTTCCGGGCTGATCCGGCGGCGAGAGCCGAGCGGGTTGGTGCCAAGCGTTCTGCGCCATCGCCAGTAATTCGGGCGTGAGGACTTCCACCGCACCGGCTTCGGGCCGAAGTTCCCCCGTGGCGGACGCCAGCAGCACCGCGACCGGCGCGCCCTGCACAGCGGTGATGCGCTCGGCGGCCGCGGTGGCGACCTCGCGCACGGTACTGCAGGCACCGAGGTCGCGGCTCAACTGGTAGAGCACGGCCGTGCGCTTCTCCCGCCGCGCGGCGAGTTCGCGCTGCTCGCGGAGCCAGGCCGTGAGTGTTCCGATCACGACCGCCACGACCAACATCACGCCAAAAGTCACAAGGTACTGGGTGTCGTCCACCTCGAACGTGAATCGCGGTGGGACGAACAGGAAGTCGAACACGGCCACGCTGGCGATGGCGGCGACGATCGCCGGCCGGCGGCCGAACGCCGTCGCCGAGATCACCACACCGAGCAGGTAGATCATCGTCAGGTTCGCCGGAGCGAAGTGGCGCTCCATCACGAACGCGAGGCCCGTGCACGCGGCGACCAGTCCGAGCGCAAGCACGTAAGCACGTGGCCCGCGAGCACGGCCCGAGACGGAATCCGCTCGCGGATCCAGGCCGCGTGCGGCCACGGTCGGCCCGGGAGGTGCGGCGGGGCGATGCGGTTCAAGCATGGTCGAAGAGCCTTGTCGCGGGTGGCATCGAGTTCGGGGCGACATTCTAGCGCAGCATCCGGAGCCCCGGCGGAGCACGTGCCGCGTTCTTGATGCGGTCTTGATACGGACCCGCTCCGATCCCTGCACGCACCTGAGGCGGGTTCGGCGTCTGATAGGGCATGGACAAGCACACCGCCGTTTCACAGCGGACGTCGCGATGATGCACCGCATCCGCAGCATGGTGCTCGGCGCGCCGCGCAACCTGCTCGACCCGCGCATCCACCACCACCTCGCGCTGATGGCGTTCTTCGCGTGGGTGGGGCTCGGCTCGGACGGGCTCTCCTCGTCGTGCTACGGGCCGGAGGAGGTGTTCCGCCAGCTCGGCGCGCATCGGCACCTGGCGCTCTACCTGGTGGTCGCCATCGTGGCGACGGTGTTCCTCATCTCGGCTTCCTATTCGCAGATCATCGAGAAGTTCCCGAGTGGCGGTGGCGGCTACCTGGTGGCCTCGCGGCTCTTGGGCGGCACCGCGGGCGTGGTCTCGGGAAGTGCGCTCGTCGTGGACTACGTGCTCACGATCGCCATCTCGGTCGCGGCGGGCTGCGATGCGATCTTCTCGTTCCTGCCTCCCGGCGGACAGCCCTGGAAACTGGCGGCCGAGTTCGGCGTGACCGCGTGGTTGATCCTGCTCAACCTGCGCGGGGCGAAAGAATCCGTGTACGTGCTGACCCCGATCTTCCTCACGTTCATCGTCACGCACGTCGGACTGATCGCCTACGGAGTCCTGCGGCACGCGGGCGACCTCGGGCACGTACTGCCGGCCACGGTGCAGGACACTCATGTCGCCGTGAGCGAACTGGGTGGGCTCGGCGTCGCGTTGATCCTGTTGCGCGCGTTCTCGCTGGGCGGTGGGACCTACACGGGCATCGAGGCCGTGAGCAATGGCGTCTCGATCCTGCGCGAGCCGCGCGTCGAGAACGGCAAACGCACCATGCTGTACATGGCTGGTTCGCTCGCGTTCACCGCGGGCGGCATCCTGCTCTGCTATCTGCTCAATGCCGTGCAGTTCACCGAAGGGCAGACGCTCAACGCGTCGCTGTGGAATCTGCTCACGCGAGACTGGCAGGCCGGCGGCGTGAACGTGAGCGTGCCCGTGGTCGGTATCACGCTGGTCTCGGAGGGCTTGTTGCTGTTCGTAGCGGCCCAGACGGGATTCCTGGACGGCCCGCGCACGCTGGCCGCGATGGCGGTGGACGACTGGGTGCCGAGGCGGTTCAAGAACCTGTCCGAACGGCTCGTGACCCAGTACGGCGTGCTCGCGATGGGACTCGCGGCCGTGGCGGTCCTGTTCTACACCCGCGGCGATGTCCGCCTGCTGGTGGTCATGTACTCGATCAACGTGTTCCTCACCTTCACGCTGAGCCAGTCCGGCATGGCACGGCTCTGGTGGCGGGTCCGCCACGAGGACCCCACATGGATCCGCCGGGGAGCGGTGAATGTGATCGGCGCCGCCGTCACGCTGCTCATCCTGACGATCACGGTCGCCCTCAAATTCCACGAGGGTGGCTGGATCACACTGCTCGCCACCGGCGCGCTCGTCGCGGTCTGCTTCGCCGTGCGCCAGCACTACCAGCGCGTGCGTGCGCACCTCGAGTCGCTGGACGACGCCCTCACGGGTCTTCCGCTCGGCTCGCATGGGACTTCGGTGGAACTGGAACCCGCAGGTCCCACCGCCATCGTCCTCGTGGACACCTACGGCGGGCTCGGTGTCCACACGTTGCTGTCGATCGAGCGACTGTTCCCGCACCACTTCCGCAACATGGTGTTCGTGTCGGTGGGGCTCGTGGACTCCGCGCGCATGGGTGGGTCGGGCTCGATCGCGGAACTGGAGGCCACGACCCAAGCGAACCTGGAGCGCTATGCCGCCCTCGCGGAGGGCCTGGGCGTGCATGCGGAATACCGCTTCGTGCTGGGGACCGACGTTGTGCAGGAACTCGAGGGCATCTGTGACGACCTGTCCCGGGAGTTCCGCCGGGTGGTGGTGTTCGCGGGGCAGTTGGTGTTCGAGCGTGAGCACCTGTTCACGCGCACACTGCATCACCAGACCGCGCACTCCATCCAGCGACGACTCCAGTTCATGGGCATCCAGACCATCGTGCTGCCCATTCGGGTGTGGGACCGGGCGGACGGCCACGGTTGACCGAAGCGGTGTACCGCCCCGGCCACCCGGGGGCCGCGCACGCGCACGACAGGGTTCACCGTGCTGCGCGCCTCCGGGGGAGCATCAAGCTAACCTGTTGCGGCTGAATCACCGCCAGCGCCGCGCCGCGCTGGCACGGGCACTGCATGGAATGCCTGTCGAAGCGACTCCCCAGGCTTCGACCACCCGACGCGGCCACGTGCCGCGCAGGAGGAATCCATGAAGGCTCTGCACCTGCTGATCCTCGCGACGGTATTCACGGCCGGCAGTGTTTCGCTGGCCTCCGCGCATGCGAGCACGCCGCGCGCGGACCGGCGCCAGGCCACGCAGCACGCTCGCATCCACGACGGCGTACGCCGCGGCGAGCTCACGGCGGGCGAGCGTGCGCGCCTGCGCGCCAGCCAGCGGCACCTGCGCCGGCTCGAACGGCGCGCGCTCTCGGATGGCTTGATCACCCGGCACGAGCGCAGGCATCTCGAACGTGCGCAGGACCTCCAGTCGCGCCGCATCGCGCGCATGAAGCACAACCGCCGCAGCATCTGACGGTTCAACCGAAAACGTCGTGCCGGCCCACACTCGCCAGGGCAAGGAACGGGCGGCATGACGAGCCCCCGGCGGAGCGATCCGCCGGGGGTGATTGTTTTTAGGCGAGCGAGCGTGTGGCCCGCCGCTACCGCATGCGCAACAGGTGCAGCGGCTGCTGGTAGACCACCGTGTATCGCGCCGTGCGGCCGGTGGCACCGAGCGGCTCGGTGTACTCGAACCGCATCGAGCTCGTGGGCTCGGGGATCCCGATGCGCCACGCCAGCGTCAGGCCGGTCTCGGACAGCCACTCCGAGCTGCTCGGCCAGTCGCGCCGGGTCGGGAGCGCCTGGTTCGTGACCGGATCGCGGCCCCACACCGCACCCGAGGCGAGGAAGCCGCTCAGGTGCAGCGGCATCCATGCCGGCAGCGGCAGCCGCAACAGCTCGTGCAGGTCGTCCACCAGCATCAGGTCGGCGCGGCCGAACGCGCGGCCGGAGCCGGACCACTCGTTGCGGTCGAGCTGCCGCACGTTGGGTGCGCCACCGAAGAAGAACGGGTTCTGCGGCAGCACCTCGCCATGCAACCGCCCGTAGCTCGCCTGGGGCACGAACGCGAAGTGCCTGCCGAATGAGACGTCGCCGCCGACGGCGACGAGCGTGCGGTTGTAGTCGAACGCGCTGCCCCAGGCCGGCGCGCTGGTCCAGTGGCCTGCCTGCACACGGAACCTCGTGCCCGGCACGGGAACTTCGCCGGTGATGCCCAGCTCGTGCACGCGGCCATAGGCGGCGGTGAAGTTGGTGTCGAGTTCCTGCGAACCGAACAGCGCCCACTCGGTGGTGAACGGCAACGCGGATTCGAGTTGGTCGCGCCACGCGACGGAGGCCCACACGCGATCGCGCTCCCAGCGCGCGGAGGCGCGCCAGCCGTCGCGGCGGAGGTACTGGTGCAGGTCGCCGCCGAACACGATGGCGGCCATCGTGGTGACGACCGGGTCGTACGAGTCGCGGTCGGCGACATCGGTCCAGCGGCCGGCCTGCGCGCGCAGCGCCAGCCGCGAGCGTGATTGGCCCAGGCGGAAGGAGCCGTCCCAGCCGCCGTCGCCGATCACGTCCTTCGTCCCCGTCGTGTACATCGCGCGACCAGAGAGCCGGCCCGGCAGCGGCCGTGTCAGCGAAGCACCGACGCCGAGCTGGGCGCCGTCGGCGCGGTTGTAGCCGGGCGCGGGCGTGAAATCGAGCCGGACCCTGCGCTGGTCGGCGCGGCGCTGTTGCTTGCCCGGCGGCAGCGCCAAGCCCGCGGCCAGCGCCGAGTCGAGCCCGGCGGTATCCACCGGTGTCGCCATGGCGCCGAACCACGTGTCGGTCGAGTCCGAGAGCCCGCGCATGTACGAATCGAACGAGCTGTCCGCCGGAGCACGGCTCGAGTCACGCGCGGCCGGTGCAGGGATCGCGCCGCTGACCGCGGGAGCGCTGCTCGAGTCACGGGCCGCGGGACCCCGGCTCGAGTCGCTGACCGCAGGCGCGCGACTGGAGTCGCCGACCGCCGCCGCCCGACTCGAATCCCTCGCCACCGAATCCCCCACCGCGCGCCAGGGTGCGGCGGCCTGCGCGTGCGCCGTGGACACGCCGGCGACGAACGTGGCCGCCAGCAGCAGTCGGGCGAAGGCCGCGCGGTTCACCGACCTCACCGGCTTCCGGACCGCACACGGGCGCGGCTCGCGTTCGTGGGCCGGTCGGTGATCTCGAACAGCGAATCCGGCAGCGCCGTGTTGATGGTGTAATCCGAGAACGCGATGCCGAAGTCGAACGTCTTCCCGATCCGCGGCATGGGGATGGTCAGCTCCATGCGCACGAGCATGCGGGACAGCACCCAGAAGTCGCCGCTGCGCGTGCGTTCGACCACCATGTGCTTGATGCTCTTCAAGAACAGCGGCAAGGGCGACTGCCGGAACTCGATCTCCTGGCGCACGATCACGAACTCGCGCGTGTCCACCCACAGCCGGCCCGAGGGCTCGGACACCTGGAGCGCCGAACGAGGCTCGAAGCGCAGCGTGTAGATCAGGTGATCGCCGAGCAGCTTGCGGTCCTCGATCGCGAACTTGTAGTTGCGCCGGTTCTCGGGCTGGAGCGCGAAGTTGACGATGCGCTCGCCCATCCCGGGCGAGAAGTCGGCCTCCGCCATGCCGTCGCCGTCTTTCTCGGGGTACTTCTCGTACACGCGCAAGGTCACGGTGCGGATCAAACCCGGCTTTTTCTTGTAGACCTTGTGCACGCTCTCGCCGAGCAGCTCTGGCGTGCCCTTGCCGGCGGTGTTGCGCATGATGCGCAGCGTCGCGGTGAACGACTGGTCGCGGAGCATCGAATCCCGCCTCGCCTCGCCCTTGGCGACGCGGTCCAGGATCTCGTCCAACGTGACCCGGGGGGCGCGCACCAGGACCTCGGGCACCTCGGTGGTCATGGTGTCCTCGACCGCGAGCGAGGGCCCCTGCGAGCGCGCGGGCGGGGCCCAAAGCAGGCAGGCGGAGAGGGTCACCAACGCGGTAGCGGCGCGGAGGGGGTGGGGCCGGAGGGGGCGGGACAGGGCCGGAGGGGGCAAGGCGGGTCCTCTTTGGGGGTGCCGGAATGGCAGCGGACGCTATCGGCTGGTGCGGCGGCTCCGCAACAGCCCGCGCGGAACTGCCACGCGGACCCGTCGCAAGACGGCTCGCCGCTGGCGGATGCGCGTGTGTTACGCAGGGACTTGGCCGCGCGTTGCATCTCCCGGACCGTTCGGCACGCCGCATGCCTTATGATTTACAATGACAGACCCTACGCCCCACCGGCCCACGCCGGCCGGCGCTCACCAGGAGACCTCCATGTCATACCGCACCAACCCCACGCGCTCCGAGCGGGGGGCCGCACTGCTCGCCATCACGTTCACCGTCCTCGCGGCTGTGATGACGCCGCCCGCGGCGCACGCCGCCGAGGATCCCGCCGCATTCGCCTCGCCGCTCGTGCTCGCCTACGCGCAGCTTCCCACGCCCGCTCCGGTGCAGTGGGCGGCCGTGCGCTATGTGCCCGAGCCGCAGGCCAAGCCCAAGCCGGCCGGCCCCAGGCCGCAGCATCAGGTGCGCGGCGTGAGCCAGATCCACGGCGGCGTCTACGATCCCGAGAACGTGCTCGGCAAGCGCGCGGTGGCCGGCATCCGCGGCGGTCCGATGGTGACGCGGAATCTCCAGGTCGGGCTCATGTTCGACTGGATGTATGACTCGGAGAACCTCACCACGTCGAACGCCAGCACGAACATCCCGGGCGGTCAGCCCATCGCGGTCACGCAGGTGATCTCGCGTGCGTCGCTGCACCAGATCCCGCTCATGGCGTACGGACAGCTCGAAGGCTGGGGCAAGCTCTGGCTGGTGCCCTATGTGGGCGCGGGCGGCGGCTACCAGTTCATGGTCATCACCGCCGACGACTACGCCAACAACCAGCACGTGAGCGCGACGCTCGGCGGTTGGGGGTGGCAGACGTGGGCCGGTGTCGGTGTGCCGCTCGGCAACCGCGTGCGCGCGACGGGCGAGTTGTTCATGCACGGCGGCGACGTGTCCCGCACCACGACCGATCAACTCACGGGCATCGCCTATCGCGAGACCGCGCGCACGGATGGCGTGGGCGTGCGATTCGGCCTGGCGTGGGGGATGTGAGCTAACGAGTCTCCGCGGCCGTAAGCCGCGAGAACTTGAGTTCGGCCCCGGTGCCCCTTAGGCACCGGGGCCGTTCGTCTTCACGAGCTTCGCCCGCCCCGCTCGACGTTCTGCAACCGTCCGCGCTACGCTCGCGGCACCATGCCGAGACGCTCGCCTCGCTCCCGTCGCAAGTCCGCCGGTGCCAAGCTGCCGCAGAAGTCGCGCGTGCGCTCGGCCCCGGGCAGCTCGCGCCCCACGGCCAAGCCGCGCGTCGCGCACGCCAAGAAAGGTGCCCGGGGCAGTGTTGCCGCAGCGAAGAAGTCGGCGCGCAAGAAGGCCGTGCGCACCACGAAACGCCCGCGATTCGTCGCCCCCGACCCGGTACGCGTGCGCGCCCTGCTCGAAGGCCTACGCGAGAGCTATCCGGATGCCAGGTGCGCGCTCGACTTCCGCACGCCGCTGGAACTGCTGATCGCCACCATCCTCTCCGCACAGTGCACCGACCAGCGCGTCAACATGGTGACCCCAGGGCTGTTCGCCACCTACCGGGACGCCGCCGCGTTCGCGGCGGCCGACGCGGCCGATCTCGAGAAGGCGATCCATTCCACCGGGTTCTTCCGCAACAAGGCGAAGGCCATCAAGGAAGCCTGTGCCGACATCGTCGCCAAGCACGGCGGCGAGGTGCCGCGCACGCTCGAGGAGCTGACCGCGCTGCGCGGCGTGGGCCGGAAGACCGCGAACGTCGTGCTCGGGAACGCCTACGGCATCGCGTCCGGCATCGTCGTGGACACGCACGTGGGCCGGCTCGCGCACCGGCTCGGGCTCACCAACGAGACCGATCCCGTGAAGATCGAGTTCGCGCTCATGCCGCTCGTGCCGCGCGAGTCGTGGACGCTGTTCTCGCACTGGCTGATCCTGCACGGCCGCGCCGTGTGCAACGCGCGCAAGCCGCTGTGCAGCGCCTGCCCGGTAGCCGCCCACTGCCCGCGCCTGGGCGTGACCGTGTCGGCATGAAGCGTCACGCACTCGGCGCGCTTTCGCTGTTCGCCGCGCTCGCCGCGGTGCCGCTCGCGCACGCCGAGGGCCCGCCGCTGCCGGCGGCACTGTGGGGCGATGACGGCGTGGCCACCACGGACGATGCGCGCGCATTTCGCGTGAACCCGGCCGCGATCGGCCAGCGCTACCCGTCGGAATGGTGGCTCGGCTACTCGCACAGCACCACGAACCAGGAGGCCTGGACCGCGATGGCCACCTGGCGCCGGCTGGGCTTCAGCTACCTGCGCGACGCCTCGCGCGACCAACGCTTCGGCTTCGGGTTCTCGTTGGGGAGCGAACAGGCGCGCCTGGGGTGGACCAGCGAACTGCGCATGGCCGCCTCGCCCCACACCGAGCGCGACGTGGACAACCGCGCGGGCTGGCTGGTGCGTCCCACGCCGTGGGTCTCGCTGGGTGCCGACGTGCAGCACCTGACCGAGCCGGAGTTCCGCGGCGAGCGTCTGCCGCGCACGTACACGCTGGGGCTGGGGCTGCGACCGCTGGCGTTCTCGCGCGAGCGGGCACATACGACGGGCCTGCGGCTCACGCTGCTGGGCGAGGTCGTGCTCGCCGAGGGTGCACCCAACGAGGCCGCGCGCGTGCGCGCCGGTGCGGCGTTCGAGGTCATTCCCGGGCTCGAGCTGCGCGCCACCGCCGAGGACCACCGCTCGTTCAAGGCCGGGATCACGCTGCGCGGCCCGCGCAGCAGCCTGTCGGTGGCCCAGTCACGCCTGGACAACGACCGCCAGTACGAGACGTTTTCCGCCTCGTCGCACGAGGGCGAGGACCGGGTCGAGCTGCCGCCGCGCTCGCAACAGCGCGTGGCCGTCGTGCGCATGAGCGGTACGCTCGCCGACCAGGCGCTGGGCGGCGGGCTCATGGGCGGGGGTGGCGGAGCGCGGCCCTCGGCGCCCTATCACCAGATGCTCGAGCGCGCGCTCGACGACCCGCTCACGCTCGGCGTGTTCCTGGAACTGGGGGGTGTTTCGGGCATGGCGCAGCTCGAGGAACTGCGACCGCGAGTGCAGCGGCTCGTGCTGGCCGGCAAGCCCGTGGTGGTGCACATGCCGTACGGCGGCGGCCGCGGCGACCTCTACCTGGCGAGTGCCGCCTCGCGCGTGTACGCGTCGCCGGCCGCCGAGTTCGTGCGGCTCGGGCTGCGCTCGGAGCGGCGATACTACAAAGACGCGCTCGCGCGGTTCGGGATCAAGATGGACCGCTCGAGCATCGGCGACTTCAAGAGTGCCTACCGCTACCTGACCGCGGACAGCACGCCGCCGGCCGACACGGCGGTGATCAACCGCATGCTCACGCAGCGCCAGAGGTTGTTCGTGAACGCGGTCTCCAACGGCCGCAAGATCGGGCCCGAGCGGCTGGAACCCATCCTGGACGGCCGCGAGTACCCCGCCACGGTGTTGGCGAAGCTGGGCGTGATCGACTCCGTGGGCTGGCGCGAGGACGCGCTCGCCGAGCTGGGGCGGCTCACCAGGCTCGGAAGGAAGCCGCGCACCGTGGACCTGCGCCGGGCCCCGCAGTCGCGCGAGCGCTGGGCCACTCCCCAGCGCATCGCGGTGATCTATGCCAGCGGCGCGATCGTGGATGGCCGCAGCACGCGCAACGCTCTCGATGGCGCGGTCATGGGCGACGAGACCTTCGCCGCGCAGTTGGCACGCGCATTCAAGGCACCTGACGTCAAAGCGGTGGTGTTGCGCATCGAGAGCCCGGGCGGCTCGGCGAGTGCCTCCTACCACATGGACCACGCGGTGGAGCGCTGGCGGCTCGAGACCGGCAAGCCGATCGTGGTGTCCATGGGCAGCGTGGCGGCGAGCGGTGGCTACTTCATGGCGGCGCACGCGGACCGCATCTACGCCGACCAGCACACGGTGACGGGTTCGATCGGCGTCGTGTTCGTGAAGCCCTCGTTCGAGCGCATGTACGCGAAGCTGGGCGTG
>Ga0075429_100004213_pt1 | contig 12314 bp, 10 predicted proteins | sample RhiMetdeltSRZDD3_FD_75295 | JGI IMG/M metagenome (GOLD analysis project Ga0075429, IMG submission 75295) | Populus rhizosphere microbial communities from Tennessee, USA - Rhizosphere MetaG P. deltoides SRZDD3 | ecosystem: Host-associated > Plants > Roots > Rhizosphere > Soil | place: USA...
CGCCACGACTTCTTCGCCGGGCAATCGCCGCAGGATCTGTTGGCTCCGACGTTGTCGGACGTCTGGCAGCTCGCGACCGGCGGTCGCGCCGTCATTCTGGCGCAGGGGAGCATCGATCGCGCGGCCACGCCGCTCGCCGGACACGGCGCCTGCCTGATGAACGGATCGCGGGTGTCGCTCGCAAGCTACGACCAGAGAACCGGCGCCTGGGCTGCCGACACGAGTTGCTTCCGGCTGCCCGAGGTCCTGATGGGCCGGAACGCGCGGTCGCTGTGGCAGACGAGCCGGGAGTGGATGGGGCACCGCATCGATTCGACGACGACCATCCGTCATTCCGGCCTGTTCCCGGCCTTCGAGGCAGACGCCATGGTCGCGACGATCGAGCAGGCAGCGCTCGGCCAGGACAGCATCCCGGATCTCGTCCTCTTGAACTTCAAGGGCGCCGACTTCGTCGGTCACAGCTACGGACCGGAGTCGGAGGAGCTTCGGACCACGCTGGCAGAGCTGGACCGCCAACTCGCGCGCATCCTTGCGGCACTCGAGTCGAAGGTAGGGAAGCACTACCTGCTGGCGGTGACCGCCGACCACGGCATGCCGTCGACGCCGGCGTCACCCGATCGTCGCCACTTCGCGCCACAGATCGTCGACCTCATCCACCAGAAGTTCGATCCACAGGAGAAGAGACTCGTCATGTCCTACGACTCGGAGAACAGCCAGGTCTTCGTGGACGAGGCGCGGCTCTCGACTCTCGGCTTCACGCTCAAAGATGTCGCCCGGTTCCTCGAGGCACAGCCCTACGTGTTCGCGGTGTTCACCGAGCCCGAGATCCGCGCCGCCGCACACCACGCTACTCCTGGCCCGGCGGAGTAACCGCGGCACGCCGCGTAGGCAGTGGTTCCCAGTTCCGATGGAGGACAACATGGGACTCTTGACCTTCAGCATCAACGTCACCCTGGACGGCTGCGTCGACCACCAGGAGGGAATCGCGGACGACGAGACTCACGCCTTCTTCACCCGCCTCATGGACGAGGGCGGGGCGATGCTGTGGGGCCGCGTCACCTACGAGATGATGGAGAGCTACTGGCCGGCGGTCGCACGCGGCGACGAGGTGGCGCAGCCGGCGATGCGCGAGTGGGCGGTCAAGCTGGAGGCCAAGCCGAAGTACGTGGTGTCGTCGACGCGAAAGGACTTCCCGTGGAACAACAGCCACCACATCGCCGGCGACGTGCGCACGGGCGTGCAGAAGCTCAAGGACGCGACCCCGGCCGGCGTGCTCCTCGGTAGCGGCATGCTCGCCACCGAGCTGGACCGGCTGGATCTGATCGACGAGTACAAGTTCCTCGTCCACCCCAGGATCGCCGGTCACGGCCCGACCCTGTACCAGAGCGGGCTTCCCAGCACGCGACGGCTCGAGCTGGTCTCGGCGAAGCCACTCCGCTGCGGCGCAGTCTCCATGCACTACCGGCGAGCGCGCTGACTCCGAGCAGCCCCATTGCGCCCAGCTCGCGGGCCAGGGCGCCGTCATGCTCGTTAACACCCTTGGCCGTTGCGGCGTCCTGCGCTGCACACCGAGACCGCGCCAGATTCCATAGACGCGGCAGCACCGCAATCCGGAGGCGCTCATGAAGAAGCTGCTCGCCGCTCTCGCCCTGCTCGCCGCGACCCTTGCCCCTGCCCACGCGGGTGGTTTGCATGCCACGGTCGAGGGCCCGGCCAAGGACGGCGTCACCTACACGGTGCGCGCGCTGGGCTTGTCGCCCGGGGTCACGCTGAAGCCGTGGGTGTGTGCCGATGGACTGGCGGATGGCAAGCTGCATTCCCTGCGGTTGCGACTGGAGCCCACCGCCGAGCATGGCGTTTACACGTTTCAGCGGGCGTGGCCCCAGAGGGGCGACTGGATGCTGCGCGTGAACCTGGGCGATCCACCCCCGGGACCGGCCACGGTGGTCTCGGTGGGCCGCGATGGCCGCGTCAAGGAGAACCAGCAGTTCTGGAACACCTACGGCGTCGAGGAATGCCGGAAGGCCCTCAAGAAGCTCGCCAAGGCGCAGGGCATCACGCTCGACGACGGCTGCTGATCCACGGCTCGTTCGATCGCATCGTGGCTCTGGGCCCCAAGGCGCTCGAGGCGTGGTGGAATGCGCTTGGCGTGGGTGCATTTGCCGAGTGGCACGGGACGGGCGGCGGTCTGAACGGAGAAGCCATCCGGGAACCTCGTTTGCACCCGCCCTCGCTTGTGCGTCTATCGAGGATGCGCGCGCCAGGTGGCTGCGCGGCTCCCTGAAGCCCTGCTGCTTCATCCAGTGCCAGAGCTGCCTCGCTCACCTCCATGGGATGCACTACAGTCCCCGACCCGTGGCCCCGTAGCTCAGACCGATAGAGCAGCTGTTTCCTAATCGGGTCGGACATGAATTCAACAGATTGAGAGCCGATGAGCTAACGGACGTCGCGATAACACAATACGAAGCGCCCCAACGGGATGGTGACGTTGGGGCGCTCGTTGTCTATGGTCTGCGCTGGACGGTGTTGGACCTGAATGGACGCTGAGACCGTAGCCACCGTAGCCAGCGGCGAGCAGCGGTCTCCTGGACCGCGTGCCGGCGAGCCCACGCTCACCGATAGAGTCGCTTGAGCTTCCCCCACGTCGTCGGCTTCGCCGGCGAAGGTCCCGCGATCCCCGAGACCCGCGTCGCGTGCGTGAACTCGGTCGAGAACTCCGGTGAATCGACGAGCGTCACGTGCATCGGGAAGTCCGCGCGGAAGCCGCCCATAGTGAGGTGGACGTTGAACGTTACGAGGCCCGGGGAATTGTCGTGCCCGTAGATCTCGTAGTAGACGAACTGCCAGGGCGAGGAGTTGCGGAGCGTCTCCCCTGGCGCGACCAGCGCCGTGAGCAACGTGTTCGCGGCGATTACGCTCCCGACAGCCTCGTTGGGCTTGATGGGCGTGAAGTTTGGCCCGAAGTAGTACAGGTAGCTGAAGTCGGGTCGTAGCCACGGATTGATCGTGGGGAACGTCGCGTCGGGCAACACGGGCACGCCGTCCACGCGGAACAGCGCCGCGTCGAGATCGGTCGCGGTCATGTCCGATGTCCCGGTGTTCACGATGAGGCCAAAGTCGAGGCCAGCGAGCGTGATGCCCCAGTCCGATAGCGGCGCTCGAATCGTGATCTCGTCGGCGTAGATGAAGTCGAACTCCGCTGCGCGGGCGGGGCTCAGGGCGAGCACACCAAGCGCGAGCAGACAAACCGGGAACCAGTGGCGCACGAGGAACTCCTCCGACCCGGTCGAGTGCGAGCGGCCACGGCCAAGGCTACGCGAGCGATCGGCAAAGGCCAATGGGTCAGTTGCGGCCGCAAGAGTGCGCGTCTGCCCTTGGACGCCGCTCGCGCGCGCCCGAGGCGGGACGATTTGCGCGCGTTAGCGGTCGTTGAGCTCGGACGCCGCTCTTGCGCGCCCGAGGCGGGACGATCTGTGCGCGCTAGCGGTCGTTGGGCTCGGAGTGTGGTCCTTGCGCGGCCGCGACCGCGCTTTAGCAAACTTCTGTATATCTCAAACAGACTCGGCGGCCCTTGGCCACGGCTGGCCAGCCGTGGACATGCCCGGGATGGTCGGGGCAGCCGATCTGGGGCGGCCTCCAGAATCCCGTTGACGATGCCCCTGGCGTCGTCGTAGAACTCCTCCCGCAACGGGGTCGATTCGGCCGCCGCACCTACCTGTTCCCGTGATCAGGCGGCGGCCAAGAGACTGTGGAGCCCTCCCGGGTTCCCGAATCGGGACTCGCCATCGTGCGAGCATCAAGTGCGGCCACTCCTTCCGGGCCGCCTACGACCCCCTCACTCAGGGGATAACCCTGTCTTCGCGAATCGGCGCTGCCGTGTGCTTCGGCGTGCGCGTGTTCGCTCCTTTCGGCGCATCGAGGGACGCCAGCTCGTGCCGATCGGGGGTCCTGGCGTGTGAGGGGCAACATGTCGAAGGGCAAACTATGGGCAGCAACCGGGGGCTTCCTGCTCGATGAGATTCGAGCCGAGGAGGCTGCTGATCGGGCATTTCGGAGACGGGAGTCAGCGCGGGCAACGGAAAGGGCTCAAGAACGGGAGCCCGCCGCAGGGGTGAGTGGATACGCGGGCGTTCCAGCGGGGCCACGGTACGAAGCACGCATGACGCGGGCAGAAGTCGCGGAATTGCTCAACTGCTCCGAGCGGACAGTGCAGCGCATGGAGGCTGCCGGGCGACTCCGGCGTTGTGCTGGCATGGGCAGCCTCGTTAGATTCGACCGCAGCGACGTCCTGCGGCTCGTCTCGGCCTCTCGAAGGGAGGCATGACATGCCGAGGCTCCCGAAAGGGATGTTCCGCAGGAAGGGTCGGCCGGGTTGGTATGTCCGGCTCTACCGGAGCGGTCGCGAGCGCTGGTTGTCGCTCGGGACCGATTACGCCGAGGCGTGCGACAAGGCACGCGCATTGATGGCAGGGCTCACGGTGCGGCCTTCGGGCGAGGGCACCGTGGGACATGCCGCGGGGCGCTGGCTGGAGTCCTACGTCACGACGCAGCGCAGCGAGAAGGGCCAGAAGCTGGCGGCTCAACGGATAAGCGCCTACATCGAACCCTACTTCGGGCAGATGCTCATTGGGCGAGTGGCGCGCGAGGACGTGCGGGCATTCCGGCTGTGGCTCCAATCTCGAACCTCACTCAGCCAGACCAGCGTGTGGCACGTTCTCTCGGACGTGCGCTGCTTGTTCAACTGGTGCGAGGACGCTGGACTGGTGGAGCGGAGTCCGTTCCCGCGCCGGGTGATGCCCCGGCTGCAGGAGCGGCCGCCGGATCGGTTGACCGACGAACAAGCGGCGCAGTTGGCCGCGCTGGAAGCGCCCTACGGGTTCGTGTGCCGCCTGGCACTCGGTACCGGGCTTCGCTGGGGCGAGCTGTGCAGGGCCCAGGCGTCGGACGTGAAGCGCGTCCGGGTGGCTGAGACAGGGGAGGAGCAGCGGTACTTGGAGGTCTCACTCACAAAGTCGAAGCGCGTGCATCGGGTGCCGCTCTCGCCGGAGCTAGTCAGCGAGCTCCGGGGCCGTGTCGGCCGCTTGGTGTCGTTCGCAACAGGCTCACCAGGATCGTTCGCGACCCGCGTGCGCCGGTTGACGGGCATCGAGGGCTTCCACGTCCACCAGATGCGACACACGTTCGCGTGCCAGTGGCTGGAACGGGGCGGCTCACTTGCCGCGCTGCAACAGGTGCTGGGCCACGCGAGCATCACGACGACGCAGCGGTACGCGAAGCTGTCGGATGAGGCAGTGATGAGGGAAGCACGACGAATCGGCCGCGTGGGTGGCTCGTGAGCCTGACCGCGCAAGAGGAGACCACAATGCATCGAGCAAGGGGGTTCTTTTTCATCTGCGCCGGGCTCCTGATGCTCAGCGTTGCGTACAACCTTGGAGCGAGTTCCGCGGTGGCTCAGTCGACGCCTACCGTGTTCGGCATCGACATGGGGGGCAACTCGGGCATGGCAGTGATGGGCCGGACGATCTACTGGTTGAGTGAGTCCGGGACGAGTTCCGCGCTCCCCTCTGTTCCGGGAAGCTCGCCAATCGCGGCCATCGGCGCCCAGGGGCTGGGCTCGAGTGGAGGGGCGGTAGCCGTTCTCCAGAACGCCGACGTGTATCGGTTCGACACTGTCAGCTCCAGTTGGCAGCGGACCGGGAACATCTTGAGTTCCGGACCGATTCCGACGACGAAGAGTTCCTGGGGCGAGGTGAAGGCCCGGTTCCGATAGGTCGACCGCAAACCAGCTGAGTTAAGGCAACAGATGGTGTTCACGTCCACCAGATGCGACACACGTTCGCGTGTCAGTGGTTGGAGCGGGGCGGCTCGTTGGCCGCGCTGCAGCAGGTGCTGGGTCATGCGAGCATCACGACGACGCAGCGGTACGCAAGGCTGTCGGATGAGGCGGTGATGCGCGAAGCTGCGCGGATAGGGGCTGAGCGATGACACGGTCTCAGAGAATCGTGTGCTCTGGTGGATTGCTGATTCTCAGCATCGCCACAATACCGAAGCCTGCGCACAGCGCCGAACCTTGTGGGCGGGTGATCGTCACGACGAGGTACTGCTTGAAGGTGGAAGTTGAGAATTGCGTTGCCTGGAGTCGAGCACCGGTCAAGCTGGTCGGCGCAAGGAGGGACCGGCAAGTCCGGAACGATCGGGACCTCGTGAGACGCATGGGCTACTCAGACTCGACAGGAGTAGCGATCTTTGACTGCGTGCCGTACGGAACGTACGCCGTGAGTGCGCTGTGGATCGGAAGCGTCAAAGACCATAGCTTCAACTGGACAATGCAAACATCCCAGGGCTCGGGAGACCTGGACGAAGGTTGGGAAGAGGCCGGAGGAGACAGCATCGTCGTCAACGGTGCTGAGATTCGCACGACAGTGACTAGGCGATACAACTTCGGATCGAGGTCGATGTACCGATGACCGCCGAGGCTGAGACCGTAGCCGCGGCCGTAGCCACTACACACGCGAGCAGCTTAGAAAGTGCCAGAGCCGTCTCGCGCAAGTCGAAGGGATGCACTAGAGTCGCCGACCCGTGGCCCCGTAGCTCAGACGGATAGAGCAGCGGTTTCCTAAACCGCGTGCCACTGGTTCGACTCCAGTCGGGGCCACCACTCAAGCCGCCGCACTCCATCGCCGAAGCGTCTCAGCCAGGGGGTGTTCATGTCTCCGGACACCCTCGGCCGCTGCTCCGGCGCCCGCCGTTCGGCCACGGCCCGCACGTCCTCAAGGCCGCGCCAGAAACGGTCGATTACCTCCGGATGATCCCTCGCACTCCGCGCGCGGTCGCTGCCTGGGTCGCGTTCGCGCTGGCGCTCGCGCTCTTCCTGGCCACCATGAACCGCACCGTCGGCTTCGGCGACCGCGGCGAGCTGGCCGCGACGGCCTACGGTTTCGGGGTGCCGCATCCCACCGGGTATCCCACGCTGATGCTGCTCGCCGGCGCGGTCGCGCGGCTCGCCCCGTTCTCACCGATCCTCGCGCTCAACGCGCTCGCCGCCTTGCTCGCCGCCGCGGCGATGTTGGCGCTGGTGCCGCTGCTGGACCGCGTGCTGGCGCGCGCCACCGTGCTCGAGCCCCGCCCGCGCGCCGGTATCGCACTCGGGGCCGCCCTGTTCGCCGCATCCACCGCCACCTGGTGGCAGCAGGGGAATGGCTTCGAGGTGTACGCGCTCCACGTCCTGTGGATGCCGGTCGTGGTGCTCGCGTTCCTGCGCTTCCTCGACGCCGCGCGGCCCGCGCCGGGCCAGGCACCGACATCGGACGCCGGCCGCCGTGGCCTGGTCTTCTCGCTGCTGCTCGGGCTCGCCGCCACCAACCACGTCACCATCGTGCTGGTGCTGCCCGGACTCCTTATCGTTGCGCTCGCGCGCCTCGGCGTGCGTGACTTCTTCGTGCGCTGGATGCCACGGCTCCTTCCCGGGTTCCTATTGGGGCTCGCCCCCTATGGGTGGTTGCTGGTTGCAGCGCAACGCGACCCGGCCTTCGCCTGGGGCGACACGCGTACGCTTCCGGCCCTGGTGCGCCATGTCACGGGAGACTTGTACGGGGGCTGGATCTTCTCCAAGTCCGGGGCCGTGGCGCTCCAAGCGCGCTACCTGCTCATCCGCGTGCCTTGGGACCTCGCGTGGGTCGGACCGATCGTGTGCGGCCTCGGCCTCGGGCTGCTGGCGCAGCGGACGCGGGCGCTGGCCGGGATGGCGTTGGCGTTCGTGCTCGCCGGGCTGGCATTCACGCTCGGTTACCCCGTTTCCGACCCCGATCCCTACCTCCTCACCACGGTGCTGGGCGCCACGCTCGCGCTCGCCGCCGGGCTCGCTCGTGTCCATGAGCGTCTCGGCGCTCGCGTGACCGCCGTGCTCGCGACGGCGCTCGTGTTCGGCAATGTCGCCCTTCACCTCCGCGACTGCGACGAGAGCCGCAACCGGCTGGCGGAGGGCTTCGTCATCGATCTGCTCGGACCGCTGCCCGAGCATTCGCTGCTCTTCACCGAGGGCTGGGAGATCGCCGAGGCCCCTGCGCTCTATTTCCAGCAGGTCGAGGGCTTTCGCCGTGACGTCACGACCGTGAACAGCGTGCTCACGCGGCGTGGCTGGTACCTGGACCAGTTGCGCCGGCGCGAGCCCGAGCTGATCGGCCGCGTCCGCGTCGCCTTCGACGCGTACCGCGCGCAGGTCGCCGCGCGTGAGCGCAGCCGTGGCATCGCCGAGACCAAACCCGAATACGAGGCCCGCGTGGCGTTCCTCGATGGGCTCGCGGCGGCCGCCATGGTCGATCGCCCCGTATTCGCGATGACCTCGCTGCCCGAAGTGCGCGCAACGTGGCAGCGAGTGCCGTGGCGACTCGCCATCCTTCTCACGCCCGACACGAGCTATGTCTCGGAGCCTGACTGGTCGTACGCCTATCGCCCGTGGCGGCAGCGGCTCGATACCTACACCACAGAGGCGTGCTGGGCCTACGGTAGCAGCCGCACGAGGCGCGCCGATTACGAAGCACGCCACGGACACGGCGCACGCGCGACGGCCCGGATCGCCGAGGCCAGGGTCTTCGATCCCGGTATCCGGCTCGAGCAAGTCACGCCGCTCGCGCTCGGCACCGACTCGCAGGTGCTGACCGTCGCGCGGTTCTTCCGCGGGCTCGACGCCGCGCGCGTGCCGGTAGCGAATCGCTGACGCTCGCAGCGGCGCCGCGGCGACCTGCACCCAGTGGGCCCGTGTCCGCGAGTCGATCCCGCGGTGCTCCGCTCACTCACCGGCGCGAACGGCCAGTCCCCGGGCAAATTGCACCAATGCCCGGTGCGGCGCTCCCTCCAGACGGGCAGGGCCCGGCCCGCCGTGGTAGCGTGCCAACCGCTTGATCCTGGTCGGGCCGCGGTAAGTCAGCTACTGAAAGGAGAGATGAAGCCATGATGAAGAGGAACATCCCTTGGGTCCTTGGTCTGGCCGCGCTCTCGCTCTGGGCGTGCTCAGCGCAGAAGCCGGCGGAGAACGTCGCGAGCACGACGGAGGAGAGACCTCAGTTTTCAGCTTCCAGCACGGTCACGGCGCAGGTCCACGTGCTGGACGTGGACAAGACCAGTCGGTTTGTCAGGGTGAAGCGTGCAACGGGCGACACGGTCAACGTGCAGGTGGGCCCGGAAGTGAAGAATTTCGACCAGCTCGCGGCCGGCGACGTCATCAACGTCACCTACACGGAGCAACTCTCGATCCGGGTCGAGCCAGCGGGTGAGTTGTCGACATCCTCGTCGTCCGACATGACCACGGCCGCGGCTGGCGACAAGCCGGGCGGAACCTACACGGAGCTGGCGGAGACCAGGGCCACGATCACCGCGATCGACAAGACCAAGGGAACCGCCACGCTCACCGATCAAGATGGTTCGACGTTCGAGGTGACGCCGCAGATCCCGGAGAACCTCGACAAGGTCAAGATCGGCGATGTCGTCGTGTTCACGCACAGCCAGGAAGTCGCCGTGTCGGTGGAGCCCACCAAGAAGTAAGCGTCGTCACGAGGCGCCTCCTGCTGGGTGCGGGTGGCGCCTCGTTGACCTGCCACGGGTTCGACTCCAGTCGGGGCCACCACTTCGCTCTTCATCGAGCCACACCAGGGGAAAGCGCTCCTGTGGCCATCACCTACCGTCAGGCTCGCCGAACCGACATGTTGAGCTGTGCCCGCGTGTTCCTCCGCTCGTCGCGGGATCTGGCACAGCGGCAGGGGACCGCGCCGCCGTCGATTCGTGCCACCGACATCGCCCCGGCACTGGCGCACCTCCAGCGCACGGAACCCCGGGGGTTCCATGTCGCGGTGAGGGCCGGACGCGTGGTGGCATTCGCCGCAACGATCGTGCGCGGTAACACGCACTTCCTGTCGATGTTCTGGGCGCTGCCCGGACTCCAGAGCCAGGGCGTCGGCCGGCGCGTGCTGACGCGCGCGTTCGAGGGCCCTCGCCCCCCGGCGTCCGCGGTGCGCTGCGTGTTCGCGTCGCTCGACCCGCGTGCCCAGGTGCTCTACCTCAAGTTCGGTATGCGGCCACGCGGGATGTTCTACCTCTTGAAGGGCGCGCCGAACCCGTCGCCGCGCCCGAAACACGCCGTGGAGCTGCAGCAGGTCGGAAGGCCGGAGCAGACGTCGCCGCGGATGCTCGCCATCGCGGCTCGATTCGACCGCACGTTTCGCGGGACGCGACGCGACGCCGACGTCCGTTTCGTGATGTCGTTGCCGGGCGCACGGTTCTTCATCGTGCGCGCCCGCAACAAGAACATCGGCTACGCCATCGTCAACGAGAAAGGCCGCGTGGGACCAGCGGGTGTCACGGAGGCTCGCTACAGCGCAGGTCTGGCCTGGGCGATCAAGGAAGTTGCCCGGGGGTTGAAGGCGAAAGAGCTGTTCGTCGTGGTGCCGGGCGTGAACGCCGGGGCGATCAGCACGTTCTTCGAGGCGGGCTTGAAGACCGAGTTTTATGGTGCCTGGATGTCGGCGAAGCCGGTGGGGTCGTTTGAGGGCTACCTGTTGGCGGGCGGGATGCTGCTCTAGGGCTCGCGGGCGGCGCGATCCGCACATTGGGTTCCGCCGTGACGACTGGTCGGTCATGGGCATGCACCGCGACACTTCCGATACCGCGTGACATGCGGTCGACTGCGTTCATGCCCGAAACCTCCTCGCCCCGAGCCACGATGACCACGATCCGCGTCGCGACGTTCAACCTGCTGTGCGAGCATCTCTTGACCGGTCCAACGTGGTCCGAGCGCCGGCCACTGATGCGCCGCTCGATCGAGATCGCTCATGCGGATGTCCTGGGCCTCCAGGAAGTCCTTCCCTCGAGACTCGAGGACGCCGCGAACCTGGTCGCGCCGCTGACGCTGGTGCCGGGGCCCGCGACGGGCGCGCCGCGTTGGTTCGCTTCTCGCGCCAGTCCCGAACGCAACCAGGCCGGGGAACACCTCCCGATCGCCTATCGCGCGGATCGGTTCGAGCTGCTGGACACGGGAGGCTTCTGGCTCTCCGAGACTCCGGATCGCCCGGGCTCGCTACTCCCGTTCGCGCCGACTCCATTCCTCGTCCACTGGACCCGACTCGCAGCTCGGGACGCTTCGGAGTCGCTGCTCGTGATGAACGCGCACTTCGGTCATGCGCCCTGGCATCATGCGCCGACGGCGAGGATCGTCGCGACACAGCTTGCAGAACTCGAACCGGCAGCATTGGGGCGTCGTGACGGCCCACCCTCTGCCACGAGCGCGTTCCTCGTGGGGGACTTCAACGCCGTGCCCTCGAGCCTGCTCCTGCGTTCCCTCACCTCGCCGTCCGGTGCCGGATTCGTGAACGCCGCTCGGACAGCGCGCACACACGCGGGGCCTCCGGTGACGTATCACTGGGGGAGAGGTGCGACGAGACTGGGCCTCACGCTCGATTACGTTCTCGCCCGAACAGCACGGAGCGCCAACCTCGCGGAGGTCATCGACCTGCATGAAGGGCGACTCTATCCTTCCGATCACCATCTGGTGGTCGTCGAGTTCAGCCCGGCCGCGGACGCGCTCCGCTGACCTAGCGTCCTTCCATCCTCCGCTCCACCCTGGCCGCTTCCTGTTCGACCAGCGCATCGGTGACGCGCGCATAGCGCATGGTCGTCGTCAGGTCGCGATGGCCGAGGATGTGCTGCAGCACGGCCAGGTTGCCGCCATGTGCGAGCCAGCGCATCGCGAACGTGTGGCGGCAGCGATGCACGTGGAAGTCCAAGATGCCGGTGTAGTGCCGGATCCGGCGCGAGAACGATCCGGGGCTGTTGGGGGAGAAGGGCACGATCCGGTGGCCGCCGCGTGCGATTGCTTCGCGCAGCGCCGGGCTCAGTGGAACTCGACGGAGGCGACCCGACTTGGTGTTCCCGACTTCGAGCAGCGCCCCGCGGACGTCGGCCTGCGTGGCGCGACAAGCCTCTGCCCAGCGCAGACCCGTCGCGAGCAGGAACCTCAACACGGAGCCGCCGATTGCCGGCACGGACTCCAGCACGGACACTTCACGCTCATCGAATCCCCGCGGTGCCACCTCCGGGATCCTCGGCATGACGCGGGCGGGGAAGGGTGAGCGATCGAGAAGGCCGACGCCCACGGCCCAGCGCAGGAGGCAGCGCAGGTCACTCATGATGTGGGTCACGGTGTGCGGGCTCAGGTTCCACACGGACTCGAGCTCGATCCGGAACTCTCGGATGTCATCCTCCTCGATCTCCTCGAGGTCGAGATGGCACAGTGAGGGCAGCAGGTAGCTTCGGAACCGTGTCCA
>Ga0075429_100004217_pt1 | contig 12311 bp, 7 predicted proteins | sample RhiMetdeltSRZDD3_FD_75295 | JGI IMG/M metagenome (GOLD analysis project Ga0075429, IMG submission 75295) | Populus rhizosphere microbial communities from Tennessee, USA - Rhizosphere MetaG P. deltoides SRZDD3 | ecosystem: Host-associated > Plants > Roots > Rhizosphere > Soil | place: USA...
CCGGGCATCACGGGCCGCGCCGCGCGTGCCGAGCCGCAGGTTCGCGACACGTTCTACGCCAAGCTCGGTGAGATGCAGCAGCGGCTCGAGGCCGCCAAGCCAGACGCGCTGATCATCGTGGCCGCCGAGCACTTCGCGAACTTCTTCATGAACAATATGCCGGCGTATTGCGTCGGCATGGCCGACGCCTACGAAGGCCCGATCGAGGACGAGGAGTGGCTCGCAATCGATCGGCACCGCGTGCCGGGCAACGCGGGCCTCTCGCGCCGCGTCATCCAAGCGCTGCTCGCCGACATCGACGTCGCGTACGCGGAAGAGTGGAAGTTCGATCACGGCATCATGGTGCCGCTGCACTTCCTGACGCCGCGCTACGACTTGCCGGTGATACCGGTCAACGTCAATTGCCAGGGCCCGCCGCTGACCCCGCTGCCGCGCGCCTACGAGTTCGGCCGCGCGCTGCGCCGGGCCTGCGACGCCCAGCCCGAGCGCATCGCGCTCGTCGGCACGGGCGGCATCTCGCATTGGCCCGCGACGCCCGACTCCGGAACCATCAACGAAGCCTGGGATCGCGCGTTCCTGCAGCGCTTTCTGGCGAACGACCGCGCTGCACTAGTTTCGTACACTGACGAAGAGACGCTGCGCGATGCTGGCCAGGGCGGCTTCGAGATCCGCACCTTCTTGACCGTCGCCGGTGCCACCGAAGGTGCTACCGGCGAGCTGCTCTTCTACGCACCCATCCCCATCTTCGCGGTCGGCTGTACCGTCGCGACGATGCGGGTCGAGTGACGGGTTCAGGTTAAAATACCCCGACCCAATTTGGGCTGGGCGGCGGGTGTGAGGGGATGCCCGTCGAGCCGGTCTAGCAGCGCTCAAAAGGATTTGCCATGTCGAACAGCGTGTTCGCGCTCCAGGTTTCGCCCAGCATTCCGGCCGCGATCAATCGCCTCGACGACCTGGCGAAGAATTTCTGGTTCAGCTGGAATCCCGCGCTCGGGCAGCTGTTCCGCAAGCTCGATCCCGTGCTGTGGCGTAAGGTCGAAGCGAGCCCGCGGCAGTTCTTGCGCGCGGTCGATCAAAACATCCTCGAGAACGCGGCGACCGATCCCAAGTTCATCGAGGAGTATCGGATCATCGTCGCCGCGTTCGACCAGTACCTCGGCAAGAAGCCCACGTTTCGCGACGGGCTCGAGCCGGGCGACCTCATCGCCTACTTCTGCGCCGAATATGGCTGGCACGAGAGCTTCCCGATTTACTCCGGCGGCCTGGGCGTGCTCGCCGGCGATCATTGCAAGGCGGCCAGCGACCTGAACCTGCCGTTCGTCGCCGTCGGCCTCTTGTATCGGCACGGCTACTTTCATCAGCGCATCGACCGTAGTGGGCAGCAAATCCCGGACTATCCGGCGATCGATCCGCGCAGCGCGCCGCTGTCGATCGCGCTGCATCCCGACGGCAGCGAGGTCCGCGTCATGTGTCCCGCGCTCGGCCGCGACGTCATGGTGCGCGTCTGGAAGGCGCCCGTCGGCCGAGTGACGGTCTTGCTGCTCGACACGGACGTGCCCGAGAACGTCGACGAGGATCGCAACATCACAGCGAGGCTCTACGGCGGCAGCGACGAGCTGCGCCAGCAGCAGGAAGCCGTGCTCGGCATCGGCGGCGTTCGCGCGCTGCGCGCGCTCAACCTCCAGCCGACGGTGTGGCACATCAACGAGGGCCATGCCGCGTTCCTCGTGCTCGAGCGCATGCGCGAGTACACGACGGCGGGCTTGCCGTTCACAGCCGCCCTCGAGGTCACGGCCGCCAGCATGGTCTTCACGACGCACACGCCGGTGGCCGCCGGCCACGACGTCTTTCCGCACGAGCGCGTCGCGCGCCAGTTCGCGGGCTTTCCGGAGCAACTCGGCATCACGCCGGAGCAGTTGCTCGACTTGGGGCGCGCGCCGGAGCGGCCCGACGTGTTCAACATGACGCGGCTCGCGCTGCGGGGCTCTTCGGCCATCAACGGCGTTAGCAAGATTCACGGCCAAGTATCGTCGCGCTTGTTGGCGAGTGCTTGGCCCGACGTGCCGCCCGCCGAGAACCCAATCGGCTACGTGACGAACGGCGTTCACGTGTCGACCTTCCTGCGTCACACGTGGGCCAAACTGTTCGACAAGCACCTCGGCGCCGATTGGCGCGAGCGCATGATGGATCGCGCGTTGATCTCGCGCATCGAGGCGATCCCCGACGAGTTGTTCTGGGAGACGAGCCAGAAGGTCAAGAGCCAGATGTTCGCCGTGCTGCGCGAGCGGCTCACGCTGCAGTATCAGCGCAACGGCTTGAGCGAGGCGCACGTCCATCGCCTGCTGAAGGTGATCGATCCGGAAAAGCCCGACGTGCTGACGATCGGCTTCGGGCGGCGCTTCGCGACCTACAAGCGCGCGACGCTGCTGATCGCGGACCTCGGTTGGCTCGAGCAGCTCGTGCGCGACGAGAAACGGCCCGTGCTGTTCGTGTTCGCCGGCAAGGCGCATCCGCACGACGAGCCGGCGCAATGGATGATGCGCGAGATCCAGCGCGTCTCGAGCCTGCCGCCGTTCGTCGGCAAGATCTTGCTCGTCGAAGCGTACGATCTCGCGCTCGGCCGGTTGCTGACCTCGGGAGTCGACGTTTGGTTGAACACACCCGTCGCGCCGAAAGAAGCCAGCGGCACGTCGGGAATGAAGGCCGCCATGAACGGCACCGTCAACGTCAGCGTGCTCGACGGCTGGTGGGCCGAGGCCTACGACAGCCGGCGCGATTTTCGCAACGGCTGGGGTATTCCGCCGGGGCGCGACGATTTGGGCGACGCCGACCGCGACCGCCAAGACTCGACGACGCTGTACGAGATCTTGCAGGACGAAGTCATTCCGCTCTACTACGCGCGCGGTGAGGGCTTCGGCTATTCGCCGGAGTGGGTGCGGATCTGCAAGCGCTCGATGGCGAGCGTGTTGCCGGCATTCAACAGCGAACGTGTGCTCGGCGACTATCTCAACGAGTTCTACGCGCCGGCGGCGCGCAACAGCCGCGCGTTGGCGGCCGACAACTTCGCGGCCGCGCGCGAGCTCGGAACATGGAAGGAAAAGGTGAGGGCCGCGTGGCCCGGCGTGACGCTGAAGCAGGTCGGCACGCCGAAGACCGAGATCTCGTTCGCCGAGCGCGTCACGCTCGAGGTCGACGTCGCGCTGAACGGCTTGGCGCCGAGCGACGTCCGCGTCGAGTGTCAGGTGCGGCGCGTGCTCGGGTCGGACCTCGTCGTGCCCGTGCAGGGCTACGCCGAGAATCGGCGTCCGGAGCAGGGCGTGAGTTATCTCGAAGGGCGCGCGGTACAGCTCGAGCCGTTCACGCCGGGTGACGTCGACGGCGCCGGCAATTGCCGCTACCGGCTCGAGCTCGAGCCGCCATGGGCCGGCACGCTCGAGTACGAAGTGCGCGGCGTGCCGGATCATCCGCACCTGTCGCATCCGTACGAGCTCGGCTTGATGCGACGGCTTTGAGCGTCAGCCGCGACTCTCTGTTGTCGAAGCCGGTGTCGCCGAAGCTCGGGACGAGCGCCGGCGTGCGGCTGCCGCTCGGCGCCACCGTGCAGGAAGGCGGTGTGAACTTCGCCGTGTTCAGCCCGCGCGCGACGCGCGTCTGGCTGCGGCTTTATCGCGGCGCGGCCGACGTGAAGCCAGTCGCGGAGCTCGAGCTCGACGCCGCCACTCACCGCACCTACGGCTTCTGGCACGTGTTCGTCGCCGGCGCTCGGGCCGGTTGGTTCTACACCTGGCGCGCCGACGGCCCGCAGGAACCCGCGGCCGGCTTGCGTTTCGACGCGCGCCGCGAGCTGCTCGACCCTTGCGCGCGGCTCGTCAGCGACGCGGTGTGGGATCGCGAAGCCTCGATCAAGGGCGATCCCGCCGCGGCGTTCCGCGCCGAGATCGCCGCGCCCGACGACTATGACTGGGGCGGCGACGAGCCGCTGCGCCGGCCGCTGCAGGACGCCGTCATCTACGAGCTGCACGTCGCGGGGTATACGCGCCATCCGTCGGCCGGCGTCGAGAACCCTGGCACGTTCCAGGGCCTGATCGAGAAGATCCCGCATCTCAAGGCGCTCGGCATCACCGACGTCGAGCTCCTGCCCGTGTTCGCGTTCGACGAGCAGGACGTGCCGCCGTCCACGGCCGCGCTGGGCTTGAGTAACTTCTGGGGCTACAGCCCCGTCAGCTTCTTCGCGCCGCACGGCTCGTATGCGGCGACCGGCGACGCGCGCCGCGAATTCCGCGACATGGTCAAGGCGCTGCACGCGGCCGGCATCGGCGTGATCCTCGACGTCGTGTTGAATCACACGGCGGAAGGCAGCGCCGACGGGCCGACGATCAGCTACAAGGGCCTCGTCAACGAGCTGTTCTATCTGCTCGACGCGAAAGACCGCTCGAAGTATCTCGACTTCACGGGCGTCGGCAACACGGTGAGCTCGAACCAGGCGCTCGTGGCGCAGTGGCTCGTCGAAGTCCTGCGCTTCTGGGCCGTCGAGATGCACGTCGACGGATTCAGGTTCGATCTCGCCGGAGTGTTGTCGCGCGACGAGCAAGGCAAGCCGCTCGCGCACGCGCCCGTCATCTCGGCGATCGAGCTCGCTCCCGAGCTCCGCGACGTGCACCTGATCGCCGAAGCTTGGGACGCCGGCGGCATCTATCAGGTCGGCTCGTTTCCGGGCTTCAAATGGGCCGAGTGGAACGATCGCTATCGCAACGTCGTGCGGCGATTCTTGCGCGGTGACTCCGGTCACTTGGGCGAAGTGGCGACGCGGCTCGCGGGCAGCAGCGATCTCTATGCGTGGGCGGGGAAGACGCCGCAGAACGGCATCAACTTCGTCACGTGCCACGATGGGTTCACGCTGTATGACCTCGTCAGCTACGGCAAGAAGCACAACAACCCGAACGGCGAGCACAATCGCGATGGGCGCGACGACAACTGGAGCTGGAACTCCGGCGTCGAAGGCGCGACGGACGAGCCCCGAATCCTGCGACTGCGCGAGCAGCGCGCGCGCAACTTCATGGCGTTTCTGCTGCTCTCGCAGGGCGTGCCGATGCTCACAGCCGGCGACGAAGTGCTGCGGACCCAGCGCGGCAACAACAACGCGTACTGTCAGGACAACGACGTGAGCTGGGTCGACTGGTCGTTTACGCCGGCCGCGCGCGCGATGCTGCGCTTCACGCGCGAGCTCATCGCGCTGCGCAAGCGCCATCCGAGCTTGCGGCGTCCGCGCTTCCTGAACGGTCATTCGCCGGAAACCCCGGCCGAAGTTCAGTGGTACGGCGAGAGCCTCGCCGAGCCCAAATGGGACGACGCCGGCGCCAGCGCTCTGTGCTTCACGTTGGCCGGCGTCGTGCCGCAGGAGCCTGCGCTGCACGTCATGATCAACATGGCGCCGTCGGCCAGAACGCTCCCGCTGCCCAATCCCGTGGCGCGCAACTGGCGCCGCATCGTCGACACGACGCTCGTCGCGCCGGACGACGTGGTGCCGGCCGGTCTAGCGGTGATTGGCACACACTACATCCTTGGCCCGCACGGCATCGCCATCTTCGAGAACAGCCACTTCGTGGTAGAGTGACCCGCATGAAAAATCCAGCCATCGCATTGCTCGCGCTTCTGACTCTCGGCGTCGCGCCAGCCATCCATGCGCAAGACGGCTCTGCGTATTACGGAGTCTCGCTGGGCGAGTTCAACTACAGCGAAACCGGCGATTTCATCGATGACACCGCAAGCTCCTGGAAGCTGATGATCAACTATCAGTTCCTGGACCACCTCGCCGTCGAAGGCGCGTACGGCCAGACGGGCGATTTTAAAAGCAGGGTAACGGTCCCGTCGTTTCCGATCGGCACCGTCGATCTCGACTTCAAGGCCGAGTACAGCCGGATCTTGTTGATCCGGATGCTCGGCGTCCTCCCGTTCAAGAGCGGCCTTTCGCTGATGGGCGGGCTCGGTTACTCGCAGATGAAGTTCGAATTCGACCTCACGGATGGTCAGTCTTCGATCTCGGGTGATGCCGACGAAAACAACCTCGGTTACTACGCCGGCGTGCAGTACGACTTCGACCACTTCGCCATGCGCCTCGGTTACGAGCAGTTCGATCTCGATAGCGGCCGCGACGCCAACGAGACGATGCTGAGCTTCTTCTACAAGCTCTAGTTCCTTAGCCTGAATGGAGCGCGCCGCATAACAAGAAGACGGCTGCTCACTTTCGCGTTGCTCGCTTGGGCGCTGACACCCGCGATCGAAGCGCAGCCCGAGTCGGCGTACTACGGCGTGTCGATCGGCGAATTCGAGTACTCCGACCGCGCCGCGGGCTTAGGAGACAAATTCAGCGATTCGGCGAGCTCGTGGCGGGTCACGATCGGCTACCAGTTCTTGGAGCACTTCGCGTTCGAAGGGACCTACGGGAAAACCGACACGGTCCGTGACACGGCGCGAGGGTTGCAGCCCTCGACCGAGCTCGGTTTCGAAACCGAGATCAGCAAGATCCTTGGCTTTCGAGCGCTCGGCACGTTCCCGTTCGACAACGGGCTCTCGCTGATGGCCGGCGTCGCGTTCGTCAGCTTCGAGCAGACCATCGCCCTCAGCATCAACGGCACTCCGTTCTTTGGCGGTGAGGTTGACAGGACCGGCAAGCTCGCGTTCTACCTGGGCGCTCAATACGATTGGGACCGCGTCGCACTGCGTCTCAGCTATGAGAAGTTCGATTTCGGCGGCGAGGCGGCTCTGGCCTTCGCAGCAGCCAACGCGCAAGAGGTTGCGCTGAGCTTCTTCTACAAGCTCTAGACCGCTACGCCGGCACGAGCACCAAGCCGCCGAGCGGCGGCAGCTTCAGCACGATCGAGCACGGCTGATCCATGCACGGCGTGTGCTCGGCCTGCACGGCGTCGTTGCCGACGTTCGAGCCGCCGTAGTAGCGCGAGTCCGAGCTCAGGACTTCCCGGTAGAGCCCCGCTCTCGGCACGCCGACGCGATAGCCCTCGCGCGGCACCGGCGTGAAGTTCAGCACGACGACGGCATGGTCGGCGCCATCCTTGCGCAAGAAGCTCAGCACCGAGTTCGCGTCGTCTTGCCACGATAGCCAATGAAAGCCGGCACCGTCGTGATCGTGGCGGTGCAGCGCCGGGATCGCGCGATAGATGCGATTCAAGTCCCGTACGAGCGTGCGCACCCCGGCGTGCCGCGGCTCGTCGGCCAAGTGCCACGGCAGCGAGCCATGATGGTTCCATTCGCGCGGCTGACCGAATTCGCCGCCCATGAACAGCAGCTTCTTACCGGGATAGGTCCACTGGAACGTGAGCAGGAGGCGCAGATTCGCGAAGCGCTGCCACTCGTCGCCAGGCATCTTGTCGAGCAACGAGCGTTTGCCGTGCACGACCTCGTCGTGCGACAGCGGCAGCACGAAGTTCTCGGTGAACGCGTAGATCGGCCCGAACGTCAGCAGGTTGTGGTGGAAGCGCCGGTGCACGGGATCTTTCGTGATGTAGCTCAGCGTGTCGTGCATCCACCCCATGTTCCATTTGAACGTGAAGCCGAGCCCGCCGTCGTACGTCGGCCGCGATACTTTCGGCCATGCCGTCGACTCTTCCGCCAAGGTGATCGTGCCGGGACACGTCACGTGCGTCGTCTCGTTCAAGCGCTTCAAGAACGCGATCGCCTCGAGGTTCTCGTTGCCGCCGTGCACGTTCGGCGACCATTCGTGCGGCTCTCGTGAATAGTCGAGATACAGCATCGAGGCGACCGCGTCGACGCGCAGCCCGTCGAAGTGGAACTCCTCGAGCCAGCAGATCGCGCTCGAGAGCAGAAAGCTCTGCACCTCGTGGCGCGTGTAGTTGAAGACGAGCGTGCTCCAATCGGGGTGCTCGCCTTTCTGCCAATCGCCGTACTCGTAGAGCGCCGTGCCGTCGAAGCGGGCGAGCGCGTGGTCGTCCTTCGGGAAGTGGCCCGGCACCCAGTCGAGCAGCACGCCAATGCCGTTGCGGTGCAGCTCCGCGACGAACGCGCGCAGGTCGTCGGGCGTGCCGTGGCGGCTCGTCGGCGCGAAATAGCCCGTGCACTGATAGCCCCACGAATCGTCGAACGGGTGCTCCGTGATCGGCATCAGCTCGACGTGCGTGAACCCGAGGTCCTTGACGTAGGCGGCGAGCCGCTCCGCGATCTCGCGGTAGCCCAAGAAGTGGCCGGCGGCGTTCCGGCGCCACGAGCCCAAGTGCACCTCGTAGACCGACATCGGCTCGGCGAGGTAGTCGTGATGCGCGCGCTGCTTGAGCCACGCGGCGTCGTCCCAGCGGAACGTCGACGGGGCCGTCGTGACGCTCGCGGTCGCGGGCCGCTGCTCGTAGGCCGCGCCGTACGGGTCCGACTTGAGCCGCAGCACACGGCTTTCGCGCGTGAAGATCTCGTACTTGTAGAGCTCACCGGGCCCGAGCTCCGGCATGAACAGCTCCCAAACGCCGGAGTTGCCGCGCGCGCTCATCGGGTGATAGCGCCCGTCCCAGTGATTGAACGTGCCGACGACGCTGACGCGCTCGGCGTTCGGCGCCCAGACCGCGAAGCGGATGCCGCGCACGCCGGCGACGGTGCGCTCGTGCGCGCCGAGGAAGCGGTTGGCGTGGATGTGAGTGCCGGCCGCGAACCGCCCGAGGTCGCTCTCGTCGATCTCGAGCGGGAACGAGTACGGGTCGTAGCGCTCGTGCCAGCGGCCGTCGCCCGATTCGAAACGGAATCGATACGGCGCGGTAATGCTGGTGCGCGGTCCCTTCCATTCGAACAGTGCGGTGCCGGGGACGCGCTCGAAGTCGCCGGCCGGCTCGACGAGCTTCACGCGCAACGCGTTCGGCAGCAGCACGCGCACGACGACCTCGCCATCGCCAACCGCGTGGACGCCGAGCACGTTTCGCGGCTCGTGGAGCTGCCCTTTCAGCAGGCGCTCGATATCGGGATGGCGCGGTGCGGAATCCGGTTTGATCACGCGGTTAGTCGGCATTGGCATGCGTACGGCTCTCGGTTAGACAGGCGGAGTCCTTCAGTAGTAGCGTGTAGCGAATGAGACAAATTCCTCGCCGTCGTCTCGTCAGTCAGCTCACTCGCAGTACCGTCGCCGTAGTCATGGCGGGCGGGCGCGGTCAACGTCTCATGCAACTCACGGACCAACGCGCCAAGCCGGCCACGCCGTTCGGCGGTAAGTACCGCATCATCGATTTCTCGCTGTCGAATTGCGTCAACTCCGGCATCCGCCAAATCTTCATATTGACTCAGTATAAGGCGCACTCCCTCATCCAGCATGTGCAGCGCGGCTGGGGCTACTTGCACGGCGAGCTCGGCGAGTTCATCGACATCGTTCCCGCGCAGCAGCAGCTCGGCGAGATCTGGTATCGCGGCACGGCCGACGCCGTTTATCAAAACCTCGACATCATTCATCAACATCGTCCCGAAACGGTTCTCATCCTCGCAGGCGACCACGTCTATAAGATGGACTACGGTCCGTTGCTTGCGTTCCACAAAGAAAGTGGCGCCGACATTACGATCGGCGGCGTGCAAGTGCCGATTGCTCAGGCGCATGAGTTCGGCGTCATGACGCTCGGCGCCGAGCACCGTGTCGTGGCCTTCGACGAGAAACCGAAGGAGCCGAAGCCGATGCCGGGGCGCGAAGGGGTCGCGCTCGCTTCGATGGGCATCTACGTCGTCAACCCCGAGTTCTTGCGCGAGACGCTCGAGCGCGACGCCGCGATCCCCGAGTCGCAGCACGACTTCGGCCGCAACATCGTGCCGGAAGCCGTCGAGAATCGGCGCGTGTTCGCCTATCCGTTCGAAGACGTCGAGACGAAGGCGCAGCGCTATTGGCGCGATGTCGGAACCGTCGACGCCTACTACAACGCGAACATGGAGCTCATTCACGTGAGCCCCGAGCTCAACCTCTACGACGAGGCGTGGCCGATCTGGACCTATCAGCAGCAGGTGCCGGGCGCGAAGTTCATCCTCGACGAGGACGGCCGCCGTGGGCTCGCGATCAACTCGATGATCGCCGGCGGCTGCATCGTGTCGGGCGCCGTCGTCCGCGAATCGATGCTGTTCTTCAGCGTGTTCGTCGACGAAGGCACGGAGGTGCGCCGGTCCGTCGTGCTGCCGGAAGTCGAGATCGGCCGTAGCTGCTACATCGCGAATGCGATCATCGACGAAGGCTGCAGCATCCCGCACGGCACCGTCATCGGCCGCGATCGCGACAGGGATCGTGAGCACTTCCATGTCACCGACCAGGGCGTCGTGCTCGTTACGCGCCGCATGTTGACCGGCTTGCGCCGGAGTTCCTGAGCGGTTCGAGAATGAAGCTACTCGCCGAGCGCCGGGCCGGCGTCCTGTTACATCCGACTTCGCTGCCGGGCCCGCACGCGCGCGGCACGTTCGGCGCCGATGCGCGGCGCTTCGTCGACTGGCTGGCCGAAGGCGGATTCAGCGTGTGGCAGACGCTGCCGCTCGGCGTCACCGATGCGTACGGCTCACCGTACGCGCTTCGCTCGGCGCACGCCGGCGACCCGCGGTTCATCGATGTCGCCGATCTCCGCGTCGCACCCGAGCTGCCGGCGCGGTTCGAAGCCGGCGGCGATCGCGCCGCGCGCTACGCGTCGTTCGCGGCGCTCGCCAGCGCGGAGCAGCAGCAGGCGTTCGCGCGATTCGTTCGCGCGCATCGCCGTTGGGTCGAGCCGTATGGTTTGTTCGAGCTCTTGGCCGAGCGGTTCGGCCAGACGCCTTGGTGGCAGTGGCCCGCGCCGTACCGCGATCGCGATGCCGCAGCGCTGCGCGAGTGCCGGGCCGCTTGCCGCGAGCAATTGCGCGCGCTCGTGTTCGAGCAGTACCTGTTCGAGCTGCAGTGGGGCGCGCTGAAGCGGTACGCCAACGCGCGCGGTGTTTATCTCTTCGGCGACCTGCCGTTCTACGTCGATCGCAACAGCGTCGACGTCTGGTGGGAGCGCGGTCTGTTCGCGCTCGATGCGCAGGGCGAGCCGCTCGCCGTGGCCGGCGTGCCGCCCGACTACTTCAACGCCGACGGGCAACTCTGGGGCAATCCGCTCTACGACTGGGATGCGATGGAGCAGAGCGGTTTCGGCTGGTGGCTCGACCGAATCGGCGCACAGCTCGCGCGCTTCGATATCCTGCGCATCGATCACTTCCGTGCGCTCGAGTCTTATTGGGCGATCCCCGCGGGCGCGCCGACGGCGCGGCTCGGTCAATGGCAGCGAGGCCGCGGCGACGCGTTGCTGACGGCGCTGCGCGCGCAGCTCGGCGAGATCCCGCTCGTCGCCGAGGATCTCGGCATCATCACCGACGAGGTCCGCGCGATGCGCGACCGTTTCGAGTTGCCGGGCATGGTCGTGCTGCATTTCGCGTTCGACGGCTCGCTCGACAACCCGTATCTGCCCACCAACCATCGGCACAACGCCGTCGTCTACACCGGCACGCACGACAACGACACGACGGTCGGCTGGTACCACGCGCTCGATCCGCGCGCGCGCGACATCGTCCACGGCATGCTCGGGGTAGGACCGAGGCCGCGCGTGCCCGAGTTCCTGATCCACGCCGCCTACGAGTCGAACGCGGCGCTCGCGATTCTGCCCATGCAGGATCTCCTGGCGCGCGACTCGGGCGCCCGCATGAACACGCCGGGCACCGTCGTCGGCAATTGGCGCTGGCGCTTCGCCTGGCCCGACGTGGCGGAGTCCCTCGCCGCGGTCTCGCGCGGGCGCGCGATACGCAGCGGTCGCGCCCGCTAAACCAGAGAGCGGTAGAGCTCTTCGTAGAGGGGGACTTGGAGCGGCCAGGAGAAATCGGCCGCCATCGCGTTCTGGATCAAGTGCGACCACACGTCGCTGTCTGCGAACCAGCCGAGTGCCGTGCGGACGCCCCAGAGCACGCCCTGCGGGTCGGCGTCGAGAAACACGCTGCCGTTGCCGAGGCCCGTCGCCGGATCGAAGTGCTGGATCGTATCGGCGAGCCCGCCCGTCGCGCGCACGACGGGAATCGTGCCGTAGCGCAGCGCGTACATCTGCGTGAGCCCGCAGGGCTCGTAGCGCGACGGCACGACCGTGAGGTCTGCCCCGGCGAAGATCTCGTGCGCGAGCTGCTCGTCATAGCCTTCGATGAACGACACGCGCGTTCGGTGCGTGTCGGCGATCCCACGTAGCTCGGCGGCGATGGCGGCGTCGCCGGCGCCGAGCAGCGTGAACTTCGCCGGCGTGTCCTGAAGCAGCGGCGGAATCACGCTCGGCAGCAGGTCGACG
>Ga0075429_100004221_pt1 | contig 12308 bp, 8 predicted proteins | sample RhiMetdeltSRZDD3_FD_75295 | JGI IMG/M metagenome (GOLD analysis project Ga0075429, IMG submission 75295) | Populus rhizosphere microbial communities from Tennessee, USA - Rhizosphere MetaG P. deltoides SRZDD3 | ecosystem: Host-associated > Plants > Roots > Rhizosphere > Soil | place: USA...
AAGCGGCAGGAAGTCCCGGTGGCCGCCGATCAGGCGACCGCCGATATCACGATGCAGCAGGACGTTTTCAACCTCGACGCGGTGGTGGTGACCGGCCAACAGACCGGCATCGAGCGGCGTAACGCCGCGGTCGCCACGACCTACATCCCGGGGGCCGAGGTATCGGGCATCCCGGCGCCGGCGCTGGATCGGGCGTTGCAGGGTCGCGTGCCCGGTGCCTACATCCAGCAGAACTCGGGCGCTCCCGGGGGCGGAACGCAGATTCAGATTCGCGGCTCCAATACGGTGGTCGGCGCGGCGGATCCGCTCTATGTCGTGGACGGCGTGATCGTCAGCAATGCTTCACTGTCCAGCGGGTTGTTCGCGATCACGGCGAGCGGCAATCCACAGTCCACGCGGAACGACGGGGAAAAACAGGACGATCCGGTCAACCGGCTCACCGACCTGAATCCCAACGACATCGAGTCGTTTCAGATTCTCCGCGGCGCGGCCGCGACCTCGATTTACGGATCGAAGGGCGTGAACGGAGTGGTGGTCATTACGACGAAGCGCGGGCAATCGGGCAAACCCCGCGCGAGCCTCACGCAACGCGTTGGATTCTCCGAGCTGCAGCGCGGGCCGGGAACGCGCGCGTTCACCATCCCCGAGGCCCTTGACCAGTTCGGGGATACGGCGCTGATCCAGTCGTATGTGGTGAATGGGTCGCTCCCGACCTTCGATCATCTGCGTGAAATCGCCGGGGAAAAACCGTTGTCCAGTGAAACGCAGCTCGAACTCTCGGGCGGCGCTGCGGGAACCCGGTATTTCGTGTCCGGCGGGGTCAAGGGGGACGGAGGAATCGTTCCGAACACCGGGGCGCAACGGCAGAATCTCCGCGCGAACCTCGACCAGAGTTTCTCCGATCGACTGACCATGTCGCTCAGCACGGGGTTCGACCGCACCACCACGCAGCGAGGCTTCACCAACAACGACAATGCGGGAGCCAGCGTCACCTACGCCCTCGCCTACATCCCGGGGTTCGTCCCGCTCAAACCCGTCAACGGCGTGTTTCCGGATCCCGGCGGGCTCAGCTACTTCGGGGCCAATCCGCTGCAAACGACGACGTTGGGCAGTAACGACGAAACCGCCTTGCGGTTCACCGGCGGCCTCAACCTTACGCTGCAGACGCTGCAGACCGAGCGGCAGAATCTCAAGTTCGTCGGAGCGGGCGGGATCGATTTCTTCAATCAGAAGGATGAGGTCTTCGCTCCGCGTGAGCTCTACTTCGAGCAACGGCAGGCGAATCCGGGCGGGTCGGCTCTCTCAAACGCGGACGGGCGCTTCGCCAATTGGAATCTGAACGCGATTCACACCTATACGAGCGGCAACGGATCCTGGACGACGACCACCTCGGCCGGCTTACAATGGGAGGACCGGGCGATCTCGCGTTCGCGCATCATTGCCCGGGGACTGTTACCCGGCCAGCAGAACGTCAATCAGGGTTCGGTCATCACGCCGTTCGAGGAGAACACGCACGAACGCACCATCGCCGTCTACGGCCAGGAACAATGGCTGGGGTGGAACGAGCGTCTCCTGCTCTCCGCCAGCGCTCGTGCCGAGCGCACGAGCGCCAATGGCGACGTGGGCAAGTACTACCTGTTCCCATCATTCCGCACCTCGTTCCGTGTTCCGGACCTGCTCGGAGCGGGAAACGACGTGAAGTTCCGCGCTTCGTACGGCGAGACCGGGAACCAGCCGCTCTTCGGGCAGAAGTTCACGACGCTGCAGGGCGGGGTGGTCATCGGCGGAAACATCGGGACGATCGCCGCTGGGACGGCTGGAGATCCGGTCATCCGCCCGGAACGGACGCGGGAGATCGAAGCGGGCATCGACGCGCAGTTGCTCAACGGCAACGCCAACCTCGAGGTGACGCTCTATCGACGCAAGACCAGCGATTTGCTGGTGCCGGTCACTCCGGCTCCCTCGACGGGGTTCACCCTGGCATTCGTCAACGGTGGCAAGATCCAGAACGAAGGACTGGAGATCGGACTCGGTATCACCCCGATCCGGCGACCCGATTTCGATTGGCTGTTCCGCACCAACTTCACGAGCCTCAAGAACAGCGTCCTCGAGCTCGACCTGCCGGGCGGCGCTCAGGGCTTTCGCCCGGCGAACGCGGGCTACGGTCTCGCCTACGGGGAGTTCTTCGTCCAGGTGGGCCGGCCGATCACGCAGATCATCGGCACCGACGATCAGGGTAACGTGATCTCGCTCGGCCAGGTGAATCCGAAGTTCCGGTGGTCGTTCTACAACGAGTTTACGGTTCACCGCTTGTCGCTGGCGTTCCTGTGGGATTGGCAGAACGGCGGCGTGGCTCAAAATCAGACCCTGTCCCTGTACGATTGCAACAACCTGGCCCCCGATGGGGGGACCCCCGCGGGGCAGGCGCGCAACGACGCATGCATCAACACCGGTGATGCGCGGCCGTTCGTGCAGTCGACGACGTTCGTAAAGCTCCGCAGCGCGAGTGTCGGGTTGGATCTGCCGGAGCACGTGGCCGCGTTGTTCGGGGCCAAATCCGCACGGCTGGCCGTGGAAGGCGTGAATCTGATCACCATCACCGACTACTTCGGCTACGATCCCGAGGTGTCCAACTACGGCTCGCAATCGATCACACGCAACATCGACCTGGGGCCGTATCCACCATCACGCCAGTTCTTTTTCTCCATCCGGGCGGGGTTCTGACCATGCGCACGAGACACTTCGCGATCGCGGCCGGGCTCCTCCTTCTTGGAGCCTGCAACTTCGACATCCTGAACACGAATCAACCGACGCAGGACGATCTGGTCAACAATCCGACGAAGGTGAAGTTGGCCGCGGCGGCGACCGGCCTGTTCGGTACCGCCCGTGGCGGTATCCAGGCGCTGATCTGGCGCATCGGCTCACTGGGCCGTGAGGGGATCAATCTGTCGGGCAACAATCAGCCGGACTTCCAGGAGCCGTACTTCGGTCCGGTGCAGGCTGGAGGCAGCTTCGGCGGCACGCTGTACGTCGACCGCTTCGCGTTCATCCGGAGCGCGAACATCTACCTCGATGCGATCGATGGCGCCCCGGACCTGACGGCGGCAGAAAAGTCGGCGTCGAAGGGAATGGGGAAAACCCTCAAAGCGCTGGCGTTCGCCTACGTCATCGAAACGCGCGCCAGCCTCGGTGCGCCAGTCGACGTCGACCGGCCGGTGAGCGCCCCGCCCGCTCCCTTCGTTTCGGAGGACAGCGTGTGGGGGTACATCGTCGGGCTCCTGGACGAGGCTCAAGCGGACCTGACCGCGGCAGGAAGCGCCGATTTCCCGTTCCCGGTGCCGCCGGGCCTCTCGGCGTTCGGCACGCCCGCGACCTTCGTTCAGTTCAATCGGGCTCTGGCCGCCAAGGCGAATGTGTTACGCGCAACGGTAACCGGAGGCTGTGGGGGTGCGCCGGCGACGTGCTACAACGCCGCTCTCACGGCGCTCGGGGGCTCGTTCATCGATGCGACGCCGGCGAACTTCCAGTCCGGCGCGTACTTCGATTTCTCCACCGGTCCGGGTGATGCCGTGAACGGACTTTCGGAACCGCTCAACTCGCTGACGTTTTTCGCGCTGCAGGACAACTTCACGGACGCTCAGCTGCAAACGGGCGGGTCACTCCCGGATCAGCGGGTGCTGGACAAGGTCACGCCGGCGGCGGATACGCAGATCGCGCTGCTTGGCAGCATCCCGATTCCCGGTGAGCTGAAGTTCACGGTGTATTTCACCAGTGGACAGGCCGACCAGAATCATGGGATTCCGATCATCAAGGATGAGGAGCTGATCCTGTTGCGTGCCGAGGCGAGCTGGTTCACCGGCGCCAAGGCGGGCGCGCTGGCCGATATCGATCTCGTGCGGCAGAACTCCGGTGTCTTGCCGGCGACCGCCCTCACCACGGGGAGTCCCGATCAGGATTTCCTCACCGAACTGATGTACAACCGCCGGTACTCGCTGTTGTGGGAGCAGGGGACCCGATGGATCGATGCCCGGCGTTTCGGACGCTTGACCGACATTCCGAATGCCGTGCCCGGAGGCAATGTGCCGCCCGTCATGCCGGTGCCGTTGACCGAGTGCCAGGCGAGGAACATTCCGACATTACCGGCGGCGAACGACGTCGTGACGTGTACGCCATTGACGCCGTAAGGAAGATCGAGGCGTGAAGGGAAAGCGAGAGGGGCGGTGAGCGATCACCGCCCCTCGGTGTCTCTCGACCGGCTACGCCAGGTCGCGGAGCTCTATGATGCGGGGATCCGGATCCCCGGGACCCGGTTCCACATTGGCCTCGACCCGATCATCGGACTCATCCCTGGTTTGGGAGACCTGATCGGCGCGGGCGTGGCGCTGTGGATCGTGGCCGAGGCGATCCGCCTCGGCGCCTCGGGGTTCGTGCTGTTCCGGATGCTCGTGAACATCGCCATCGATACTCTCGGTGGCGCGATCCCGGTCGCGGGTGACGTCTTCGACGCCCTCTGGAAAGCCAACCTCAAGAACGTTCGTCTGCTCGAGCGGCATCTCGCGACGACGGCCGCCGTCGAAGGGGCTACGGGGCGTCCCTAGCCGCACCGTACACGATGCCGCGCCGCTCTGGACCGACCCAGGCAACGATTGCGCAGACCGTGAACACCGCGCTCGCCGCGATCGACATCGCCAAGGCGTAGCTGCGCCCTTCGGCGATGCGGGCCGTGAGCCACGGCATCAGGCTCGCGATCAACACACCGCACTGATAACCGAACCCAGGCAGAAACCCCCGCACCCGATCCGGGGCTAGCTCGGTGATGTGGGCGGGAATCACGCCCCACGCGCCCTGCACCATGAACTGCATCAAAAAAGCCCCTACCACGAGCCAGGCAAGGGATGGCGCAAATGCCCACAGCGGAATCATGAGCATGGCTCCAGCAAGCGCGAGCACGATCGTGCGCCGGCGTCCCAGGCGATCCGAGTACAGTCCGCACAAGATTCCACCGGTCAGTGCCCCCACCATCGAGAAGGCCGTGAGGAGGGCTCGCCGCTGTGGCGTGAATCCCCAATCGCGCTGCAGGAAAGTCGGGTAGAGATCCTGGGTCCCGTGGGAAACACCGTTCATCATCGCCATGAGCAGCGTGATATAGAGAAACACCTTCCAGTTTTCCGCGATCGCCTTGCCGAGATGACTCCAGCTCTCTGCCTTGGTGCGCTGCCATACTTCGGATTCGGTCACCTGGAGCCGGATATACAGCGCCAGCAGGGCCGGCACGCCGCCAATGAAGAACAACGGCCGCCATCCCCACCGCGGGAAGACGAAGAAGTAGGCGGCGGCCGCAAGCAGATATCCGGCGGCGTATCCCTGTTGCAGCAGTCCCGAGAACACGCCCCGCCGATGCGGCGGCACCTTCTCCATTACCAGGGAAGCCCCGACTCCCCATTCGCCGCCCATGCCGATGCCGAACACCGCCCGCAGTACGAGGAACGTGGTGTAACTCCCGGCCAGTCCCGTCAGCACCTCGGCTAGGGAGTAGAACACGAGATCGATCATCAGCGGCAGCCGGCGCCCGTAGCGGTCCGCGAGCAGCCCGAAGATGAGCGCCCCCACCGGGCGGAACGCTAGGGTCAGGGTGATCGAGAGGGCGATCTGCGCGTCGGTCTTGCCGAATTCCTTCGCGATCGCCGTCAGCGTCATGACGACGAGAAAGAAATCGAACGCGTCGAGCGTCCAGCCGAGGAACCCGGCGATGACGGCGGGGCGATGCGAATCGCGGGTGTTCATGGCGCCCCAAGATATGCCTTGACGCCCGCATGCGGAGGTGCAGCATAGGGGACATGCGCCCATACATCCCGGTCCTGCTGCTCGCCCTCGGCGTCGCGCCCCCGCCCACGCTCGCCGCGCAGGTGCAGGTCGACTCCGGCCCGACCTACGACCGCACGAACGCGATGATTCCGATGCGGGACGGCGTTCGTCTCAACACCGACCTCTGGACGCCCCAGGGAATGACCGGACCGCTGCCGATCATCCTGCTGCGGACGCCCTACGGCGTCTCGGATGCCGGGCAGCCCATGCTCACGGGCTACCTGAAACACCTGGCCCGGGACGGCTATGTGTTCGCCTTCCAGGACATTCGTGGGCGCTTCAAATCGGAAGGGCAGTTCGTGATGCAACGCATGCCGCGTACCAACCGGCTCGATCCCAAAGCGATCGACGAGGCCTCGGACGCGTACGACACGATGGATTGGCTGGTGAAGAACGTGGCCAACAACAACGGGCGCGTGGGCATGCTCGGCGTGTCCTACGACGGCTGGCTCACGGCGATGGCGCTGCTCGATCCGCATCCCTCGTTCAAGGCTGCATCGCCGCAGGCTTCGCCCGCGGACATGTTCCTGGGGGACGACTTCCATCACAACGGCGCCTTCCGGCTGAGTTACGGCTTCGAGTACGCGGCGCTGCTCGAGTCGAGCGACACCGCGAACACGCAGTTCGCCTTCGACCGGTACGACACCTACGAGTGGTACCTCAAGCTCGGCCCGCTCGGCAATGCCAACGACCGCTACTTCCACGGCAAGCTGCCCACGTGGAACGACTTCGTGGCGCACCCGAACTACGATTCCTTGTGGCAGCGCCAGCGCATCACGCCCTACCTCGTCACCGACGTCTCGGTGCCGACGCTCAACGTGGCGGGCTGGTGGGACCAGGAAGATTTCTACGGACCGGTGGCCATCTACTGGCAGATGGAGCAGCGCGATCCCGGTCACCGCAATTTCCTCGTCGTGGGACCGTGGAACCACGGCGGCTGGGCCGGCGGCGTCGGGCGCACGCTGGGCGGCATCGATTTCGACAGCGCCACGGCCCTGCAATTCCGGGAGCGGATTCAGGCGCCGTTTTTCGCGTACTATCTGAAGGACCACGGCTCCCAGTCACAACCGGAAGCGCTCGTGTGGGAGAGCGGGGCCAACCGGTGGCGGTCGTTCGATCAGTGGCCGCCGCGGGAGGCGAGCGCGCGCAAGCTGTACTTCCACTCCGGTGGCCGGTTGTCGTTCGATCCCCCGACCGACTCCGCGGGGGCATTCGACCAGTACGTCTCCGATCCGGCCCATCCGGTGCCGTACCGCAACCGTCCCATCGAGCCGACGTATTTCCCGCGCGGCTCCGGCTGGTACACCTGGTTGTTGCAGGATCAACGCTTCGTGCAGGGACGACCCGACGTCCTGTCCTGGGCGACCGACCCCCTGGATTCGGATGTCGTGGTGGCGGGGGACATCGTGGCGCATCTGTTCGCGTCCACCACCGGCAGCGACGCCGACTGGGTCGTGAAGCTGATCGACGTGTATCCCGAGGTCTATCCCAAGAACTACAAGCAGGGCGGGTATCAGCTGATGGTGGCCAACGACGTGTTCCGCGGCCGCTTCCGCACCAGCTTCGAGCGCCCATCCGCGCTCGTTCCCAACCAGGTGGCCGAGTTCGCGGTCGACATCCACAGCCAGGATTACCGGTTTCTGGCGGGGCACCGCATCATGGTGCAGGTGCAGAGCACCTGGTTTCCGATCATCGATCGCAACCCGCAGACCTACATCCCCAATATCTTCGAGGCCAAAGCGTCGGACTTTCGGGCGCAGACGCATCGGGTGTGGCGGACCAAACGGTCCCCCTCCCACATCGTCTTGCCGGTGGTCCCCAATTGAGGTGGGTTACGCCAGGCGCTTGAGACCCTGGGCGAGCGTCTCCATCAGTTGTTCGATCTGTTCCTGGGAGATGATCAGGGGCGGTGACATCGCGACGACGTCCCCGGTGACGCGCACCAGCGCGCCTCGCTGAAAACAGTCCACGAACAATTCGAATCCCCGCGCGCCGGGCGCGCCGGCGCGCGGCTCCAGCTCGATCGCCGCCATGAGCCCGAGATTGCGCAGATCGATTACGTGCGGGAGGCCGCGCAGTCCGTGCACGGCCTGCTCCCAGATCGGGGCCAGCTCCCGGGCACGGTCGAACAGGCCCTCGGCCCGGTACACGTCCAGCGCGGCGAGACCGGCGGCGGTCGCGATCGGGTGCCCCGAGTAGGTATAGCCGTGGAACAGCTCGATGCCCGCCGGCGCCGGATCGACCACGGTCTCGTAAATCCCCCGGCGAACGGCCACGGCACCCATCGGGACGGCGCCGTTCGTGATGCCCTTGGCGCACGTGATCATATCGGGCACGACGCTCAGTGCCTGGGCGGCGAACGGGGCGCCGAGCCGCCCGAAGCCGGTGATCACCTCGTCGAAGATCAACAGGATGCCGTGCTTGTCGCACAACGCGCGCAGGCGCTCCAGGTACCCCTTGGGCGGTACCAGCACGCCGGTCGATCCCGCGACGGGCTCGACGATGACGGCGGCGATCGTGTCCGCGCCGCGCTGCGCGACGATCGTTTCCAAGGCGTCCGCCAGCTCGGCTCCCCACGTCGGTTGTCCATGCGAAAACGCGTTCTGGCCGAGATCGTGGGTGTGCGGCAGGTGGTCGACGAGCGGGAGGAGCTGGGCCGCGAACGCTTTCTTGTTGTTCTCGAGCCCACCGACCGAGATGCCGCCGAATCCCACCCCGTGGTAGGCGCGTTGCCGTCCGACGAATCGCGCCCGTTTCGGCTCGCCGCGGGCCTGGAAATACGCGAGCGCGATCTTCAGCGCGGTGTCCACGGCCTCGGACCCGGAGTTGGTGAAGAAGACGTGGTCCACGTCGGCGGGGAGAATCTCGGCCAGGCGACCGGCCAGCTCGAAGCTGCCCGGATGCCCCAGCTGGAACCCCGGGGCGTAATCGAGGCGCGCCGTGGCGTTGGCGATGGCGTGGACAATGGGCTCGCGCGCGTGGCCGGCGTTGACGCACCACAACCCGGCGGTGCCGTCGAGGATTTGCCGCCCGTCGGCCGCGGTGTAGTGCATTCCTTTGGCCGAAACGAGCAGTCGGGGGGCCCGCTTGAATGCCCGGTTGGCGGTGAACGGCATCCAATGGGCTTCGAGCGACGGCAGGGTCGGGGTGGGGGTCGGAGGGGGGGCGCTCATCGATGACTCCTACTGCGCGTAGCGCAGCACGTCGTACAGGTAGCGCACGCCGAAGCCCACACTGGCGACGCTCACGCGCTCGTCGTTGCCGTGCACGCCGCGTTGGGAGTCCGCCTTCTCGACCTTGAACGGGTCGAAGCCGTAGGTCACGATGCCGAGCGCCCGGTAGAAGGGGCGATCCGTCGCCCCGGTGAGCATGGGCGTCGTCACCCGGACGTTGGGGTCCCGCTCGCCGGCGGCCCGCACGATGGCGCGAAATAAATCGGTGTCGATGGGACTGTCGAGCGGAGCCTTGGGCGGAAACATGGTCTGCCAGTGAACCGCGGTGTCGCTCACCACGCGCAACAGCTCGGCCCGCACCACCGCCGTGTCCTGATCGGGTAACAGGCGGATATCGACCTCCGCCGACGCCTCGGCGGGAATGACGTTGGTCTTGTTGGATCCGGTCACGACCGTGAGCGAGATGGTGTTTCGGAGGATGGCGTTCCAGTACACGTTGCTCGTGATCCAGGTGCGCGCGCTCGAATCCGCCAGCGCGGCGGTGATGTCCGACAGCCAGGCCCGCTGCGGGGCCTGGTACCGGGTCGCGATGTCCCGGAAGTACTTCGCCACGCCCGGCGTCGCATGCAGGGCGGTTTCGTAGTGCCCCAGCCGGGACAGGGCATCGACCAGGCGCGGCACGGGATTCTGTTTGGTGGGGCGGGAGCCGTGTGACGGAGTCCCGTGCACGGTGATCTTCTGCCAGAACGCCCGCTTCTCGGCGACGCCGACGCCGTAGTAGGCCAGGTGGCCGTCCTCGACGAGATTGTCGCCGCCCTCCGTCATGAGATACTCCACGTCCTTCAACAAGTCCGCGTGGCGTTGCACGAACAGGTCGGCCCCGCCGCCACCCACTTCTTCATCGGCGTTGGCGATGAAGACGATGTCGCGATCGAGCGTCACGCCGCTCCGTTTCAGGGCGATGAGGGCCATCAGCTGCACGATCCCCTCGCCCTTCATGTCGAGCGCGCCGCGCCCCCACACGTAGCCGTCTTGCACCAGCCCCGCGAAGGGATCCACGGTCCAGAACTGCCGCATCACCGGAACCACGTCCATGTGATTGACCAGCGCGATCGCTTTCTTCGTGCCCCGGCCGTGCAGCCGGGCGTAGAGGTTCGCCCGGCCCGCGCCCAGCTCGGCGGTGTCGAGGATCTGCGCCTCGATGCCTTCGCGTTGCAGGACCTGCTGCAGAAACCGCGCGGTCGCGAGCTCGTTGCCGGGTGGATTCGTGGAATTGATCGCCAGGTAGGCGGACAGGTTGCGCACGGCCTCCGCCGCGAGCGAATCCCAGTTGAGCGGTCGAGCGGGTCCCTGCGCGAACGCGGGGGCACCGCCGAGCGTCAGAACGGCACAAAGGATCGAGGGTCGCATGGTCGTCTGGTGAGGGTGAGCGTCAAACTGCCCGCATCTTACGGCTTACGCAACCGGTAGTGCCCCACCAGCCACTCGGTGCCGCCGCGATACGCAAACAGCTCTGCGCAGGCGAGAAGGAAGACACGCCAGCGTTGCCGCCACAGCTCGGCATCGGCGCCATACGTGCTCGTAAAGACCTCCCGGACCTGGGCTTCATGCGCGGCCAGGTTGCGCGCCCACGCTTCCGCCGTGCGCGCATAGTGCTCGCCGCCGACCTCCCAGGTCTTCTCGAGCACGAGCGACCCCTGAAAGCGCGGCAGCAGGTCGAGCGAGGGCATCACGCCGCCGGTGAAGAAGTAGCGGCCCAGCCAGTTGCCCGCGCCATCGGTCTCGAACGGATAGGCGTAGCGGCGGTGACAGAACACGTGCACGAACAGTTTTCCGCCCGGCTCGAGCCATCCCGTGATGCGCTGCATCAGCTCGCGCCAGTTGTGCATGTGCTCGAACATTTCCACGCTCACGACCCGATCGAATCGGCCGTCGACCGTGAACGTGTTCAGATCCGTGGTGACGATGTCGAGATTGGCGGGCTTGCGCGCCGCGATGAATTCCCGCTGCGAGGAGGAATTCGAAACCGCGAGGATCCGGCTGTTGGGAAAACGTCGCGCCATCCACAGGGACAACGACCCCCAACCGCATCCCAGCTCCAGGATGCGCTGACCGTCGGCCAGCTGGGCCCGGCTCGCGCTCAGCTCGAGCATGGCCTCCTCGGCTTCGTCGAGCGCGGTCACGCCCTCCGGCCAGTAGGCGCCGCTGTATTTCATGTGACGGCCGAGCACCTGCTCGAAGAACGCTGCGGGGAGCTCGTAATGCTGGCGGTTGGCGGCTTCGGGGACGAGGGCGATCGGACCGCCGGACAGCGCTGCGTCCATCGCGCCGGCCGGGCGCCGGGACTCCTGCCACAGGCGCACCGCCAGGAGCCGACGAATGCCCCACCGCAGCAGCGGTTCGGGCACGCGAGCCAGCATCATGTCAGGCGCGCTTCGGGAACCAGGGAAAGAAGACGCTCGTCTCGCGCTGGTAGGCGCGGTAGTCGTCGCCACGGCTTTTCAGGGATTGCTGCTCGGTGAACGGAATCCCGGTCAGCCGAAACAGGAATAACAGCATCAGGGCCGGCCCGATCCACGTGAGCCAGGCCGCGTGCCCGATGAGGACGTAGCTGAACCAGTGCGTCCACTCGAAGAAGTAGTTGGGATGCCGCGAATAGCGCCACAGCCCCGTGCGGCAGGTCTTTCCCTTGTTCGCCGGGAGCCCGCGGAACCGGGCCAGCTGCCGATCGGCGGTCGCTTCGCCCAGGACCGCCACGACCCACACGCCGGCGCCGGCCAGCGCCCACCCGTCGAGCGCCCCGCCGCGCATCGCGGCGAGGATCGGAATCGAAAACAGGGTCGCGACCACCGCTTGACCCTGATAGAAGACGAAGAAATACAGCGGCGCCCGCGCTGCCCACGCCTCGCGCATCGCGCGATAGCGGCCATCCTCGGGGCGGCCGATGACCCGATCGGAGATGAGGTGCCAGGCGAGGCGACTCGCCCAGAGAAACCCGAGCAGCCCGACGAGCGCCCGACGAGCGGGGTCGCCGTCCGACAGCACCGCGTAACCCACCGCGAGGATGGCCATGCCCGCCGACCAGGCGGCGTCCACCGAGGTCGCGTTGTTCGTCTGGAGCTGGCGCAGCCACAGGACCATCATGAGGACGGCGAGCGCAGCCCATCCGAGCAGCACGATCCGGATCACGCCGGTCGCCTACTCGCGTCCGAATACCAGCTGCACGTCACCGAGGAAGCGCTCCCGGAACCCGCCTTCGCAGTAGCAAAA
>Ga0075429_100004223_pt1 | contig 12308 bp, 12 predicted proteins | sample RhiMetdeltSRZDD3_FD_75295 | JGI IMG/M metagenome (GOLD analysis project Ga0075429, IMG submission 75295) | Populus rhizosphere microbial communities from Tennessee, USA - Rhizosphere MetaG P. deltoides SRZDD3 | ecosystem: Host-associated > Plants > Roots > Rhizosphere > Soil | place: USA...
CTGGGTCTGCTCATCACTCGCAGACCTCGATCGAAACCGCCGTACCGCAGAGACAAAACATCTCCCTCGCTTCCCGCAAAGCACCAATGGCCGACTTCTTGTCGCCTTCACTTCAACAGTGCCGGAAACCTGCCGAGAGGTTACGCACAATTCTCTAGGGGGCCCGATTCCAGCAACCTCGAGTCAAATGGCAGAGCACATGGTCGAACTCGCAACTCCATGCGTTGCCTTCCGGCGAGCCGAGTCGCAGGTGCCGACTAGAATGTGCGCCCAATGACCGGGATCACCGCACGACTGACCGGCACAGCCTCCCTCGGCGTCGGCGTCTTCCTGCTGACGTTCGGTGTCTGCGCGTTCTCCCTCGTGCGAAACCGGCAGATGGGCGTCCAGGATCGGTGGTTCTACCTCGGCGTGAACCTCGCCGCCAACGGCGTTCTGGGGCAGGACCTGGAGCCGTCCGTCTTCAAACCTCCGGGGTACCCCGCATTCATCGCCGCCGTCGTCAGGGCCACGGTGGGAGCGCCCGTCGCGGCCAGCGAAGAGCCCGTGTTCGCGCGCACTCACGAGCTGACCACGCTCAGCGCGCCGTTCGACCGGGCCTTCCTCGAGCGCGCGGCGCGGGCCGTCTATTGGAGCCAGGCGCTGGCGCTGGCGGCGGCGGCGGTCCTGCTCTTCTACTGGATGCTCGCGTTCTGCCGCCCGGAGATCGCCTTCGCCGCCGCCTTCGTCTTCGGCACCAACGCCTACTGCGTCCTGCTCGTCGGGCTGCTGCAGTACGCCGTGCTGCATATGTTCCTGCTCATCGCCGCCGGGATGACGCTCGAGCGCGCCGCCCTGCGGCGTCACACCGTCCTCCTCCTGACGTCGGGCATCCTCTGGGGAGCGGCGACCCTGGTGCGACCGGTAACGTTGCTGCTCCCGCCGTTCCTTCTGTGCGCGCTCCTGCTGAAGGCGCGGCCCGACTACCGCCGGAGCCTGCGGCAAGCCGCCCTCGTTCTCCTCGGGATGATCCTCGTGCTCGCTCCGTACACTGTCCGGAACCATCGCCTCGCGGGCCAGCTCGTGCCCGTCAGCGCGCAGACGTGGACGAGCCTATGGGCGGCGAGCACGGCCGTGGTCGAGACCCAGCCCAACCACTATCGCTGGAAGGTGATCGGCATTCCGCTGCGCCGCATCGTGCGGCGGACCTTCCCCGAGCTCTCGAAGCCGAAGCCGCCGAATCCCGACTCGCTCTCGCTCGCGCAGAACCTTCAGCTCGAAGACACGATGAAGGATCTCGCCCTCAAGAACCTGCGGCAGCGGCCGCAGGTCTACGTCGAGAACAGCCTCCGCTCGTTCTACAGCTTCAACGTGCACATCAACGCCGTGTTGATCAAGGTGTACCAGTTCGTCCAGCGGCCCCACTTCCGGCCGAAGGCCTGGTACATGCCGGGTCATCCCCAGGACTTCTATCCGCCCTCGGCGACGAGCGCCTTCACGTGGCTGATCGGGCTGCTGACGCTGCTGTCGATCGTCGGGGCGGTCTGGGCGCTTCGGACCGGAGACAGCGCCCTGGCCCTCTCCGGCGCCGTGTACCTGTGCCTCGCCGTCGGCCATTCGATCACCTGGATGGACCTCTGGTACTACTACGTGAAGATGCCGTTCCTGTGCCTGTTCGGCTTCTACGCTGTCGATCGAATCCAGCGATGGTCGGAATCGCGCGGCTCGCGCTGGCCGTGGGGCCGCCTGCTCGCCGGGGGAATCGTGGCCTACAGCGCGATCCTCACTGTGCGAGTCCTCTGGAGCTCCTAAGGCGCCACGCAGGCCTCGTCGACGTGCCAGAGCTGCTGCTGCTGTCCTTCCTCGAGAAAGCGGCGCACCGAATCGAGCGCGACGGTCGGGGGCACGTCGACCGCGATCAGCCCCGGGATGTGACTGAGCTCGGTGGCGCATCCGACGCGCTTGAGGATGGAGCACAGCCTGGCGATGGCGGCGTCGGTGGCCTCCGAGCCGGGAACGAGGACACGGAGCGTGCTGTGGCCGCCCGACGCCAGCCGATCCCGGAACAGCAACCCCAGCTCGTGCCGGACCACCGCCACGCGATCGCCGGCGCTGATGCCGCGCACGAGCAACGGGACGTTGTCGATCTGGAAAGTGCCGTCTCCCAGCTCGCGGGCCCACAAGTACTCCCAACGGGCCGCCGGGTGCTCGTCGTTCGGCCCCAGGCGAAAGGCGATCTTCTCCATCCACCGATAAGTGACCGGATCGCGGGATCGGTTACGGTCAGATCGCGGCGAGCAGGCCGCCGTCGACGTAGATGACCTGCCCGTTCACAAAGTCCGAGGCGGGGGATGCGAGGAAGATGGCGGCGCCGACCAGCTCCTCGGGGAGGCCCCAGCGGCCCGCGGGCGTGCGGCCGCGGATCCACTGGTCGAAGGCGGCGTCCGCCCGCAGCGGCGCCGTCAGCTCGGTGGCGATGTACCCGGGCCCGATCCCGTTGATCTGAAGGTTGTGCCGCGCCCACTCCACTGTCATCGCGCGGGTGAGCATCTTGAGGCCGCCCTTGGCGGCCGCGTAGTTGCCGGTGGTCGGCCGACCGACCTCGCTCATCAACGAGCAGACGTTGATGATCTTCCCGCGGCCGCGCTCGATCATGCCGGCCACCAGCGCCCGCGTGACCAGGAACGCGCTCGTCAGGTTGGTGTCGATGACCTCGCGCCACTGCGGCTCGGTCATCTCGGCCAGGGCCGCCCGGCGGTGGATGCCGGCGTTGTTGATGAGGATGTCGATGGCGGCGAAGTCAGGATCGAGCCGGGCCAGGGCCTCCGAGATCGAGCCGCTCACCGTCACGTCGAAAGCGGCCGTGGCCACCCGCGCGCCCGTGGACCGAAGCGCGTCGGCCGCACCGGCGAGCTTGGCGGGGTCGCGGCCGTTCAAGACCACCGCCGCGCCCGCCTCGGCGAGACCCCGGGCGAGGGCGAAGCCGATGCCCTGGCTGGAGCCGGTGATGAGGGCGGTGCGCCCGTGGAGATCGAAGAGGGGGTGGTGGTCGCGCATCCGCGCATTATGTCGCCTGTGCCGTTACAGCCGCCCCTTGAGCTCCACCACCTGGCGCAGATTCGACCAGATCGTCCGCGCGTTCTGCACCTTCGAGACCCCCGCCGTGCGCGGGCGCAGGGACGTGGGCTCGCTGCGGATGCGGAAACCGGCGCGGACGGCGCGCACGATCATCTCCATGACCACCGCCCAGCCGCGGCCGTCGCTGACGAGGGTCAGCCGCTGCAGCGCCGTGCGCCGGATCATGAAGATGCCCTGGAAGCGCGGCAGCGGGCCGAAGAGCGCGCGGTAGAGGAGGCGCTCGGCCCGCGAGAGCACGATGCCCATGATCCCCTTCCGACCGCCAGGCAGATGGCCGAGGACGAGGTCGTGGCCGTCCATGAGCGGCAGGAAGCGCGCGATGATCTCGGGCGGGAACTGGCCGTCGGCGGGAAAGAACGTGAGGAAGTCCATCCGCGCCTCGCGGAAGCCCGTGCGATAAACGCCGCCCAGGCCCTGGTTGGGCACGTGGTGCACGGCACGCACGCCGGTGATCTCCGCGGCAAGGCGATCGGCGAGGGCGCCGGTGCCGTCGCGGCTTCCGTCGTCGACGATCACGATCTCCGCCGGCCGCGCGAGGGCGTCGAGCGTCGCACGGATCTCGCGCACGACCGGTTCGAGGCCGTCGACCTCGTTGTACGCCATCACCACCACGGACACGCCTTCGCTCAACCGCGCGACCCTCCGGCCGAGATCCTATCAGCTATGATTTCCGCTTCGTGTTCATCCGCCGGCACGTGCCCTTCCTCGCGATCCTCGCCCTGGCCGCCGTCCTGCGCCTGTGGGGCCTCGACTGGCTGCCCTCGCCCGCGGGCGACGAGGGCAACTGGACGCTCTACGGCCTGAAGATCTCCCGCGGCGAGGAGGCGGCGCTGGCGGAGAACGCCGCCTTCGTCTCGCTCCTGTACGCGTACGTCATCGCCGCCTTCATGAAGGTGATGGGCGCCGGCTTCTTCGCCGCGCGGCTCGTGGGAACGACGGCCGTCCTGGCCACGATCGTCGCCGTGTACTGGATCTCGGCCGCGCTCGGTGCGCGCCGGTTCGGCCTGGTGCTCGCGGCGTTCTTCGCCTTCCATCCGTGGTCGGTGGCGTACTCCCGGATCTGCTCGGTCCCGTACGCGCTGGCGCTGGCCGTCACTACGATCGGGCCGCTCCTGTTCGTGGCGGGCCTGAAGCAGCGCCGCATCGCGCTCGTCGCCGCCGGCGTGCTGGTCGTCTCCGTGGGCGCGCACTTCTCGCCGCTTTGCGCCTGCGCTCCGGTGGCGTGCGCGCTGTACGCGCTGGCGCCGGCGCATCGCTGGATCCTCCGGCGCGGGGAGCTCTACGCGGCGGCGGGGCTCGGCGCGCTCCACGCGTGGCCCGTCGTCCGCTCCGCGATGGCGGTGGCGGGGGACGCGCCGCCGCTCGATCCCTTCCATCAGCTCGGTCGGCGGCTCGGCACCCACCTGCACATGGTCCTGACCGGCCTCGGCGGCGAGGCGACGCTGCGCCATTTCACGAACGTGGCGATGTCGCCCCGGGTGGCGCTGGTCGTGGCGGTGCCGGTGGTCGCCTTCGCGGCGATGGCGGCCACGCGGCGGGCACGCGAGGCCTCGCCCTTCGGCGCCTTCGGCCCCCTCTGGCTGCTCGTGTCCCTCGTGCTCACGCCGCTCATCCTCATGCCCGGCCGCGAGTGGGACCTGCCCGCGAACCACATGGACCGGTATCTCTTCTCGCTGCTGCCGGCGTTCGCGATGTGTGTGGCGGCGGTGGCCGCCCTCCCGCATCGGGCGGCCATGGCGGCGGGCGTGGCGTTCCTCGCGTGGCTCGGCGTCAACGACGGCCGCATGGCGTGGGCATTCCTCGCCCGCGGCGGTGTGGACCACGGCGAGGGGATCTACGACGGCGGCGGCGGCTATCGGGGCTGGCTGGTGTCGGACCGCGCGGAGCCCGTGGCCTATCAGGTGCGAGACGAGATCCTGCGCATCGTCGGCCCCGGCGGCGGCGCCACCCTCGTCGTGGCCGACCGCACGTTCATCCCGCTCACGTTCGTGATGGACGGCACCGGCGTCCCCGTCGTCGACGTGCGGCGGACGATGATCCCGCCGGACGCGCACGGCCGGTACTTCATCTTGTTGTGGCCCGACGAAGTCATGTCGGTGGCCCATCCGCCGACCGCGCCCGAGAAGTACCTGGGCAGCAACCAGGAGCTGCGCCGGCGGATGAACGTCCGCTTCGAACGCCTGCGGCTCGTGCGCGACTTCCGCCAGCGCGACGGCCGGCCCCTGCTCGAGCTGTGGCTGGCGGAGAAGCCGAAAGGCCTGCGACTGGGAGTTGGATGATGGGGTCAGGTCTGTCGTATGGCTTATAGCCGGCTATAAGCCATACGACAGACCTGACCCCCTACTTCCTCCGGCGGATCTCGCGGGCGGGGACGCCCACCACCACCGCGTAGTCGGCCACGTCCTCGGCCACCACCGCGCCGGCACCGACCTGCGCGCCCACTCCGATGCGCACGCCGGGCAGGATCACCGCCCCCACCCCGACGTCGCTGCCGTCGCCAATCACGACCGGCGCAAAATCGATCGTGCTGTGCAGGATCGGCTTGTCGACCTCGTCGGTCCGATGCGCGGACGTGACGATCTTGACGCCCGGCCCGATGCCGACGTGGCGGCCGATGGTCAAGCCGCCGCCGCTGTGGAAGAAACACTGCTGGCCAATCCAGGTGCCGTCGCCGATCACCAGGCGGTTCTGGTAGTAGCCCTTCAGGATCGTTTGATGGCCGACGTACACGTCGTTGCCGATCTCGACGTTCTCGGGATGGAACACGAGCACGCCGGCCTCGAACACCACACCGGTGCCGAGCCGCGCGAGCTGTTCGGGCCTGAATTCACCACTCCCGTGGCTCTTAACCATGAGAAACGTGTCCGTTCACGCCAGGATCTCGCGCAAGGCGGCCGCCACCGCGTCCACGTCCGCGTCGGCGAGCCGGGTATGCATCGGCAGCGACAGGCTGCGCTCCTGCGCCCGCAGCGCGTTCGGCAGCGGCCGGCCCGCGCCCGCGTAGTGCGGCTGGGCGCTCACCGCGTAGGTGCCGATCGTGGTCTCGATCCCCCGCTCGCGCAGCCGCGCCTGCAGCGCGCTGCGATCGATGCCGTCGTCGAGCAGCACCACGTAGCTCTGCCACACGGAAGACGAGCCGTCGGGCACCACCGGCCGCGTCACGCCGCGCACGCCGTCGAGCGCCGCGTGATACCGCGCGGCCAGCGCCCCGCGCCGCGCGAGGATGCCGTCCAGCCGGTCCATCTGCGCCACCCCCACCGCGCCCTGGATGTCGGTCATCCGATAATTGAGGCCGGCCTCGACGAATCGCACGCGCCCGTCCTCCACGACCTGCCCATGATTCCGCAGGCAGGCCACGCGTTCGGCCAGCGCGGCGTCGTTCGTCGTCACCATCCCGCCCTCGCCGGTGGTGATCACCTTCCGCGGGTGGAAGCTGAAGCAGGCCAGGTCCCCCATCGCGCCGCACTTTCGGCCCCGATAGGTGGCCCCCAGCGCGCAGGCGGCGTCTTCGATCACGCGCAGCCCGTGGCTCTCGGCGAAGGCCAGCACCGGATCCATGTCGGCGGAGAGGCCGAACAGGTGCACCGGCATGATCGCCTTCGCCCGCGGCGTCCACGCGCGCTCCAGCGCCGCGACGTCGACGTTGAAGGTCGAGAGCGACACGTCGACCAGCACCGGCACCGCCCCCGCGCGCAGGACGACGTTGGCGCAGGCCGGGAACGTGTAGTCGGGGACGATCACCTCGTCGCCGCCGCCGATGCCGAGAGCCAGCACGGCCAGGTGCAGCGCGGCCGTGCCCGAGCTCACCGCCACCGCGTGCTCGACACCGAGATAGGCGGCCACCCGCCGCTCGAACTCCCGCACGCGCGCCGCCTGCACCAGGAACCCGGAGCGGAGGACTTCGGTGGCCGCGCGGATCTCCTCGTCGCCGATCTCCGGCGACCCCGCGCGGATCGTCATGACCGCTCGCGGTACCACGCGATCGTCCGCTCGAGGCCCTCCTCGAGATCCACCCGCGGCTCGTAGCCGAGGCGCTGGCGCGCCTTGTCGATGTTGGGGATGCGCAGCTCCACGTCCGGGTGGTTCCACTCCACGAACCGCAGCTTCGAAGGCGAGCCGGCGATGCGGACGACGTGCCGGGCGAGGTCGTAGATGGTGCACACGCTGCGCGTGTTGCCGATGTTGAAGGCGTGCCCCACCGCTTCCGGCTTCTCGAGGACGAGCATCACCGCCTCCACGATGTCGTCGATGTAGCACCACGCGCGGATCTGGCTGCCGTCGTTGTGCAGCTCGAGGTCCTCCCCGCGCAGGGCGCGCACGATGAAGCGATGGATCGCGCCTTCGCCCACCTGGCCCGGGCCGTAGATGTTGAACGGCCGGATCGACACCGCGGGCAGGCCGTACTGCACGTGATAGTTGTGGGCCAGGTGCTCGGTGGCGAGCTTGCTGACCGCATATGTCCAGCGCGCCTCGCCCACCGCCCCCAGGGTGGTGACGTCGCCCTCGGTGACCTTGTACGCGTACGCGCCGAAGACCTCGCTCGTCGAGAAGTCGACGAAGCGCAGGACGCCGGTCTCGGCGACGGCCGCCTCCAGCGCGTTGTAGGTGCCGATGAGGCTGACCTTCATCGTCGTGACCGGCATCTTGAGGACGGTGTCCACGCCGGCGATGGCGGCCAGGTGCACCACCATGCGGCAGCCCTTCATCGCCTCGCGCAGCGCGGCGGCATCGAGGACGTCGCCCTGGATCACGCGCAGGCGCGGGTGCCCAAGGAGCCGGCTGCCCTTCATGGCGTCGCGGTGGCCGTTGTCGAAGACGACGACGTCGTTCGACTCCAGCAGGCGGCGCGCGAGGGACGTGCCGATGAAGCCGCCGCCACCCGTGAGGAGGATGCGCGAGCCCGAGATCATGATAGGCCGAAGCGTATCACGCAGCTCCGATGACCAGGCAGGCATTGGTGCCGCCGAAACCCATCGACAGCGACAGCGTCGTGCGCACCCGCACGCGCCGGCTTTCGCGCGGCACGTAGTCGAGATCGCAGTCGGGGTCGGCGTGCTCGAGGTTGATGGTGGGCGGCACCGCCCCCGCCTCGATGGCCAGCGCGCAGGCGATCGCCTCGATGCCGCCGGACGCTCCGATGAGATGTCCGGTCATCGACTTCGTCGAGCTGATGGGCACGCGGCGCGCGTGATCGCCGAGGGCGGCCTTGATCGCCGCCGTCTCGGCACGATCGCCGGCGCGGGTGCCGGTGCCGTGGGCGTTCACGTAGTCGACGGCGTCGGCGCGCACGCGGGCGTCCGCCAGGGCGAGACCGATCGCACGCGCGAGGCCGCCGCCGTCCTCCGGCACGGCGGTGAGGCTCAGCGCGTCGCACGTCGAGCCGTAGCCGAGGATCTCCGCGTGCCGAGGCCCGCCGCGCCGCCGCGCATGCTCCTCCGACTCGAGCACGACGAGGCCGGCCCCTTCCCCCACCACGATGCCGTCGCGATCCCGGTCGAACGGCCGGCACGCCTCGGACGGCGGGCCCGGCCGATGGGACAGGATGCCCGCGCGGTCGAACATCGCCATCGAGAACGGCGTGAGGCAGGCCTCGGTGCCCCCGGCCAGCATCACGTCGGCGCGGCCGCCGCGGATGATGTCGAAGGCGAGGCCGATGGCCTGGCTGGCCGACGCGCAGGCGGCGGAGACGCTGAGGGCCGGCCCCCGCAGTCCGAAGCGCCGAGCCACGGCGCCGCTCAGGTTGCCGGCGGTCGTGTGCGGCGAGGCATGGGGCCCGACGGCGGAGGCGCCACCGCGGAGGTAGCGCTCGTGCCAGTGCTCCAGCCGCTCGGCCGCGCCTCGGGACGATCCCAGCACGATGCCCCAGCGGTCGAGACCGTCCGCGCTCGAGAGCCCCGCGTCCTCGAAGGCCACGGCAGCGGCGGCGATCGCCAGTTGGGCAGCCCGGTCCAGCCGCCGTTCGCGTGCGCCCAGCCCTCCGACTTCAGCGACGTCCGCGCCGATCTCCACGGGCGCGCCCGCGAGTTGGGAAACGCGCCCGACGGCGCTTCGTCCCGCCAACAGCGCAGCGCCCAGATCAAGGGAATTATTCCCTAATCCGCAGTAAGGCCCACGCCCTGAAAGAAAAACACGCATCAGAGTGGCCGCGAGGCAGTGGACTTCATAGATTCCATTTGACAGGGAGGTGACAGGGCAGCATATTAGTGCTAAATAAAGCCAAATGTTTCTGGGTCACCTCAGGAAGCACTGCACGGCACACCAGATCAGTTGAGCCACCGGCCCGGGAAGGGGTCGGAGGAGGGCTTGGTGCAGTCAGTCGATTATAGGGTTCGCGTGGGTTTGCTGGTGGCGGCCACTGTGGCCGCAACGATGCCGGCCTCCGCCACGCCGCCGGGGTACAGCGTTCGTCCGCAGGTCGTCATCATCTCTATAGACGGTCTTCGTCCCGACGTTCTTTCCGAGTCCATGACCCCGACGATCCTCGGTATCGCCCGCCGGGGTGCTTCCACGCTTCGCGCCGAAACAGTCACCCCTTCCGAGACGACCCCCAGCCACGCTTCGATGCTGTCCGGCTACCTGCCGAAGACGCATCGGATCACGTGGGACGGCTGGCAGCCGGAAAAGGGAATGATCACGGTGCCGACGCTGCTCTCGGTCGCGCGCCAGGCGGGCTTCCAGACCGTGATGGTGGTCGGGAAACACAAGCTCCTGCACATCGCCCCCGAAGGCGGCAAGTTCCTGTCGATGCCGTCGAACGACGACGCCGTCGTCAACGAGGCGATGGTCTGGGCGGGCACCGGTTTCGACGTCCTGTTCGTCCATCTCCCCGAGGTCGATCTCGTGGGACACGCCAAGGGCTGGATGTCGGCGGATTACATGGCGCGTGTGGCCGCCACCGACCGCGCCGTCGCCCGGCTGCTCCCGGCGATCCCGTTCAGCGCCACGATCATCATCACGGGTGATCACGGCGGCGTGTCGTTCGATCACGGCGCCGACCGCACCGAGAACATCCGGATCCCGTGGATCATCACCGGCCCCGGCATCGTCGGCGGCAAGGCGATCACGAGCGCCGTGAAGACCATGGACACCGCCGCCACCGCCGCCCGCATCCTCGGCTTGATCCTGCCCGCCGACATCGCGGGCAAGCCGGTGGTCGAAGCGCTGGCCCCGACGACGACGTATTACCCGGACGTCCTCAGCGATCCGCGCGACGATCAGACGAACTATTACCTCAGCCGCTAGTCCTCGATCGCTACCGGTCGTTAGCCCATCGTCGTCAAATTTTCGCCGGTGCTCGTGCGCGGACCGGCGCGCGTCGGACGCCCGCGTATACTGTGCGGATGCGTCGGACCAAGATCGTCGCCACTATCGGCCCCGCGTCGCGCAGCCCCGAGGTCCTCGAGCGCCTCATCGGCAGCGGCCTCGACGTCGTGCGCCTCAATTTCTCCCACGGTGAGGCCCAGGACCATCTCGCCGTCATGCGCCTGGCCCGCGAACGAGCCGCCCGCGTGGGCCGGCCCCTGGCCGTCCTCCAAGACCTGTGCGGGCCGAAGATCCGGACGGGCCGGCTGGTGGGCGGAAAGCCGGTCGAGCTCGCCGACGGTGCGCGCCTGCGCATCACCACCGACGAGAGCATCGAGGGCACGGCGGAGCGGATCTCCACCAGCTACGACCCGCTGCCCCGGGACGTGCGCGCCGGCGATCGCATCCTGATGGACGACGGCAACCTCGAGCTGAAGGTGACGCAGTGCCTGTCCGACACCGAGGTCGAGTGCGAGATCGTCCACGGCGGCGTGCTGAAGCCCAACAAGGGGATGAACCTGCCCGGCGTCAACCTCTCCACGCCGGCCCTCACCTCCAAAGACCGCGCGGATCTCGCCGTCGGGGTGGCGGAGGGCGTCGACTACATCGCGCTGTCGTTCGTGCGGCGCGCGGCCGACGTCGAGGAGGCGCAGGCGCTCGTGCGCTCGCTGGGCGGGTCGACGCCGATCATCGCCAAGATCGAGAAGCGCGAGGCCATCGAGAACCTGAACGACATCCTGCGGGTGGCGGACGGCGTGATGGTGGCGCGCGGCGACCTCGGCGTGGAGCTTTCGACGGAAGAGGTGCCCACGCTGCAGAAGCGCATCATCGCCATGGCGAACTCGATGGCCAAGCCGGTGATCACCGCCACCCAGATGCTCGAGAGCATGATCGAGAACCCGCGGCCGACCCGCGCGGAGGCCTCCGACGTGGCCAACGCGATCCTGGACGGCACGGACGCGGTGATGCTCTCCGCGGAGACGGCGGCGGGCCGCCATCCCGTCGAGGCCGTCGAGACCATGGCGCGCATCGCCCGGTATACCGAGCAGCAGTATCCGCAGCGCGGGCCGGGGTCGATCAATGCCTCGATCGGCTCGCAGACCTCGCGCAGCCTGGCGCGGGTGGCGTCCACCGTGGCCGCCGAGCTCGGCTGCCGGCTGATCGTCGCCTTCACGAAGTCAGGCGCGTCCGCGCGCCTGGTGTCGGCGTTCCGGCCGCAGGTGCCGGTGGCGGCGATCACGTCCAGCGACGTCGTCTTCCGCCAGCTCGCGCTGCACTGGGGCGTCGTACCCGTGCACGCGTCCAGTGCGCCCGACACCGACCAGATGATCGCGCAGGCCGAGCGCCTGCTGAAATCGAAGGGCCTCGCGCGGCCGGGCGACAGCGTCGTGATGTTGTCCGGCGCGCAGCGGATCCCGGGGGCCACGAACATGCTGCGGGTGCACGTCATCGAAGGATGATGCGGCGCGCCCTCGCCGTCGCGGTGGTGGTGCTCCTGCTGCTCGGCGCGGCCTGCGCCACGCGGCGGCCGCGGGTCGGCCCTCCGTCGCCGCCGTCGTTCCCCGTCGTCGGCCTCGCCTCCTGGTACGGCCCGGGCTTCCACGGCAGAAAGACGGCGAGCGGCGAGCGCTTCGATCAGGACGGGCTGACCGCCGCCCACTGCTGCTGGCCGTTCGGGATCCGCCTGAAGGTCACCTTGCTCTCGACCGGCAAGAGCGTGGTCGTGCGCTTGAACGACAGGATGCCGCACAACCGCAAGGGCAGGATCCTCGACCTGTCGCGCGGCGCCGCCCGGCGGATCGGGCTGATCGGGCCGGGGACGGGCCGGGTGCGGATCGAGGAAGTCGTGAGTCATGAGTCATGAGTTTTGAGTGAGTCAGGGCTCAGGC
>Ga0075429_100004227_pt1 | contig 12306 bp, 6 predicted proteins | sample RhiMetdeltSRZDD3_FD_75295 | JGI IMG/M metagenome (GOLD analysis project Ga0075429, IMG submission 75295) | Populus rhizosphere microbial communities from Tennessee, USA - Rhizosphere MetaG P. deltoides SRZDD3 | ecosystem: Host-associated > Plants > Roots > Rhizosphere > Soil | place: USA...
ACAACGTGCACATCTTCCGGGACGGACGCTGGACAGCCCACGAGTTCGCCCGCCTGCCCGGAGTGCGAATCACCGGGATGGCCCACGCGGCCAACGCAGCGCTGGGCGAGCGTCTGCTCGCGCGGAGGCTGCCGGGAGAGAGAGGCGCCGGCGGCGATGTCATCGACCTGCTCCTTTTTCATGGGTCCAGGGACAACGTCCGTATCCCGTCGCGCAAGCTGCGCACGCTGCCCTTCTCGGATTCGGAGCTTGGCTCGCAGCAGTTCGACTACGCGGCCATCGGGCACTATCACGATCACGCGGTGATCGAAACGGCCGATGGGCGCGTAGCTGGCGCCTATGCCGGGTGCCCGGCGGGCCGCGGTCTGGACGAAGTGGGCGACAAGTTCGTCCTCGTGGGTGAGCTCACCAGTTCGCGCGGGGGCGCGCGCGTGTCGCTCGAGAAGGTCCGCCTCGACACCCGCGCCGTCCGTCGCATCGACGTCAGCTGCCCGGGGGCGACGCACCGGGACGCCGTCGTCCGCAGGATCGAAGAGGCCCTCGCGGTGCGGGAGCCTTCGACTCACGACCTCGTCCACGTCAGGCTGACAGGACGTGTGGCGCCGGGTATCGACTTTCGCCTGCCCGAGGGCCTGTTCGAGGATCGATACTTTCACGTGTCGTTCGACACCTCCAGCCTGAAGCCCGACTACAACCTGGACAGGTTTCGCGAAGAGAGGCTGCGCACCACCGAGGCGCGATTCGCCCGGGAGATGCTGCGCCGCATCGATGCGGAGCCCGATCCCGTCCGACGTCGCTTGCTGGAGAACGCCCTGTACTACGGTCTGGACGCCCTGACCCACGCCGACGTCGCGCCCCGGTACGAGGAGGCTGCGCCGTGAGAGTGCGGCGGCTTCGCGTGGCCGGATTCGGCAACCTCAAGGGCGATTTCATCTTCTCCTCGGACCGCTGCAACCTGATTCTCGAGCCCAACGAGAGCGGCAAGAGCACTCTCGCGGCATCGATTCTCGCAGCCCTGTACGGCTTCCCGCGCGAACGGGCCACCCGGGACCGGCCCGTGAAGCTCAAGGAGCAGTACCGTCCCTGGTCCGGCGGGCCATTCGCGGTGGAGCTGGAGCTGGAATGCCGCCAGCGCGCGTTCATCGTGCGGCGGGATTTCGACCAGGAGACGGTGACGGTGCACGACGGCCACACGGGCGGCGAGATCACGCAGGAATTCTCCCGCGGCAAGGACCACCTCGACTTCGGCGAGATGCTCACCGGCCTTTCGCGCGAGGAGTTCATCCGCACCTGCTTCGTCGGACAGCGGGAAATCGACATGCTGGGCGATGCCGCCAGCCTGACCAACGCCCTGCAGCGCACGGCGTCGTCGCAACATGGCGATGTCGTGGCGGGCGAGGCGATCGAGGCCCTGACTCACGCCACCGAGCGCGATTATGAAGGGATGCGCCTCGGCCGGGGCAAAGTGGATACCGAGATCAAGCGCCTCGACCGCGAGATCGACGAGGTCCGAGCCGAAATGGAGTCCATCGCGTCGCGCCGCCGGGCGTCCGAGCAGCAGATCCGGAACCTCGAGGCCGCGACCGCGCGGGAAGGACAGGTCGAGGAGAACCTCGCGCGCGTGGACTTCCTGTGCCTGATGGCCGCGAGGAGTGAGGTGGATGCAGCGCTGAAGCAGGCGACGCTCGACCGCGAGGAGATCGAAGGCTATCGCGCGGAGATCCGCGGGTTGGAGCCGCTCGCCGCTTTCCCCACAGAGAGGCTCGGAGAGCTGCGCGAGCTCAAGGGAAAGGTCGACGCGATGGAGGAGCGCCGGGGCGCGCTCGAACGACGGCTGCTCGACGAGTTCGAGACACCGCTGGAGCATGCCGAAGCGGCTTCGGCGGCGATGGCCTCCTTCGATACCCTGGACGACAAGGATGCGGCGTTGGCCTCGGACCGGCTCGCCGTTCTCAACGACCTGTGGCGCGTGCGCCGGGAGAAGCGCCGGGCCCTGCGGCACGAGGAACGCAGGCTGATCGCGGAGGGAATCGCGCCGGACCGCGTCAAGGAGTTGGCGGCGCGCCTTTCCGTTCTCAACGAAGCCGATCGCGCATTCCTGACGTCCTATCGGGAGAAGCTGCTGGAGGTGAAGGCGGTCCTGAGCGAGGCCGAGCGCGATCGCGAGCGGCTTCTGCACGCCGAGGGGGGCGAGGCGCCGACGCTGATCACACTGGCCGCGGCGCGCCACGCGGAGGCCTTTTCGCTGGGCGCGAGCTTCCTGGGTGTGGTGCTCAGCGTCGTGCTCTTCATCCTGAAGCTCTACATCCCGCTCGTCGTCACCGGGTTGCTGGCCGCGGCCGGTTTCATCTACTGGCTCCGGCTGCTGGAGAAGCGCCCTGTGCCGGGCGCGGAGGAGTTCGGTTCGGACCTGCAGCGTGTGCAGACCGACATCTGGATGCGGGAGAAAGAGCATGCCTCGCTCCAGGAGCGGATCCTGGGCATCGCCTCGCGCGTGGGGCGCACCACGCCCGATCGGCTGCTGGAGGAGTTCCGGGAGCTCGAGGGGCTTCAGGAGAAAGCCGCCCCACTGGCCGCGCTGGCCGCATCGGTGAACGAGGCGAAGGAGCGGTACCGGCTCTCTGCAGAGGAGCTGCTCGACATCATGAACCGCGCGGGCCGTCTGCCCGGCTCCAGACTCGTCACGCCGCGGGTTGCCCGCCTCTTCCGCGACGACCTGGCGCGCTGCCTCGAGGCAAGGCGGGTCATCGCCGCGCTGCGCGCGGCGCTGGACTCCGCCGTGAAGGAGCTGGGCGACCTGGTCGTGGAAATCGACAGGACCAGGGAGACGATCGCGAAACTGCTGGTGGAAGCGCTCGGCCCCGAAGGCGCGGCCGGCGACCTCGAGACGGCGCTCGCGCAGTTCGAAGGAACCGCGGCCAGGAAGGAACGGCTCGACCGTCTGAGGCTGGAGGTGCTCCCCGCGGCCGAGCGGCGCAGCGCAGAGGCGCCGGGTGTCCTCGAGGCGCGGCTGCGGCGCGAGCGCGACGTGCTGACCCGGCAGATAGACAAGGCCGCCGCCGCGCAACCGTCGCTTGCGGGGCTGGAGCCCGGCAAGAAGAGCCGCGAGTACGTCGAGGAGCGCCGGCAGCTCCAGGAGGAAGCGCGCAGGACGCAGAAGGAGCGTCAGGTGTTGTCCGAGGAGCTCGGAGACGTGCTGAAGGAGTACCGCCGCGATTACCCGGGGCGCCAGACGCTGCTGTCGAGTCTCGAATCCGCCCGGGCCCGCGCGGAGGCCTTTCGCGACGCGGTGGCGATCGCCAAGGACGTGCTCTCGACCATCTCCCGCGAGGCCTATGCGGAATGGGCCGATGTGCTCAACGACAAGGCCGGAGAAATCCTGCGCCGCCTGGCGCCGGGCTACGAGGAGGTCCGCTTCGACACCGATTTGTCGTTCTCGCTGCGGGAGATGCGCACGGGCCGCAGGCTCGATCAGCCGGAGGTCGACGCCCACCTCAGCACGGGCGCGCGCGACCAGATCTATCTCGCGGTCCGGATGGCGACGGTCGAGTACCTCTCGACCGCGGGCGTGCGCCTGCCTTTGATCCTGGACGACCCGTTCACCTCGTTCGACGATGAGCGCTTCGCCCGCGCCATGGACTTCATGGTCGATATCGCGGGCCGGCGTCACCAGATTCTCATCCTGTCCTGCCACGCGGCCCGCCACCGCGCCTGGCAGGCGTCGAACGCCGACTCGCTTGGCGACGCCGTCCGCGTGCTAGACCTCACGCCGCTGTCCACCTGAGATGCGGTAGACTTGCCCTCCCCGAATCGTTCAGGGCGAGGGCAGAAACCAGGATGGCCCAGAATTCCACCCCCATGCTCGAACAGTACCACCGCATCAAGCGAGAGCACCGCGATGCGATCCTCATGTTCCGCATGGGCGACTTCTACGAGATGTTCTTCGAGGACGCCGAGAACGCGTCCCGCGTCCTGGACATCGCGCTGACGGCGCGCGGCAAGGGCACGCAGAACGAGGCGCCGATGTGCGGCGTGCCGCATCACGCGGTGGATTCCTACATCGCGCGCCTCATCGCCTCGGGGCACAAGGTGGCCGTCTGCGACCAGGTGGAGGATGCCCGCGCGGCGCGCGGACTGGTGCGCCGGGAGGTGGTGCGCGTCCTGAGCCCGGGCACCATGACGGACCCCGCGTCGATCGACGCCCGGGAGAATCTCTACATTGCCTGCCTGTTTCCGCGCGACGCGGCCTCCGTGGGGGCAGCGTGGGTCGATCTCTCCACCGGAGAATTCCGCCTGTCCGAGGCGATCGGGCAAAACGCCTGGGACCAGATCGCCCAGCAGATCGCCGCGCTGCGTCCCCGCGAAATCCTGCGGCCCGAAGGCTCCGACGGACTGATGCATCTCACGGCCGAAGCCTCGCGCGACATCGTCATGAACACCCTCGACGCGTGGGCCTTCGGGCGTGAAGCGGCCTACCGGACGCTGTCCGAGCACATGGGCACCGCCTCGCTGGCGGGGTTCGGATGTCAGGAGATGGAGCTGGCGGTCAGGGCCGGGGGCGCGCTGCTGCATCACCTCAAGCTCACGCAACGCTCCCCCCTCGCCCACATCGACCGCCTCATGCCCTTCGCCCCGGCCGATCACATGGTGCTGGACCAGGCAACCCTCCGAACGCTCGAGATCGTCCGCCCGCAGTCGGGCCAGGGACGAGCCGGCTCGCTGCTGGGTCTGCTCGACGTGGCGGCCACTCCCATGGGGTCGCGCCGGATCAGGTCCTGGCTCCTTGCGCCCCTGCTCCAGGTGGATGGAATCAATGCACGGCTGGATGCCGTGGCCGAGCTGGCGTCCGATGGCCGCCGTCGCCAGGAGCTGAGGCTTCTGCTCAAGGAGGTTCGCGACATCGAGCGCCTGCTGGGACGCGTCACGCTGGGCACCGCTAACGCGCGGGATCTCCTGGCCCTGAAGGATTCGCTGCTGCCCATCCCGAGGATCGCCGAGCTGGCCGAGTCGATGTCCTCCGTCCTCTTGAACGGCCGCCCCGGACCGCTGGCTTCCACGGACACCGCGACCCCGCCCGGCGAGATCGACTCCTTGGAAGACTTGAGGGAGTTGCTGGCTCGATCGATCGCCGATGACCCCGCGGCGACACTCCACGACGGCGGCATGATCCGCTCCGGCTACAGGGCTGATCTGGACGACCTGCGCGCCATCTCCCGCGATGGGAAGTCGTACATCGCGGCCATGGAAGCCCGCGAGAGGGAGCGCAGCGGCATCCCGTCGCTGAAGGTGAGGTACAACAGAGTGTTCGGGTACTACATCGAGGTCTCGCGCTCCAACCTGGCGCAGGTGCCGGCCGACTACGAGCGCCGGCAGACGCTGGTCGGAGCCGAGCGGTTCGCCACTCCCGAGCTGAAGCAGTACGAGGAGAAGGTCCTCACGGCCCAGGAGACGATTTGCGATCTCGAGTTCGAGCTGTTCCAGGGGCTCAGGGAGGAGGTGTCTCGACGGGCCGCCAGGCTGAAGCGGACGGCCGACCGCGTCGCGGAGATCGACTCGCTGGCCGCGCTGGCCGAGGCGGCCGTCGCGCGGGGGTACGTGAGGCCCGTGGTCACGGAGTCTCCGGGGATCCGGATCGCCGACGGCCGCCACCCGGTCGTCGAAGCGATCGCGTCAGGCGAGCGGTTCGTTCCGAACGATCTGGAGTTTGGAGGCGAATCCGACGCCAGCATCCTGATCGTCACGGGCCCGAACATGGGTGGCAAGTCAACCTACCTGCGACAGAGCGCGCTCATCGCCCTCATGGCCCAGGCCGGGTCGTTCGTGCCGGCGGGCCGCGCCGAGATCGGCCTGGTCGATAGGATTTTCTCGCGCATCGGAGCCTCGGACAATCTCGTGGGGGGGCAATCGACCTTCATGGTGGAGATGCAGGAGACGGCCAACATCCTGCACAACGCCACGGCGCGGAGTCTGATCCTGCTGGACGAGGTCGGCCGGGGCACCAGCACGTTCGACGGCTTGTCGATCGCCTGGGCGATTGTCGAGCACCTGCATGACACGCCGGTGCGGCCGCCCAGGGTGCTTTTCGCGACCCACTACCACGAGCTGACCGAGCTGGCGCTCACGCGGCCGCGCATCAGGAACCTCACGGTATCGGTCCGGGAATCGGGCCACGACGTCGTGTTTCTGCGCAAGATCGTCGAGGGCGCCGCCGATCGATCGTACGGAATCCAGGTGGCCCGGCTCGCCGGGCTGCCCCGGCCGGTGATCGATCGGGCCCGCGAGGTGCTGGACAATCTGGAGACCAACGAGTTCGGCCGCGACGGCATGCCGAAGCTCGCGCGCCGCGGCACCGGCCCGGCTGCCGATCGGCCCGGACAGCTCACGCTGTTCGGTGCCCCCGAGGATCCCGCCGCGGCGGAGGTGATGACGGAGATCCGCGGGATCGACGTCGACCGCACGACACCCCTGGAGGCGCTCGGCCTACTCGAGAGGCTCAAGAAGCGCCTCGACGGCTCCAGCTCCTGACCGTGCCGCGGGCAAAAAAAAAGAGCCGGAGCTGGCCCTCTCCGGCTCTCGAGCGGTTCGCCTTCTCCGCGCCCCGCCATGGTTCGCCTACCCCGCCCACCCCCTGCCTTACCGCCCGGCCACTACGGGCGTGGTAAGCAGGGTAGGCATCCCTTCACAGCGTCAGCATGAAGCTAAATCCGGGCCGTGCTTCACGCGCCGCCTCTTTTCTGCCGCCACCGGGGCTCGCCGGTGAATTCGTCTTCTGACCTGTCCCCACCACAGTGCCGGCCCCGTTTTCGCCCACCCGCTTCGGAGTCTCCTTGCGCTCGCATTCCACGTCGCAGCGCACGATGCCTCCGTTCGTCTGCCGATACCGCCCGATGACTCTCGAATGCATGAATCACCTCCGTGCGCCGATGCGGGGCGGAGCCGGGGTTGGCAACTTCGCTTCTCCCCGGCTCCATCGGGATGCTTGGGGGGAGAACTCCTCGGCATCCTGCCTCCTCCGTCCCTGCCTGTTCCGGTGGAAGCAACCTGGTATATAGCAACACTGATGCCAACCAATCCAATCGGGCGACTCATTCTTGGCAGGGCGGAGTATTTCCATGCGAACGATGCGTTTACAGCGATTGTTCGGTTCTGGTCCCTGGAACGCATCGGGCGAGCAGGGCTCGAAGGCTTATCCTCGAAGACATCCCGGTTGTCGGATCCGGCAACAATCGACGCCCGCCGACAGCCGGCGAGCTTTCTTGCGGCTCCGCGTGGGGTGTGGTATAAGGCGGGCAGCCCTCACTTTCTCATCAACAGTCGAGCGTTCCCATGGCCACAGCAGTCCCACGGCTCCGTTTGCACCATCCTCCCGGCACCGAGCAGGTCGTCCTGATCGAAAAAGACACGTTCAACGTGGGGAGGCGTCCGGACAACGACCTGGTCATTGCCGAAAAGGATATCTCCCGCCTGCAGGCCGTCCTCTACCGCGAGGGCGCGGCCTTCATCCTGGAGGACCGGGGCAGCACCTTCGGCACCTTCATCAACGGCACGCCGGCCACCCGGCAGCGTCTCAGGAACCGGGACGTGATCACCATGGGACGCGAGCGGCAGATCGAGATGATCTTCCTGCAGGAAGACAGGATGAGCCAGATCCTGGAAGAGGTCGAATCGAGCCAGCGGAAGGACAGCACGCCGGACGACTACCGGAGCCTTTCGATCCTCCTCGAGCTGAGCAAGGGGCTCAACACGATGACCTCTCTTCAGGACATGCTCGAGCTGTCCCTGGACGCGATTCTGGACATCACCCACGCCGAACGGGGATTCATCATGCTCAGGGACGAGGATGGGGCCCTCAGCCTGAGAGCGGCACGAAACCACCTGCCCGAGATCGACAAGGGGCCGCCGCGCCTCTCCCGCAGCATCGTCGACGCGGCGGTCACCACCGGTGAGCCCATGTTCCTCACCGACGTCGATCACGACCCGATGACCAAGGGCCGCCCGAGCATCGAGGCGCTGTCGCTCCGGTGGATCGTCTGCCTCCCGCTCAAAGTGCTTCCAGCCGAGCAGGTGACCCGCCCCTCCAGGCTTCCGGACCGGTCCGACGTGTTCGGCGTGATCTACGCCGACTCCGCCCACGCCGGGACGCCGCTGTCCACGGTGACGCGCGACCTCATCCGGTCCATCGCCGTGCACGCCACGTTCGCCCTGGAGAATTTCTTCCTGCGCCAGGAGGACCTCGAACGACGGCTCGTGGAGCGGGAGATGGAACGCGAGATGGATCGCCTGCGTGAGATCGACCGGCTCAAGACGGAGTTCCTGTCGAACGTTTCGCACGAGCTGCGGACTCCCCTGACCGCCATCAAGGGATCGGTCGACAACATGCTTGACGGCGTCACGGGAGACGTGAACGATCGCCAGAGGCACTATCTCACGCGCATCAACGAGAACACGGAGCAGCTCAACCGCCTCATCGCCGACCTTCTCGATCTGGCGCGAATCGAGTCCGGCAAGGTGGCGGTCACGCCGCGAAGCACCTCCGTGAACCGCCTGCTCGAAGCCGTCGCCGAAAGCATGCGTGCCGTCATGGAGCGCCGCGGTCTCACGCTGAAGCTGGAAATCCCGCGCGACGACGTGGTGATCCTGGCGGACCGCGACCGGCTCATGCAGGTCCTGTTCAACCTCATCGGCAACGCCGTGAAGTTCACGGCCCCGGGCGGAGCGGTGACCCTCGACGCGAGGCTCATGGCGGACGAAGTGGTCGTCTCGGTCAGCGACACGGGCGAAGGCATCCCCGAGCGGGACCTCGAGCGGATCTTCGATCGCTTCTACCAGGCGCCCACGTCCAAGGTGGCCCAGGGCGCAAAGCCGGCCGGGACCGGTCTGGGGCTGCCGATCGCGCGGAGCCTCGTGGAGCTCCACGGCGGCCGCCTCTGGGCCGAGCGCGCCGAAGTCGGAAGCCGGTTCCATTTCACCCTGCCGGTGGGACGGTCCCCGCTGGGTGCCGCTTCGGACGGTGCCGAAACGTGAAGCGAGCCCGCATCCTCATCGCAGACGACGACCCCGACATCCTGGATGTGCTCGGCGACCGGCTGGTGGCGCAAGGCTACGAGATCATCAAGGTCCGGGACGGCGAGGAGGCCATCGATGCGATTAGGGCCGAGCCGCCGGACCTCGCGCTGCTGGACCTCATGATGCCGCACGTGGGAGGCATGGAGGTGCTGCGCTTCATCCGCGAGGAGGAGCTGGACGTCACCGCGTTGATCATCACGGCGAGCGGAACGGTGCAGGGCGCCGTGGAGGCGATGAAGCATGGCGCCTACGATTTCATCACCAAGCCGTTCGATCCTCAGCAGGTCGCGCTGAGCATCCGGAAGGCTCTCGAGCGCGTGGGTCTCCGCCGGACCAACCGTTTTCTCAGCAGCCAGATCCAGGACGGCGCGCCGTCGCCGATTGGCCAGAGCGCCAGGATGCGCGAGATTCTCGCCACCGCGAGGAAGGCCGCCGACGCCCGCTCCACGGTCCTGCTGCTGGGAGAGAGCGGCACGGGCAAGGAGGTCCTGGCCCGATCGATCCACCAGTGGAGCGACCGCCGGGACGGCCATTTCGTGGCCGTGAACTGCGTGGCGCTCTCCGAGGACCTCCTCGAGAGCGAGCTGTTCGGGCACGAGAAAGGGGCGTTCACCGGCGCGGTGCAACAGAAGACCGGAAAATTCGAAATCGCCGACGGCGGCACGTTGTTCCTGGACGAGATCGCCGAATTGAGGGCCGACCTCCAGGCCAAGCTCCTGCGCGTCCTCCAGCAGCACCGGTTCGAGCGCGTGGGGGGAACCCGCACGATCGAAGTCGATATCAGGGTCATCGCCGCGACCAACCGCGACCTGGAGCGCGCGATGTCGGCGGGAACCTTTCGCGAGGATCTCTATTTCCGACTCAACGTGATCACCCTCAAGCTGCCGCCGCTGCGGGAGCGCAAGGAGGACATTCCGGCGCTGCAGAGCTATTTCCTGCGCCGGTTCGCCGGCGAAACCAAGAGACGCGTCACGAAAGTGTCGGACGAGGCCTCGGGCCTCTTCATGAAATACGACTGGCCCGGCAACGTGCGCGAGCTGGAGAACACGATCGAGCGCGCCGTCGTGCTGGGGCAGGACGAGGAAATCGTTCCCGACGACCTGCCGGCCCACATCATCGACCAGGCCGTCGGCGAGGACGATTCGGATGGAACCTTTCACGCGCGCGTGCGGCAGCTCAAGGCGGGGCTGATCAAGGACGCGCTGCGCCAGGCCGGTGGCAGCCAGCGCAAGGCCGCCGAGATCCTGGGCCTGAACCCCACCTACCTTTCGCGCCTCATCCGCAGTCTCGGCGTGCGAGAGCCCTGACGCGCCGGACCCCCGGAGTCAGCGCAGGTGCCCCAGCGCGCGGAGCCTGCGAAGCTCCTCGTCGGCCAGCGCCGCGGGGCGCTTCATGGGTGAAGGAGCTGGCGGCAGGTCGGTGTAGGTCGGCACGAGTGCTCCCTCGGAGCCGGCGCCCGAACCCTGCAGGATGGCCACGATCATCCGCCCTGGCATGTCCGAAGCCGCGGGCAGGCCCATGAGCCGTAGAACCGTGGGCGCCACGTCCTGCAGGTCCGCGGTCCAGCCCGTCCTGCCGACGACGATACCGTCGCCGGCGGCAAGCAGCATCCCCTCGGGGTCGTGCGCGCCGAAATCCTCCCCATAGCGCCGGTAGAGTGACGCCACCGACTGCCGTCGATCCCCCAGGAGGACTTCACCGTGAGGATCGATAGCCATGTTCTCCACCACGGTGAGGTCGGGCTCTCCCGGCCCGGGCGCATCGTCCACGGTGACGGTGCGGAAGAGCGGCCCGCCCAGGTGGCTCTCGAGCCCGCGCAGCGTCTCGGCGAGCTTGAGCTTCAGCCCGACCGCCCCAGCAGGGTCGACCAGGCCCTGCTCCTCGCGACCCTTCAGGTTCAGGTAGATCGGCCGGCGCATCCCGCCCACGTCGTCCAGCGTGAAGGCCTGGGTCCGCTTCCAGTCCGGCTCCTGCCCACCGCCGAACGTCAGAAACCCGAGGCGCTCGAGCAACCAGTTGAGGTCGACGTGCAGGTAGTCCGTCATGTCAACTCCCCTGAATCCGTGGTCCGAGATCAGGAGAATCGTCGAGCCGGCCGGCAGCCGCTCGAGCAACAGGCCCAGCCATTCGTCGAAGACGGCGTAGGCTCCAGGGAGCGCGGCGGCCAGGTCGGCCGCTCGCCGCGCGTCGATGGCCACGCCTCGCGAGGCCGCCAGCTCGAGATATCGCGGTTCGTGATACTGCCAGAAGCGGTGCGACACCAGATCGATCGAGGAGAACCGGAAGAACGCCAGGCGCGGCTGGTAGACACGATAGAGCGTCAGTCCGCAGGAAAGCGCCGCAAGGTCCCTGTCGAAGGAGGCTCGTGTCTCGCCATCGAGCGCGGCGACGCGCTGCGCGGCGTCGGACAGCCGCAGACGTTCATCGACGCCTGCTGTCTCGCCGAGGGCCCCTTGGGGGTGAAGGTAGCCGTGGTCTCCCGTCACGCCGGGCTCGTACGCCTGGGCGATCAGGTAGCCGTTCACCTGCTCTGCCGGAAAGGTCAAGTCCCATCCGCTGACGCCGACCGTCAGGCCCCTGGCGCCCGCGATCGACCAGAGAGCCGGCACGCGCCGGCGGTCCGCTGTCAGCGGGCGCGCCGTATATCTGCCCGGGATACGCTCCGACGCGCGCTCTATCCCGTGCGTTCCCCGCGACATTCCCGTGGCCACCGTCGTCCACAGCGCCGCAGGCAGCATCGGTTCCACCGAGCGCAGCAGCCCCGCCGATCCCCTGCGGTAGAGTCCCGACAGGCGCGGCAGCTCGCCCTTCTCCATCATCGGAGAAATGACTCTCCACGTGGCGCCATCCACCGCGACGATGGCCAGCCGGCGGCTGCCTGGAGGCGGCGAGGCCGGCTGGCGGCACCCCGGAAGGAAGCCGCACAACAGGAGCGCCGGCCACAGCGCCCAGGCGCGCCAACGACGCACGCGCGGGTCAGCCAGCGGCATGCAGGATGACCTTCAGAGTCGACGTCTCCGCCGCAAGCCGGAACCCCGCAAGGCCCTCCTCCAGGGGCAGCCTGGCCGAGACGAGACCATCCACCTTGACCCGGCCCGTCGCCAGCGCCTGGATCGCAGGCTCGAACCGGCCACATCGCGAGCCGACCAGCGTCACTTCGTTCACCACCGCCTTCCACGCGGCGAAGCTCGTGCTCCCCTCGCAGGTCGTCTTCATCACCACGGTGCCCCTCGGCCTCAC
>Ga0075429_100004228_pt1 | contig 12302 bp, 4 predicted proteins | sample RhiMetdeltSRZDD3_FD_75295 | JGI IMG/M metagenome (GOLD analysis project Ga0075429, IMG submission 75295) | Populus rhizosphere microbial communities from Tennessee, USA - Rhizosphere MetaG P. deltoides SRZDD3 | ecosystem: Host-associated > Plants > Roots > Rhizosphere > Soil | place: USA...
CCGACTGTACACCGGGAAGCGCCCGCACGCGCGCGAGCGCCGCCCGACAGAAGGCCACCGCCGGCGCGAACGACCGCCCCGGCTCGCTTTCCGTGACGAGCAGGTTCGTGGCGTCGAAGCCGCCGGAGGTGGCGTGGACACGCATGAAGCTGCGCACCAGCAGCCCGAAGCCGACGAGCAACACGAGGGACAACGCGACCTCGGAGACGATCAGCAGGCGTCGGGGGCCCGATCGGCGCCGGCCTGCCGGGCCCGTATCGCGCAGCGCCTGGTTGAGGTCGACGCGCGAGGCATGGAGGGCGGGAAGGAGGCCGAACAGCAGGCCCGTGAGGAGCGACGTGATCAGGCCGAACGCGAGCACGCGAACGTCGAGGCTGACCGCGAGCCGTCGGGGGATGTAGTCGGTGGAGACCCCGAGCGCCACGAGGCCGTCCAAGGTTGCCCGCGCGAGGCCGACGCCGAGGACGCCGCCGGCCGTGAACAGGAGCATGCCCTCCACCAGCAGCTGGCGCACGAGCCGCACCCGCGTTGCCCCGAGGGAGGCGCGGATCACGCACTCGCGCGACCTCGTCCAGGCCCGCGCCAGGAGCAGGTTCGCCACGTTGACACAGGCGATGAGGAGAACCAGGCCGACGGCACCCAGCATCAGCAGGAGGCCGTACCCGGCCTTCGGCTGGATCGAGGCGTAGTACTTGCCCAGGGGGACGACGGTCATGCCACGGTCGCGATTCGTTTCCGGGTACATCTGCGCGAGACGCTGCGCGACGGTCTGGACGTCGCTCCGCGCCTGCGCGAGGGTGACGCCGGGCTTGAGCCGCGCGAACACGTCGAGGTCGCGATGCCGGCGGTCGGCGGAGTATTCCGCGGGGACGAGGGGCCTCAGGAAGTCCGCGCCATAGCGCAGGACGTTCGGCGGAAGGACGCCGATGACGGTGAACGGCCGCTTTTCGACGCGCAGGGTCTGGCCGAGGACGTGCGGGTCACCGCCGAAGCGGCGCTGCCAGTAGTCGTGGCCGAGGATGAGGACGGCCGCGCTATCCGGGGCGGTGTTTTCTTCCGTGAAATCACGTCCGAGGTGCGGGCGGACGCCCAGTGTCGATAGCCAGTTGGCGGTGACGATGGCGCCGTTCACGGAATCTGTCGATCCGTCCGCGTGGGTGATGACGTACCCTTCGCCGTCGTCGGCCGCGATCTGCTCGAACGCCTGGTTTTGCGCGCGGAGGTCGCGGAAGTCGGGCAGCGACACGTCGTCGGCGGCGCGGGCGGCGGTGTTGCCGCAGACCTTGACCAGACGGTGCGGGTCCTCGTACGGCAACGAACGGAAGACGACCGCATCCACGACGCTGAAGATCGCGGTGTTGGCCCCGATGCCCACCGCCAGCGTCGCCAGTGCGACCACGGTGAATCCGCGGCTCTTCGCCAGGCCGCGCGCGGCATACCTTACGTCTTGCCACAGCGTGTCCATGTCTAGTCGCCCCGCGCGGCGGCGGTCGAACTCGTTCTGAAACGAGCTCGGTAACCGCAGCCGTTCTGAGTCACGTCGCCTCTGTACTCTTTCGCGGCGGGGACAGGTTTGTCCTCCAGGTTGCCGGCGATCGAAAGGGTGCGTCCGCGTCTCATTCGCATCGCAACGCCCGCACAGGATCGAGCCGCGCCGCGCGCCGTGCCGGGACAAGGCAGGCGAACGCCGCCACCCACAGCAGGGTCAGTGATGCGCCGGCCAACGTGGCGACGTCGTCGGGCGACACACCCATGAGCTCCAGCGCGAGCACTCGGCCGGCCCAGAGGCTGAGCACGGTTCCGAGCGCGAGGCCGGCGAGGACGAGGGCGAGGCCCTGCCGCAAGACCAGCGAGAGTATGGCCGAGGCTGGCGCGCCGATCGCTATGCGCACGCCGATCTCCGCCGTGCGGCGCGAGACCATGTAGGCGAGGAGCCCGTAGAGGCCCACGGCGCAGAGGATCAGGCTGATGGCGCCGAAGGCGGCGACGAGCTGGACGCGGAGGCGATACTCACGCAGCTTGCCTACGAGGCGCTCGCGGAACGGGACGACGCCCAACGTGGCGTCCCGCGGCAGCAGACCCTGTGACTCGCGCTGGAGGAATGCCGTCGTCGCCTTCGGGTCGCGCGTCTGCACGGCGAGCGTCCATCCGCCCGCCGGACCGACCCGCGGCTCCCGCGGCAGGTGGAGCCGCGGCTCGAAGCCGGTCGAGCCCAGCCCGTGTTCGCCGGGGCCGCGCGAGCGGGTGTCCTTGACGATGCCCACAACCTCGTAGGGCCCGTCGTCCTTTTCATCGGGTCGGTAGGCGCGGATGTGGATTTGATGCCCGAGGGCGTTGCCATCGGCGGCGATCTTGCGTGCGAGCCTCTCGTTCACGACGGCAACGCTTCCGTTGCCGGCGACGTCGGCCGCGCTCAAGAGGCGTCCGCGGAGCGGCGGCAGGCCGAACACGTCGAAGTATTCCGGCCGGACGTGAATGATGTCGACGTAGCCCTTCTGCGGCGAGCCATCGACGGCCAGTTCCTCGGACTGCCGCCAGCCCATGACGTCAGCCGCCGCGACCCCGGGCATCGCGCGCGCGCGATGGTCCAGCGCCTCGAGGATCTCGCGCGCCTGATCGTGCCGCGCTCCCGACACCGACGCGAGCAAGACATGGTCCGGATCGAAGCCTGGGTAGTTGTCGCCGGCGTGCCGCATCGACCGCACGAACAACCCGGTGCCGACGAGCATCGGCAGGCACAACGCGACCTGCACCACCAGGAGCAGGCTCCGGGCGCGCGTGCGGGCGGCCGAGGGCTCGCGACGTCCGAGGCCGTCGGCGACATTCGTCCGCAACATCGGCCACGCCGGCGCGAGCCCGAAGACGAGGCCGGTGGCGAGAGACAGCGCTGTCGTCAGGAGGAGCATCCGAATGTCGAGGCGCATCTCCAGCCCGCGCACGTCGATGCCGGGCAGGCCGAAGTTGCGCAGCGCTTCGAACACCACGAAGGCCACACCGAGGCCCGTCAGGCCGCCGCCCACGGCCAGCACGCCCGCCTCCGCCGCGAGCAGCCGACCGATCTGCGGCAGCGACGCGCCGAGGGCGACGCGCACGGCCAGCTCCCGGCGCCGATCCTGGGCGCGGGCGAGGAGCAGGCCGGCCACGTTGGCGCAGGCGATGAGCAGCGCGGCGGCGGCGATGCCGCCCAAAGCGACGGAGAGATTCCGCAGGCGGTCGTGGAACTTGCTCTCGATGGCGACCCGATTGGCGGGAACGATGCGGACCCGGTGGTCCTCGATCGGTTGCCGGTCCTGATCGGCGAACGTTCGCGCGACGCCGGCCACGGCCGCTTCCGCCTGCGCCGGCGAAACGCCGGGCCGCAGGCGGCCCACGAGGCGAAAGACAGCGGCGTGGCTCGCCTCGCTCACGAACGCCGACAGGTCGCCGGTGGTGTGGACCACGGGCACGGCCGTGAGCGGCAGGAAGATCTCACCCAGGTGGCCGCGGAACATCCCGTAGAAGCCGGGCGGCGTCACGCCGACGACGGTGACCGGTACGCGGTCGATCGTGATCGTGGCGCCGATAACGGCGGGATCCGATCGGAACAGGCGGCGCCAGGCCGCCTCCGTCAAGACCGCGGCGGGAGCGCGGTCCGTCACGCGCTCGTCGTCGGCCACCAGGAGCCGGCCGGCGAAGGCACGGACCCCGAGTGTGGCGAAGTAATCGCCGTTCACGAACATAGCCCCCTGCAGCACGTCCTTGGCGTCGCCACGCTCGAGGCGATAGCCGCGGCCGCTGCGCCAGTGCGCGGCCATTCCGGAGAACGCGGCGGAGCTCACCGACGCATAGGCCCTGTACTCCGCGTAGCGGAACGTCTGGTCCGGGCCCGACAGCCGGGCACGGACGATCGCGACGAGGCCTTCGGTGTCGTCGACGCCCAGCGGCCGCAGCGCGCTCACCAGCGCGCTGTACACCGCGGTGTTCGCGCCGATGCCCAGCGCGAGCGAGCCCACCGCTGTCAGCGTGAACAGCGGCCGGCGGGCGAGGCCTCGAAGGACGTCGCGCATCAGGGGAGCCGTTCCAGCCGCAAGCCGCGGCGGCCGGCCGAAGCCTCGACATCCCGGCGCATCGCCTCCGCGTCAGGGAGCTTCGCCATGAGGACGTCCGGTTGCCACAGCAGGGTCGTGCCGCGCGGGAGCTGGTCGAGCTTGGCCTCGAACGCCGCGCGGGTCGGGAGCTCATAACCGCCCATGCGAAACGCGCCGAGGCGATCGATCGTTACCGGCATCGGCCCGCGACGCTGCGCGACGGCGGCATCGATCTGGTTACGGCAATCCCAGGTGAGGCAGCGCCCGCGCAGGGCCTCGAGATCCTCCGCGCCGGTGAACCAGCCGCTGCCGTTCACCAGCGCCTGCACGAGCGCGCGTCCGAGCCGAGCGTCCTTCTCCGCGGCCGTACGCTGGCGCCTCTGGTCGTACTCGAGGTCGGCGGCTTTCCCTTGCCATTGCCGCTGCCAGGCTTCGAGCCGCTTCTGGAGATCGACGCGCGCCTCCGCCGAGGCGTACCGGCCGAGCATCTCCGCGGCTTCGGTGGCACGATCGATGTCCGCCGCCTCGACCTGCTCCCGCGCGATCCGCTCGAGCACGGGGCTCCACTGGAGGCGCGCCACCTTCTTCAGGAAGTCTGGGCACCCCACCTCGTTGCGCTTGTTGGCCGCCACCAGCGAGCGCAGTTTCGCATCGGCCGCCTCCGGGTCGACGCGCAGCAAGTACGCCAGCAGCGGGGCGCGGCCGCAGAGCGGGGGCTCGCGCGCCACCGTCTCGTAGAGCGCCTTGACACGTCCCTGCACGCGGGCGGTGGCGTAACGGGCGAGCAGCAGGCCGCGGCGATCCTCGTCGTCGCCGCGCACGCGGTCCTTCTCGAAGTTGGCGACGAGCGGGTCGTCGATCTCGGGAAGGGTCTCGTCCGGGAGGAGGGCGATCCACCGCCGGTCGAGGCGCGGATCCGTCTGCCGCATCTCGTCGAGGATGACGGGGCGGGCCGCCGCCGGTGCGACCTCGTACCAGCGCCGCAGGGCCAGGGTGCGCAGCTCCTCCGTCTGTCCCCACTCGTTGGGCGCCGGCGATTCGTACACCCGACGCAGGGCCGGGGCCAGTGAAGCGTCGCGGATGAACGGCCACTCGTACTCGAGCAGCCGATTCAGGCGTTCCGCGGGCAGCTCGGCCAGGACGTCCGCGAGCTGTGGGCGAAGGGCGGCCGCATCGTCGACGTCGTTCTGCGTGAGCAGCGTCAGGAGGCTGATCGCGCGCGCCCGACCTTGCTTGCCCGGCAGCGCCACCGCCAGCGCCTGGGTGGCGCGCTTTCGCTGGGCGTCGACCGCGCGCATCTCGTCTCGGATGTCCGCCTCGGACCTCTCGTCGGCGGGGACGGTGCCGAACGGCTCCGCCGGGCGCGGCACCGGGTGCGCGGCGCGCTGCGACAGGCGTGCGAGGTTGTCGAGGAAAAAGCTGTCGATGGCCGTTCGTGGCGAGGTGAGCGCCGTCTCCATCTCCTGGACCACGTTGGTGCGGTCGGCGGCGCCATAGAGGCCGAACACCATCTCGAAGGTGCAGGGGTCGAGCTCGTCGCGGCGCCGCACGCGCTCGGCCATCGCCTGCGGGCAACTGGCGTATCGCAACGACCGGCAGGCGTCGCGCCGTTCGCGGCCGATGTCGTGCTCCCTGATGGGCACGCGATCGAGGGTGGCCGCCGCCGCTTCGACCTGCCGCGCGCATTCGTTCGGATCCGCAGCCGTGACGACGATATCCACGGCGTTCGAGGTGACGGGCACGATGGGCGCTCCCTCGCCGGGCTTGACCGTCTTGCGGAGGTCCGAGACGCGGAACGACCGGACATAGAGCCGATAACGTCCCGGCCGATCGAAGCGGACCCACTCGGCGAGGTCCAGGCGAATTTCGTACGGCTTCGCCTGGAGCACCGGCATCGATCGGATGCCTCCCATTCCGACGACGCCGCCGGCGAAGTAGTCCCAGAGCGGGTCGACGAGGCCGTCCACCGGGTCGAGGTGCAGCTCGTCCGCGTGCATGCGGCCGACGCGATCGTAGAGGCCGCCATCGAGCTGATAGCGGCCGGCATTGCGGCTGGAAAACGAGAGCGTCACCGGGATCGCCTGGCCTTGCGTGAAGCCGCCGACTCCCACGCGCACGGCGACGGTGACGCCCGCGGGGTTCTCGGCGACCGCGCGCCGATGCCGCGCCGCGAAGTCGTCCACGGGCGGGGCGGCGAGCGTTAGCGCAGCGGCGAGCAGCGGGATCACATTCGTCACTCCTGGCGCAGGGCGACGGTCGGGTCCACGTGCAGGGCGCGACGTGCGGGGAGGCACGTCGCCGCTACCGCGGACGCCAGCAAGATCGCGCCGACGCCCACGTACGTCACGGGGTCGAGCGGGCTCAGGCCGTAGAGGACGCTGCGCAGTACCTGCGAGAGTCCCACCGCCAGGACGATGCCCACCGCCAGGCCCGCGACCAGCGCGCGACCGCCGGCGGAGAGTACGGTAGCGAGGATGTGTACGGTGTTCGCGCCGAGCGCGATGCGGATGCCCAGCTCGCGTGTGCGCTGCTGTACTGCGTAGGCGAACACGCCGAAGAGGCCGGTGGTGGCGAGGATGAGAGCGAGCCCGCCCACGCTGCCCGCGACGTTGGCGGCGAGCCGTGTGAGGTTCAGCCGGCGGCCCACGTACTCGTCGAGGGGGAACACCGTCGCGTGGAGCTCCGGGTCGAGACGAGTGGCGATGGCGGCGGCGGCCTGTGCGGCATTCCCGTCGCGCTGTCGGGCGAGGATGAACGGCGTGCTCGAGGGACGCAGCGGCAGGTAGAGGGTCGGTTGCATTTCGCTCAGGTCGGCGGTGTACGCGTCGCGGGCCACGCCGACGAGCTCGAGCTCGAGGTGGGGCGCGCTGCCCCGGTACAGGATGCGCTTGCCCAGGCCGGACTCGCCCGGCCAGTGCTTGGCGACGAACGCTTCGCTGGCGATCGCCACCGCCGCCGGATCGTTGCCCTCGAACGCTCGGCCGGCGAGGATGGGGATCCGCAGGACGTCGAAGTACGAGGGCGAGACCTCGAGGGCGATGGCGCCGTAGCGCTCGGTGCGATCGCCGGGGACGGAGTAGCTCATCATCCCGCGGCCCCTCAGCGGCAGCGTGCGTGCGACGGCCGTGCCGGGCAGCGTGGCCAGCTCGGACTCGAGCTGCGCGTGGAACGATCGGTCCCTCGCTTCGTTCTTCGGGCGCACCGGCGCGGTCAGCTGCACGACGTCGACGCCGGTCGCGTCGAAGCCCAGGTCACGGTGCAGCGCGTTCTGTACGCCGCGAGTCAGGAGCCCGGCCCCGGTGAGCAGCACCACGCAGATCGCCACCTGCACGCCGAGCAGGACGCTGCGCAGCCGCAGGCGGCCGATCATCCCTTCGTGAGCCCCCTTGATGGCCCCCATCACCGCCGCGCGCGTGCAGTGCAACGCAGGGGCGAGGCCCACCGCGACGCAGGTGAGGCTCGCCACCACCAGCGCGTAGGCGAGGACGCGGCCGTCGATACTGAAGACGACGTGGCCGCCTTCGGGGATCGTCTTGACGATGGCCTCCGGCAGCAGGGTGGCCACAGCGACGCCCACCGCACCGGCCAGCAGCGACAGCACGAACGCTTCGACGAGGAGCTGGCGGACGATGCGTGCGCGTCCAGCCCCGAGCGACAGGCGGATGGCGATCTCCTGCCGGCGGGCGTAACCGTGGGCGAGGAGCAGGTTGCCGACGTTGGCGCAGGCCAGCAGCAGCACCAGCGTCACCGCCAGAAACAGCAGCCACAGGCGACTCACGAACCCGAGGGCACCGCGACCCTGCCGGCCCTCGTGCGCCCAGGTCTCGGCGCGCGAGGTGCCGCGCAGCGCAAAGCGGCTCGTCTCCAGGCCGGCGGCATTGCGGAAGGCGGCGCTCAAGGTGTCGACTTCCGCCTGCGCCGTCTCCGCCGACACGCCCGGCGCCAGGCGGGCCGTGACCCACGCGCAGCAGTGCTTGGGGTCCTCGAGGTAGTCGCGCGGGTTTGCGCGGTCGACGTGCCAGGCGGCGCGCGCGGGCAGCGGTGCCCAGGCATCGGTGGCGTAGCGCACGTGTGTGCCCACCATGAGCCGTGTGGCGACACCGACGACCGTGAACGGCATGCCGTCGAGCGGGATCGTCCGGCCGACGATGGCGGGATCCCCGCCGAAGTCCCGCTGCCACGCCCCGTAGCCGAGCACGAGGACGCGGTTGGCCTCCTCTTCCCCCGGGAGGAAGCCGCGGCCCCGCTCCATCGCGACGCCGAGCACGTCGAAGAAGTTGGTGCTGACGAAGTCGACGTGCCCTTCGCGCGTGCCGAAGGTGACGCCCTTCGGAAAAGCCGTGGCCGCCACGCCGCTGAAGGATCGCGCCTGCCCCGCCACGTGCCGCCACTCCGCGACCGACATCCCGCGCTCGCTGCCCCCGAGCGGCATGACGTGGCGCACGCGCGCGGGATCGCGCACCGGCCATGGCTGGTAGACGACGGCGTTGAACACCGTGAACAGGCTCGCATTGACGCCGATGGCGCTGCCGAGGGTGAGCACGACCAGCAGCACGAAGCCGGGGCGCGTCCGGAGCTGTCGCACGGCGACGGCCAGATCGCGTCCGATTCCGAGGGTCATCATTCGTACCTCAAGGCGACGGTGGGCTCGACTTTCATCGCGCGCCGCGCCGGCAGATAGGAAGCGGCGAGCCCCGCCGCCACGAGCAGCAGGAGCACGCCGGCGTACGTGAGCGGATCCAGCGGGCTCAGGCCATTCAGCCAGTCCCACCGTCGCATGAGGAAGGCGAGGGCCACCGCGCCGGCGCCGCCGATCACCAGGCCGCGGGCGATGGCCTTCGTGGCTGGTCCGAGCACGGCCTTCACGATATGCGCGGGTCGCGCCCCGAGCGCCCGGCGGACGCCGATCTCCCTCGTTCGCTGCTGGACGCTGTAGGCGAACACACTGAACAGTCCCAGCGTGGCCAGCGCCAGGGCGAGCACTCCGACACCACCAATCATGCGCGCCCCGAACAGGGAGAAGGCGGTGGCGCGGCCGATCCATGACGGCCCGGACAGGAGGTCGGCATGGAGGCCGGGATCGAGGGAAGCGAGCCGCGCGCGAATCAGGGAGGCTCGGCCGCCCTCGTCGCGGATCATCACGAAGCGCGTCGACTCCGGCGTGACCGGCCGGAAGATCATCGGCTCCACGACGTCCAGGCTCCCGAGATAGGCATCGCGGGCGACGCCGACGATCGTGTATCGGCCGCGGGCCTGGGCGATCGTCTGTCCGACGACGGTGTCACGGGGCGAGAAGGCTCGTGCGAACGCCTCGTTGACGATGGCCACGTCCCCCGGCGCATCGGAGGCGGAAAAGGGGCGCCCGGCCACCATCGGGACTCTCAGCAAGTCGAAATACTCCGGTGACACCTGGAGGGCCCAGGCCTTGGCGCTGACCCGCGGACCGAGGAGGTCGAGGTAAACCTCGACGCCGACCGGCCGGCCGGGGCGCGGCCCGGTGCTGGCGGCGGCGAGGTTCCCCGGACCGGCGACGCCCTGGAGCTCGCTGACGATGCGGCCGGCGAGGGTGGTGCGCTGCTCGCGTGTGTATGTCGACGGGAACTCCAGGCCGACGAACACGAGGCCATCGACCTTGTAGCCGAGGTCGCGCTGGCTCATGTGCTGCACGCTGCGCACGAGCAAGCCGGACGCGGCCAGGAGCATGACGGAGACGATGACCTGGTACCCGAGCAGCGAGGTCTTGAGCGACGGCACCGACAGGCCGTGGGCGTCCTTGAGGACGTGGCTGACGCTGATGCGGGTGCAGTGCAGGGCGGGCGCGAGGCCGAACGCGACGCAGGCCAGCGTGCACAGCCCGAGGGCGTAGGTGAACACGGCACGATCGACGCGGAAGTTCGTGCGCAGGCGCACGGCGATCTCCGGCACCGCGCGGAAGACGGCGTCGGGGAGGACGCTGGCGATGGCCAACCCCAGAAGGCTCCCCAGCAGCGCGAGCACGAAGGCTTCGGTCAACAGCTGGCGCACCACCCGCGCGCGGCCGGCGCCCAGGGACAGGCGCACGGCGATCTCGCCGCGGCGGGCGTAGCCGCGGGCCAGCAGCAGGTTCGCCACGTTGGCGCAGGCGATGAGGGTGGCGAACGTCATGGCCGTGAACCACAGCACGGTGATCAGGTGCTCGATGGAGTCCTGGCGCGAGAACGGCCGCGTGTCGGTGACCGGGATGGGGGTGATCGCGAGGGCGTGCTGCGATCGGAACGGCCGGCTGAGCGTCGACAGCTCGGCGGCGACCTCGGCCGCGCGGCGTCCGGGGGCGAGCCGTCCCGCCACCGTCACCGCGCGCGAGAGCTCCTGCCAGTCGCGCGAGGCATCCGAAGCCTGCAGCCGCGTGAATGCGGCCAGCGGCAGCCAGAGATCGCGCCCGCCGCGTCCCGCCCCGTCGAAGCCCGCACCGGCGACCCCGACGATCGTGAACACGACGCCGTCGAGGACGATCGGTTTTCCGAGGACGGCCGGATCCGCGCTGAAGCGGCTCTCCCACAGTCGGTGGGCGATCACCGCCTCCGTTCCCGCGCCGCCGGGGCGATCGTCCGCGTGGTCGAAGGCCCGGCCGCGAGCGAGCGGCGCCAGCACCTCGAAGTGGCGGGCGTCGACGTAGTCGAAGAACAGCCGGCGCCCGTCGGACCGCGCGGAGCCCCCGCCCATGGTTGCGGTGATGCCGGCCAGGGCCTTCGTGCGCTCCGCCCAGTACCGCCACTCGGCCAGCGTCACCCGCGCGTCGATGACCACCACGCGGTCGGGGTCCTTGACCGCCCACGGCTTCAGGGCGCTGGCATTGAACATGGAAAAGAAGCTCGTGTTGACGCCCATCGCACTGCCGAGGGTCACGATGATGACGAGGGCGAACGCCGGCTTGCGGCGGATCTGGCGGAACGCATACCCGACGTCTTGTCGCAGCTCGTTCAGCAGGCGCATGTCGTGGTCACTCGTACCGCAGCGCCACCGCCGGATCCACCGCCATCGCCCGACGAGTCGGCACGTACGTCGCCAGCAAACCGGCGATCGCGAGGACGACTAGCGCGGCAGAGTAGGCGATGGGATCGAAGGGCGTCAGCCCGTAGAGGCGATGTCTCAGCAGCTGCGCGGCCCCGATCGCCGCCATCAAGCCGACGACGCTGCCTGTCGCCAAGGCGCGCGCACTCGAGGCAAACACCAGCCGGAGTACGTGCGAGCGAGTGGCGCCGAGCGCCATTCGTATGCCGATCTCACGGGTGCGTTGCTGTACGACGTACCCGAAGACACCGGACAGGCCGATGGCGGCGAGCGCCAGCGCAAAGAAGCCGACGCCGGAGGCGATGGCCGCGCCGTAGCGCAGCCGATCGAGCCACGGATCGATGTTGTCCGCGAGCGGGAAGACGCGGGCCTCGATTCGTGGATCCAGTCGCTTGGCCAGGTCGGCAATCGCATGGGCGCGAGCGCCGCCGGCATCGTGAACGAGCACGTGGGGCAGGGCGCCTCGGCGCAGCGGTTGATAGAGAATCGGCTCGATCTTGTCGAGATCCCGAGTATGCGTATCCTTCGCGACGCCGACCACAGTCCGTGTCGTCTTGCCGACAATCAGTGTTTGTCCCAGCGGATCCAAGCCCGGCCAGCATTGGCGCGCCATGGCCTCGTTGACGATGGCGGGAGAGGTATCGGTCTCGCCGTTCTCGAACGTGCGGCCCGCCACGAGAGGGACGCCGAGTACGCCGAAGTAGGTGCCGGACGCGTCGTCGGTCAGCGCCCGGCGCTCATGGCGGGGGTCGTCACTGGGAAGCCGGAAGGAGATGGATAGCCGGCTCTCCCGCCGGTCGAGCGGCAAAACGGAGGTGAAGGCACGACGATGCGCGTCAGGTGCGTCTGCGAGGTCGGCCTTGAAAGCGGCGGCTAGTGTGCGCTGAGCCGCCTCGTCCTCGAAACCTCGGGCCCACTGTAGCTCGACGGCCATGATGTGGTTGACGGTGAACCCTGGCTCCATCGTTCGGGCGTGCCGTACGGCGTGCGTAAGCAGCCCAGCGCCCGAAAGCAGAACGATGCTGATCGCCACCTGGAAGGCCAGCAGCGCGCCCTGGAGTGCCCCGCGGTGGCTGCTCGTCTTGAGCAGAGCCGCCGTGGCGGACCGCGTCGCGTGTAACGCGGGCGCCAACGAGAAGGCGACACAGGCGACGAGGGACAATACGGCGGCGCAAGACAGGACCG
>Ga0075429_100004229_pt1 | contig 12300 bp, 8 predicted proteins | sample RhiMetdeltSRZDD3_FD_75295 | JGI IMG/M metagenome (GOLD analysis project Ga0075429, IMG submission 75295) | Populus rhizosphere microbial communities from Tennessee, USA - Rhizosphere MetaG P. deltoides SRZDD3 | ecosystem: Host-associated > Plants > Roots > Rhizosphere > Soil | place: USA...
GTCGTGAGGCTGGCCTTGGTGATCCCGAGCAGCAGCGGCTCGGAGATCGACGGCTTGGCCTTCCGCTTCAGAATCCGCTCGTTTTCCTCCCGGAAGCTCAGCTTGTCGACCGCCTCGGCCTCCAGGAAGCTGGTGTCGCCCGGATCGGTAACCCGGACCTTCTGCAGCATCTGCCGCACGATGACGCCGATGTGCTTATCGGCGATTCGCACGCCCTGCAGCCGGTACACCTCCTGGACCTCGTTCAGCAGGTACTCCTGCACCGCGCGGGGACCCTTGATGAGCAGGATCTCGTGCGGATTGACGGGGCCTTCCGTCAGCCGGTCGCCTGCCCGGACCCGGTCTCCTTCGTGCACCCGGAGGTGCTTGCCGGCCGGGACCTCATAGACCTGGGCGGCCTCGCCCTCCACGATGCTGCCATCCTTGTTCATCGGATAGACGAAGATCTCCCGCTTGCCGCGCTTGATCTCGCCGAACTTCACCACGCCGTCGATTTCCGACATCGTGGCGGGATCCTTGGGACGCCGCGCCTCGAAGAGCTCCGCAATCCGGGGAAGACCACCGGTGATGTCGCGGGTCTTGTAGGCCTGCCGCGGCATCTTGGTGACGGACACGCCCTTCACCACCTTGACCGGCGGCGAGAGATAGACCGTCTTGTCCCGGCTCTCCTTCTTCGACTTGGAGGGCCACGCTTCACTGACGGGGCGCTCGTCCACATGGTACTTGGACGACCAGGGGTTGGCCGCGTCGGGCAGATCGATCGCGCGGCTGACCTGATCGGTGGGCGATCCGAAGATCACCCGCGACCCTTCGGCGAGGGTGTACTCCTGGGGGTCCTTCCGGTTCGGCGTATACACCAGCACCGAGGGATGGAGCTCCCGGTCGGGATCCGCCGTCACCACCAGCGAGCGGAGCCCGGTGCCTTCGTCCAGCTCCTCGCGGAGCGTGACGTCCTTGACCAGGTCCTTCCAGCGCAGCTCTCCGTCCGACTTGATGATGCTCGGGTCGTTGTACGGATCCCAGGTGTACAGGATCGTGGCCCGCTTTTCGGAATCGCCCTTGGAGACGGCATCGCCTTCCCTGGCGTGCAGGATGGCGCCCTCGGGAACCGGGTACCGGCTCAGCACATGGCTGGGATCCTTGGGATCGACGACGTTGATGCCTTCCTTGGCCTCTTCGGTCGCCGACTCGTCCTCGCGGGTGAGCACGATCCGGATCTGGCCCCGGGTTCCGTCCTCGTATTCGACGTCGAGATCGGTATACTCGAGCCCCTTGGTGTACTTCACGATGCCGTCCGACCGCGCCCGCCGCTCGGCTTCTTCCGCGATGCGCGACGAGGTGCCGCCGATGTGGAAGGTCCGCAGGGTAAGCTGGGTGCCGGGCTCGCCGATGGACTGCGCGGCGAGAATGCCGACGGCCTCGCCCATGTCCACCATGTCCATGGTGGCCAGATTGCGACCGTAGCACATCCGGCAGATGCCCCGACGGGCCTCGCAGGTGAGCACCGAGCGGATCTTCACCTTCTCGATCCCGGCGTCCTCGATGGCATCCGAGGTTTCCTCGTCGATCAGCTGGCCGGCCTGCACCAGCAGCTTGGCGTCGCCGTGCTCGTCCAGCTCGTGCGGATCGAAGACGTCCTCGCCCGCCACCGTCCCCAGAATCCGCTCCTTCAGGGTCTCGATGATGTCCTCGCCCTCCTTGAGCGCGGAGCTCTCGAGTCCCAGGATGGTGCCGCAATCCTCCTCGGTGATCGTCACGTCCTGCGCGACGTCCACGAGGCGGCGAGTCAGGTAGCCGGCGTCGGCGGTCTTGAGCGCCGTGTCGGCCAGACCCTTCCGCGCGCCGTGGGTCGAGATGAAGTACTCGAGCACCGACAGCCCTTCACGGAAGTTCGACTTGATCGGACTCTCGATGATCTCGCCGATGCCGCCGGTCAGCTTCTTCTGCGGCTTGGCCATCAGGCCGCGCATGCCGGCCAGCTGCCGGATCTGGTCGCGGCTGCCCCGCGACCCGGAATCGAACATCATGAATACCGGATTGAACCCGCCGCGGGAGACCCGCATCGAGTTGACCATCGCCTCGGCCACGTCGTTGTTGGCGTGGGTCCAGGCGTCGATCACCTTGTTGTACCGCTCGCCGAAGGTGATCTGGCCGGTGTTGTAGGCGCGCTGGAACCGCTCCACTCGCTTCTGCGCCTCGTCCAGGAGCTGCGCCTTCTCGCGCGGAATCTCCAGGTCCTCGACCCCGATCGACACGCCCCCCATCGTCGCGAAGTCGAAGCCGAACCGCTTGAGCCGGTCGAGAAAGTCCACCGTCTCCTTGAGCCCGGCGCGGCGATAGCTCTGCAGCACCAGCTCGGAGAGGTTCTTCTTCTTCATCAGGTCGTCGCGGAAGCCCAGCTCCGCCACCAGCCGCCGCGGCAGGATGTTGTTGAAGAGCACCCGCCCGACCGTGGTGCGCACCCACCGCGCCTCGCGATCGGCGGCCTCGGGAGGCGGGATGTACCAGAACTGAATCTGGGTGTGGTACGAGATCTTCCCGGTGAGCAGCGCCATTTCCAGCTCGGCGATGCTTCCGTAGAACTTGGCGTTCTTCCAGAGCCTGGCCTTGACCTCTTCCAGCTTCCCGGCGCCCTTGCGGAGCTCTTCCTCGAGCCCGCGGGGGAGCTTGGTGAGCCAGTACGACCCCAGCACCATGTCCTGCGACGGCTCGGCCACCGGGCGGCCGTCGGACGGCTTGAGGATGTTGTTCGACGACACCATCAACAGCCGGGCCTCGAGCTGCGCCTCGAACGAGAGCGGCACGTGCACCGCCATCTGGTCGCCGTCGAAGTCGGCGTTGAACGCCGCGCAGACCAGCGGATGGATCCGGATGGCCTTGCCTTCGACCAGCTTGGGCTCGAAGGCCTGGATGCCGAGCCGGTGCAGCGTCGGCGCCCGGTTGAGCAGCACCGGATGATCCTGGATGATTTCCTCCAGGATCTCGTACACTTCCGGTCCCTCGCGCTCGACGATTTTCTTGGCGCGCTTGACCGTCTCGGCGATGCCCTTCTCCACCAGCTTGTGGATGATGAACGGCTTGAAGAGCTCGACCGCCATCGCCTTGGGCAGACCGCACTGGTGGAGCCGGAGCTCGGGACCCACCACGATCACCGACCGGCCCGAGTAGTCCACCCGCTTGCCCAGCAGGTTCTGGCGGAAGCGGCCCTGCTTGCCCTTGAGCATGTCGCTCAGGGACTTGAGGGGACGCTTGCCCCGGCCGCGGATCGCCTTGCTGCGGCGGCCGTTGTCGAAGAGGGCGTCGACCGCCTCCTGCAGCATCCGCTTCTCGTTCCGGAGGATCACTTCCGGCGCGCGGTGCTGGATCAGCTTCTGGAGCCGGTTGTTGCGGTTGATGACCCGGCGGTAGAGGTCGTTCAGGTCGCTGGTCGCGAACCGTCCGCCGTCGAGCGGCACCAGCGGCCGGAGATCCGGCGGCAGGACCGGCACGACGTCCATGATCATCCAGGTCGGGTTGTTCGGCAGATCCTGGCTCTCCCCGGAGTACAGGAAGGCATCCACGATCTTGAGCCGCTTCAGCATCTGCTTCTTGCGATGCTGGCTGGTCTCGGTCGCCACCGAGGCCCGGAGCTCGTCGGCGAGCTTCCGCACGTCGATGCGCTCGAGCAGCGCCCGCACCGCCGGCGCGCCGATGTCGGCGCGGAAGCCGGTGTCGCCGTCCTCCCGGGCCTTCGCGCGCAGGGCGAGGTACTCGTCCTCATCCAGCAGCTGCTGGAACTCGACGTCCTGCTTGCCCGGCTCGATGACCACGTAGCTCGAGTAGTAGATCACCCGCTCGAGATCGCGCAGGGTCATGTTGAGCAGGTTCCCCATCGGACTCGGCAGCGTCTTGAAGAACCAGATGTGCGCCACCGGCACCGACAGCTCGATATGGCCCATCCGCTCGCGCCGCACCTTGGAGAGCGTCACTTCGACGCCGCAGCGGTCGCAGATCACGCCGCGATAGCGGATCCGCTTGTACTTCCCGCAGTGGCATTCCCAGTCCTTGACGGGACCGAAGATGCGCTCGCAGAAGAGGCCGTCCCGCTCCGGCTTGAAGGAGCGGTAGTTGATGGTCTCGGGCTTGGTGACTTCGCCCCAGGACCACCAGGAGCGGAGTCCCTGGAGCTCCAGGCGCTCCCGTTCTTTCGGATCGCGGGGACCCCGGATTTCCTCCGGCGCCGCGATGCGAATCGCGATGTAGTCGAAACTCGAATTTTTGGGCTCGCGCCCGCTGCGGAAATCGATCATTTACTCCTCGCCCTCGGCGGTGGTCCCGAGCGTGACCTTCAGACCCAGCGCCTGCAGTTCCTTGACCAGCACGTTGAAGGATTCCGGAATCCCCGGTTCGGGGAGGTTCTGGCCCTTCACGATCGCTTCGTAGACCTTGCTCCGGCCGTTCACGTCGTCCGACTTGACCGTGAGCATTTCCTGCAGGAGATGCGCGGCGCCGTACGCTTCCAGCGCCCACACTTCCATTTCACCGAACCGCTGGCCGCCGAACTGGGCCTTGCCGGCCAGCGGCTGCTGCGTCACCAGCGAGTACGGTCCGATCGAGCGGGCGTGGATCTTATCGTCCACCAGGTGCGACAGCTTGAGCATGTAGATCGCCCCGACCGTCACGTCGCTCTCGAACGCCAGTCCGGTCCGGCCGTCGCGCAGCCGCACCTTGCCGGCCGGCGTGAGCCCGGCGGCGCGGATCAGCTCGTCGGCCGCGGCGCTCACTTCGTTCACCCCCGCCTTGCCGCGAAGCAGGGCGGCGAGCGCCGGGCGGCCGGAATCCTCGAGCGCCGCGGGCGCGTCGAGGGCCGACAGCTTCTCGAGCTCCTTGAGCGCCGCGTCGCGTCCCTTGCCGGCCACTTCGGCCGGCGATTTGTGGAAGGCCACTTCGTATCCGCGCTGGGCGCCCTGGCGCGCGGCCAGCTCGCCCGCCGCGGCGGCGAGGTAGGTCTTCACCTCTTCGTACAGGGCCTTGGTCCGGGGACCGCCCTTGGCCAGCAGCTCGATCCCGGAGGCATCGAGGGTCGCCCCTTCGATGCCGGATTTCTTGAGATCCGCGATCACCACATCGATCAGCGCGGCGTCGGGCGCCGGCGCCTTGTGAGCGAGCCGCAAACCGTCGCTGGCCCAGCGGAGTCCCGAGAGCCGCAGCAGCACGCCGATCTCGGCCTCGTCGGCGCCCCGGAAGACCGGCGTTTTGGCCTTGAAGCCGAGGATCTGGGCGCACCATCCCAGATGGGTTTCCAGGATCTGACCCACGTTCATCCGGCTCGGCACCCCGAGCGGATTGAGCACGATGTCGACCGGAGTGCCGTCCGGGAGGAACGGCATGTCCTCCTCGGGAACGATCCGCGCCACGATACCCTTGTTGCCGTGGCGGCCGGCCATCTTGTCGCCGACCGAGATCTTGCGCTTCTCGCCCAGGTACACCTTGACCAGCTGGATGACGCCCGGGGGCAGCTCGTCCGGCTGGAGAATCTTGTCGATCTGGTCCTCGGCCTTTTCCTCCACCCGCGCGCGCTCCCGGGCCGCGGCGTCGATGGTGGCCCGGATCCGCTCGTTGGCGGTTCGGTCCTGCACCCGGAGGGTCTTGAGATCGACCTCGGTGAGATCGATGCCCCGGAGCCGGTCGGCGGTGAGGGTCGCGGCGGCGGGGAGGAACTCCTCCACCGTCCCGGCCTTGAGCATGAGCGCCACGGTCTGCCCGGCGAGCAGCGCGGCCAGCTCATTCAGCATGACCTCGTTGATCCGGTTCTTCTCGTCGTGCTCGATCCGGCGGACTTCGCCGATCCGCTCGCCCCGGTCCTTCTCGACGACCTGATCCTCGATCCGGCTGAAGATCTTGACGTCGATGACGGTCCCCTTCATTCCGGGCGGCACCTTGAGGGAGCTGTCCTTCACGTCCTTGGCTTTCTCGCCGAAGATCGCGGTCAGCAGCTTTTCCTCGGGAGACAGCTCGGTCTCGCCCTTCGGAGTGATCTTGCCGACGAGGATGTCGCCCGGCTTGACGTGGGCGCCGATGCGGATGATCCCGCGCTCGTCCAGATCCACCAGCGCCTCGTCGGAGACGTTGGGAATTTCCCGGGTGATTTCCTCCTGGCCGCGCTTGGTGTCGCGGACGTGCAGCTCGAGCTCCTGGATGTGGATCGACGAGTAGACGTCGTCCTTGACCAGCCGCTCGGAGAGGACGATCGCGTCCTCGAAGTTGTGGCCGTACCACGGCATGAACGCCACGGTGACGTTGCTGCCGAGGGCCAGCTCTCCGGCCTCGGTCGCGGCCCCGTCGGCGACGATCTGCCCGTCGGAGACCCGCATCCCTTCCTGCACCAGCGGCCGCTGATTGAGCGCGGTGTCCTGGTTAGTGCGCCAGAACTTCTTGACCCGGTAGCGGTCGACCTGCGCCAGGCGGGTGAGCGGCTGGTCGCCGATCGGCGACTGCCCTTCCCCGCTGTCGATGATGATCTCGTCGGCCGTGACCCGGGTGACCACGCCGCCGCGGCGGGCCGCGATGACCGCCCCGGAATCGCGCGCCACCTTTTCCTCCAGGCCGGTCCCGACCAGCGGAGCCTGGGGGAAGAGGAGCGGCACCGACTGCCGCTGCATGTTGGAGCCCATCAGCGCGCGGTTGGCGTCGTCGTGCTCCAGGAACGGGATCAGCGCCGCCGCAATCGAGACCAGCTGCTCGGGGCTCACGTCCATGAAGTCGATGCGGGACGGCGGCAGGAGGGGGTAGTCGTCTCCCTTCCGGCAGAGCACCAGCGAGTCGGTGAACTTGCTGTCGGCGTCCAGCTGCGCGTTGGCCTGCGCCACCGTGTAGCCCTCTTCCTCGCTGGCCGACAGCCACCGGATGTCGTCGGTGACCCGGCCGTCCTTCACGATGCGGTATGGGGTCTCGATGAAGCCGAGATCGTTGATGCGCGCGAAGGTCGAGAGGCTGGTGATCAGGCCGATGTTCGGGCCTTCCGGCGTCTCGATCGGGCACATCCGCCCGTACTGCGAGTAGTGGACGTCGCGGACTTCGAAGCCGGCGCGCTCGCGGGTCAGGCCGCCCGGTCCGAGGGCGGACAACCGGCGCTTGTTGGTCAGCTCGGCCAGCGGATTGGTCTGGTCCATGAACTGCGACAGCTGGGACGACCCGAAGAACGCCTGAATCACCGCCGACACCGTCCGGGCGTTGACCAGGTCGTCGAGGGAGATCTTTTCGGGATCCGAGTTGATGCTCATCCGCTCCTTGACCAGTCGCGCCATCCGCGACAGGCCGACCGAGAACTGGTTGGCGATGAGCTCCCCCACCGAGCGGATCCGCCGGTTGCCGAGATGGTCGATGTCGTCGGTATGGCCGCGGCCGTCGTTCAGGTCGATCAGGTACCGGATGATCGCGATGAAGTCCTCTTCGGTGAGGACGGTGTGATTCGCGTCGGTCCGGAGCCCCAGCCGCTGGTTGATCTTGTAGCGGCCCACCCGGCCCAGGTCATAGCGCTTGGGGTTGAAAAAGAGCCGCTGCAGCTGCTGGCGAGCGGTCTCGAGGTTGGGGGCGTCGCCCGGACGCAGGAGACCGTAGATCTGGTGCAGCGCGTCGGACTCGCTCTTGGTGGGATCCTTGGCCAGGGTGTTCTTGATCAGCGGCGACTCGGCGCGGCCCGGGGGCAGCAGCACGTCCGCCTTGACCACCCCGCCCGCGAGGAGCTTCTGCCGAAGGGCGTCGTCCAGCTCGACGCCGGCATCGGCCAGCACTTCGCCGGTCTCGGGATCGGCCACCGCAAACGCGAGCACCCAGGTATGACGGTCGCGGGTCGTGGTCGGCTGCTCGTCTTCACGCAGATCGAGCGTGGTGTACCCGGCAAAGCAGGAAACGGCCTTCACGCCCACGTGCCGCATCGCGTTGACCCGCTCCGGGGTGAGCTCGTCGCCCACGCTCCCGAGCGGCGCGCCCGCCTGATCCTCGGGATTCGGCACGTCGGCGGCCAGGAGCGCGCCGATGACTTCCCGGCGTTCCTGCCGGCCCTCGAGCTTGCCGGTGATGTTGACCATCTTCGTCGCGAAGAAGAGCCGCAGGATGTCGGCGTTGGTGCCGTAGCCGAATGCCCGCAGCAGCGCCGTGGCGGGAAACTTCTTCTTCTTGTCGATATGGACGTAGATCACGTCGTGGATGTCGATGGTGAACTCGACCCAGGAGCCCCGGAACGGAATGATCCGCGCCGAAAAGAGCCGCTGCCCGTTGGGATGGGTCTCCTCCTCGAACACCACGCCCGGCGACCGGTGCAGCTGGCTCACCACGACGCGCTCGGCGCCGTTGATGACGAAGGTGCCCAGCGGGGTCATGATCGGGAGCTCGCCCAGGTAGACCTCGCGCTCGATCTGATTCTTAAGGCGGCGCTGTCCGTCCACGTCCTCGAAGACGTTGAGCAGCAGGGTGGCCTTGAGCGGCGCGGCATAGGTCATGTCGCGCTCGATGCACTCCTCCACGGAGTACTTCGGCTCGCCCAGCGCGTAGCTCTTGAAATCGAGCTCGTACTTCCCGTTCACGTCGGAGATCGGGAAGAGGTCGCGGAAGACGCGCTCCAGCGAGACGTCCTGGCGGTCGCCCGACACGTCGTCGGGCACCAGGAGCGATTGGAAGGCGCGGGTCTGAATGTCCAGCAAGTGCGGCATCGGCATGCCGCCCTCGCGCTTCGAAAACGAAATCAGCGGTCGGGTCTCAGGCATCGATTTCCCCGATATACAAAAGAGGTACGCCGCGGCGCCCGTCCGCCGAAATGCGGAAGGCCGCCCCGGGGCGGTTACAGAACTGATGTTGCAGAGCGCGGTCGAAAGCTCGCATGCCGTCTCACTGAAGTAGGAGTAGTTCCGCCGCTTCGCCTTCCGGGCGCATTCGCGCCCGGCGGCTCGGGGCCGGGCTACGCCCTACTTCAGCTCGACGACCGCGCCCTGCTCTTCCAAACGCTTCTTGAGCTCCTCGGCCTCGGCCTTGGTCACGCCTTCCTTCACCGTCTTGGGCGCGCCGTCGACCAGATCCTTGGCCTCCTTGAGGCCCAGGGAGGTGATCTCGCGGATCACCTTGATGACCTGGATTTTCTTGGCGCCGCCCTCCTTGAGGATGACCGTGAACTCGGTCTGCTCCTCGGCGGCGGGCGCCGCGACTCCCCCGGCGCCACCGGCGGCCGGCCCGGCGGCCGCGACGACGGTGACGTTGAACTTCGACTTGAAGGCTTCGATCAGGTCCGCCAGCTCCACCACCGTCTTGTTGCCGATGGCCTCGAGGATCTGGTCATTCGTCATGGTAGTCATTCTCGGTTCCTTCTCCGTGCAGTTAGGAGGCTTCGGCCTGACGCTGTTCGCGAAGCGCCTCGAGGGCGCCGACCATCTGATAGAGCACGCCGTTGAGGCACCCGGCAAACTGGCCGAGAAGCGCCTCGCGACCGGGAAGCTCTCCCAGCCGCTTTACATAGGCCGGGTTGACGGCCTTGCCGTCCACCAGCCCGATCCGTACCGACAGCTTCTGGTTCTCCTTGGCGAATTCGCCCAGAACCTTGGCCGCCGCCAGCGGATCCGACCCGGCCAGCACCAGCCCGGTCGGACCGGCCAGGTGATCATCCAGCTCGGCGATCTTGTTGGCCGCGAGCGCGCGCTGCGCCAGAGTGTTCTTGACGACGACGTACCGGGCTCCCGCGGCGCGCAGCCGGCGGCGCAGCTCGGTCATCTTGCCCACCGAGAGCCCGGTGAAGTCGGTCACATAAATGTTCCGGGTGTCCTTCAGCCGGTCGGTCAGGACCGTGACCTGGGTCTCCCGTTCGCTCTTGCTCATCGGTACACCGCCGTATCCAGCCGGACGCCGGGACCCATCGTGCTGGAGACCGTCGCCGACCTGAGGTAAATCCCCTTGGCGGCGGAGGGCCGCGCCTTCAGGATCGTGTCCATGAACGCCGCGAGGTTTTCCTGCAGCTGTGCGGCGCTGAAGGACACCTTGCCGATCGGGGCATGGACGTTTCCGGTCTTGTCCACCCGGAACTCGATCTTGCCCGCCTTGAATTCCCGGACCGCCCGCGCCACATCCATGGTGACGGTGCCGGCCTTGGGGTTCGGCATCAGGCCGCGGGGGCCCAAAATCTTGCCGAGCTGGCCCAGCTGACCCATCACGTCGGGGGTGGCGACGATGACGTCGGCATCGAGCCAGCCCTCCTTCAGCTTCTGGACATACTCGATGCCGGCGTAATCCGCTCCCGCCGCTTCCGCTTCTTTCACCCGGTCGCCCTGGGTGATCACCAGCACCTTGACCTTCTTGCCGGTGCCGTGGGGCAGGACGACGGTGCCGCGGACCACCTGGTCGGCGTGGCGGGGATCGACCCCCAGCCGAACGGCGACGTCCACGGTCTCGTCGAACTTGGCGAACGAGGCGCCTTTCACCAGCTGGACGGCCTCGCCCAGGGTGTAGCCGCGGGTGCGATCGACCGTGGCGACCGCGGCGCGGAACTTCTTGCCCGAAGTCTTCATCAGTCGGCGACCTCCAGCCCCATCGAGCGCGCGGTGCCTGCGACCATCCGCATGGCGGAGTCGACATCGGAGGCGTTGAGATCGGCCATCTTGATCTCGGCGATCTTCTTGAGCTGCGCGCGAGTCACCTTGCCGACTTTGGTCCGGTTCGGCTGGGCGCTCCCCTTCTCGATGCCGGCCTCTTTCATCAGGAGGTTGGCCGCCGGGGGCGTCTTGGTGATGAAGGTGAAGGACCGATCCGCGTAGACGGTCACGACCACGGGAATGACCATTCCCGCCTGCGACTGGGTACGGGCGTTGAACTGCTTGCAGAACTCCATGATGTTCACGCCCTGGGGCCCGAGCGCCGTTCCCACGGGGGGAGCGGGATTCGCGGCTCCAGCGGGACACTGGAGTTTGATGAGTGCGACGACCTTTTTTGCCATGCGTCTCCTGGTGTCGAAAGCGGTCCGCGGCTCACCCGCGACCGGCATTTCTCCCGCAGTACTCCGTGCGGTGGCGGTTACGAGGGAGGAGCGAGGAGCGAAGAGGGAACTGCCTTTCCTCACGCCTCTTCGCGCTTCGCGACTCCCTCGTGGTCAGTGCCCCCTCAGCTGCAAATAGTCCAGCTCCACCGTCGTCGGCCGCCCGAACAGGGAGACCGAAACCTTGACCTTCCCCTTGTCCGACAGCACCTCTTCCACCGTGCCGCTGAAGTCGGCAAAGGGGCCCTCGGTGATCTCCACCGCCTGACCCACCAGGTAAGGGATCTCCTCGGTCGGCCCGCTGTCGGCCGTTTCCTCGGAGATGCCCAGCAGCCGGTTGACCTCGTCCTGCCGGAGCGGCTGGGGCAGCTTGCCGGTCCCCACGAACTTGATGACGCCCTGCACGCTGTTGACCAGGTGCTGCGCTTCCTGACTCATCGTCGTCTCGATCAGGACGTAGCCGGGATAGAGCTTTCGCTCGACCACGACCTTCTTGCCGTTCTTGATCTCGATCGCCTCCTGCACCGGCACCAGCGCCTGGCGCACCAGCTTCTGCTCGGCGGGGCGGGGATCTTCCTCGAGGCGCTTCTGGAGGAGCATCCGCACCTTGTTTTCATGCCCCGCCGTCGTCTGCACGGCGTACCATCGATACTCCATGCCGCCCCCTCGCCTAGCGTGCGAGCGCGGCGACGCCGTCCACCAGGATCAGCTGCAGCAGCCGATCGAGGAGGCCCAGGACGACACCGATGATCAGTGACAGGATGACCACCATCCGGGTGGCTTTGACCAGCTCATCCTGCGTGGGCCAGCTCACCTTGGCGAGCTCCGCGCGCACCGAAACCAGGAAATCGCGCGCGCTGCGGAACCACTGCACCGGCCGTGAGCCACCCTGCTGAAGCGCCTGGGGCTGCTCCATTACTTGGACTCTTTGTGCTTCAGGTGCTTGTTGCACCGGGGGCAATACTTCTGGCGCTCGACCCGCTCGGGATGAATCCGGCGATTCTTGTCCGTGAAGTAGTTCCGGTTTTTGCACTCGGTGCATTCGAGAATGATTTTTTCTCTCGGCATATATCCTCTTCAGTGGTCAGGAGTCAGGGGTCAGGGGTCAGAGGTTTTCCTCTGAGCCCTGACCACTGAGCACTGATCCCTATTTCAAAATCTTGGTGACCACGCCCGCGCCCACCGTCCGCCCGCCCTCGCGAATGGCGAAGCGCAGCCCGTCGTCCATCGCCACCGGGGCCACCAGCTCGATCGACATCTGGATGTTGTCCCCCGGCATCACCATCTCCACTCCCGCCGGCAGCTCC
>Ga0075429_100004232_pt1 | contig 12298 bp, 17 predicted proteins | sample RhiMetdeltSRZDD3_FD_75295 | JGI IMG/M metagenome (GOLD analysis project Ga0075429, IMG submission 75295) | Populus rhizosphere microbial communities from Tennessee, USA - Rhizosphere MetaG P. deltoides SRZDD3 | ecosystem: Host-associated > Plants > Roots > Rhizosphere > Soil | place: USA...
CCATCGGTGAGGAGAGCGTCGATCAACTCAACGGATTATGCCGACCTCGGCAGAGCGAAACCCCCGCCCCGCAAGCGATCCACCATCAACATCGGCATAATCCGAAGTTCGGCATAATGCTCTTTATGCCGACGTCGGCATAAGGTGCACAAGATCAGAAATGTTCGGGACCGGCTGCCGGAGAAGCTGCGTTCGTTGGTGCAGGCCCGCATGCGGCAGGCCTACCACGCCGACTCGGCGCTGGCCGCCGAGGCCAAGCTGACCGCTCTGGCGAGGGAGTTGGACAAGACCCACCCCGGCGCCGCCGCGTCGCTGCGTGAAGGTCTACAAGAGACACTCACCGTACTGCGGCTCGGTGTCCCACCGACCCTTTCCCGCACACTGCGGTCGACGAACCCGATCGAGTCGATGATCTCCATCTGCCGCACCCACGCGACCAACGTCAAACGCTGGCGCTATTCCTCCTGCTCCGGGCCCGGTTGGTCCGACGCTTCCGACACTCCGCGAGCGCCTGGTCTACTGCTGCGGACAGAACCGGCCGGAAACATGGCACACTTCTGGTACGGGAGGAGGAGCGAGGAGGCTCCTGCCAGGAGGCGATCCTGGTGAGCCGCTTCGGTGCCGCAGACAACCCGCCTCACCCCCGAGGCGGTACAGAAAGAACTGAAGCGAGCCCTGCGAAAGGGCGCGCAAGCCTCCCGGCTTGTTCGTTTCAGCCAGAGCCTGGTTGACCTGCTGGTCCCGGCACATCTGGGCGGCCCAGAGATCGCTATTCATGATCGGGCTATAGCCGCCGAACAGCTCATTCGTGAAGGCATTTCAGCTATCGGCGGAGCAAGTGGCGAAGCGTTGACGAACATCCTGTGTCTGAAGCCAGGGACGCTCGATCTCACCCTTGAACAGCGGCGACAGGCGGCCGGCGCGCTGCTGGGCATGGAAGGCGAGACCTTCCGTAGAGATCGACATGAGGGGCTGTTGATCTGGGATCTGGCCATGAGCGTATACGGTGCATTCCGGACTTCCACGAAGATGCGCGAGCCGGACGACCCGACGACCTGATGCGGACTTCTACAAACGCATCCGACAGACGATAATGGGAGGCGATCGGGAGGCCTGAGGAGTGGGCAGCCCCGCTAGGGTAGGTGAGGCATGGCCAGCGTTCCTACAGAAAGCAATGAGAATCCCGCTTGTATCAAAACCATTCAAGTCTTCCGCATGCAGACCTCTTGCAAACCCACGGTAGGCGCCGGGCAGCGGGCTACATTTCCTCACGCCTTGCATTTTGCCCAGGCCAAGAACAGAGGAATTCAAGTTGCTGGCGGCTGTCCCATGGTCGCTTCTGCCAGTTTCAACCAAGTGAACAGCATCCGGGTTCCTTCATTGTTTGGTCTCGGAGCTTAGCAATGACCATGGCGTATTCGGCCGTAGATGCCGCCGTGCTGGCCGCCGATTGGGAAGAAAGCGCAACGGCCCTGCTGTGGGCGATAGCCGGCGTTCTCCTAGGTGGGATGTTTACCTATGTTGCGACTAGGACTCAACAACGATATGCTCGCCACCAGGCGGACCGCGACCGCCTCTTACGGCTGAGGACTGACGTCTTTCGAAGGCTTTGGGGACTGACGAAGCCATTGCAAAGAAATCTCGACATCGAAGAGATCCAGCGCCTCCCTATCGACGATCTAGTAGATCGCCTTAACGACTGGTACTTCGATGACGGTGGAATGTACATGACCGAGGCGTGCCGACGCACGTATTTCGCACTTTTGGAGGAGCTATTTAGGGCAAAGGGTACGGGACCTCACAGATCAGCAGGTTATGAGTCGCTATATGCCGCTGCTTCCAAGCTCCGAGCTACGATTGCATACGAGATAGATGCCCGCGCCACGGTTAATCCGAGCATAATCTAATGAACCATGCAGACGTACCCAAGGGACCCAACGAGTTAGACGCTCAGTACCTCGCGACGCTCGATGGACGCGCTATTAGGTACCTTTTCGATGTCGCAGGACGCACCATGCAGCTTAACTGTAGTGTTCGAGGCCGAATTAAGAAGCTGAGGCATCTCAAGAATGTCGCATTTGCTGAGCTGGACACGACCGAGGACCTCCAGTTGGTATTCGACAGGGATCGGTTTAACGAGACAACTTTTCAGCAGGTTAAGGCGCTGAAGCTAGATGCGCGGATTCAAGCAAACGTGTCGACGGAGTACGACGACAAACGACAACCACCGATTCGCTTAATCGTTCACGGATTCGATCCCATTCCTGCTAATCCCATAGCTGCAAGGCGCTCCCAGATTAGTCATGAGCAAGCGCAAAGCAAGATTGACTTGGCCTCCGTAACGCGGTCGGTGGCAACTCGGTTGCTGGAAACCGGCTGGACGGAAGTAGCGCCCCTGACCATCTCTACGAATCTTTCACAGACTGTAGCGCCATTGCAGGTCCTCTTCCCGGGGCTCGGCGCTGAAACGGCTTTGGTTGTGAACCCAGTGGCTCAGCTTGTTGAAGTGGCGCAGCTGACCGGGACGCCGTCCGTCTTTTCGATATCGCGAATATACAGCCGCTCAATCAGAGATGGATTTACGAGCCCAGAATCGATAGCCATTGTGACTATCTCGCTGAGGAAGGCTGAAGAAAGAGAAATCAGCCTAGCACTGGCCGAGGAGCTTGTACGGTACGGCTTCCAGCCCGTTAGAAGCCGGCTATCGTCCCGAGAGCGCGACTGGTTGACTGAGCAATGGGAGCGACAGAAGTCGAATGTTGTCGGGGCGCTTCGCGAGGTTTCTAGCCCCGTCCATCAGCTAGCCAAAGAGGACAAATGTATCGTCTTTCGTTCAGTGTGGCCCCATCCAATCGCGCTAGTTGAGGGACATGTACAGGAGCTGACTGACGGCACCCTTCACTGCATGACCCTTCATTGTGAACGAATCCTGCACCTCGTCAGCAGCGTACACTACCGCCGGTTGCAGGAAGACCCAGTAATAGGCCTAGTGTAAGATCAGGTTCTGTGCTTCAAAGTAGCTTAACCATTCTTCCGCGGCATCAATCGCATTAGGATGGAGGGCCCCATCTTTACAACCTGCCTCTGAGTTAGTAGGAGCTCAAGAACTCCGACTACGTCGTCGACAATCAGAAGATCGCTCGGCTCGCCCTTTATCCAATCCTCGGGCGATGTGGCCACGTCTCCCGGACAAATCGCCCACGCCTTAATTCCATAACTATCATTTTCTACCTGAATCAACTCGGTAAGCACTCGAAGCGCGTGCTTGCTGACGCAGTACGCGCCCATCCCCGGATAAATCATGGCACCGGCCTCGCTAGAAACGTTAATAATCCAGCCTCGACGCCGTTCGCGCATCCCGGGCAGAAGAGCAGAGCAGAGAACTACAGCAGCTCTAAGGTTAGTCTGCATCACTGAATCCCAGACTTCGAGATCTGTGTCGTGTATGGGATGCATTTTGACCAGGCCGGCGTTATTTACGAGGACATCAACGTGGCCAACAGCACCTCGGGCCCTTTCTAAGACCATTCTCAGTTGCGTCTCATCCCGGACGTCGGCAGAAATCGGAATGGCGACATGACCCATGTTTGCAATCTCGGCGGCGGTCCGTAGAAGCGCCTCTTCTCGACGTGCTACGAGTACGACCTTCAAGCCCAAACGAGCTAGCATTATCGCAATGCCCCGGCCGATTCCCGCCGATGCGCCAGTAACAAGGGCGGCCGCGTCCTTAAGATGATCAGCTGCGGCAGACCACGGTGTGGGACCGGAGTAGCTCACAACTGTCCATGATACCAGGTGGCCCCCAGTTCAGCGCCGTTCCACGTGACGGCACCGGCGCGAGTAAGGTGACAGAGGACCCGCGTCGCACGTCGAGTTCTTCAATGTTGACATGATGACAGAGGAGGTAGACGTTGGACAGGTCAGGAATGGCTCATCTGACTCGCGTAGAGCAATCTTGGGGCTCGGCACCGCTGGGGTGTCGAGTTGCGCTGCGGCGCGGCGACGTCTACGACCGCGAGACAGGTCTCTTCCACAGCCCCGCTGAGTATGTGTACGAGGAAGTGGGGACGCACTCGTTCGAAGTGTCCGACGATAGCATTGCTTCAGGAATAGTCCGACTCGTACATCCGGGCTTGAGCGATGACGACATGCCGAGTCAAGCCCCTGAGATTGCTCTTGACCGTAAGCGCCTTACGATTTCTGAGGACGTGATTCGGCAAATGCTCAGAACGTGCGAGGCACGTCTTGTCTTCGGTGGCACGGTTGACGACATCTTAGCTGTATACAGAGATGACCGGGCGGAGCAGATCCGCGCGCTTCTCAGCCACCCGTTAGTTGGGAACCGCAAAAATAGAGACTCGCTGAGCCATGATCTCGTAGCGCACGTTGTATGGGATTGCTTACGGCAGAGGCTACCGTTCCAGCTAGTACTACCCGCTTTCCCGTTTAAAGACCAGAACCCCTTTCGAAATCCATCTAGCCCAAGCCACTGGGACATCGGTGAGGCATCGCTACTTATCAGGTTGCATTGTATAGCTCTAGGCCTGAACCAGCTTCATCCCTTTGACGGTGAGTGGGTCGTGGTCTCAGATGGGCGGTCCTATGCACCTATCTTCGGCATCCGCGACTCTGAGGCTGTTGAATACCTGGCCGGAGTCAGGGAACTGAGAAATTCATTGAATCTTCAGAATACAGTCCACTTTCTGGATCTCCGATCAATAATGGAGAAGGTAGACCGCTGTTTCAATGCAAAGGTCGGAGGGGCGACGATTAGCGGATTGAGAGCGATCATTAGCCTGGTGGAAGATCGCCTTGAGGCAATCAGCCGATCGAATAATGATGTTGCGACCGCGCTTAATGCGCTGGCCATGTCGATGGTGTGGAATCTTAATACAAGAGACTACTTAAATCGAAGAGGGCACCGCGAACTCTGGAGGGCAATGAACAGCAAGTGCCGACGCCTGGAGCCAACTGCAGCCGACTTGAGACGGGAATTGCTGGCGGCGGGGTGGCGAGCCGGCCTTCGATATGCGTCATTGACGCTGACACTGGCTACCGCCCAGTTTTGGAGTGTGACGTTCCCGCACAGCCTTCGTGCGACTGTCCACGCCAAGGAGGGCCAAGCCGTAATTCCTAAGCTAGGTAGAGGCGACCCTTGGAATGCGGTAGGCGTATTTGAGGATGCCCGTCTGGGGCCGGACTCAATACGTACGCTGCCTCTATGGAAGCTTCGCAGGTCGGACTACCAAGCAGTCTACCTAACTGACTCTCCTGATCCGATTGGCTTCGTAAGAAGGAAACTCGTTGGCCAACTTGTAGTCAAGTAGTACAATCATACTTTAGGAGGCAATCGTGAAGGCGGCAGCAATTACAGGAATTGGGGGACCTGACGTCGTGTCAGTCGTCGATGTCGATGACCCAATCGCGCGTCCGGGCGAGCTGGTTGTTCAAGTTGAAGCCACGTCATATAATCACATCGACGCGCTCCTGCGCACGGAGGATTTCGGAAATCCCTTTCCCTTAGTTCCCGGCAGCGATGTCGTAGGCCGGGTTGTCGGTGGCGAGGACGACGCAACTAAGGGTAAAGTCATGGTTAATCCCGGCATTCCATGTGGCGCGTGTGATATGTGCTCTCGTCAGTCGACGTGTCGCTATGTCCGTATTCTAGGAGTGCATCGAAGTGGCGGGTACGGCGAATTCGTGTCTGTACCGGCCGCGCAGTGTTTTCGCCTCCCTGACTCCGTCGACGTTGATAAGGCCGCAGCGTTTCCACTGGTCTTCTTAACTGCCTGGCGAATGCTTCGAACTAGGGCGCGTCTTGCACCAGGGGAATCCGTTTTAATATGGGGAGCTAGCGGTGGCCTGGGTAGTGCCGCAGCGGCCATCACCCGACTACTTGGCGGACGGACGATAGCGGTGGTGCGTCACAGCGAACATGTCGAAGCGCTGCAACGATACGCAGCGGACTTCGTGATCGACAGCTCCACTACCGACGTCCTAGCGGCCGTGATGGAACTAACGGACGGTGCTGGCGTAGATGTTGTCTTCGAAGGGCCAGGCAACCCGACATTCGCTACGTCGATCCAGGCGGTTAGCCAAGGTGGTCGTATCGTTACAGCGGCCGCCAGTGGTGGTAAACAGGTCGAAATGAACGTAGAGGATTTGTACTATAGGCAAATCTCTGTGCTAGGGAGCCGTATGGGGTATCGGCACGAGTTTGTGGAGATTCTCAACCACTTCCTGGCAGGTCGTATCGCCCCCCTCGTCTCTACGGTTCTGCCACTTTCCCAAGCTAGGTCTGCGCACCAGATGGCCGCTAACGGGAATAGGTGCGGAAAGATGGTGCTTCGCAATGACCTTTGAGCGCGGTTACGCCCATCGTAGGTTGTACTCCATGATCGCGGAGTGGTACGTCAGCACCTTCTACTCGGACATGTCCGACTCAGACTGGCTCACACGGTTCGCTCGGACCATGCCCAGAGGTTCGCTAATTGCTGATGTTGGCTGTGGTCCTGGGCAATTCGCCCGCTTCTTTCGGCGCATGGGCTTTCGCGTCGTCAGCATAGACTTGTCAGAAAAGATGTTGGAAGTAGGTAAGCAACTAGATAGCGACCTGGTTCCCGTCGCCGGAGACATTAGATTTCTTCCGTTAAAGTCTGCGTCTATTGACGGGTTGCTGGCCGCTTATACCTTAGAACATGTCTATCGTGTCGAAGTTGATATTGTCCTCGCCGGCATTCGTCGCGTGCTGACATCAGCTGGCTCCGTAGGCTTTATGGTCAAATGCGGCGAAGGCTCCTACGAATTTGGGTCCGCTCTCGCTCCTGGCGAGAGTGGCTTCGTCCAGCTTTGGGACCTTGATGATTTCTCAAAGAAGTTGGAATTAGCAGGTTTCGAGACCCTCTTTGTAGATACGAAGGCTCCCGTTTCTCCCCACGAATTCAACCATGAACGTGGCTTTGTCCTCGCGCGTAGGTACTCTAATGCCTAGTAAATATACGTTTAGGCGAGAAGCGCGACCACTAGGCAAGGCGCCAAGGGAGTTGCTTTCTCCGATTGACCTCGTCATGTTAGACGTGGATGGTTGTCTGACTGATGGTGGACGGTTCATGAGTGGCGACGGTGTGACCTTTTATAGATACTCGGTACTAGACGGTCTGGGAGTTTGGCTTATGGGGCGCGCTGGGCTGAGGGTGGTTATTGTAAGTGCTGGCGACAACCCGTCGGTCCCGGAACGCGCGAAGCAATGGGAAGTGTTCGGGTTTGAAACGGGAGTGACGAACAAGGAGGCCTACCTTTTAGATTTAATGTCGCGATGTAGCACTTCTCCGTCGAGGACTTGTGCTATGGGCGACGACCTTTGGGACGTCGCAGCTCTACGAATCGCAGGTGTATCTGTGTGCCCTGCTAATGCGCACGCGAGTGTCATGCAGACCGCAAGATTCTACACGCGCTCGCTGGGCGGCAATGGAGCCGTGCGTGAGCTGGCGGATCGGTTGCTGGAGGCCAAGGGAATTACACAAGGGCGTCAAATCGAGCTCCTGGCTTAGTTTCTTCCCCCATCAGACAGGCAGACCGGTTTGATTTCGTATCTGTCTCAGCTCTCAGGTCCTCATGGTAGATTCTACCAGCCTGGGGAGTCGAGGATTCGGACCCACGTTCCGGCGCCGTTTAACCGGCCGATGGACATTCGAATGGTGGCATCATTTCTACCAAAGTGGCGCCTCGCAGGCACGATTACTCCGACCCAACCGCGCCGTTCCGCTCCTTGAATTATCTTCTCCAGTCCTGGCCTCCAGGATGCAACAGCGCTCACACCTTCATCTCTTACCACTTCCACCAGGTTGTACCCGCGCTCAGCGCAGTACGCCCGTATCTGCGCTTCCCATTCGTCGAGCTGTGGATCACCCCGCCGCGCTGAGCGAATGTACCCCACGACCGGACTGCCCTTAAAACTGCTGGCCTGTTCATCTTGTTGCCGTTGCACCTCAGCCCCGGTCGGACTATTTCGTAGTCGCTTTGGCTGTTGTTGCTGTCCGCCATTCCGGACGACCATCACACCCAGCCAGCAGCAGGCTAGAGCCGGCCTATCCTCGAACCCACCCCTCCAGCCAGGAAGCTATTCGGAACAGCAGATGCCTATCCCGTCCCGCCTTCGCAGGGCCGAGTCCCGCTCGCCGCTTGACGTGGAACCCCAGCTCGGCATCGGTTGCAGTACCGAGCACCGCCCGGAGCGCGCTGCGATACTCGGCACTTGGCCGTCGCCGCTTGCCGCTCTCCCACCGGCTGATCTCATGCCGACTCAGCGCCACGTCTCGTCCGGTGGTGTGCTGGACGTACGCCGTAACGGCATCGGCCAGCTCGCGTTGGGACATCGGTCTCGTGCGGTTACTTGGTGACGGTGTGCGTAACCGCGCCTGCCGAAGGAGATCGTTGCGCTCCTGTTTCGGGTGCGGCCTCACGAACGCGGCTTCCGGTCAAGCTCGGCCAACTCCGGGTAGTGTGCCGCCGGTATCGTCAGCTCGTCGGCAGCAAGCAGCCACTCTCGGGCAGCACGCCAGTCAGGGCATTGCTGCATGTAGCACAGTCCGCAGACCTGCGTCACCAGTTCGTCGGCGTGGGCGATCAGCAGCTCCCGGTGGTAGCGGATTATCGGCGTCGAGACTTCCGACCAGTCGCCAGCCAAGACGCCCATCACCGCGCCAACCTCCGCCGAGCGCAGTCCGTGCAGCGCAATGCGGCTCCACACGCCGGACACCAGCGCAGTGAGCGCCGGAACGTCACGAACCCAGCTACGAAGCCGATGAGCAACCCCAACACCGTCAGGCCGATCATCACCAGCGACATGAACCGCAACCCCTTCCGAGCAGCCAGCCCGACGGGGAACGACGCCGTTTCTTTTTCTTGGCAGATTCAGGAGTCCGCGCCGCTCCCCGCCGGGATTTCCCCCGATGGAGCACCGAACCGACCCCGCTGTACGGGAGGAGTGTCCGAGCCCAGGAGCGTCTTTCTCTTCCACTCGGACGGGATCGGTTCGGTGCCGGGAGTTACGTTGCCTTCACCGTCAGCGTGGTGCCATGCCCTACGGTGGGCCTGGCCCTGGACGATGGCGAGGAGCCACCTACGCTGGGGTCGACGCTCTCCCGCGGAAGGAAAGTGCCTGCCGTGATCACGATTCGCCAATGGACGGGCCGGGAAGCGACGCTGCTGCGTACGGCGCTGCGGCTGAGCATCCGTGACTTTGCGGTCAAGCTCGGTGTGGACACCCGCACTGTCACTAAGTGGGGTGCTCGCGGCGCGGAAGTTGTGCTCCGGCCGCACATGCAGGAGGTCATGGACACCCTGCTCCGGCAGGCCGATGAGCACGCGCAGGCTCGCTTCGCAGACATCCTACGCGAGGACGGCGGCCAGCCCGGCCTCTACAGCCACCCTCACCAGTCCGGTAGCGTAAGGGACGTGGACAGGTATCAGTTCTTACGCACGTCCGGCGCCGTGCTGGCCCTGCCATGGATGGAGCTGTTCGGCCCCACTAGACCGGCGGCGGTGCCCGTTAGGATCAGCACCGCTGACATCGAAAAAGTGCACGCCGCCTCGTCAGCGTTCTCCTCAATGTTTAACGCATATGGCGGTGCACCGACCCTGGAGGCTGTCTTCGCCCAGCTCCGGTGGTCAGCCCAGCTCCTCCGAGCTGATTGCCCAGAGGCTCTGCGATCCGACCTGTTCGCCGCCGTGGCCCGGCTGGCGGATGTCGCGGGTTCGCACGCGGACGACCTGGATGCGTTTGAAGACGCCGGACGGGCCTTCCGCTTCGGCCTGGCCTGTGCTGAACAGTCCGGCAACTGGCAGGCCCGCAGCGAGCTTCTCGGCGACCTGGCATTGCTCGCCCTCTGGACAGGCCGGCTCGACGATGGCCTGACCCACGCCGACAAGGCGCTGGCCCACGCCGACCGCCTTCCGGCGGTACACCGGGCAAAGCTGCAAACCATTCGGGCGCGGGTGCTCGCCAAGCTCCATCGTCCGCAAGAGGCCCTAGCAACCGTCGGCAGTAGTGATGACGCCCTAGCCGATGAGAGCTTCGTCAACGAACCGCTCCGTTGGACAGGGCCACATGATCATATCTTGCACCAGGCGCGGACGGGAGAAGCACTGTTCGACCTGGCCATCGCCGGCAAGCATACGGAGGCCAGTCGGCGCTTGGCGTACACAGTGGCTCACGACGGGCGGGGCTACGGCCGGTGGCGGGCCATCGCTCGAATCAAGTACGCCACGCTGCTGATGGCTACCAGTGACCCGCACGAGGCGGCTGCTGTCGGTAACAAGGCCGTGGACGAAGCCGGCGCCGTCCGTTCCCGCCGAGTTGTGAACGACCTGCGGACGTTGCAGCGCTTCGCGGGGCGGCATCCGCGAATTATCGAGGCTGTGGAGTTGCGGGGGCGGATTGGGGAAATGGTTGAGGCGACCTGACGAACGGCCTCGGGCAGCAGCTATGCCAGGCCGGGTCACTGCGCGTCTCGGTTGAGTAGGCGCTATGCTCGTCGGCGTGGCCCGCGATGAGTCCTTGAGTGATGAGAGGATTAAGCACCTTGAGTTCATACAGAGTATCGTCACCCGACTCTCTACAAACTCCTTCATAATTAAAGGCTGGGCCATTACGGTCTCAGCGGCGATCTTCGCGTTCGAGGCTAAAGAGCAGAATTGGCGCGTGGCGGCAGTGGCGCTATTACCAATCATCGCCTTCTGGCTGCTCGACGCGTACTTTTTGAGACAAGAGCGCCTATTCCGGAAGCTTTACGATCAAGTTCGACGACAGAATGCCGCCACCGAGCCTTTCTCAATGGATATATCGCCCTACAAACAGAGGGTTCGACTTTGGAAGGTGGCGACATCGGTCACGATTCTGACCTTCTATGGACCAATTATCGCGATAGCGCTTCTGCTTTTGCTGGCGAGCCTACCCCCGCTCGGTATCCCGGTCATTATCATCGTAATCTAGTGATGGCATCGCGAATTTGTCTGGCGACATCGTCCTGGGCTGCGTCCGCCGTCGATGTCTTAGGCGGCCAGATCTCTCCGATCCTGTCGGTAGTCCAGCGCGCCACCACATGAACATGCAGGTGGAAGACAGACTGTGATGCAGCCTCTCCGGCGGAAGTTATTAGGTTCATTCCTTCGGGCGAAAAGGCCACTCGCACTGCCTTAGCAATATGAAGCACTGCCGAGGAGAGCGATGCGGCGAGTCTCGGGTTGAGATCGAAAAAATCTGGAACGTGTTCAATTGGGGCAACTAGTGTATGGCCCAAGGAGGCCGGATTCAAAGGCAGGAATGCGATAGCATCGGAATTTCTATAGACGACATGTGAGTCCGCCTGGCCGGCAGCTATTCGGCAGAACGCGCAATCATCGATCTGCAAAGCTGGCTCCTAGAACGCTTGGCCTATCATGCACCCGCATAGCTTGCATGATAGACCAAGATCGGCGTCAGCGCTCGTCGTATGCTTTATCAATCCAGCTACCGAGGTTCGCGTAACCCTCGTCATTGATCCAGTCGTAGGTTGCATACCCTGACGGTAGAGGGTTTGTGCCCTTCGACGCTGTATTTTGATTCTGATCTTTGATATTGTGAATGTATACGCCAAGCAGACCGTTCCCGCGTTCAATGCTCTGCTCGATTTCGTACTTCACCCATGGGCGCGAGGAGGTCTGGCTGCCAATCAGAACGACGGTAACGGTCGTGTTATAGAGCCCATCTTTGATCAGCTTCTTGAGGGCTTCCTCGCCCTTGGTCTTTGCATCCTCCCAGATGCCCGCCTCAATGAATGATGGCTCTGTCTGCGATCTAACAATATTGCTGTTCCTCACCTGGCTTGCTCGCCAGACATCCAGCTCGTAATGGAAGCTGAAAAACGTTCGCCTTGCCATGGTATCCTTCCTCTGATAGGAGTCGACGTTCGCGCGCAAGAGTGTACTCCCACCGAGCGATGCCACACTAATAGCCTGCCGTGATTATTGATGGCATACTATAAGCATCTGCCCTTGCGAATGCGGACAGGTGACGCCCCCGCGAACCTTGTTCACCTTTCCTTCGTCGGTAGTCTGATGGCGGCCCGCCGGCCTGTCTCGCACTGCACGCCGCGCCGACGAAGTAACCGCTGCACGCTCTTAGCCTGAATCCGTGGATCGACTGAGCTGTTGATGTCCGGGTTCGGCGTGGAGATGCGGTGAGAGTGCCCCCTGGGCTGCGATGATCGGGTTTGCCTAGAACACGATCGATGCGTTTCGGAGGGCACTCTCGGTGCAA
>Ga0075429_100004241_pt1 | contig 12291 bp, 10 predicted proteins | sample RhiMetdeltSRZDD3_FD_75295 | JGI IMG/M metagenome (GOLD analysis project Ga0075429, IMG submission 75295) | Populus rhizosphere microbial communities from Tennessee, USA - Rhizosphere MetaG P. deltoides SRZDD3 | ecosystem: Host-associated > Plants > Roots > Rhizosphere > Soil | place: USA...
TGGCAGGCGCACTTGGGAAAGAGTGAGTCGTTGTTCGTCAACGCCTCGACCTGGGCGCTGCTCTTGACCGGGCGCATCGTGCGGCCGGCCGAGCTCGATGAAATGCCGGCGTCGTTTTTCGCGCGGCTCGTCGAGCGCATCGGCGAGCCCGTCGTGCGCGCCGCACTGCGTCAGGCGATGCGAATTCTCGGCTCGCAGTTCGTCATGGGCGAAACGATCGAGGACGCGCTGCGCCGGGCGGCCGAGGCGCCGGAGTTCAGCTATTCGTTCGACATGCTCGGCGAAGCGGCGCTGACGGCCGCGGACGCGAAGCGCTATTTCGCCGCGTACGGCGCGGCGATCAAGGCTGTCGGGCACGGCGCACCGCGCGCCGCGTCGCTGCTCGATGCGCCGAGCATCTCGGTAAAGCTGTCGGCGCTCTGCCCGCGCTTCGAAGTGCCGCAAGCGGCGCGCGCAGTGCGCGAGCTGACGAGCAGGCTTTCCGAGCTCGCCGTCGCCGCGCGCGATGCGGGCATCGGTCTCACGGTCGATGCAGAGGAGTCCGACCGTCTCGGGCTGTCGCTCGCGATCTTCGCGGATGTGTTTCGCGACTCTCGCTTCGAGAGTTACGCGGGGCTCGGGCTCGCGGTCCAGGCCTATCAAAAGCGTGCGGTGCGCGTCCTCGACTGGCTCGCGGCGCTCGCGCGCGAGGAAGGCCGAGTGATTCCCGTACGACTCGTCAAGGGTGCGTACTGGGACAGCGAGATCAAGCGCGCGCAGGAGCAGGGGCTCGACGATTACCCGGTGTTCACGCGCAAGTGCAACACCGACGTCTCGTACCTCGCGTGTGCGAAGGCGCTACTCACGCAGCACGAAGTGCTGTATCCGCAGTTCGCGACGCACAACGCGCACACCGTCGCTTGGCTGCTCGAAGTCGGCGGCGACCGGCCGTTCGAGCTGCAGCGGCTGCACGGTATGGGTGAGGAGCTGTACGGCGAGCTCAACGAGCGGCCCGGCCCCAGCCGAGAATTGCACCGAGCCCGCGTTTACGCGCCCGTCGGCAGCCACGAGCATCTTTTGCCGTATCTCGTGCGGCGGCTGCTCGAGAACGGCGCCAACACCTCGTTCGTGAACCGGCTCGTGCAGGCCGAGGCCGGCATCGAGGAGATCGTCGCGGATCCCGTCGAGGTCGCGCGCGCGCTCGGCGAGGCCGTGCGGCATCCGCGGATTCCGTTGCCGCGCGCGCTCTACAAGCCCGAGCGCGAGAACTCGCGCGGCCTCAATCTCGCTTCGAGCCGCGAGCTCAAGAGCCTCGCCACGGCGCTCGCGGCAATCGAGCCGGGCGGCTGGCGTGCGCGGCCGCGCATCGACGGCAAAGACCTAGGGGGTGCACCGCAAGAAGTCCGGGACCCAGCCGACCGCCGTCGCGTCGTCGGCGTTGCGGACTTCGGCTCCGCAGAAACGGCGCGCCGTGCCCTCGATGCGGCGAGCGCGTTCGCGCCGGGCTGGAGCGAGACGCCGGCCGCGGAGCGCGCGGCGCTGCTGAAGCGCGCGGCCGACCTGTTCGAAGCCGATCGCGCCGAGCTCGTCGCGCGCTGCGTGGCCGAGACCGGCAAGACGGTCCCGGACAGCCTCGCCGAGGTCCGCGAGGCCGTCGATCTCTTGCGCTACTACGCGGCCGAATGCGAGCGCGTCCTCGCGCGCCCCACGCGGTTGCCCGGGCCGACCGGCGAGCGCAACGAGCTCGAGCTGATCGGGCGCGGCGTATTCGTCTGCGTGAGCCCGTGGAATTTTCCGCTCGCGATTTTCACGGGCCAAGTCGCCGCGGCGCTCGCGGCGGGCAACACCGTCATCGCGAAGCCGGCAGAGCAGGGCACGTTGGTTGCAGCGCGCGCCGTCGCGCTGCTCGAGCGCGCGGGCATTCCGCACGGAGCATTGCAGTTCTTGCCGGGCGACGGCCGCACGCTCGGCGAAGCGTTGCTGCGCGATCCGCGCGTCGCGGGCGTCGCGTTCACGGGCTCCGTCGAGACGGCGCGCGCGATCAACGCCGCGCTCGCCGCGCGCGAAGGGCCGCTCGCGACGCTGATCGCCGAGACCGGCGGCGTCAACGCGATGATCGTCGACAGCTCGGCGCTGCCCGAGCAAGTCGTTCGCGACGCGCTGGCGTCGGCGTTCAACAGCGCGGGCCAGCGTTGCTCGGCACTGCGTTTGCTATGCCTTCCAGAGCACACGGCAGACGAGACGCTGCGCATGCTCTGCGGTGCGATCGACGAGCTCGTCGTCGGCGAGCCGCAGCTGCTTGCGACGGACGTGGGCCCTGTCATCGATGAGGATGCGCACCGCATGTTGACGAGTTATGTCGCCGAGCACGAGCGGCAGGTCGTGCACCGCTACGCGCTCGGCGCGGCACACGCTCATGGCTTGTTCGTCGCCCCGACCGTCATCGAGCTGAAGCGCACGTCACAGTTGACGCGCGAAGTGTTCGGCCCAGTGCTGCACGTCGTGCGCTACGACGGCAGGCGGCTCGACGCGCTCATCGACGAGATCAACGGGCTCGGCTACGGGCTCACGCTCGGCGTCCACACGCGCATCGATTCCACGGCGGATGCCGTCGCGCAGCGCGCGCGCGTCGGCAACGTCTACGTGAATCGCAACATGATTGGCGCCGTGGTCGGCGTGCAGCCATTCGGCGGCATGCGGCTATCGGGCACGGGGCCGAAAGCCGGCGGACCGCACTACCTGCCGCGGTTCGCGACCGAGCGCACGGTCACGACGAACACGGCCGCCGTCGGCGGCAACGCGACGCTGCTGTCGCTCGACGCGACGGGACCCTGAGATCGCTGCCAAAAAATCGACCAATTACGAAGCAGCGAGCGCCGGCAGCTGCCCCAAAATAGTGCCCGCGCGCGTGGCTTGCTACGCAGGACCCGCTAATTTGCTCGCGTCGCGGCTTGGCACGCGGCTTGCTAAGCATTAAGCGGGCAGGGCCGGTCGCGATCGTCACCTGAATCGAATCCCCCCAACGATTTCACTACGTCGCGACCGTTTCTGCCCACTAATCCTCCCTCTCCAGCGCACCGCGCGCCCTAAAACCCCGCCGCGTGGCCGTCCTTGCGCGACTCCGACGCGGCGAGATACACGCCGTGGCGCAGGTCGCGCCGGATTGCTTGATAGCCGCCGAACGGGGCGCGGTCGTCAGTGATCTCGATGCGGTGGCCGCGCACTCGCAGTCCTTCGATGGTTTCCGCCGTGAAGCCGGGCTCGAGATGCACGCTGCCGCCGTGCGCGAGCGGCGGCGCACCCGTCGGCTCCGCCGAGCCCTCGTGCCGCACGCGCGGCGCATCGCCTGCGCCCTGTAGGCCAAAGCCGAAATCGAGCATGTTCGTGAGCACCTGCACCTGGCCCTGCGGCTGCATCGCGGCGCCCATGACGCCGAACGCGAGCAGCGCCTCGCCGGCCTTCATCGCGAACGCCGGGATGATCGTGTGAAACGGCCGCTTGCCGGGCGCATACGCGTTCGCGTGCGCGGGGTCGAGTGCGAATTGCGAGCCGCGGTTCTGCAGGCCGAACCCGAACGGCGCAACCGTGACGCCGGAGCCGAAGCCCATGTAGTTGCTCTGGATCAGCGACACCATGTTGCCGTCGGCGTCGGCCGTCGCGAGGTAGACGGTGTCGCCGGCGCCCGCGCTGCCGTGCGTCGGTGCCGGCGCCGCGCGCTGCGGATCGATCAACGCGCGACGCGTAGCCGCGTACGCCTTCGACACGAGCCGCTCGACGGGCACTGTCGCGAAGGCAGGGTCGGCATAGAACTTGGCGCGGTCCTCGAACGCGAGCTTCTTCGCTTCGATGAAGAGGTGCAGGTGCTCCGCGCCGCCCCATGTCAGCGAGCCGAGCTCGAAGCCCTCGAGAATGTTCAGCATCTGCAGCACGGTGAGGCCTTGGCCGTTTGGCGGCAGCTCGAACACGCGCCAGCCGCGATACGTCGTCGAGACGGGCTCGACCCACTCGCTGCGGTGCGCGCCAAGATCCTCGCGGCCGAGGTAGCCGCCGTTGCCGCGCACGCAGTCTTCGATCGCGGCGGCGATGGCGCCGTCATAGAACGCGGCGCGGCCTTCGTTCGCGATGAGCTCGTAGGCACGCGCCAGCCCCAAGTTCGCGAACGGCTCTCCGATCGCCGGCGCGCGCCCGCGCGGCATGAACACGTCGGCGAAGCCGGGAAAAGAGTGCAGCGCGCGTGCGCCGGCGGCCCACGCGCCGCCGATGACCTCGGTCACGGGGAAGCCTTCGCGCGCGTGCTCGATCGACGGCGCGAGCAGGTCCGCGAGCGGCAAACGCCCGAAGCGCTGATGCAGCTCACACCAACCGTCGACGGCGCCCGGCACGCTGACGGCGAGCGCGCCGCGCTCCGGCATCAAGTCGCCGTCGAGCTCGAGCAGCCGCTCGAGCGACAACGACAGCGGCGAGCGGCCGCTCGCGTTCAGGCCGTGCAGCCGCTCGTTCTCGGCGTCCCAGACGATCGCGAATAGATCGCCGCCGATCCCGCAACTCGTTGGTTCCGTGAGCCCGAGCGCCGCATTTGCGGCGATCGCCGCATCGACGGCGCTGCCGCCGTTGCGCAGCGTGGCGACGCCGATTTCCGTCGCGAGCGGCTGGCTCGTTGCAACCATGCCATGGCGAGCCATGACGACGGAGCGCGTTGCGAAACGATCGGCCCGGCCCCCGTTCACGACCGACTATTCTTGAACGTACGCGCGAGCGACGATGCGCTCTGCGTCGACGGCTTGGCCGTCTGTCACTCGGGGGCGGAAACGATTGTCGACGACCCAGCGCGCGACCCGCCTTTGGACGATGTTCGATGCGTCGTGCGTCGAGTCCAGCACCCGTATACGGCTCGTCCTGCCGTAGCGAGAAACGTCGAACATCACGTCGACGTATCCGGTCGCACGCTCGGCAAGCTCGGGTGCGAAGAGATTCGGCTGAAACGTCGGCAACAGGATCGGGACTGCCGGGGCGAAAAGTTCATCAATGCTCGCCTGCGCGAGGCCCCGCTGTTCCAAGAAAGCGTGCGTCTTCGCATACAGGTCGAACGCCAACGTTCGTTGGTCGTAGAGGAGATCCCAGTCGGCCAGTTGGATGAGTCTCTCGATTCTACTCAGCATCGGCTCGCCATTCTGGGCGTCGTCGTAGATGAGACGGACCAAGCTTTGTCGGCCAGTTTGGTAATCGCGCAGGAAATAGCTGTTGCGAAACAGCTTGTCCTCGAGCTCGTAGAGCTCGCCGCCCGAATGCTCTTGCTGACGGCGCAAGACTGCAATCGCGTTCGCGTAGTTGCGTTGCGCGTCGAGGGTCATGTGGAGGATCGCTTCGTCGCGTTCCCCCGATGCGCAATTGGAACCATCGGAAATGAGCTGCGGCTGCGAGCCGTGGTAGTAGCAACCAAGAGTCAATTGCGGAGGACGTTCGCCGGCGAGATAGCTCCTCCTGAGGTCCATTCGCTTGTCGCCGATCTCGTGATAAATCGGCGCCGTGCGTGCATCGTCCGGGTGTTTCTTCGCCAAGGTCAGCAGCGCCTGCTCGATCGCCCACGCCTCTCCGAAGTTGCCTCGCGATTCTTCGGCGCGAATTTGCTGCCGCATTAGCGGCGCCTGCTCGAGGGAGCTAAGACCGTAGTTGGCGCGCACCACTTGCCGCGCTTGCTCGAGAGCGGCGAGCTCCAACGCGTAATCGCCTTTCTCCTGATACACGAAGCTCAGGTCCATGAGCGGCTCGATGAGCTCCTTGGCGTAGCTCCCGCCCTGCGTCTGCGCTTCGAGGATTTCGTCGGCGATCTGCGCAAGTGTGTCCGCGGCACCGGCGTTCGCCGCGGCTTGCCCGGCGCTTGGGATCGGCACGCAAACGGCGGTGCCGAGCAGCAGCACGTTGATCGCGCAGACGCGTAGGCGCACTCCGAACGAGACCATCGGCCTCCCCTCGAGCACCGCCTCCAATACTACAACTCGCGGTGCGTGAAGAGCGACCGGCTGCGAGCTCGACGCGGACGGCGACGAGGTTCAAATGACGCGGCGCGCGTGCCACACTCGGGTCATGACGACGGCGGATAGGCGCTCCGCTTCCGTGGCGCTGATCGGCGTGCCGACCGATGTGGGCGCAGGGAAGCGCGGGGCCTCGATGGGCCCAGAGGCGCTGCGCGTGGCGGGCATCGACAAAGCATTGTCGAGACTCGGCCGCGGTGTTGTCGATCGCGGCAACGTCACAGGTCCGCGCAACCCCGAGAATCCGCGCTGCGGCGATTATCGGCATCTGCCCGAGGTCGCCGCTTGGTGCCGCGCAGTGCACGACGCCGTTTACGAGAGCCTCACGGCCGGCGAGATCCCGCTCACGATGGGCGGCGATCACAGCGCCGCGATCGGCTCCGTGGCGGCCATCGCGCGCTACTGCGCCGAGCAGGAACGGCCGCTCGCGATGCTGTGGCTCGACGCGCACGCCGATTTCAACGTCGCGAGCTCGTCGCCGTCGGGGAACATTCACGGCATGCCCGTCGGCGTCATCGCGGGCCACGGGCCGTCGGAGCTCGTCGGCCTCGCAGGCTTCCAGCCGATGCTGCCGGCGAATCGCATCGTGCAAATTGGCATCCGCTCCGTCGACGCGAGCGAAAAGAAGCTCGTCGTCGACAGCGGCATGGTCGTTTACGACATGCGGCGCATCGACGAGCTCAGAATGCGGACCGTCATGGAGCAGGCCCTCGCGCACGTCGCCGAGCGCGACGTGCACCTGCACGTCAGCTTCGACGTCGATTTCCTCGATCCCGAAATCGCGCCGGGCGTGCCGTCGACGGTGCCGGGCGGCCCGACCTATCGCGAGGCGCAGCTCTGCATGGAGATGATCTACGATTCGGGGCTCATGTCCTCACTCGACGTCATGGAGCTGAACCCCGCCTACGACGAAGGCAACCGCACCGCGGAGCTCGCCGTCGAGCTCGTGCAGAGCTTGTTCGGTTTGCAGATCCTCGCGCGCACGGGCGGCGTCGGCGACAAATACACTTTATGAGCGACAGTAGCGCCGTCATTGCCGAGACTGAGCGCGTCAGCGCGCCGAACTACTCGCCGCTGCCCGTCGTCATCAGCCGCGGCGAAGGCGTCTGGGTCTGGGACGTCGAAGGGCGACGCTACCTCGATTGCATCAGCGCGTACTCGTCGTTGAATCAGGGCCATCGGCATCCGCGCATCGTCGCGGCGCTCGTCGAGCAAGCCGGGCGCCTGACGCTGACGTCGCGCGCCGTGCACAACGATCGCATGGGCCCGTTCTTGAACGAGCTCTGCGCGCTCGCGGGTCTCGATATGGCGCTGCCGATGAACACGGGCGCCGAGGCCGTCGAGACCGCGATCAAGCTCGCGCGCAAGTGGGGCTACCGGTCCAAAGGTGTTGCTCCGGATCGCGCCGAGATCATCGTTTGCCGCAACAACTTCCACGGCCGCACCACGACGATCGTCGGCTTCTCGTCCGAGGAGCAGTATCGCGAGGACTTCGGGCCGTTCACGCCGGGCTTCACGCTGATCGACTTCGGCGACGTCGACGCGCTGCGCGCCGCGATCACGCCGAACACCGTCGCGTTTCTCGTCGAGCCGATTCAGGCCGAGGCCGGCATCATCATGCCGCCACCGGGATACCTCGTCGCGGCGCGAGCGCTGTGCCGCGAGCGCAACGTGCTGTTCGTTCTCGACGAAGTGCAGACCGGGCTCGGGCGCACGGGCAAGATGTTCGCGCACGACCACGAGCCGGGCGCCGCGCCCGACGTGCTCGTGCTCGGCAAAGCGCTCGGCGGCGGCGTCTATCCGGTGTCGGCCGTGCTCGCGAGCCGCGCGATCATGACATTGCTCCGCCCCGGCGATCACGGCAGCACGTTCGGCGGCAATCCGCTCGCGGCGGCCGTCGGCCACGCATCGTTGCGCGTGCTCGTTCGCGAGCGGCTCGCCGAGCGCGCGGCCGCTCAAGGCGAGTACTTGTTCCAGAAGCTGCGCGAGCTCAACGCGTCGTGCATCGCGCAGATTCGCGGCCGCGGCCTGCTCGTCGGCATCGAGATCGAGGCGGCCGTGGGCACGGCGCGTAGCTACTGCGAGCGCCTGCTGCAGCGCGGCGTGCTCGCGAAGGACACGCACGAGCAAGTCATTCGGCTCGCGCCGCCGCTCGTTGTCGAGCGTGCCGAGCTCGATTGGCTCGTCGAGCAGCTGCGCGAAGTATTGCGCTGACGCCGCCCCGCCGAACGATTTGGCTTCGAAAGCACTCGAAGGCGTATTCTTCGAGCAAGGAGAACGATCATGAGTCAAACGGAAACCGCAATTCTCGCGGGCGGCTGCTTCTGGGGCATGCAGGATCTGATCCGCAAGCTGCCGGGCATCGTCTCGACGCGCGTTGGTTACAGCGGCGGCGACGTGGCGCACGCGACCTATCGCAATCACGGCACGCACGCCGAGGCGATCGAGGTCGTATTCGATCCGAAGCGGCTGTCATATCGCGACTTGCTCGAGTTCTTTTTTCAGATCCACGATCCGTCGACGAAGAACCGCCAAGGCAACGACACAGGGACCTCATACCGCTCCGGCATCTACTACCTGTCGGACGAGCAGCGCGACGTCGCCGAGGACACGATCGCCGACGTCGATGCCTCGAAGCTCTGGCCGGGCCGCGTCGTCACCGAGGTCAAGCCGGCGGGGCCGTTCTGGGAAGCCGAGCCCGAGCATCAGGATTACCTGCTGCGCTATCCGGGCGGCTATACGTGCCATTTCCCGAGGCCGAACTGGAAGCTGCCGCGGCGTGCGGCGGCGCGGGCGGGTTAGCACATGAGCGCCGTGGAGGAGCCTCTCCCAAGCGAGCTTCGCTGGAAGCATGTCGTCGAGCTCGCGCGTTCGGGTAACGAGCCGCCGCCGCGCCGCGTCGAGAAGAGCGATGCCGAGTGGCGGGCGCAGCTCTCGGCCGAGGAGTATCAGGTCGCGCGCAAGAAAGGCACCGAGCGGCCCTTCAGCTCCGAGATGTGCGCGCTGTTTACGCCCGGCCGCTACAACTGCGTCTGCTGCGGCACGCCGCTGTTCGACTCGACGAGCAAGTTCGACAGCCGCACGGGCTGGCCGAGCTTCACGCAGCCGCTCGAGAAGGGCGTCGTCGCCTATCACCTCGACGAAAGCTACGGCATGCAACGCGTCGAGACGACCTGCAACGTCTGCGACGCGCACTTGGGCCACGTGTTCCCCGACGGGCCGGCGCCGAGCGGGCTCCGGTTCTGCATCAACGCCGTTTCGTTGCGCAAGGCCAAGGCCGCCGAGTAAACGCGCCATGCGCCGCTGGCCGCTCGCGATGCTGATCGTTGCCCACGGCTGCACGACGAGCGACCCGGCCGGGACGGCGACGGACGCTTGGGTCGGCCGGTGGAACGGACCCGAGGGGACGTATCTCGAGCTCGCCGGCGCGAATGGCGCCTACGAGGTCACGATCAAGGACCTGGACGCCGCGCGCACGTTCACCGGCGCGGCCGCAGGAGATCGCATCGAATTTCGCCGCGATGGTGCGACCGAGTCGATCCGAGCGACGAACGGTGATGCGACGGGCATGAAGTGGTTGGCCGGAAAGACACGCTGCCTCACGATCAAGCCCGGCGAAGGGTACTGCCGCGATTGAGGGAAGCCGAAGGGGAACGCATGAAGTACAAAGGTAGTTGTCATTGTGGTCGCGTAGCGTTCGAGGTCGAGGGCACGATCGACAGCGCGCTCGCCTGCAATTGCTCGATGTGCGAGCGCAAGGGCTCGCTGCTGTGGTTCGTGCCGCGCGCCAAGCTGCGTATCACGACGACGGAGTCGAGCTTGAGCACGTACACGTTCAACAAGCACGTCATCAAGCATCGGTTCTGCTCGAACTGCGGTATTCATCCGTTCGGCGAAGGCACCGATCCGAAAGGTACTGCGACGGCGGCGATCAACATTCGCTGCCTCGAGGACATCGACCTCACGAAGATACCGGTCAACCACTTCGACGGCCGTTCGGCCTGAGCTTGAGCCGGCTCACGCGGCGACGGCGTCGTCGCGCGCCATGACGCGCAGTAGCGCGGCGGTGTCGACGTACTGATGGAAGCTCGCGACGCGATTGCCGCGGAAGCGCCATACGTGGCACACCTGAACGTCCATACGCCGGCCCGTGGGCTTGTAGAGACCCGTGTAGCGGCCTTCCACGATGACGGCGTCCGGTGCTTCGACTGTCTGCTCGACGCCGATCGTCCAGCTCTGCCATTCGGGGCCGGCGACCGCGAAGAATTCCTGCGCGATCGCCTGCTTGCCGCGCCAGGCACCGGCGGAGCCGCGATACGGGTGATGCTCGGCGAGCCGAAACTCGACGTCGTCGGCGAAGACGTCGAGGATTGCCGCGGCGTCGCCGGCCGCGAAGTCGCGATAGATCTTGCGTACGGTGTCGATGTGCGTCATGGCTCCTCCTTGCAACTTAAGCGTGCGATGGCTTGTCCTCACTAGAGAGGGAAGCTTAGAGGGCGCGAGCGGAGCGAATCTTGGGGAAAATTGCGGTCCTGCTGAACGACGCTTGCGACGAGCGTGAGCGGCTCGGCGGCGAGCCCGGTCTCGCCGCGCGCACGCTCGCGGCCGGCGACGGCTGGGCCGTCGAGGACGTCGTCTGCACGTACCGGCCTAGCGACGCCTCGTTCGAGGAGCAGCACGCGCGCTATCGCGTCGCGCTCGTCGGCGCCGGCACGTTCAATTGCCGTGGGCCGCACGGGCGCGAGCTGCTGACGCCGGGCTCGCTGTTGCTCGGCAACGCGGGCGAGGGCTTCGAATGCGGCCACGAGCACGGCACGGGCGATCGCTGTCTCGCGTTCGCCTATGAGCCAGAGCTGTTCGAGCGGCTCGCGTTCGAAGCCGGAGTGCGCGGGAAGCCGCGCCTGAAAGCCCTGCGCGTGCCGCCCGTCCGCGCGCTGGCGCCGCTCGTCGCCGACGCCTGCGCCGCGTGGGCAACAACCCCAGTCGAAAGCGCCTGGGACGAAGTCGCTGTCCGCTTGGCGGCGGCGGCCGCGCGTTTCGCCGGAGCGCCGACGCGTGCCCCGCGGAGCCCGCGCAATGCCGAGCGCGGCGTCGTGCGTGCCGTGCGGCTCATCGAGCGTGACGCGAGTCAGCGTCTCGAGCTCGACGAGCTCGCGCGCGAGGCAAGCTTGAGCCGGTTTCACTTCGTGCGCGCGTTCGCGCTCGCCACCGGGCTCACGCCTCATCGCTACGTGCTGCGCGCGCGCCTCCGACGGGCCGCCGTTCGACTGGCTACGAACGATGCGCGCGTTGTCGACGTAGCGATCGCGAGCGGTTTCCGCGACGTGTCCAACTTCAATCACGCGTTTCGCGCGGAGTTCGGCACGACGCCGCGCGCGCATCGGCGGTCGGCCGAGCGAAGAGGGGACGAGCGAATCGTCCCCCATTAGCCGTCCCCCGTTTGCGGTATTGCGGGGCGGTATTGCGGCACGTCTCGGCGTTGCGACATGCCCTAACATGCGCCGATGCGCTGCGCATGGCCTTTCGTCGCGGTTGTCTCTTTGGTTTTCGGCAAAGCCGCCGTCGCGGAACCGCGCGATCTCATCGATGAAGCGATCCGTGCTCACGCGGGGCAGACGGGCTCGCTGGTTCTCGAGCGCGGCGACGAAGCGCTGCTCGCCCGAGCATGGCTCGTCGATCACGCGCGCAGCGGCATCGAGGTGCAGTACTTCATCTGGAGCACCGACAATATCGGCATCCTTGCGTCCGAGGCGTTGCTGCGCGCGGCGCAGCGCGGCGTGGCTGTGCGTGTAATTGTCGACGACTTGCTGATCGATGCGCCCGACGCGACGTTGCTCGCGCTCGCTGCCCACCCGAACGTCGACATCCGCATCTACAACCCCGTGCACTCGGTCGGCGTGCCGTGGTACCGCAGAGTGTGGAGCGCCGTGACGGACTTTCGTGGCTCCAATCAACGCATGCACGACAAGGTGCTCATCGTCGACGGCGAGCTCGCGATCACCGGCGGTCGCAACATGGCCGACGAGTACTTCGACTACAACCAGTCTTACAACTTCCGCGACCGCGATGCGCTCGTGATGGGAGCGGTCGTGCCGTCGATGCGCGATAGCTTCGAGCGATTCTGGGCCAGTGATCTCGCGGTGCCAGTCGAGCAGCTACTCGCGCGTCCAGACCCCGAGGCCGAGGCGGTCGAAGCGACGTATCGCGAGCTCACGGCGTACGCGACCGACGGCGCGAAGTTCGAGCCCGAGGTCCGGGCCGCGATCGCGGCGGTGCCCGA
>Ga0075429_100004243_pt1 | contig 12289 bp, 7 predicted proteins | sample RhiMetdeltSRZDD3_FD_75295 | JGI IMG/M metagenome (GOLD analysis project Ga0075429, IMG submission 75295) | Populus rhizosphere microbial communities from Tennessee, USA - Rhizosphere MetaG P. deltoides SRZDD3 | ecosystem: Host-associated > Plants > Roots > Rhizosphere > Soil | place: USA...
TCCCAATTCCCAAAGCGCGTGAATCACCAATCAGGAATCAACAATCAGCAACGAATCAATAGTCGAAAATCAAAGATCGTCTGGGCACAGGATTTCCCGGAGAGCTACCGAGGCGAGCGATCCTCGCGATTGGCTTCGCTGGTGAGGACGCCGTGATGCTGGTCAGCGACGAGCGCCCGCGCGCGCGAGCGACGCTCCTGCGCGGCCGTTCGGATTACAGGCTCGCGTTTCGTCTGTTTGAACATGTTCTCGGTCAGGGACTGTCATCGGCGCCGGCCGCCGACCTGTTTCTCAGGCAAACGGTGCCAATCGTGAAATGTCGTGCGCTGCCGAGCGACGATCGGGCAAGGCGGTGCACAGAGGATCCTAGGCACTGAGGCCAATTTACATGGCGTTCTCGGTGCCTCTGTGCCTCGGTGTGTCGTAATCGAGTGAACGGGGACGGACTTAAGGAATGGTCAATTTATTGGGGGCTCGATGCGAAGCACCGCGCCGAACGTCTCGTCGGTCAGCGCGTACAGATAGCCATCGGGTCCCGGCTTGACCTCGCGTATGCGTTGTTTGAGCTCCGCGAGAAAGATCTCGCGGCCGGTTGGAAGACCCTTGTCGTTGAACTGCACTCGTTGCTTCTTCAAGACGCCGCTCCACTGAAAGAACAGAACAGGAATTGTGACATTCTCTACGCCATGCAGGCCATATTGACGTTCGTAGTTCTCGTATCGCTTACCGGCACGGCCCTCGCCCAGAGCTCTCCGGCCGCCGTCGCGCCGGAGCCGACGCCGTTCTACGCAGGCGTGTCCGACACCGCATCAATGCGCGCCATTGTCGAACAACGGGCGGCTCGCGCTGACGGTCATTTGAAGGCACTCCTCGACGTACAACGGGCCCGCACGGTCGAGAACACGCTGGTGCCGTACGACCGGATGGGCCTGGAGCTCGAGGGTGCCCTTCGGATGACGAGGATCGTGGCGCGATTGCATCCTGACGAGAGCATGCGGATGGCCGCGGAAGAATTGGGACAGGGCCTTGCGGAGAAAAGCGCCGCGCTCGAGTTGAGACCCGACATCTATTCTGCGCTTCGCGCCATCGATCTCGCCTCTGTCGATCCAGCAACGCGACGATATGTCACACGCGAACTGCGCGACCTCGAGCTCGCGGGTGTGAGCCAACCGGAGGACGTCCGTGCGCGCCTGACGCGGTTGCAAACCGAGCTTTCCGCGACTCAACAGGAATTCAACCGCAACCTGCTCGGTGGGCAGCGCCGGATCGTGGCGAGCGCATCCGAGATCGAGGGGCTTCCGCAGGATTTCATCGCGGCCAAAAAGCCCGACACATCAGGCTCGATCACGCTGACGACAGACGATGTCGACATGCAAGTCGTGTCGTCGTACGCACGAAGCGAAGCGCTGAGAAAGCGTCTCCAGATGGAACGCTGGAATGTGGCCGCGCCGCAGAACGTCAAGGTGCTCGAGCGGCTCGTCGCGATCCGGTACGAGATCGCGACGCTGCTCGGCTACCCGACGTGGGCGGAATACCACGCGCGGCCGCGCATGGCTGGAAATGCGAAGACGGTCACGGAGTTCATCGACAGGGTGTTCACGGCTTCGAACCCTCCCGCCACTCGGGAGTACGCCGAGTTGCTCGCTCGAAAGAAGCAGGACGTTCTCGATGCCACGACTCTCGAATCGTGGGATCGCACCTACTACGCCGACCAGGTCCGGCGCGCGCGTTACAGCTTCGACTCACAGTCGGTACGCCCGTATTTTCCGTACGAGCGGGTCAGGTCCGGTGTGATGGACGTGGCGTCACGGTTGTTCGACGTCACGTTCAGGCCCGCGCCCGGCCTTCCGACGTGGCATCCTTCCGTGGAGTCGTACGAGGTGCTTCAGGGAGGAACGCTCGTCGGACGGTTGTATCTCGACGTGCACCCGCGGACACAGAAGGCCAACAGCGGTGCGTCGGTGTCGACGGTGCGCCGCGGCGCACGCGGAGTGCAGATTCCGGAAGCGGTGCTGACGGCGAGCGTGCCAGGGGGAGTACCTGGCGACCCGGGGCTCATGACGCACGACCAGGTGCGCACGCTCTTCCACGAATTTGGACACGTGGTTCACGCCATCGTCGCTGGTCAGGGCCGCTGGAACGGCATCAACGGCATCGACATCGAAGGTGACGTCGCGGAAGCGCCGTCGACGATGCTCGAGGAGTGGATATGGGATGCGCCGACGCTGGCCACGTTCGCGCGCCACTATCAAACGAATCAGCCGATTCCGGCCGACCTGGTGCAGCAGATGCGCCGGGCCGGCGAATTCGGGAAAGGCCTCGACGCGCAGCGCCAGGCCTTCCTCGCGAAAGTCTCGCTGTCTCTGCACGACAAGACCCAGAGTGCCGTCGATTCGACGGCGATCGTGCACGACGTGTCGCTCAAATACAACAGCTTGTTCCCCTGGACGGACGGGACGTATTTGCAGGCGCAGTTCACGCATCTCGCGAACGGCCTCTACACGAGCAGCTACTACACGTATCTCTGGTCGCGTGTGGTGGCCAAAGACTTGTTCAGTCAGTTCGACCCAACGAATCTGCTGGCGCCAGCCGTCGCGCATCGCTACCGCGACACGGTTCTCGTCCCCGGCGGATCCAAGCCGGCGGCCGATCTGATCGGCGACTTTCTCGGGCGGCCGTTTCGCTTCGACGCTTACGAGCGATGGTTGAACGGCGACGATGCGCGCGCGAAGGTGGCTTCTGTCCAAAGCTCAGGCTCGGCGCCGCAATCCAAGAAACCGATTGCGCTCGTCGGGGGGACGCTCATCGACGGGACCGGTGGCACGCCTATCCGCAACAGCGTGATCCTCGTTCGTGGCGACCGCATCGAGCGAATCGGGACGGTGGCATCGTTGCCAGTGCCCAGCGATTACGAGCAGATCTCAACCGAAGGCATGACCGTGCTGCCCGGCCTCTGGGACCTGCATGTCCATTTGATCTACAACGGTCATCCGAATCCGGGCGCGTGGTTCAAGCACGCGCCCGATTTCGAACGCGTGACGATTCCCGCGTCGGCGCAGCAGATGCTGATGGGCGGCGTGACGAGCGTGCGCGACATGGCTGCGCCCGCCGACGCGATCTTCGGCGTCAAGAAGCGTATTGCCGCCGGCGAGATTCCCGGATCGACGATCTACGCAGCCGGGCCCGCGCTGGCGAAAATGGCGCTTGGTGCGCCCGCGCCCACGAGTCAGTTCCTTCCGATTGCCGATGCGGCCGACGCGCGCGCGAAGGCGCGACAGCTCCTCGACCAGGGTGCCGACCTCATCAAGATGTTCTTCACGGAGCGCATGTCACCGGAAGAACGGAGAGCCATCATTACCGAGGCGCACGCGCGCGGCAAGAAGGTCGCCATGCACGGCCAGAACGATGCGGAAGTTCGTCTCGGGCTTCAAATGGGCATAGACGACTTCCAGCACATTGGCGTCGACAGCCCGGAATACGCTCCCGACATCATGGCGAGCCTGCGCGAGCGCGTGAAGAACGGACCGCCTCTCTACTGGACGCCCACCGTGGGCGCCAACAACTTGTTGAACGGCGCCTACACGGCAACCAAGCCCGAGATCGTGGACGATCCGGAGGCGTATCTCGGCCTGCCGGCCGCGCTCGTCAGCGAGATCAAGCAGGGCTGGGATGCCTACCAGCCGCGTGCGCCGCGCGCCGACACCGAAGCGATCGTCAAGCGGAAGATCGCGCAACTGCAGGAAGTGGGAGTGACGCTGCTCTTCGGCAGCGACGAGGGGAGCGCGGGCGAACTGGCGCGGCATGCGACCTGGATGGATGCGGACCTGTGGGTTCGCGTGCTCGGCATGGATCCGATGATCGTGCTCCAGCGAATGACGCTGGACGCCGCCAAGGCGATGGGGGCGGATCGCGACAACGGATCGATCGCAGCCGGCAAATATGCGGACGTCATCGCTGTCGGCGGCGACCCGCTGCGCCATATCGATGTGCTGCGTGACCCGAAGGTGGTGATCAAGCACGGGCAGCGATACAAGTAATCACAAGAAAGATTGTAGAGACCAAGGCGGTTCTTTGGGAGTTGGAAGTTGGAATTTGGGAGTTGACGGGACTGCAGGAAGGAACAATGGGACGCGTTGCGTTTGGAATGGCCGTGGTCGCCGCGGCGTTGTCGATGACGACGAGCGCATTCGCACAGACGAGCACGGGCCCGCAGGTCATCGGCGCGCGCTCTTACAGTCCGATGGTCGAGAGCCTCGATACGGTCATGGCGTTCTACGCGAAGCTGGGGCTGAAAGTGCCGCCGCCGGAGAAGGGGAGCTCGTATCCCTGGGATGAGGAGGCATGGCACTACGACCTGCACGGCGGGCAGGCGCCGAAGTCACAGATGCGATTCGCGTACGCCACGGTGCCGGGCGCCGTTCCTCCGGCGACAGCACTGCTGATCGAGCCGGTCGAGCATCGCGACATTGAGCGAAAGACGCACGTGCTGCGCGTGCAGGATCCCGGAGTCACCACGCTCGTGCTGCTGGTCCGTGATCTTGATGCCGCCGCGGCGCGTCTGCCGGAATCAGCCCGCCAGAAGGTGCGCAGGGTCAGCGCCTATGGCGGAATGGCTCGCGCGATGACGGTCGCGGTTCCGGGTGCTCATCTCGTCGAGCTGCTGCACCTCGATCCACTGCCGCAGACGACGGCGCCGGCCGACGCATCTGTGATTGGTGGGTGGGTCCGAGTCACAGTCGAGGATCTCGACAAGTCACTGAGTTTGTATCGTGACCAGTTTGGGGTGCCGTTCCAAATGACATCGATCACCGACGAGGCTCTCGGCGGTCTGGCAGGCACGGCAACCGCGAAAGTTCGTATCGCTTCCGCAACGCTCCCGGGTACGCGGATGACGCTGGAGTTCATGGAAGTGACCGGTGTCGAGCGAAAACCGCTCGCGGCGAAGATCCAGGATCCCGGCCCCGCCCGTTTGCAGCTGACAGTTAGAAACCTCGAGGAGGCGATCGCCGCCTACAAGAAGGCAGGACGGTCGACGGTTGTGTCGAGCCGAGGCGAGATCATCACGCAGCCTGGATATCGTGTCGCGGTCGTGTCGGATCTGAACGGGCTGTTCCTGGTGCTGACTGATAGGCACGTCGCGAAATAGACATCGAGAAGGCAGGTCTAAAAGACCCGCCCTACGCGAGCCGATTAGCTGAAGCCGCGATCATCGCCCGGCCACCGGCGCCAGCCGCCGGAGCTCGTCGAAGAAATTGAACACAAGAATCAATTTGTCACGTTTGACGGACTCCTGTGTCTCAGGGGCCACGGCCAGCACGAGTCGATTACCGTCAGGATGCACGTCGAAGCTGCGTTGTGGTCCACGCAGGACAAACTTGGATTTTGACCACGGATGCGGCGGATCTCGCTGAAAGGCACCGTTCTCGATCCGATAGGACGCGACCAAGATCTCTCCGCCGACCGTGCCGTAGAAGAGCTCCTGCTTTGCCTTCGACCAGACTGGAGCGAGTCCACCCCCAACCGAGATCTGCCACGGTCCCCCGGATCCGGGATACGGCCGTACCCACACTTCGAATGGCCCCGGACGCGTTCGAGACATACGCCAACCACTTCCCGTCTCGAATGCCGCTTCCGGACGCTTCGACCGCCTTGAGCTTTCGGTCAGCGGAGAACGCGATCCAGCGACTGTCCGGCGACCAGATGACATTCTCGGACGCATCGTCGGTACCAGGCAGCACACGGGAGTCGAGCGCGTCGAGTCGTCGAATCCCGATGCGGCGCACTCCGTCGGGACCTTGCGCGACAAACGCGATAGAGCGTCCATCGGGAGACACCCACGGCGGCGAGACGATCTTCATTTTGTCAGGGGCCGACACCTGAAACCGCACCACCGAGAGCGTTGGGGCCGTTTCACGCAAGTGAACGAATGCAAGGCCGGCGAGCCCAAGCGCCAGAACGCCGACGCCCACCCACGGCCACGGTGATGAGCGTCGTCGCGTGTCGACGGGAGACGGCTGCGCGGCGATCGGCGGCTCGGTGATGAGGTCGAGTGCGGCTTTGACATCGCGCGCGGACTGCCAGCGCTCGTCGGGATCCTTTGCGAGACAGCGCTGCAACAAGCGATCGAGCGAGGAGGGCGCCACCGTGGCGATCGACGGCGCTGGACGCTCGAGGATTGCGGCGATGACGCTGGCGGGTGACGCGCCCTCGAAGGCGCGCTTCCCGGTCAACATCTCGTAGAGCACGACGCCAAACGCGAAGATGTCCGATCGCGTGTCGGCGGCGTTGCCCTGCAACTGCTCGGGCGACATATAGTGCAGCGTGCCGACGATCGTGCCGGCCGCCGTCAGTCCTCGCGTCAGCGCCTCATCATCCAGCGCACCAGTACCGGACCCGAGTTTCGCCAACCCGAAGTCGAGCAGCTTCACGCCGCCTTTCGCCGTGACCAGCACGTTCGAGGGCTTGAGATCGCGATGCACGATCTGCTTGCGGTGCGCCTCGTCGAGCGCGCTCGCTATCTGTCCGGCATAGGTCAGGACGCGATCCAGCGGCAGCGGGCCGGCGAGCGGCGTGCCTTCGACATACTCCATGACCAGAAAGGAGGTGCCCTCGTCATGGCAGATGTCGTAGAGGCGGCAGATGTGTGGGTGTTCGAGGGCGGCCGTCGCCCGCGCCTCGGTCTCGAACCGCGGGGTGAACTGCTCTTTCGAGATCTTCAGCGCAACAGTGCGATCGAGGCGCGTGTCGCGGGCCCGGTACACCTCGCCCATGCCGCCGGCGCCGAGGTGCGCCGCGATTTCGTAGGGCCCGAGCCGTGTGCCAGGGGCCAGCGCCATCGTGCGGACATTCTACGCGCCAAACTCCACCTCCCAAGCTAATACGATGCTTGGGAGGTGGGAGTTGGAACTTGGGAGTTGGAAGTCTATTCGTCTGTCTACGGCTGGCTCGAGGAACTGCTCGACGGAACAGCCTTCTTCTCCGCCGCCCGCTCGGCGCTGAGGATGTTGCGCACGGCGTAGTTGCCCTCGTGGCAGGCGTACTCGAAGAACTGATACTCGGGATGCTGTTTCAGCGGGAGCGAAACCTTCCACGGGCGTGTCCACGTGCGCGAGTCTTCCACCGTCGCCTCGTACTGGAGCGTATCGGCGGCGACGCGAGTGAGGCGTTCCACCAGCTTGAGATCCGGGCTGGTCAGAAGCGTGTTGCCGTTCCGTGTGAGTCCGACTTTGCCGTTGAAATTGATCGTCTCGATGACGAGCGTCTCACCTTCCCAGTGACCGCGTGAGTCACCCATGTACGACCGGATCTTCGAGCTGATATGCGGACGGCCATCGACCGGGACGATGCGCGTTTCATGAATCATCTCGTTGCGAATGACGACCGCGCCCGGGATCTGCAAGATTTCCGTGCCCATGTTGTACGCCGTTGGCAGCATCGATGAAAGCACGCCGCGCGTGATGCAGCGATCGTACGGACCCAGGTCCTCGAATGTCTCGAACGGATGCGACACGACGGCGTCCGGGAAGTCGTAGTAGTAAGTGCTGCGCGCGCGATCGAAGAGCTTCTTGCCTTCCTCGGTCATCGCTGGAATGCGGCCGTTCGGTGGATCGATGACGAGCGACGCCTGGCGCTGCGGGTCGCCGCGCTCGCCGGCGCTCCAGTGTGACGGACCGCCGATGCCGGTGCGCTGACCTTGCGGCACGAAGACCTCGCCGTCGGCTTTGATCTGTCTCTCTCGGGCGGCCTGACGCTCGGCGAATTCTTTGTCGTTCAACGTCGCACGCGTCCCAAACGACTCAGGCCGTTCGTACGGCGTGCCCTGCATGTCGTTCGCCGGCCAGAGTCCCTGGATATCGGGATCTCCCCACGGCGTGCGTGGCGCGATCCAGGGCTTGGCCGCCTTATCGTTCGATGAAGCCGGCGTTGTCTGGGCCGCCGCCGTCATTGGCAGCACGACTGCGACCAACAGCACGAGCGTTGTCACGAGATATCTCGAACGCATGAGATCGCCTCCCCTAGTCGTTATTGCAGGTCGAATCAGGGCCTGTCAAGAACCACATTCTGGGTAGACAGGGTAAAGGCCGCCGAATTGACAATGCCTTTGCCGAGCGCTACCGTTCGCGCGTCGGAGCGACTATGAGACTTCTGATATCTCTCGTGTGTGCTCTCTCCTGTGCTGCGGCACTTCAGGCGCAGCACGTCTCGATGGACGCCGCGGCGTGCGAGCGAATGGCCGCATCGCTCACGTTGACAAATGCCAGGGTGACGCTCTCGCAACCGGTCACGTCGCGCCAGTTCGTCCCGCCGGCAGCGCCGGGCGCGAGCGCCCCGCCCGCCGCTCTCACCGAGCTGCCGACATTCTGCCGGGTCGCTCTTACGCTGACGCCGTCATCGGACTCGGACATCAAGTCGGAAGTGTGGCTGCCGCTTGCCGGCTGGAACGGCAAGTTTCAGCAGGTCGGTAATGGCGGCTGGGGCGGCTCGATTCAATATGCCGCACTCGCGTCCGCGCTCCGTCGCGGATACGCCGCATCATCCACCGACACGGGGCACGTCGGTGACAACGCGCAGTTTGTCGTCGACCATCCGGAGAAATTGATCGACTTCGGCTATCGCGCCGTTCACGAAACCGCGGTTCAGAGCAAAGCAATCGTCGCCGCCGCGTACGCCACGGCTCCGCGTCTCTCGTACTTCGTTGGCTGCTCGGGCGGCGGACGCCAGGCGTTCATGGAGGCACAACGCTATCCGCAGGACTTCGACGGTATCGTCGCTGGCGCTCCTGGATACAACCGGACCGACCAGAGCTTTCAACTGGTTGCCGCGTCGCAAGCGACCCATCATGATGCGGCGAGCTTCATTCCGCGGGAGAAGCTGGCGGTTCTGCATCGGGCCGCGCTCAATGCCTGCGATCAGCGTGACGGCCTGGTCGATGGACTGATCGGCGATCCGATGCGCTGCACATTCGATCCGTCGGTGATAGCGTGCGCGGGCGCGGACGGTCCGGATTGTTTGACTGCTCCGCAGGTCCGAGCCGCGAAGGCGATCTATGCGCCCGTCGTGAACCCGCGTACCGGCGAAGAGGTGTTTCCGGGAGTCGAGCCCGGCAGCGAGCCGCGCTGGACGGTGAATGCCGGCGGCGCGAGGCCGCTGGGCATGTCGGATGATTTCTTTAAGTACATGGTGTTCAAGGATGCGAATTGGGATTTCCGCACGCTGGATGTCGCGAAGCATCTGGAGCAGGCGCGGAAAGCCGACGGCGGCATCGTGAGCGCATCGTCGCCCGACATCAAACAGTTCGTGAGCCGCGGAGGGAAGCTCGTGATCTATCACGGGTGGGGCGATACCAACGTCCCACCGCGATCGTCAGTGAACTACTACAAGCGCCTGGTCGACACGCTTGGCGCATCCGATGCGCATGGAGCGGTGCGGCTGTACATGGCGCCGGGAATGGGCCACTGTGGAGGAGGCGAAGGCCCCAACGTGTTCGATGCGCTCGCCGCGCTGGAGCAGTGGCGCGAAGAGGGGAAAGCGCCAGCGGAAATCATCGCGTCGCTGCAGGCCGATGGTCGCGCCGTGCGGACTCGTCCACTTTGCCCGTATCCACAAATCGCGCAGTACAAAGGCACGGGCAGCATCGACGACGCCAGCAACTTCGTTTGCCGGACTCCTTGATTCACGCCGGTGTAGCGGCGAGTCTTCAGACTCGCCGTCCCAAGGCGGATCTAATCTAAAGACCCGCCTCTACGTCAGGACTCCTCGGACACGCTCAGACGCGGAAGCGCAATGACGCGCCGACGCCGCCGTGAGCGCGTAACAGCTCCGGGTCCTCGATGATCCGAATGCGTGCGCCAGTCTTTTGCGCGCGCGTCACGAGCTCGTCCGACAGGTGCAGCTGACGCTGATCTGAGTTGGCCGGCGTTGTTGTCTGCGTTGCCATCGGCTCGGGTGCGGCGTCCGCCGGGAGTGTCTGCACCGGCTTCAGGTCCTGCGGCGTCGCCGCGATCAACAACTCCTCGACTTGTCCGAGCTGCAACGCTCGTAAGGTTGCCTCTGGGCCCATGACACCCAGGCCCCCAGCGCGCCACGCGTCGACAACACTCTGGACTCGTTCGCGGTCGGTCCTGGCGTCTTGCTGACGAAGAGCCTCCAGCGTCGCCTCGGCGATTTCATCGTTGCTGGCCTGGCGATCCAGTTTCATGACGTCCACCAGCTTTTCGCTCAAGTGTGCTGGTATCGCGTCCTTGAATATCGGAACGACGACTTCGTCACCTGCAACGATGATCTTCTGAATGTTGTCAGCGCGGACGACGCGGTCAAGCGTATCGACGACTTCCTTGACGTGATGCAGATGAAAATTTTCGAGGTGGCGCTGGTATCGTGCTTGAGAGGAGCCGCCCATCGAATGACGGCGAGTCTTTACGCCGGCCAGCTGCATGCTCTTTTCGACGGCCCCCAGGCTGAACACGACGATCCGCGCGCTGTTGGTATCGAGCAGGACGGCGGCGTACCTCGGGTACTGGTCTATCAAGCGCACGAGCGGATAGATGTGGGGCGCCTCGCCGATGAAAAGCGAGTGGTCGCCAATCGGCGCCTGGAGTTGAATCGCTTCGAAGAATTCGCCAGTGCCCGATGAGGCGAATATCGCCAGTCCATTTGCCGCCCGGTTGAGCTCGATCGAGAGGTAGTCGTTGATGCGCTCGACATCGCGTTCGAGGCTGGCGTGCTCCGCAGATTTCTCGTCAAGGCGTTTCAGCTGATCCGCAAATGCCTTGCGCGCGAAGATGTGGTAGTTGTCGCGGCCGTGCTGATCCGGCGTGAGGTTCAGGTAAAGGCTGACCACCGGTATGCCGTGTGGTTCGAATGCGGCGAGTGCCATAAGGCGATGGTGTAAAGAGGTATCCAGATCGGGACTTGTTTTCGCCATGGCACCGGCGTGTGCAATCGCCATTCCGGTCGGGATCACGAGTCATTCGACTCAGCTGCCGGATCGGATTAGAGTTTTCGTATGCCAGCTGTTGCTCTACCAGTTCTCGGCGCGGAGGATGTGCTTGCCGGCCTGCGCGCGCTTCGCACGCGGCAACCCGTCAAGTTCAGCGCGTTCTATTCCAGCCAGCTCGGAGGCATCGTGACTGATCCCGCGCTGATGGTCATTCCGTTCGACGATCACATGGTCCACCGCGGCCACGGCATCTTCGACACTGCTGGTCTGGTGAACGGGCGTATTTACGATCTGGAAGCGCATCTCGATCGCTTCCTGGGGTCGGCGGAGCGTTCGCGGCTCAAGCTGTTCGGCTCGCGCGAGGAGATGCGCGACATCATCATCAAGACGGCCGCGGCGAGCCAGTTGCGCGACGGCGCCATCAGGTACTGGCTGTCATCCGGGCCGGGAAGCCTCGAGTTGAGTCCGGCGGCGGGCGCACAACCGGGATTCTTCGTCATGATCTTCGGCGGTCTGTCGTACCCGGAGCGCTGGTACACCGAGGGCTTGCGCGTGATGACGACCACGTATCCGATCAAGCCGCCTCTCTATGCGATCACGAAAGCGACCAACTACCTGCCGAACGTCCTGATGCAGATGGAGGCGAAGGAGGCTGGGTTCGACAACGGCGTCTTCATCGACGAGGATGGCTTCGTTGGTGAGAGCTCCAACATGAATGTCGCGTTCGTGACGCGTGATGGAGTGTTCCGGCATCCGAAGTTCGAGCGCGTGTTGCCCGGTTGCACGTCGCTGCGGCTGTTGGAGCTTGCGCGAGGACTCATCGGAACCGCGATCACCGGCGTGGAGGTGAGCGACGTCGCCGTCGCTGACGCGCGCGCAGCTCGCGAGATGCTCCTGCTTGGCAGCTCGGTGAAGGTCGCTCCGATTGTGCAGTGGGATCGCGAGCCGATCGCTGATGGAAAGCCAGGGCCGGTCGCCAGAGCGCTGCTCAACCTGCTCGAGGAAGATATGCGCGCGGGCGATCGGCTGATAGACGTGCCGTATTAAGAGCTACCGCCGGCCGTTGCCGCGTGAGTAGCGCACGTTGTTGCCGGCGTTGCCAGGCGAGACTTGCACGTTGCCCCGATACACAGGACCTCTGTTGTACGCCGCTCCGCCACGGTAGTACGGGGCGCCGCCGCGATAGTAATAGGGAGCCCCGCCACGGTAGTAGCCGGGACCGTAGTAGTAACGAGGGGCGTAGTACACGCGGCCGTATACCGGGTAGCCATAGTAGTACGGGCCTGGATACGGGTAGTAATAACCTGGCGGCGGCGGATAGGCCGGGTACGGATAGGCGTAGACCGGCGG
>Ga0075429_100004246_pt1 | contig 12283 bp, 11 predicted proteins | sample RhiMetdeltSRZDD3_FD_75295 | JGI IMG/M metagenome (GOLD analysis project Ga0075429, IMG submission 75295) | Populus rhizosphere microbial communities from Tennessee, USA - Rhizosphere MetaG P. deltoides SRZDD3 | ecosystem: Host-associated > Plants > Roots > Rhizosphere > Soil | place: USA...
TTGCGTGGCGCGCGGTGGCCGCGCCGATGCCGCTGGATGCGCCGGTGATCAGGAACACGGGGTCTGCCATCAGCGGTTCTCCTTTCGAATCACGAAGCGCAGTCCCGACCACGTGTCGTCGATCGCGCAAACCTTGGTGTCAACGAGCCCCTGCGGCAGGCCGACCTCGCGCAGGACGTCCTCGGTCAGGTCGGTGCTGACGCCCGAGGATCGCTTCGGCCAGGCGATCCACAGCGCGCCGGCCGGCTGCAGGGCCGCCGCCAGCTTGCCAAACCGGCGCTCGAGGTCGGCGCGCGACTTCGTGAACAGCACGATCACGTCGAGCGGGCCGCGGGCGCGCGGGCGCAACTCGACCCGGTCGGGGAGGGGTGCGAGCGTCGATTCGGCGAAGCCGTCCGGCGCCGCGACGAGCGCCAGTCGCGCGCCCTCCTTGATGCCGAGCTTCTTGGGAAGGGGGGTGCCTGAGTAACCCGCCACCGGCGCCGCTACGCGGCCGCAGGGGCGCCGAGCTGAGCGTAGATGCCCATCTCGAACGGGAGCAGCATCTCCTCGACGATCCGCCCGTCGAAGAAGGGCAGCAGCTGCGTGAAGATCGCTGCGGTGATTCCGGTTGCCGGGTCGATCCAGTAGTAGGAGTTGAACAGGCCCGCCCAGTCGCCGCTTCCGGCGCGGCGCATATCGGGCACGTCCTCCAGCAGCAGGTGCAGGCCGCAACCCCATCCCTGCTTGAACGGCAACGACGGCACGTCGTTCGTGAGCTCCGGGAGCGCGGACTCCATGATCTCCGGCAGCGGCGCCCCGTCGAGATGGTCGGTGAACATCAGCTCGACCGTCGCCGGCTGCAAAATCCTGGTGCCGTCCAGCTCACCGCCGCGCAGGAGCGCGCGCAGGAAGCGCGTGTAGTTGCCGCCGGTCGCGTAGGCACCCTCGCCGCCGAAGGCCAGCTCGGGCTCGGTCGGCATGTCGAAGTCGCTCAGCCCCAGCCCGCCGTCCGGCATCCGCTTGTGGACTGCCATCAGCCGCTCGCGCTGCGCATCGGTCGGAGAAAACGTCGCATCCGTCATCCCGAGCGGCTCGAAGACGTGCTCGCAGAGATATGACTCGAGATCCTGGCCGGAGACCTTCTCCACCACGAGCCCGAGCCACGCGGTGTTGACGCCGTACTCCCACCGCTCGCCGGGCTCGGCCACGAACGGCGTGTCGAGGCACTTGCGCAGGCCCGTGAACGGGTCCGGCGCCTTCGTGACCTCGTGCCAGCGGAGCAGGTCGGGGTTGGAGAACCAGTACGCCTGACCCGACGTGTGCGTGAGCAGATGCTGGACCGTCGGCTTGCGCGACAGCGGGCGCAGGCGCGGCTCGTCCCCGTCGAAACCTTCGAGGAGCTGGAGTGCTCCGAACTCGGGAAGCGCCGACTCCACGTTCTGATCGAGCGCAAGCTTGCCCTGTTCCACGAGCTGGAGTGCGGCGACGCTGGTGAGCGCCTTCGTCATCGACGCGATCCGGAACATCGTGTCGGCTTCCGCGGGCGCGTCGCCCTCGATGCTCAGGCGCCCGGCCGCGCCTTCGTACAGCACCCCGTCCCGGTCGGCGACCAGCGCGACGACGCCGGGTACCACGCCGTCGGTACAGGCGCGCTCGAGCAGGTCGTCGATGTTGGCGAGGGCGCCGCCCATCGCATGGGCAGCCTACTCCGGTCAGGCCAGTTGTGGAAGGGCGTTCGCCGTCAGCACGAAGCCGACGCCGACGATCACGACCGCGGAGATGGCCGGGACGGCCGCCGTGACCCCCGCGGGGATCGACACCCGCGACAGCGCGCGACGGCTGAGCACGACCGCCAGGCCGAGCGCGGTGAGCGTCATCGCGAGCCCTGCGCTGAAGGCCACGATCAAGAGCAGGCCCAGCGCGACCTGGTGCTGCGCGATCGCGCCCAGCAGCACGACCAGCGCAGAGGGGCAGGGGATCAGCCCGGCGGCGGCACCCATCCCGACCAGCCCCTTCCAGGTCACCTGGTCGGGCATGTGGTGGTGGTCGTGGCCGCCGTGACCATGGCCGTGGTGGCCGTGGTGGTCACCGTGGGAGTGGACGTGCTTCTCCGTGCGCCTCGCACGCGCCCACCGCACGCGCGAGCGCAGCACGCCGACTCCCACGATCACCACGAGCAGCCCGGAGGCGAGGTTCAGCCACGGGAACAGGTCCTCCGGCAGCACGTACTGCGACAGCAGCAGTGTCACGAGGCCGAGCGCGAACACGCCGATCGTGTGCGTGAACGTCACGACCGCTCCGAGCGCGATCGCATGCCTGGGCGTCCCCCGCGTGCCGATCAGGTAGGCGGCCACCATCGCCTTCCCGTGGCCGGGGGAGAGCGCGTGCAGCGCGCCCCACCCGAACGCCGCCAGCAGCAGGAGCAGCAACACGCCCTCGCCCGCGGCCGCGTCGCTGAACACCCCGGTGAGGCCCTCGCTGCCGCCGCGGCTCGTGGTCGTCTCACCGCGCCCGGGGCCGGCCGGCGCGGCAAGCGTGCCGCCCCCCGGCCGCACCGAGAAGGCCGCGGTCGTCTGGGCGACCGGGCTCGACAGCGACTCCTCCGGATAGGCGCGCAGCCCGTTCGTGGGATCGCCCGACGGCGCGGTCGAGCGCACGGCGGTGCCTTCCCCCGGTCGCGCGACGATCGCCTTCCAGCCGGCGCGCCCGTCGAAGGTCCGGTCGCGCAGCTCCACGCGGCGCGGCTCGTCGACGGCCGCGCTCAGCGGGACCTCGACGCGCGTCACCTTCAGTCCGCCTTGTCCCGCGGGGAACGCGATGCGCGGTTTGCCCGCCGGGCGCAGAGCGACGGGATTTCCGTCGACGCGCAGCGTCAGACCCTGCTCCACCTCCGCGCGCTTGCGGGCGAGCACGGCGGCGGGGGAGAGGCCGCGCTCCTGGAACGTCGGGATCTCGGCCTGGTCGAGTATGTAGAGCGCGTCCACGCGGTCGCGCGAGACCTCGACCTGCGTCAGGTGGTTGACCGAGAAGTTGCCGAGCGGGTGCGCGACCGCCTCGCCGGTGCCGAACGCGCCCAGCAGCAGTACGACAGTGACGAGCAACGCGCGCTTCATCGCAGCGCCTCCAGCGCGCGGCGTGCCCGGGGAGCGTGTAGGGGCGCGAAGCGCGGGTTGCCCGTGAGGGCCCGCGACAGGTGGCGCCGCGCAAGACCGGGGCGGCCGCCGTCACGCGCTGCGATCCCGGCGTGGTACAGGAACAGCGCGTCGCGCGACCCGAGCCGCAGCGCCTGCATCGCGTAGCGCAGGCCCTGCCGCGGGTCGCCGTCGCGCGTCAGCGCCCAGCCGAGCGCGTCCGCATTGCGCACGCTCGGTGCGGCCACGTATGCGCGCCGGGCCAGCGCGACGGCGCGGGCGGGGCGGCCGTGATCGGCTTCGAAGATCGCCAGCTCCGCGTCGACGTTCACGCCGCCGCGGCGCAGCAGCCGCTGCTGTACCTCCAGCAGCGCGAGGTGCTCGCGCGCCGCGCCCCGCCGGCCGGCGGCCAGCTCGGTCTCGGCCAGGCCGGCCACGTACTCCGGCAGGGGCAGGCGGGCGACCACCCCGCGGTAGCGGCGGATCGCGCCCGCGAGGTCCCCGCCGCTGATCGCAATACGGGCCAGCCCTGCCTGCGCCGCCGCGTAGCCGGGATAGCGGGAGAGCGCCAGCCGGTAAGAGCGCTCGGCGGCGCCGGCGCGTCCGCGGCCCAGCTCCAGGTTGCCGAGCAGCGTCTGGACGTAGGCGAGGTTCTCGCGCGCGTCCCCCGCCGCCGACACCGCCAGCCGCATGGCCGCGACGGCACCGGCGACGTCGCCGTGCAGCTCGCGGAAGTAGGACACGCGCGCGTAGGAGTCGAGGTTCGGCTTCAGGTCCACCATCCGCTGCAGCGTGCGCTCGGCCGCCTCGTAGCGGCCCAGCTCGACCTGGGCGTCGACGATCACGCCGTACGGCTTCACGACTCCCGGCGCGGCCGCTCGGGCCCGCTCGCCGTAGCGCAGCCCGGCGCGGAAGTCGTGGCGCGCGTTCGCCAGCGAGCCCATCGCCGTGAGGGCGCCCGCGTCGCCCGAGTCGCGCTGCAGCGCCGCGCGGAGCGCGGACTCCGCACGCGCGTACTGCGCCGGGTCGGCGGTCTCGCGCGCCTTCTGCAGGTACGCGTCACCGAGGGCCGCGTACGGCGCGGCGCGTGAGGTGTCGCCCTTCACGGCGGCCTGCAGGGAGCGGATGCGCTCGTCGGTCGTGCGCGCGTCGGCGAAGCCGCCCGCGCTCGCGCCGGCACCCGCTCCCGCAGTGCCCCTCCCGGAGGGCGAGTCGATCAGCTTCACCGCGAGGAAAGTGGCGGCGAAGGCAAACAGCGGGAGGAGGAGCTTGATCAGGTTCGGTCTGGTGAGAGTGAAGTTCATGGTGGGAGTTGAGTGGTGTGGAAGTTTTCGATTGAGTCCGGAGTGGGGGCCCCCGGAGATGGAGGCCCCCTTCCGGCTGCCCCTGCCTAGGGCGTCGGGTAGTCCCGCTTGATCCGGGCGTCGAACCCGGAGTCGGATGCGACCACGTACGGGAAGCCGCTCGAGAACGCCTTGTCGTTCCCGGGCACGCCATCGCCGAGGTTGGTCGGGTTCGGGCACTTCGCGGGCGCCTTGCAGGCGTCCGCGCCCAGCACCTTCGGATCGGCGAGCTCGCCCGCCACCACCTGGAGTGCGATGTCGACCACGTCGTCGGTCAGCCTGCGGCCGTTCGGGTATCCGGCGAGGTCCCCCGCGAGGGCCCCGAGGGGCTGCGGGTCGGCCGCCGGCGGAACGCCGAGGTTGAGCTTCAGGGTGTCGACCGGCTTCGCCTTCTTCGGGTCGGAACCGTGCTGGTTCAGGCCCGGGATGCCCTGGAGCACGGCCTGGACGATGTCCAGGCGGTTGCTCTCGGGCGCGCCGACGTTGAACAGCAGGTTCAGGACCGCTGCCAGCTCCGGCTTGACCACGAACTGCCCGTACAGCTCGGCGTCGCGGTCAGGCGTCGTGCGGTTGAACTGGTCCTTCTTGCCAACCGGGATCACGACCTCGTTCACGAGCGGGTTCGCGAGGCGCGAGACCTGCACGTAGTCGCCGTGGCCGCGGTCGTCGCCATCGTCGTCACGGCTCGCGGAGGCAAGCACCGAGACGCGCTTGCGCTCGGTCGAGGCCCACACGCCCACGACTGCGTTCCGGTCCTTCGCGGAGTCGACCTCGTCGCCGTCCTTGGTGACGTGCTCCTCGGGCACCTGCAGGACGATCGAGTGGACGCCGTAGCCCGCGAGGTCGTCGACGGCCTTCTTCCGTGCCGCTTGACCCTCGAGGTTGATCCCGTCGAAGGTCGTGCCGAGATCCACGAAGAACGGGTCGTCACGCTGGCCGGCGAACACCTTGCCGCCGCCCGGCAGATCCGTGATCGCCTGGTTGGCGACCTTGTCGTAGTCCGGGATCGTCTTCGGCCCGACGTTGTTGGGCGCGACGGGAACGTTGCGGGCGATCGTGCGCACGCTGCGCAGCACGCGCCGCTTGGACCGGTGGCGGCCCTTGCTCTTGTGCTTGCGCGACTTGCCCTTGCGCGACTTGTGCTTGCCCGACTTGTGCTTCTTGTTCTTCGCCGCCGACGCGCTGCGCGCGTACCCGTAGCTCAGCCGTTCCACGTTGTAGAACTGCTTCTGCAGGAGCTTCGGGTCGTCGATCGACGACACGCCCGGGAGCGCGTACAGGAACGAGCTTCCGCCGTTCTCGTACTTGTCCCTGAACGTGAACCGGTAGCGGACGTCGTACTTGCCGTCACCGGTGTTGTCGACGTTGATGTAGTACCGGGCCTTCTGGTCGAACTTGTAGAAGTTCGGGCCGCCCGCCGGGTCCTCGAACGGCACCCAGTTGGCGACGACCGTCAGGTCGTCCGGCGCGTCTTTCGCCGTGAAGGCATAGACGTCCGTGTCGTCGGCCGTCGGGTCAATCGAGGTGAGCGGTGCCTCTCTGTGGCTCGAGCCAATGCTGAGCGGCACGGCTACCACGATTGCCACCAACGCGGCGACGATCGAGAGCCTCTTCATGTGTCCTCCTTTGGGACCTCCATCGCTTCCGACGGGCGGGGCCTCCCGGCTCCCCCGTCCTTCAGCTAGCCCCTTACGCGCACCCCCCGCCTGCGGATCACTCCCGGATACGCTGATCCGGACAGCGCCGGCTCACGTATTGGAGATCATCGCGGGGCTTCGCCCCACCTAAAGTCATGAGAGTCGCGCCACGCGCGCCTCACGGAACAAACTTGGACGTCGAATCCCTACAGCGCCTCGCCGACGAGGATTTGATGCCGCTGGTCGAGCGGAAGGATCCGAACGCGTTCGAGATCGTCTACGACCGCCACGGCGGTGCCGCCTACTCGCTCGCCTACCGGATCGTCGGCGACCGGGGCATGGCGGAGGACGTGGCCCAGGAGGCCTTCCTGTCCGTGTGGCGCAGCGGCGCGCGGTTCGACCGCACGCGCGGGAGCGTGCGCACCTGGCTCCTGGGCGTGGTCCGCAACAGGGCGATCGACGTGCTGCGCCGCGACGCCGGCCGGGCGCCCGCGGTGAGCCTCGACCTGGAGTCGGTGCCCGAGCAGGAATCGCGCTTCGAGCACACCGACACCGAGGCGCTGCGGCACGAGACCGCGCGCGAGGTGCGCGGCGTCCTCAGCGAGCTCCCCGAGGACCAGGTGAAGGTCGTCCAACTAGCCTATTTCGGAGGGCTCACGCATGCCGAGATCGCGGAGGCGCTCGGCATGCCGCTCGGGACGGTGAAGGGAAGGATGCGACTGGCGATGGACAAGATGCGCGCAAAACTTGCGGAGGGCGTATGAACGAGCAGGACCATCTGCGCTTCGAGGAAGACCTCGCCGCCTACATGCTCGACGCCCTCCCCGGCGACGAGGCGCGCCGCTTCGAGCGCCATCTCGACGGCTGTCCGCGCTGCCAGGAGCGCGCCCGCTGGCTGCAGCCCTCGCTCGAGATGCTGCCGGCGGCCGTCGAGCAGGTCGAGCCGCCCCCGGAGCTGCGGGAGCGGCTGATGGCCACGGTGCGCGCCGAGGCCGACGCGGCGGTGCGGCCGCAGCGCAGCGCGCGCCGCCGCTCGTGGCGGGACCTGCTGTCGATCCCGCGGCCGGCGCTCGCGCTCGGCGCGGTCCTGCTGGCGCTCGTGGCCGCGGGCGGCTATGCGCTCGGCACGGGCGGCGACGGCGGCGATGCGACCGTCACGGCGCGCGGCAAGGCCCCCGCCGGTGCGACCGCCGTCGTGGAGCGCACCGGCGACACGGGCATCCTGCGCGTCTCCGGCCTGCCCCAGCGCACGGACGGCATCTACGAAGTCTGGATCTCACACGAGGACGAGGTCGTCCCTTCGACCCTCTTCCAGGTGCACCGCGACGGGAGCGGCGCGGCCGCGATCCCCGAGGGGCTCGAGGGCGCCGATCAGGTGATGGTCACGCTCGAGCCGCGCGGCGGCAGCACCAAGCCCTCGCGCGCGCCGCTGATCGTGACGAACCTCTAGAAAAGGCTACGCGCCGAGGGACCTACGCGGTTCCGGCGAACCGCATCGCGACCAGCGCGAGGTCGTCTTCCTCGTCGCCCTCGCGGCGCAGCGAGATCTCGTTCTCGACGCGGGTCACGACCTCCATCGAGTTGAGGCCCGCGCAGCGCTCGAGGATCCGCTCGAGCCGCTCCGCGCCGAGCCGTCCGCGCTTCGTCTTGGTCTCCGTCGCGCCGTCCGTATAGAGGAGCAGCGTGTCGCCGGTCTCCATGGCGACCTCGGTCTCGTTCCAGTCGGGGCGCTCGATGACGCCCAGCAGCGAGCCCGGCGCCCCGATCGGCTCGACGCCGCCCCCGGCCCGCAGGACGAGCGGCGACGGGTGGCCGCCGAGCGCCATGCGCAGGCGCGCGGTGGCACCGTTCGCCTCGACCAGGGCCAGCGCCATGGTGCAGAACTGGCTGCCGTGGAAGGTATTCAGCAGCGCGTCGTTGACCGTCTCCAGCATCCCTGCCGAGCTGGCGTGGTGCAGGGCGGCCGCGCGCAGGGTGTAGCGGGCCAGGGCGGTGACCGTGGCGGCTTCGACGCCCTTGCCGCAGACGTCCGCGATGGCGACTCCCCAGGCGCCGCTGCAGGTCTCGAACACGTCATAGAAGTCGCCGCCGACCTCGGTGCCGCCCATCGCGGGCCGGTAGATCGCAGCGATCTCGAACCCTTCGACGCTCGGCAGGCTCGCCGGCAGCAGGCTGCGCTGGAGCGTCTCGGCGATGTACGCCCGCTCCGAGAACAGGCGGGCGTTCTCGAGCGCGGTCGACGCGCGCCGCGCGAGCTCCTTGACGAGCTGCGCCTCGCGCGGGGTGAAGTCCTCCCGGCCGGGTGACAGCGCGATCGAGAGCGTGCCGAGCAACCGGTCGCCGGCCCGGATCGGAGCCACCATCCCGAGCCGGCCGGGAAAGCGGCGCAGGTCCTCGAGGTGCTCCGGCGTGGAAGCCCACGGTGTGCGGTCCTCGGCCTCGATCTGCTCGGGCAGCTGCGCCTCGCCCGTCCGCATCGCGCGCGCGATCGGATGGTCGCCGGCCGGGTCGATGGGATGGCGCCGGAGGCGCTCGAACCCCTTGCGCAGCGGTTCGTCGACCGCGGCGAGGGCAAAGCGCTCGATCGTGCCGTCGTCCCTGCGCACGTCCACCATGCACCCGTCGCCGATGAACGGGATCGCGAGCTCCGCGAGCTGCTGGAGCGTGACGTGCAGGTCGAGCGACGAGTCGAGGATCGCGCTGGCGCGCGCGAGGTACTCCAGCTCCTCCTGGGTGCGCGATCGCTCCGCCTCCAGCCGGCGGGCCTCGGTGACGTCGGCCGAGAAGCCCACCATCGCGGCCAGCTCGCCGGCCTCGTAGAACGGGACGATCTTGGCGTGGACCGTGCGCGCCGCTCCGTCCCGGCGGCGGATCGGGAAGTCGCCCATCCAGCTCTCGCCGCGCGACACCTTCCGCATCACCCGCTGCGCGAAGCGCGCGTCCTCGGGAGCGATCGCAAGCTCCTGGAGCGTGTGCCCCACCGCCTCGTCGGCCCGCCAGCCGTAGATCTCCTCGGCGTGCCGGTTCCAGCGCATCACCACGCCGCCCGGGTCCACGGCGATCACGGCCATGTCGACCTCGTCCACGATCCGCGTGTCGAGATCCACGGCCACCAAGCCGTCGATTCGCTCTTCTCCCACGACCCTCGCCATGCCCGCCCTGACTCTAACCGCATTGGGGCGCCGGACATATGATCTGCGCATGGCTGGGCAGGCCCCGAGCAGCCACAGCGACTCCCCGGCTGTGCTGGAACAGGCGATCGAGCGCTACAACCAGGCGTGGAACGACCACGACGTGGACGCGATCATGGCGATGCACGCGCCGGACATGGTCTTCCACAACCACACGGCGGGCGAGGAAGCCGCGGGTGAGGAGGTCCGCGGGCACCTGACGTCGATCTTCGAGACCTGGCCCGACATCAACTTCGCGGCCCGGCGCCTCTATGTAAGGGATGGCTTGGTGGTGCAGGAGTGGACGGCGACCGCGACCCACACCAGCACGATGCGCCGGGGCGGCATCGTGGCCGAGCCGACCGGCCGGGAGATCCGCTGGGACGGGATGGACGTGATCCCGTTCGAGGACGGCCTCGTGAAGCGCAAGGACGTCTACTCCGACTCGGTGTCGATCCTGCGCCAGGTCGGGCTGCTCGACTGACGCGCCCGGAAAACAGGTGGGTAGCGCAGGTCGCGCGTTGCGGTGCGTCACATCGAGGTCGCATGGCGACCTCCAGGTGACACGCCGCCCTTACCGACTCCGTCCCGCGCCGCTCAGGTCTTCAGCTGGTCGATCGTGCACTCGGCCGGCGGCTTGTCCTCCCGCCAGCGCTTGAACTTCGCGCCGTGCCGGATGCGGCGGCCGCTGACGTGGTCGAAGGTCACCTCGGCCACCAGCTCGGGCCGCAGGCTGCGCCACTCCAGCTCGCGGTCCGTGTCCCAGCGGCTCGGGTCGCCGCTGCCCCGCTCGCCGGTCTCGTAGGGCGCCAGGAATCCCGGCAGCTCGCGCTTCTGCTTGGCGCGGAAGCCGGAGCTGTGGCCCACGACGCACAGCTCTCCGCGCTCGTCATATAGGCCGAGGATCAGCGAGCCGAGGGTGCCTTCCTCCTTGCCCGGCCGCCAGCCCACGATCACGGTGTCGATCGTCCGCACGCGCTTCACCTTCACCATCCCGGTGCGCTCGCCGGGGCGGTAGGGCGCGTCGAGCTCCTTGGCGATCACTCCCTCGGCGCCCTGGAGCCACGGCTCCGCCTCCGCGCGGTCGGTCGTCCACGGCGTGAGGTCGAGCGGCTTGCGGACACGCTTCTCGAGGAGCGCACGGCGGCGCTTGAACGGCTCTTCCAGAAGCGACTTGCCCTTGTCGGCGAGCAGGTCGAAGGCGACGAACCGCACGGGCGTCTCCGCCGCCAGCCGCTTGATCCGCGACTCTGCCGGGTGGATCCGCTGCTGGAGCAGCTCGAACTCTTGCTTATCCCCGTCCCCGAAGATCACGAGCTCTCCGTCCAGCACGTAGTCGCCCGGCGGGAACTCCAGCTCCGGAAAGTACCTGCTCAGCGGGCGCCCGTTGCGCGACTGAAGGAACGTTTTCTTACCGTCGACGAACGCCAGCGCGCGAAAGCCGTCCCACTTGGGCTCGTATGCCCACTCTTCGCCCTCGGGCAGCGCGGCGCGCGACAGCGCGAGCTGCGGCATCACGGGCGGCTCGAGGGCGGGCACGGCTCCAAAATATCGGGATTTCCCCGACCGCTAAATCCCGGTCTCGGTCCCACTGGTTGTTTCAGTGGTTGAGCAGGGGCAATACAAACCTCTGTGGCCCAACAGCCCCTGCTCGAACCCGATTCCCTGCAGCTGTTCCTGAACGAGGTCAGCCGGCACCGCCTGCTGACGGCCGACGAGGAGGTCGACCTGTCGCAGCGGATCGAGCGCGGCGACTTCGCCGCGAAGGAGCGGATGGTCAACTCGAACCTGCGGCTCGTGGTCTCGATCGCGAAGCACTACCGCGGCCAGGACGTGCCGCTCACCGACCTGATCCAGGAGGGCATCCTGGGCCTGATCCGGGCGGTCGAGAAGTTCGACTGGCGCCGCGGGCTCAAGTTCTCGACCTACGCGACTCCGTGGATCCGCCAGTCGATCGAGCGCGGCATCGCCTACAAGGCGCGCACGATCCGGATCCCGGTGCACGTCCTGCAGCGCGAGCGGAAGATCCGCCGCACCGTCCCCGTGCTGACCGCGCGCTACGGACGTGAGCCCACCGACGAGGAGCTTGCGTCGGAGGTGGAGCTGCCGGTGCACCAGGTGCGCGAGGTCCGCGAGGCGGCCCGCACCGTGACCAGCCTGGACCGCCCCGTGGGCGAGGACGACGGCACCTCGCTGGGCGAGCTGTTCCCGAGCGACAAGGAGGAGCCGGTGGAGGAGGTCGAGCGCGAGGTGCGGGAGCAGGTCGTGAAGCGCGCCGTCTCCGAGCTGCCCGCCCCTCAGCGCGAGATCCTGTGCCGCCGGTACGGGCTCACCGACGACCGCCGGCCGCAGACGGTCGAGCAGGTGGTGCGCAGCCTGGGCGTGACGCGCGCGGAGGTGCGCCAATTGGAGCACCTGGCGCTCGAGCGCCTCGCGCACACGCGTGAGCTCGAGGCCGTGCGCGAAGTCGCCTGAGAAGTACTCTCGGGGGAGCAATGCTCCCGCTGACCGTCCCGAACATCCTCACTCTCCTGCGCATCGTGATGGTGCCGGTGATCGTCGTCGCGCTGCTGGAGGAGACGCCCAACGCCGACACGATCGCGGCTGTCGTATTCGCGGTCGCCGCGTTCACGGACGGGCTGGACGGCTACATCGCCCGCTCGCGCGGCAGCGTGACGAACTTCGGCAAGCTGATGGACCCGCTGGCCGACAAGCTGCTGATCATCGCGCCGCTGATCTCGCTGGTCTCCCTGGAGCGGATCGCGCCGTGGATCGCGATGGTCATCATCGCCCGCGAGCTGGCCGTCACGATGCTGCGGATGGTCGCGGTGGAGCGCGGGGTCGTGATTCCCGCCTCGTGGCTCGGGAAGGCGAAGACGATCGTCCAGGTGGCCGCGATCTTCGGGGTGATCGCGTTCGAGAACAGCCCGCTCGGGATCGACCTGCTGCTGTACGCGGCCGTGATCATCACCGTCGTGTCCGGGGCCGACTACTTCTTCGGGTTGCGCAAGCGCATGGAG
>Ga0075429_100004247_pt1 | contig 12283 bp, 10 predicted proteins | sample RhiMetdeltSRZDD3_FD_75295 | JGI IMG/M metagenome (GOLD analysis project Ga0075429, IMG submission 75295) | Populus rhizosphere microbial communities from Tennessee, USA - Rhizosphere MetaG P. deltoides SRZDD3 | ecosystem: Host-associated > Plants > Roots > Rhizosphere > Soil | place: USA...
ATCTGAACCTGGTCGGCCTCCTGGCGCGCCGACGAAACCTTGCTCTGGCCCACGCGCCGCCGATCAAGCTCGCGCTGCACGTCGGCCTCGGTCAGCGCGAGGCGCGGCGGGCAGCCGTCGACCACCACGCCCACCGCCGGCCCGTGCGACTCGCCGAAGGTGGTGGCCCGCAGGAGGTGGCCGAAGGTGTTGTCCATGCCCGCGTAGCGTAGCGCGGCGGCTCGCCTCGAGTACCATCCGGGCGATGCGAGTCGCTCGCCCGCTGCCCCTCGCCGTCGGTCTGGTCCTCTGCGCCGCCGCCGCGCTCGCCGCGTGCCCGCCGCAGAACACGCCTCAGCCGGTGCCGCCCGCGCCGGAATCGGGGCCGGGATACCAGCCCCCGGACCAGCCCCCGCCACCGCCGCCGCCGCCGTCGCAGGCGCCCCCCGACGCGCGCGATCTCGACAAGCCGCTGCTCGGCGCCGTCGGCGATCCGTGCGAGACCGCTGCCGACTGCGATTCCGGACTGTGCGAGGGCCAGGGCTGCGGCCCCCGCCAGGGCGTCTGCGCCGCCCGCGATCGCGCGTGCACGAAGGACCTCGTCGCGTACTGCGGCTGCGACGGCCGGACCTTCTCGTCGTCGGGCGCGTGCCCGGGGCAGCGCTTCGTGTTCAAGGGCGACTGCCAGGCCAAGCGGGCCGAGGGCGCGCCGTGCGCGGAGAGCGCACAGTGCGCGAGCGGCGTCTGCGAGGGCCAGGGCTGCGGCGCCGACGCCCTCGGCGTGTGCGCTCCCGCGCGCCGCGCCTGCACCAAAGATCGGCGGCCCTACTGCGGCTGCGACGGTAAGACCTTCTACTCCTCCGGCTCGTGTCCAGGTCGCCGGTTCACCGCGCCGGGCGAGTGCCCGAAGTAACACCCCGGCGAGTAGCAGCACCGCGCCTTCCGGTTTACCCTGACGCGCGGGAATGGCTGAACCCGACCGTCGACCTACCGCCGAAGAGATCGAGGAGCTGATCGACCTGGTCCGGCGCGACCCGTCGTCGCCGGCCTTCGTCGATCTGGGCGATGCCTATCTGGCCCTGGGCCGGCCGCGCGACGCCATCGAGGTCGCCAACGCCGGCCTGCGCGCCGCCCCCGAGAGCCTCGAGGGCCGCGTGATGCTGTCGCGCGCGCTCGTCGATCTCCACCAGTGGAAGGAGGCGCAGGCCGAGCTCTTGCGGGTGGTGAAGGTCGACCGCGCCAGCAGGCTCGGCTTCACGCTGCTCGGGGAAGTGCTGATGCGGCGCGCCGACTACGAGCGCGCGCTACCGGTGCTGCAGCACGCGCAGAACCTCGATCCCGCCAACTCCGACGTCCTCAACATGCTCAAGCGGGCGCGCTCCGGCCAGCCGCTCGATCCGCCGCCGCCGCTCCCGACGCCCCTGGCGCCCCGGAAGGGATTCGCATCCCCAGTACCGTCGCCGGCTCCCGCCGGGAAGAAGGCTGGCAAGGCGCCGCCGCCGCCGCCCGGAGGCTCGCACTCGGGCTACGATGATGGACCCACCACGGTCGCGCCCTCACGCAAGCTCGCTGCGGAGGCCGACCCGACCGAGATCTCCCCACCGCCCGAAATGGTCGCACCGGCCCCCCGGCGCACCGCGCCCGTCGCGGCCGCACCGGTCGCGGCCGCTGTCGAAGTCGAGAAGTCCCGCATGCCCCCACCCAAGGCCAAGGAGCCGGCCCGCGAGCCGGTCATGTCTGCCGACGGCACCAAGCCGCGGCCCCGCGTCATCCCCGCCGCCAGGCCGGTCAACGCCGCCGCCGCGTCGCTGCGCCAGTCGGCCGCGGTCGGCGAGGGCTACCTGAACGACCTCCTCACCGGCGGCCTGCTCGACATCCCCGGCGTCGACGCGCCGGAGGTCGCCTTCGACATCAGGCCCGACCGGCGCTGGGGCCGCTCGACGACCCGCGCCTTCGTCGTGCTGTTCTTGGTGCTCGTCCTCGGCGTCGGCGGCGGCGGTGGCTGGTACTACTGGACCCAGCGCGCGACCGCCGAGGAGATCGCCAACCACCGCGCCATCGCCGCCAAGGCCAAGCTGAGCGGCAGCTGGGACGGCCTCGAGACCGCGGTCACCCAGCTGCGCTCGGCGCTCAACCGGGATCCGTCGAGCATCCTCACCCTGGCCGAGGTCGCCGAGGTGACGGCGCTCGAGGCGCTGCTCTACGGCACCGAGGCCGACCGGGTCGACACCGCGATCAAGGCGGCGCGCGATCTCGACAAGCCGGAGAAGAAGGACCAGCCCGGCTACCGCGAGCTGCTGATCGCCAAGGCGGCGATCGAGCTGTCGCGGCTGCCGAGCCGCGAGGCGCCGGCGACCACCCTCGCCACCGTGCGCGCGAGCCTCGACGGCTGGCTCGAGGGCCACGCCGACGATCACTGGGCGCGCTGGCTGCAGGGCCGCGCCATGCTCGCCGCCGGCCAGCGGACCGCCGCGCACAAGGCGTTCGAGCAGGCCAGCGCCGGCGACGGCGCCGCCCCGGTCGCGCTGGTCGACAACGCCGACATGCTGGTCGACGAGGGCAAGCACGACGAGGCGATGAAGCTGTACGAGCGCGCGCTGTCGCTGGCGCCGGATCACCCGCTGGCGATCCTCGGCCAGGCGCTGGCGCGCGCCGCCCGCGGCGTCGAGAACGAGGCCGCAATGAGCGACCTCAACGTCAAGCTCGAGAAGCCGCTCGGGCCGCGGGTGAACGCGTACCGCCAGCTCGCCTACGCGCTCGCCTACTACGGCCTCGAGGACTACGTGCAGTTCCGCAAGTCGCTGGAGGCGGCGACCGGGCCGACCGAGCCGCGCTTCCTGGCGCGGGTCGCGCTGGCGCGGGTCCTCGCCGGTGACCTGGCGCCGGCGGCGGAGGCGCGCGGGCAGATCGCCTGGTACGGCAAGGACAAGGCGGAGTCGGATCCGCTGGTCGCGCTGGTCGACGCCGCGCTCCTCCTGGCGTCGGGGCTGCCCGAGAAGGCGCTCGACACCGCCAAGGGCGACAGCGTGCGCGCCGAGCTGCTGCGCGGCCAGGCGCTGATGGATCTCGGCCGCGCCAAGGACGCCCTGACCGAGCTCGACGCCGCGGTCAAGTCGGCGCCCGACAGCATCGAGGCCCAGATCCTGCGCGAGGAGGCGCACGTCATCGCGGCCACCGGCAAGGAGCGCGCGGCCGCGATGGAGGAGCTGACCAAGCTGAGCCGCAAGGCGAAGACCAAGCTCGGCCGCCACGCCCTCGGCGCGGCCATGCTGGCGATCGGCGCCGATCCGAAGGAGACCCGGACCCGGCTCGAGCAGGCGATCGCCGACATCGCCGAGGATGCGCCGAACCCGGTCGCCTACCGGACCCGGACCGCGCTGGCCGAGCTCGATCTCGCCGCTGGCAACCTCGACGGCGCCGCCCAGCACATCGAGGAGGCGACCAAGGCGAACCCGGGCTACCTGCCGGCGCTGGCGCTGCGGTCGCGGGTGGCGCTCGCCAAGGGCGATGCGGACACCGCGCTCGAGCTGCTCGGCCCGGTGGTCAAGGAGCGGACGCTGACGCCGGTGCTCGAGCTGACGCTGGCCGAGGCGCTGGCGCGGCACAAGGACGCCAGCGACCAGGACCGCAAGGACGCCATCGCGGCGCTCGAGCGGGCCAAGGCCGGCGGCGCGCCACCGGCGGAGATCGGCCGGGTGGCGGCGCTGGTCGATCCCGCGCTGCCGGAGTCGCTCGGCGTGCCGGCGCCAAAGGGCGACGGCGCGAGCAAGGACAAGGGGAAGGACAGGGACAAGGGGAAGGACAAGAAGCGGGGCGGCAAGAGGCGAGGGCGGTGAGACCGGGGACGGTCGTCGCGAAGAAGTACCGGGTCGAGGGTCCGCTCGCCGTCGGCGGCATGAGCGAGCTGTTCCGGGCGGTCGACACCGAGACCGGCCGCGCCGTCGTCGTCAAGACCGTGCTGCCCGAGCTGGCCGGCGTGCCGGAGCTCGAGAAGCGGCTCGAGCGCGAGGCGCAGGCGGCGAGCTTCGTGCGCCACCCGAACGTCGTCGAGGTGCTGGCGCTCGACCGGGTGCCCGGCGGCGGCCTCGCGCTGGTGATGGAGCTCGCCGAGGGCGAGACCCTGCGCGACGCCCTGCGCGACGGGCCGCTGGCGCCGGCGCGGGCGCTGGCGATCGCGCGCCAGATCCTGCTCGGGCTCGGCCTCGCCCACCAGAGCGGCGTCGTGCATCGCGATCTCAAGCCCGAGAACGTCATGCTCGTGCGCGGCCCGCGCGGCGAGCAGGTCAAGCTCCTCGACTTCGGCATGGTCAAGCTGCTCGGCCTGGCCGCCGACATCCTCGGCGCCGACAAGCTGACCCGCACCGGCATGGTCCAGGGCACGCCGGCGTACATGGCGCCCGAGCAGGCGCTGGGCCGCCTCGTCGACGGCCGCGCCGACCTGTACGCGGTCGGCTGCATGCTCTACGAGATGCTCGCGGGGCGGCCGCCCCACGACGATCCCGATCCGGGAGCGCTGATGCGCAAGCAGGTCAAGGAGCCGACGCCGGCCCTCCCGCCGCTGCCCTGGGTGACCGCGCCGCTGGCGCTGCTGGTGGCCCGGGCGCTGGCCAAGAAGCCGGACGAGCGGTTCGCCGACGCCGCGGCGATGGTGGCGGCCCTCGACGACGTCGCCGCTGCGTAGGTGCGTGTGTGGGAGGCTCCCCCGTGACCTGCGACGCGCAGCGGCTAGAATCAACGTCGTGATCAGCGGAAGTGAGCCCACGGCACCGGCCGAAGCCAAGCGCTACGGGCGGTACGCGATCCTGCGCGCGCTGGGCGGCGGCGCCATGGGCGACGTGTTCCAGGCGCGCGACACCGTCCTCGGCCGCGAGGTCGCGCTCAAGGTCATGAAGCCGAGCGGCCCCGGCCTCGACACGTTCAAGGCCCGCTTCGAGGCGGAGGCGCGGGCGCTGGCCAGCCTGCACCACCTGGCGGCGGTGCAGGTGTTCGACGTCGGCTGGGAGGGCGCCGAGCCGTACCTGGTCATGGAGCTGGTCCCCGGCGGCACGCTCAAGGACCGCCTCGACGCCGGCCGCCTCGGTCCCGACGAGGTGCGCACCCTCGGCATCCGCGTCGGCGGCGCCCTCGCCGCCGCGCACGCGCGCGGCATCCTCCACCGCGATCTCAAGCCGGGCAACGTGCTCGGCGGGCCGGGCGGGTGGAAGCTGGCCGACTTCGGCATCGCCCACGTGCCCGGGTCGGAGCTGACCATGACCGGCCAGTTCCTCGGCACGCCCGCCTACGCGGCGCCGGAGTCGCTGGGCAAGGGCGAGTTCTCGCCGGCGAGCGACGTCTACGGCCTCGGCGCGACCCTGTACGCGGCGCTGACCGGCGAGCCGCCCTACGGCGGCCACCTCGGCTCGCTGACGACGATCGCGCTGGCGCCGATCGAGGCCAAGGTGCCGGAGGCGCCGGCCGGCCTGATCGCCGCCATCACGGCGGCGCTCGATCGCGATCCGGCGGGGCGGCCGACCGCGCAGGCGATGGTGGAGCGGCTCGCCCACGAGGGGCCGGCGTCGTCAGCGGTGATGGCGGCCCTGACACCGCCGCCGCCGTCGCCGCCGGCATGGACCTCGGCCGCGCTGGCTGCGCCGACGCCGCAGCCGTCGCCGGCCACGACCAGCTCGGGCTCGCTGGTGCGGGCGCCGGCGCAGGCGGCGCGGCCGCGCGGCTGGATGACGATCGCCGGCATCGCGGTGGCGGCCGCGATCGTGATCGGCCTGGTCGCGAGCAGCGGCGGCCGCGGCGGCGGGCCGCCGACGGCGCCGATGGTGCCGTCGCCCGGGCTGGTGCCGCCGCCGACGACGGCGGATCCGACCGAGCTGACCGGCGCGGCGCAGCCGCTGCCGCCGCAGCCGTGCGCGGCGCGCGTGCCGCAGATGTACTCCGGCCATCCGAAGCTGCTGAAGAAGCTCCGCGACGCGGTCAGGAAGTTCGGCGAGGGGAAGTTCGACGAGGCCGCGGCCAAGGCGCGCGAGGTCGTCGACGAAGACCCGGAAGCGGCCGAGGTCGCCGACTTCTACCGCGACCTCCTCGCCTGCGGCGCCCAGCCGGGGCGCGAGGAAGACTGAGCTTCCCGAAGTACTTCTAGAACAGCCCGTCGATCGGCCCGAGGCCCTCGCGCACCAGCAGGAGCTCGTCGTCCTTGACCTCGAGCACCGTCGACGGCGTGTCGCCGGTCGGCTCCGACTCGATCACGACGTCGACCAGGTGGCCGAAGGTGTCGAGGACGTCGTCGGCGTCGCGGCAGGGCCCCTCGGCGTCGGGGCCGATCGCCGACGTGGTCAGCAGCGGCCGGCCGAGGGCCTGGACCAGCGCCTGGGCGATCGGGTTCGAGGTGACCCGGATGCCGACGGTGCGGCGCTTGGCGTCGGTGATCGTGCGCGGCACCTCGCGGGTCGCCGGCACCACCAGCGTGTACGGGCCGGGGAAGATGCGCTGGGCGACGCGGAAGGCGGTCTGCGAGAACTGGCCGTACTGCGACGCGGTCGACAGATCGGGGCAGATCATCGCCAGCCGCTGGTGCTTGTTCATTCCCTTGGCGCGGTAGATCTTCTCGACGGCGTCGCGCGCCTCGATGGCGCAGCCGAGGGCGTACACCGAGTCGGTCGGGTAGCCGGCGATGCCGCCGTCGTGGAGGAACTCCACCGCCTTGGCGATCTTGCGCGCGCTGGGGGTGCCCCAGGGCTCGATGTGGAGGCGGAGCGCCGACACGTCATCGCCCCCGGAACCCCTTGGCGACGATGTACTGCTCGATCGACATCTGGCGGCTCGACGCCGGCTTCTCGACCTTCACCGCGGTGAAGGCCTTGCGACAGGCGTCGATGAGGCGCTTGAAGTCGGGGCCCTGGAACAGCTTGCCGACGAAGTTGCCGCCGGGGGCGAGGGTGGCCTGCGCCAGCTCGAGGGCGCGCTCGAACAGCGCCTCGCTGCGGGCCTGGTCGACGTGGCGGATGCCGGTCGTGTCCGGAGCCATGTCGGACAGGACGACGTCGAAGCCGTCGAGGTCGCCGCGCAGCTCCTCCGGGGTCACCGTGAAGACGTCGCCGACCAGGAGGCGCGCGCCGGGCACGCCCGGGATCTCGGTCCGGTCGATCCCGACCAGGCGGCCGCGGGCGCCGACCCGGGTCGACGCGTACTGCAGCCACGAGCCGGGCGCACAGCCGAGGTCGAGCACCCGGTCGCCCTCGCCGAGCAGGCGGTGCGCGCGGTCGATCTCCTCCAGCTTGAAGACGGCGCGGGCGCGGAACCCGGCCTTCTGGGCGCGCTGGTGGAAGTGATCGCGGCGGGTCCGCTTGTCGTCGAGCTTGGACAATCCAGCCTTTCAGAAAACAAAAAAGGTGGGCCGATCGACGACCCACCCCGACAAGGTGAAAACTCTTGTCGAATCAGCCGCGGCCGGCGGCGGCCTTCTTGGAGGCCTTGAGCGGGTTCTTCGAGCGAACCTCGGCCTCCTTGCCAGCACCCTTCCGCTTGTACGCCGTCCTCGTCGCCGCCTTGGTGACGATGACGTAATCATTCTTGGCGCCCGGGATCGAGCCGCGGACCATGATGCACTCCTCCTCGCTCAGGATGCGGAAGAGCTGGAGGTTCTGCACCGTCTTGGTCTCGTTGCCCATCTGACCGGCCATGCGCTTGCCCTTGTGGACGCGCTGCGGGGTCAGGCGGCACCCGATCGAGCCACCGTGGCGGAAGTACTCGTGAGTACCGTGGCTGCCACGCATGCCCTTCATGTGGTGCTTCTTGATGACGCCCTGGAAGCCCTTGCCCTTGCTGGTCCCGGTGATGTCCAGCGCGGTGTCGCCACCGAAGACGTCAGCCGGCTTGATCGCCTGGCCGACCTCGAACTTGGCGACCTCGGCCTCGGGCAGGCGCAGCTCGCGCACGAAGCGGAGCGGCTTGCTGTCCTTGAACTGACCGAGCTCGGGCCGGTTGGCGAGGCGGACCGGCTTCTCATCGAAGCCGAGCACCAGCGCCGAGTAGCCATCGCGGTCCGGCGTGCGCTTGCCGACCACGAGGCAGGGACCGACCTGGATCACGGTGACCGGGACCCGCTCGCCGTCTTCCGCGAACACCTGGGTCATACCGATCTTCTTACCGAGCAGGCCGATGCGCATCGCCATGGGGACTCTCCTAGAGCGTACGAAGCAAGGCCCGCGTATATACCGGCGGCCCCCGGCCCCGTCAAGGCCCTGAAATACGGAATACGGCGCAGGTATTCGCGACGGTGGCCCGGGCGAGCTCCGCCAGCGAAACCCCGGCCGACTCTGCCACGACCTGGGCGGTGTGCACCACGTACGCGGGTTCATTCCGGCGCCCCCGCATCGGGACCGGGGCCAGGTACGGGCAATCGGTCTCGATCAGGATGCGGTCGAGGGGGACCCGGCGGACCGCGTCCCGGATCGGTTGCGCGGTCTTGTAGGTGGCGATGCCCGAGAACGACACGTGGAATCCCAGCGCCACGTAGGCGGCGGCGTCGTCCGGAGTGCCGGTGAAGCAGTGGATGACCCCGCCGAGCTCGGCGGCGCCGGTCTCGGCCAGGATGGCGCGGGCGTCGTCGTGGGCGTCGCGGATGTGACAGACCACCGGCTTGCCGACCTCGCGGGCGACGGCGACGAAGCGGCGGAACGCGGCCTGCTGGGCGTCGCGCGGCGAGTGGTCGTAGTAGTAGTCGAGGCCGGTCTCGCCGATGGCCACCACCCGGGGGTGGCGCGCCAGCCGCTCGTGGATCGCCCACCAGTCGGGCGTCATCTGGGCGACGTCGTGGGGGTGGGTGGCGACGGTGGCCCAGATGTCCGGATCGCGCTCGGCGAGGGCGACCGCGCGGTCGGCGCTGGTCGGGTCGCCGACGGCGCCGATGACGACGATACGGCGGACCCCAGCGGCGCGGGCGCGAGCCAGGACGGCGTCGCGGTCGGCGTCGAACTCGGGGCCGTCGACGTGGGCGTGGCTGTCCATCCACTCGAGGGGGGCGGGCGTGGTCATGATCGGTTCCGGGACTGGATGGCGGCGAGCGCGGCGTCGATCTCGTCGATCAGATCGCGGCCGCGGCGGGCGCGGCGCAGCTGCGCCAGCGGCTCCGCGGCCCACGGCCCGCCGACCTGGCCGAGCTGCTCGACGGCGAGGCCGCGCAGGTGGAGCTTGCGCAGGCGCAGCCCGGCGAGGAGGACGCCGCGCGCCGCCTCGGCGCGGGCGTGGCCCGGGGCGATCCGGAGGAGGGCGCCGGCGGCGCGGATCTGGACCTGGGCCGGCACCGCGCGGCGGCCGACCCGGCCGCTGGCGGCGTCGGCGAGGGCGTCGGCGTCGGCGGCGTCGCCGAGCCGCTCGAGGGCGGTGGTGGCGTCCCAGGCCCGATCGTCGTCGCCGAGGGCGGCGCCGAGGACGGCGCGGCCGCGGGCGTCGCCGAGCTGGGCCAGGGCGTAAGCGGCGTCGAAGCGGACCGCCGGATCGCCGTGATCGAGGAGGCGGGCGACCGGGGCGGCGGCGCGGCCGTCGCCGATGGCGCCCAGCGACAGGGCGGCCGCCGACAGCACCTGCGGATCGCGATCGTCGAGGGCGGCGACCAGCGGGTCGTAGGAGCGGGCGGGATCGATCTCGGCGAGCGAGGTCGCCGCCTGGAAGCGGAGGTCGGGCGAGCCGTCGCGCAGCGCCGCGGCGAGGGCGTCGAAGCCGTCGGCGTGGCCGATGGCGCCCAGGGCGATGGCGGCGGCCTGGCGCACCGGCGGATCGCCGTCGTCGAGGCGGCGCAGCAGGCCGGCGACCGCGCGCGGCTCGGCGAGCTCGCCGAGCGACGCGCACGCCTCGGCGCGGACCTCGCCGCGATCGTCGTCGAGGGCGCGGAGCAGGGCGTCGACCGCGCGCGGCCGGTCGTCGCCGGTGACATCGCCCAGCGCGTGGGCGGCGGCGGCGCGGGCGCGCGGCGAGCCGGAGGTCAGGTCGCGGAGCGCCGCCTCGAACGTGATCGTCGACGATGGGAACAGGAAGGACACCGGCGCGCGGAGGCTAGCCCGAACGTTTCGCGGGCGCCAGCGTGATGGAGCCGGCGCGCCGGCGGCGGCGAAACCGCGGTAGCATCGGCGCATGGGGCGCTGGCTCGGGCTCGCCATCGTGGCCGTCGTGGCCATCGCGGCTCCCGCGCACGCGGGCAACCAGGAGGACGCGCGCGACGCCATGCAGCGCGGCATCGAGGCCCTCGACGCCGGCGATCCGCAGGGCGCGCTGAGCGAGTTCGAGAAGGCGATCAGCCTCGTGCCGGACGCGCCGGTGCCGTACCGGTACAAAGGGCTGGCGCTCGAGCGCCTCGGCCGCTGGCAGGAGGCGATCGACAGCTACAACGTCTACCTGGAGAAGCGCCCGGACACGGCGGAGGCCGGCGAGATCCGGACGCGGCTCGACAAGATCCGCAGCGAGCACCTCGAGGGCATCCTGGCCCTGCAGTGCACGCCGGCCGGCGCCCGGGTCCAGCTCGACGGCGCCGACGCCGGCGTCACGCCGGTCGAGCTCAAGGTCGCTCCCGGCGAGCACGCCGTCGAGGTCAGCGCGGCCGGCTACCTGCCGCGCCGCTTCTCGGTCGCGGTGGTCGCCGGCAAGATGATCATGGTCCCCTGCGAGCTCAATCGGCTGCCGCCGCCGTCGCTGCCGCCGTCGGGACCGACCACGACGCTGCCCGGCAAGCTGCCGCCGCGCGGCCGCCCCTGGTACCGGAATCCGTGGGTCTGGGCCGCCGCCGGCGCGGTCGTCGTCGCCGGCGGCGCCGCGACCTACCTGGCCCTGCCCGAGCTGCCCCACACCCGCGGCGGCGACATCCCGTTCCCGCCGTAGGGTGACCGTCAGAAGTCCACGGTCAGCGTGTAGAGCGTCCGCCGGGTCTGGCCCCACGGGATGGCGCGCATCGCGAGGTCGACGTACTCCGGGTAGACGGTCTCGGTGTCGAGCAGGTTCTTGACGGCGAGGACGTGGCGGAGCTGGTGGCCGGCGAAGGTGTGGGCGTAGCCGACGGTGACGTCGAGGGTCAGCTGCGGGCCGATGTAGTCGGAGCCGGTGTTGCGGTCGACCACCGGCCCGCGCATCGGCGAGACGTAGACGCCGGCGAGCGAGGCGAAGCCGCCGCGCAGGTCGCCCGACAGGCCGAGGGCGACCTTGTGGTCGGGGGCGTAGTCGAAGTTGTAGTAGAGCGCCTCGGCCGGCGAGTCGCCGCGGAGGCCGTGGACGAACGTGTACGTGCCGAACGACGACACCGGGCCGAGGTCGAGCTTGTACTCGAGCTCGACGCCGGTCGCGGCGAAGCGGCGGCCGTTGGCGTGGATGCGCGCCGTGGCGGTCGGCGGCGGCCGGCCGTCGACGAGGAGATCGTCGACGGTGGCGAGCCGGCGGTAGATCGTGCCGTCGTAGATCGCGTAGTAGGCGAGCGCCTGCACGAAGAGGCCGCGGACCGCGGCCAGGTAGGCGAGCTCGAAGGAGGTGCTGGTCTCGGGCAGGAGGTGCGGGTTGCCGGACAGGCTCCGCTCCGGGTTGATGAAGTAGAGCTCGAACACGGTCGGCGCCCGGAACGACTGGCCGACGATCAGCTTCAGGCTGTTGTGCTCGCTGAAGGCGTACGCGCCGGTCGCCCGCGCCGACACGTTGGTGCCGTACAGCTCGTTATAGGTGACGCGGGCGCCGCCGAGGGCCCCGAAGCCGGCCGCGGTCGCCTCGAGCTGGCCGTACGCCGACGCCTCGTAGACGTGGCGGCCGCGCAGGTTGGAGTCGGTGACCACCTGTCCCGACCGCTCGCGGAAGTTGCGGTACTCGGCGCTGGTCCGGTAATCGAAGTCGGCGCCGGCCTCGAGGGTGCTCCAGTCGGCGAGCTGGAGGATCGAGCGCACGAACGCGGTCTCGCGGTGGCCGGCGACGCGCGTGCGCAGGTCGAAGCCCTGCTCGCGCGAGAAGATGCGCCGCCCGTAGTCGAAGGTGGCGCCGGCGCGGAGCTCGACGTCGGGGACGATCGCGGCGTCGTACGTGTAGTTGACGAGGTAGCCGTCGCGGGTCTCGGGATCGCCCCAGCCGCTGGCGAAGGTCGGGTCCTTGCCGAGCTTGGTGTAGAGCTGGTGGTAGCGGTTGAGCAGGACGGCGTGAGGCCCGTAGCTGGCGGCGACGACGAAGCTGCTCCACGCCCGCGAATCGCGGTACCAGGCGGTCACGCCGTCGGCGTCGGTGTCGCGCCGCAGGTCGCCGTACTCGTCGTAGGAGCCGGCGCCGGCGTAGACCGCCAGGTCGCCGTCGGTGA
>Ga0075429_100004250_pt1 | contig 12277 bp, 5 predicted proteins | sample RhiMetdeltSRZDD3_FD_75295 | JGI IMG/M metagenome (GOLD analysis project Ga0075429, IMG submission 75295) | Populus rhizosphere microbial communities from Tennessee, USA - Rhizosphere MetaG P. deltoides SRZDD3 | ecosystem: Host-associated > Plants > Roots > Rhizosphere > Soil | place: USA...
TTCCGCCGCGAGGCGCTGGCCGCGGCGGACCTCGACCATCCGAACATCACCCGCGTGTACGACTTCGGCGAGGAGGGCCAGCAGCTCTACATGGCGATGGAGCTGCTGCAGGGCGCCGACCTCAAGGAGCTCATCGACCAGCGCCGCTTCGGCGACCTGGCGTGGAAGATACGCGTGATGGCCGAGGTGGCGGCGGGCATGGCCTTCGTGCATTCCAAGAACCTGGTCCACCGCGACCTGAAGCCCGGCAACATCCACGTCACCCGCGAGGGGCTGCCGCCGGCGGAGCCGCTGGCCACCGCCGTCAAGATCATGGACTTCGGCCTCGTACGCCTCGGTGACTCCAACATGACCCGCACGGGCATGGTGCTGGGCAGCCCCGCCTACATGGCCCCCGAGCAGCTCCGCGGGGACAAGGCCGATTCCCGCACCGACGTCTTCGCCCTGGGCGCGGTCTTCTACGAGCTGCTGTCGGGCACCCGCGCCTTCGCCGGCAAGGGGATCACGCAGATCATGATGAACGTCTTGCAGAACGAGCGCGCGCCGCTGGCGCAATCGGCGCCCGACGTGCCCCTGCGCCTGCTACACATCGTGGAGCGCTGCATGCGCAAGCTCCCGATCGAGCGCTATCAGACCGCCGGCGAGCTGCATTCCGCCCTCGAGATCGCCGGGCTTCCGGCCTGACGCGCCGGCCGTTCCCAGGAGTAGAACCGCCGTTCCTCGCCTTCACCCCGCGCGCCTGCCCATGCGCCGTCTGCGGCTGGCACCATTCTCGCTATGACGATGCCTGAACCCCTCTCCGGGAGGCGTCATGCGCGCGAGCCGAGCCCTCGTCGTTGTCGTTCTTTCGGCCTCCGCCGTCGTTGCGGCGGCCGACACGATCACCATTCCCCGCGGTGCGCTCGTCCACGTGCGCATCGAGCGGGACCTCAACTCCGATGACGTCCGCCAGGGCGACACCTTCGCGGCCACCGTCGTGGAGGACGTCTACGTCGACGGGCGCACGGCGATCCGGGCCGAGAGCCGGATCGACGGCGTCGTCACCCTCGTGAAGTCCCCCGCCAGGGGCCATCGATCCGGCGTGCTGGGCCTCCGGTTCGTGCGCCTCCGGGCGCTCGATGGCGCGCGCTACGGCCTGGACGGCGCCCTCGTCGGCCTGCGCACGCGGCCCGACGGCGACGGCGGCGGCCTCGTCCGGAACGGCCAGCAGCGCGCCGTCGTCGTCATCGGAGATGAGGCGGTGGGCCCGGGCAAACGCCCCTCGAGCCTCGTCGGCAACGCCGGCGAGGCGGAGGACGCCCTCGCCGAGCGATGGGGCCACTCGGGCCTGAGCGCGGAGCTGGCCGAGGTCGACGCCGGCGCGGAGCTCACGTTCGAGCTGCGGCGCCCGGTGGACGTGGAACGGCCCGCTACCGAGTAGCGCCGGCGCCGGTGGTGATGCGCCGGCGGATCCACGCCAGCGGCGCCTCGTCGTCGAGCTCGACGGCGTCTCGGGTGCGGCGGATCCCCAGGCGCCGCCACACCGCTTCCAGCTCGTCGACCCCCGGGACGAGCACCGGACGAGCGTGCACGTCGCGCAGCACCGGCACTCCCGCCGTGCGTTCGGCCGAGGCGAACAGCTCGCCGACGTCCCACCGAACGCGGATGTCTCCTCCCTCCCGCCGAACGGCGGCGAGCACGTCGTCGAGGCCCACGCGGCCGCGGGTCTGCTCGAGCAGCTCGATGTCGGCCAGCAGCCAGTAGAGGGCGCCGCCCCAGTAGGTCCGGCCCCAGCGTTGTCGCCGCTCCGCCGACGGGTTCGCCTCCCCTTCGGTCGGGGGCGGCAGTCCCTGCGGCATGTAACGTACGAAGCTGCCCCAGACCTGGGCGGGCGTGAGCTGGCCGGCACGCGCTCGCGCGATGGGCTCGACATACGTCGAGAGCCCCTCCTCGAGCCACCGCTCGTCGGGCCCGAGGTTGGGCAGGGCGAGGTGCACCATCTCGTGGACGAGGACCCAGTCCGTGCCGTCCGCGACGTTGCGTCGCACACCGATGCGGATCGCCGCCCCCCCGAAGCCCATCGTCGAGCCGCCCCCACCGCCCGAGGTGCCCCCGGGCGGCACCACGATGACGGCGACCCGCGGCACCGGAAACGCACCGAAGTACCCGGCCACCGCTTCCGCCGAGGTTTGGATCCAGCGCGCGACCGCATCGCGCGGCACGGACAGATCGCCGGGCATCGTCACCCACTCGATCTCACCGCCGCGGACGCGGAGCTTCGACGGCTCGTCGGGCGTGATCACCGCATACGGCATCCCGTCCATGAACTCGATGCGGCCTTCGTAGGTGTTGCCGCCCGCGCGCTCGAGGCCGGTCACGAAGTGCAAGCCGCGCGGCGTCTCGACCTTCAGGCGATAGCGGCCCTCGGCGAAAGCCGCCGGCCGCAGGAGGAACATCGTCGGCGGCGCGAAGAAGCCGCCGCGGTCCTCGTAGACACGGCGGCGACGGCGATCGGCGCTGGCGGCGGCCGCCGCCTCGGCCAGTTGGAAACGATAGCGGATCGGCACCGACTTGCCGCCCGGGACGTCGAAACAGCGGTTGGTGCGCTCGATCGGCCGCCAGCGGCCTCCCTCCTTCACCTCCGCCGCGGCCACGTACGTCTCGAGCCCCTCACCGACCTCGAAGCAGCCGGAAGCCGCCCGCGGGATCCGCGCCTCGATCTCGAGCTCGCGCGCGGCCGGGCCGACCGCGACGTCGTATTCGTAGACGGTCTCACGGGCGCCCGCAGCGAGAACGGCGACGATCGGCCAGAGCACGTGCACCACGTCACTCCTTCCGAGCGAGCGCCTGGCCCGCCACGTGGCCCGTCGCCCACGCCCACTGGAAGTTGAAGCCGCCGATCCGGCCGTCGACGTCCAGCACCTCGCCGACGACGAAGAGACCGGGACACTTCCGCGATTCGAGCGTCGCCGGCTGGACCTCCGACAGCTCGACCCCGCCGGCGGTGGCCTCGGCAAAGCGAAATCCGCGGCTGTCGCGGATGGCGAGCGGCCGGTGGGCGATGGCGTGAAGCAGCCGGCGGCGCGCCTCGCGGGTGAAATCCTTGAGGAGGACGCCGCCGTCCACGCCGGCGCCGGCGAGGACGGCATCGGCGACGGAAGCCGGCATCATCTCGGCCACCACCGACCGCACCGAGGCGCGGCCCGGCTCGGCGGCGCGATCGAGGAGCTGCTCCTCCAGCGACTCGAACGAGCGGCCGCCGGCCAGGTTCGCGGTGACACGCACGGTCCGCCGCTCCAGGACGGCACGATGCCACAGCCGCGACGCGTTCAGCACCACCGGACCGCTGATGCCGAAGTGCGTCCATAGCAGCGATCCGGCCAGGCGAGTACGGCCGTCCCTCTCCGCCTGGATGTCGAGCTCGACGCGCTGCGATACCCCGCGCAGCGCCGCGTGAGCGGCGCCTTCGAGGAGGAGCGGGGCGAGAGCGGGCGTGGTCGGTACGATCGCGTGGCCCAGGAGGCGGGCCAGGGCGTAGCCGGTGCCGTCGCTGCCCGTCTCGGGCACCGACATCCCACCGGTGGCGAGCACGACGCGCCGCGCCTCGATCGTGGTCCCCGCCGCGGTGTCGACGCGGAACCCCCCGCCGGCGTCGCGCGCGAGCGCCGTCACGCGCGAGCCCGGCGCGAGAACGATCTGGCGCCGCTGGGCCTCGTCGAGCAGCGCGTTCAGGACGGTGTGCGCGCGGTTCGTGTCGGGGAACAGCTTGCCGTCCTCTTCCTCGTGCAGCGACACGCCCAGCTCACGGAAGAAAGAGACGGTGGCGTCCACGGGGAACGCGCGCAGGACCTGCTTGGTGATGTTGCGATTGCCGCCCCAGAAGTCCTTCTCGGTGACGGCCTTGTTCGTCACGTTGCAGCGCCCGCCGCCGCTGATGAGGATCTTGGCACCCAGCCGGCGGGCCCCGTCGAGGGCGATGATGCGTCCGGCGGCGCTGCGCGCCGCGACGATGGCGGTCATGAGCCCGGCGGCGCCCGCTCCGATCACGGCGACGTCGAAGGCTTCGGCCATGGCGAGGAGGATGATTGTCACCTAGATCGGGTAGCTTGTCGGTCGCCCAGATCGGGTATCTTGTCGGTATCTTGACTTTGCTACCTGTCGGTTTCCTTCTGGCCGCCGCCAGCGCGGCCGCCACACCATCACCCACGCCCACCCGCCCGGCCTTCGGCGAAGGCGTCACCGTGATCGCCACACGGTTCGACCTCTCCGTGGCCGAGTCTCCCGGCAGCGTGGCCGTCGTCGGCGGGGAGAGTCTCGAGCTGGCCCCGAGCCCGGCCCTCGACGACACGCTGCGGCAGATCCCCGGCTTCACCTTGTTCCGCCGCGCGGGCAGCCGCACCGCGAACCCCACGACGCACGGCGTGTCGCTGCGCGGCATCGGCGGCAGCGGCGCGGGACGGACGGCCGTGCTGTGGGACGGCGTGCCTCTGACCGACCCCTTCGGCGGCTGGGCGTATTGGAGCCGCGTGCCGCGCGCCGCCGTCGACCACGTGGAGGTCCTGCGCGGCGGCGGCTCCGATCTGTACGGCAGCGGCGGTCTCGGCGGTGTCGTGCGCCTGTTCCGGCGCGAGGGCGACGGCACGGCCGCGCGCGTCGAGGCCTCGATGGGATCGCAGGCCACGCCCGAGGTCTCCGGCTACGGCCGCGTGCGATCGGGTGGCTGGGGTGTCGAGGCTTCCGGCGAGTACTTCCGCACCGACGGGTACGTCCTCGTCGATCCGAGCGAGCGCGGCGCCGTCGATACCGAAGCCGGATCGCGGCACGGCACTGGCGAGCTCGCCGTCACGCGTCGTCTGGGCGAGCGTAGCCGCGCGTTCGTGCGCGGGTCGCTCTTCGACGAGGATCGCAAGAACGGCACGCCGGAGCAGGTGAACGATACGGCGCTGCGGCAAGCCAGCGGCGGTGTCGACTGGTCGCTGGGGGCGGGCCACCTGTCGGCGCGCGTCTACACGATCGACCAGGACTATCACCAGACCTTCTCCACCATTGCCGCCGACCGCGCCAGCGAACGGCTGAACCGCACCCAGGCCGTGGCGGCGCGCGGATCGGGCGGCACCGTGGAGTCGCGATGGTCGGCGGGCCGACATCAGCTCGCAGCGGGGGCGGAGCTGCGCGCGGTTTCCGGTGAAAACGACGAGGTCGCCATCGCGGCCACGACCCGCACGCCCAGCCGCGTGGTCGGCCGGCAGCGCACCGCCGGTCTCTTCCTGGAAGACCGCCTGGGACTGGGGTCGCGCGCCTCGCTCACGCTTGGCCTGCGCGGCGACACGTGGAAGAACTACGACGCGCGCCGATCGACCGGCACGGCGGCTCCGGTGGACCTCGAGTCGCGATCGGAGTCGGCGCTCAGCCCTCGGGCCGCCTTCGTGGTCTCCCCTGCCGCCCGCTGGACGTTGATCGCCTCCGGCTATCGCGGATTCCGCGCCCCCACCCTCAACGAGCTCTACCGGTCGTTCCGCGTCGGCAACGTGCAGACGCAGGCGAACGAATCGCTCGAAGCCGAGCGCCTGACCGGTTTCGACGGCGGCGTGCGCCTGTCCGCGTCGGACCGGCTCTCCGCACGGGCGACCGCCTTTCACATGATCGTCGACGACCCCGTCGCCAACGTCACCGTCTCGTCCACCCCCGCCCTCATCGAGCGCCAGCGCCGCAACCTGGGACGCACACGCTCCCGCGGCGTGGAGGTCGACGTCGAATGGCGGCCGGCCCGCGTGTTGTCCGTCCGCGCCGGCTATCTGTTCGTGGACGCGCGGGTCCGCTCCTTCTCCACCGATCCGTCTCTCGAGGGCCGCTTCGTGCCGCAAGTGGCGCGCCACGCCGGCAGTGTTCAGCTTCGCGCCGATGGCCGTCTGGGCCGGGCGTGGCTCCAGACGCGATGGAACGGCGAGCAATTCGACGACGACCAGAACCAGCTCCGCCTGGCACCGTTCGTGACATTCGACGGCCGCGTGGAACGGCGGCTCGTGCGCGGCGTGGCCGCCTTTGCCGCCGCCGAGAACCTGGGTGGCGTCCGCTACGACATCGGCCGGACGCCAACGCGCACGATCGGCCCGCCCCGCTCGTTCCGCTTCGGCCTGACCTTCGATCGTTAGGGGTCAGGTCTGTTGTTTGCTGCCTACGGAAAACCGTAGACAACAAACGCCAGACCTGACCCCGGTCTCTAACGGATCTGCGAGGCGATGTTCCAGCCGCGGACTTCCACCATCGGGGACTGACCCTGGAGGTCCGAGACCGCGTAGCTCGCGCGAACCTCGCGCGTCTCGCCCGGTGCCAGCGAGATATAGTTGTCGTCCCAGAAGACGGGCGCCACCGACGAGCCGCCGGCGCCGCGCGTCAGCCGTACGCGGATGAAGAACGCGACGCCCGAGCCGGTGTTCTGGATCGTGACCCGGGTCTCCCCCGTCGGCCCGCTCTCGCTCGACGTACGCGTGACGTTGACCGAGCCCGCCGCCATGGAGTTGAGGGCCGTGAAGTCGGCGTACTGCGACGTCGGCGTGTGGTACCACGTGCTGCCGCCGTAGTTGAGGATCTCCGCCCGCGTCGACAGCCAGTAGAAGTTCGTGCTCACTGTCGCGCCGGTGCCGTTCGTGAGATCGAGCTTCAGGAAGTACGTTCCGGTGAGGCCGGTGATCGACGGGATCGTGAAGACGCGCTGCGTGCTGTCGGCGCCGGCGCTGACCGACACGCTGTTGTTGTACTTGAGGGTGCCGTCGAGGTTGTAGACGCGGGCCGAGGCCGTGAGCCCGTTCGCGGCCGACCGCGTGTGGTTCACCACGGCGATCGACTTGTCGTCGTAGCCGTAGAGGATGTGGACCGGCTGGTTGCCCTTCTTGGCGCCGAAGTACGAGCCGGCCGGCACCAGCGAGTGGTCGAACAGGTGCCAGATGAGCGACGGCCACGCGTTGTTCAGCATCCAGTGGATGTAGCCGGTGGCGGTGTACTTGTTCCGCGCGAACGCCTCGAAGGGCGCGCGCTCGGACTCGTAGTTCATGAGCTGGGCCTTGCGTACGTAGTTGTCGAGGCTGCTCGCGTTGCCGTGCCGCGCGTTCAGCGCGTTGTTGAAGAGGCCCATCTGGCCGAACTGTCCGGTGCCGGCGTGGTACTGGGAGGCGCTCGGGCTGTTCCAGAGATTGCTGAGATCGCCCGAGGTCATGAAGCCCTGCAGGATCTCGAGCTCCTGGATCGCCGGCCCCGGGCCTTCCTCGGAGGCGAAGCCGAACGCCCCGCCGTTGCCCGTGTCCTGCGTCCAGTAGATCGTGCCGATCCAGTCGTACGGGCCGGGCATCTTCATGCCGCTGGGGCCGGTCACCGGCGACGAGACGTTCTTGGCGCCGGAGTTGATGGTGTTCGGCCACCCCGCCTCACTCAGCGCGGTCAGGTAGAGGTTCTCGATGTCGCCCGGGGGGGCGGCGTCGCTGCCGATGAGGTACGTGAACATGCTCGGATGGTTCCGCAGCTTCTTGGCCTGCGAGAGCATCGACGCGCGAGCGATCGTGCGGTCGGTGGACGTCCACGAGCTGTAGGCCTCCCAGCGGTCGCAGCACATCCAGCCGGGCATCACCAGCAGGCCCAGCTCGTCGGCCTTGTCGTACCAGTGGTCGGTCTCGAACTTGCCTTCGAGCCGGATGGTGTTGAGGCCCATCTCCTTGACGAGCCGCAGCTCGGCGTCGGCACGGGCATCGTCGCCGCGCAGGAGCAGGTCGACGCTGCCGCCGCCGCCGCGGATCAGGATGTTCTTGCCGTTGATGCGGTACAGCCGGCGGCCGCTCGACATCGTGTGGCTGACGTCGCGCACGCCGAAGCGCACGTCCTGCTGGTCGGACACGTCACCGGCCACACGGGCTTCGAGGTGAAGGTTGTACAGCGGCGACGGACCCATCTGGTGCGGCCACCAGATGCGCGGGCTCGAGAGGCGCAGGTTCGCGTTGGTCAGCGGGCTGAGGAGGACGTTGCGGGCCTCGTTGGCGTTCAGCGTCACCGTGTGGGTGAAGGCATTGCCGCCGTCGAGGGTGCCGGCCAGGGCCACCGTCTGCGACGAGCCCGTGTTGTTCTGCAGCTCGGCGGTGATCTCGATGTCCGCCGACGCCAGCGTGGTGAGGTCGGGGATCCGCGACCGCGCCAGCACGCCGCGGAGCGCGACGGCGCCCGTCGTCTTGACCTTCACATCGCGCCAGATGCCGAGGTTGCGATCCGGCGGTCCGGGGTTCCAGTCGTTCCAGGAGAGCGTCAGGTTGGACGACGACGACGGGAAGATCTGCAGGGCGAGAGCGTTCCGTCCGCCGACGATCGCCTTGCCGGTGACGTTCCACTCGAACGTGCGGAAGGTGCCGGCGACCTCGCTGCTCGTCGCCACCTGCTGGCCGTTCAGGTAGACGTTGGCGCTCCAGTTGATGCCGTCCAAGGCCAGGAACGTCTGGGGGTTGCCGTCGGCCGGCCGATCGAACTCGACGCGGTACCACCACGACGTCTGGAACCGCGAGGCGGCGATCGAGGCCATGTTCCGGCCGATGAAGATGTTCGTGTGCTCGCCGTTCTGGATGAGACCGGCCAGCACGGTGGCCGGGGCCGTGATCGGATACCAGGACGACGACCCGTAGCCGACGGTGGAGATCTGGGCGCCGGTGCCCGTCACGCTGGCCGACGACTGCATGCGCCAGTTGCTGGTGAGCTTCCAGGAGTTCGGCGGTCCCGGCGGCTGGCCGGTCGGCGTGACGGTCGGCGTGGGAGTGATCGTCGGCGTCGGGGTGATGGTCGGGGTGAACGTCGGGGTCGGCGTGATCGTGGGCGTCGGTGTCGGCGTGGGCGGACCCTGCCAGGCGAAGATGCTGACCTCGGTCAGGCTGTTGAAGGTGCCGATGTTCGACATGTGCCCGATGTAGCGGACGTACTGCGCGGGCGTGTCGGCGAACTCGTGCGTCTCCTCGTTGGTGGTGGTGCCGCTGGTCACGCCGCCGGTCAGGACGCGCGTCCACGAGGTGCCGTTGGTGGACACATCGATGTCGAAGCTGTTCTGGCGGCCGTTGCCGTTGTAGACGGCGATCGTCACGTAGCCGACGGTCTGGACGGAGCCGAGGTTGTACTGGATCCAGGCGCCGTCCCCAGCACCCGACCAGCGAGTGCCGAGGTTGTTGTCGACGGTGTTGGCCGGCGCGTTGCCGTCGTTCGTGCTGGCGGAGACACCGGAGGCGCCCGGTGTCACCTCCCCGTAGCTGCCCTCCGGCGTGGGCGTCGGGGTCGGCGTCGGCGGGATCGCGGTGGTCGGCGTCGGTGTCGGTGTGGCCGACGGTGTGGGCGTGTCCGTGGGTGTGGGCGTCGGCGTCACCGGTGTGGGCGTGGGGGTGGGAGTCGCCGGCGTCGGTGTCGGCGTCGGACCGGTGGCGGCGAAGACGCTGACCTCGGTGACGCTGTTGAACGTGCCGATGGTGCTCATGTGCCCGACGTAGCGCACGTAACGCGCGGCGGTGTCGGGAGCGACGTCGTGGGTCTCCTCGAGGGTGGTGTTCCCGCTCGTGAGGTTGTTCATCAGCGCCGGCGACCAGTCGGTGCCGTTCGTCGACAGCAAGAGGTCGAATCGATTCTGGCGACCGTTGCCGTTGTACACGGCGATGCCCACGTGGCCGACCGTCTGCACGCTGCCCAGGTCGAGTTGGAGCCAGGCCCCGTCGCCGTTGCCCGACCAGCGAGTGGCCAGGTTGTTGTCGACGACGTTGCCCGGCACATTGCCGTCGTTGGTGCTCGCGCTGACGCTCCCGGCCCCGGGCGTCACCTCCACGTAACCGCTGCCGGGTGTCGGCGTCGGCGTGGGGCTCGCACCGTCGTCGGCGAAGATGCTGACCTCGGTGACGCTGTTCATGGTGGGGTTGGCGCTGCCGACGTTGCCGTGGCCGAGGTAGCGCACCCAGCGGCCGGTGGCGTCGGCGAAGTCGAACGTCTCCTCGCCCGTGGTCGTACCCGACGTTTCACCCGCCACGAGCGTCGTCCAGTTCACGTTGTCGGTGGAGATCTGGAGATCGAAGCGGTTCTGCCGGATGTTGCCCTGGTAGGCCGCCACGCGGACGTGGCCCACGAGCATCGAGGAGCCGAGGTCGAACTTCACCCAGGTGCCGTCGCCGTTGCCCGACCATCGCGTGGCCAGGTTGTTGTCGACGGTGTTGCCGGCGACGTTGGCGTCGCTGGTACTGGCCGTGACACCGGCGGCCGGTGGAGTGACCTCGACGTAGGCCGCGAAAGAAGAAGACGCGGCTCCGATGAAGACGATGGCCGCGGCGGCGACGAGAGACTGTGCCGAACGAAGATGACGTGACATCGCACCCCCCTGAAACTCGTGATTCCGGGTCCTGCCGCGACACAGCAGCCAACCCACTGCTGTCGCCGACGTGTGGCTCACTTAGATCAAGACTTTAATAAAGTTTATATTGGGAATCACCACCCACGTCAACGCCTAAATAGCTTCACTAAAAGAAAAAACGGGCTGCGCCGGAAGGCGCAGCCCGTTTTCGATCGAACGGGTACGGAAGGTTAGAACTGGAACTTGACCCCGAACTGGGCCTGACGCGGGTCGCGAACGCGATCCGCCTGGCCGAAGTTCAGCGGGATCACCGCGTGGTTGACCTGGGTGGCCGTCGCGGGGTCGTGATCGAGCTCGACCTCACTCGGATCCATGATCGTGTCCACGTTCCAGAAGTTCGCCCGGTTGAGCACGTTGAACACCTCGAACCGGACCTGCGCCTTCACGCGCTTGCTGAGGCTGATGTTCTTGTACACCGCGAGGTCGACCGTCGAGAAGCTCGGGCCGGCGCAGACGCCGCGTCCGGACGTCGGGAACGAGCCCAGCTTGTAGCCATCCAGCGTCCAGGCCGACTGATTCAGGAACTGGTGCTTCACGTCGCTGCTCGACGAACAGTCCTGACCGACGACCAGGTTCGGCCGCTGGTTGTTCGGCTGGCCACCGGAGCCCGTCCAGTTGCCGACACCCGTCAGGCCGCCGGGCACACCCGGAATCGAGCCGCTGTAGATGGTGAGCGCAGCGCCGGAGCTGTAGACACCGACGAGGTTCAGCTGCCAGTCACCGAGCACGTTCTTCATGAAGCTCGATTTGTCCTCGAAGGCCGGCAGGGCCAGGACGAGGCTGGCGTTGAACACGTGCCGGCGGTCGATGGCGGCCAGCCCGCGGTCGAAGTCGCGGTTGTCCGGATCGGTGACGCCTGTGGCCGCCTGCAGGCCGCCGCTGCTGTCGTTCAGCGGGTCGTTGGCGATCAGCTTGGAGAAGGTGTACGACGCCTGGAACTGCGAGCCCCGGCCGAAGCGGCTGACGACCTGCGACTGCAGCCCGTGGTACATCGAGCTGCCGTTGTTCTCCCAGAAGCTGATGGCGCCGGCCTGGACGGAGCCGAACGGCCGCAGCGTCGCGTCGCCGGTACGCGCGTAGTCGAGGCGATCGGAGACGCCGTTGTGGTTGGCATCACCCGTCGGAACGAAGTTCGCATCGGCCACCCGCGGGATGTCGACGCCCTTGTTCCCGATGTAGCTGACCTCGAGCGTCGTGTTCTTCTTCAGCTCGCGCTGCAGGGTGAGGTTCCACATCCAGTTGCTGGGCGTGACGTTCTCGACGGCGCGGCCCTGAGCCGGTGCTCCGCCGCCGACCGGGTCGAAGCAGCCCGCGCACGGCTCGCGGTTGCTGTCGAGGTAACGCAGGCCCGTCTGCACGCGGGTGAACGGCGGGTTGCCGACGAGGTTGAGCGATGGGCTCAGGCGTTCACGCAGGTAGAACCGGCCGAGGCCGGCGCGGAGCGCCGTCTTGCCGTCGCCGTTCACGTCCCAGGCGATGCCGAGACGCGGCGCGAGGTTGTTCTTGTCGTTCTTCATGAGCGAGCGGTTCGGTCCGACCTTGCCGCCGAGGAAACCGCGGTCCGTGCAGAGCTTCAGCTGCTGCTCCGTGGGGAACAGCAGGCCGTTGCAGGCCGACGCGCCGATCGCGGGATTGAACTCGGAGGGCACGAAGTTGGACTGACGATCGTCCGCGTTGTAGGGGTTGGGCAGGAACGAGTACCGCACGCCGAGGTCGACGGTGACGTTCGAGCGGATGGTCCACGAGTCGGAGAGGTAGACCTCGTAGTCCTGCCAACGCTGCTTGGCCGTGCCTTCGAAGTCCGCCTCGTCGAAGCCCCACGTCATGTCGCGGAGCAGGAAGTCGCCGAGCACGTTGCCGGTGGTCGTCCCCCAGCCGTTGACGCCGGCG
>Ga0075429_100004251_pt1 | contig 12274 bp, 15 predicted proteins | sample RhiMetdeltSRZDD3_FD_75295 | JGI IMG/M metagenome (GOLD analysis project Ga0075429, IMG submission 75295) | Populus rhizosphere microbial communities from Tennessee, USA - Rhizosphere MetaG P. deltoides SRZDD3 | ecosystem: Host-associated > Plants > Roots > Rhizosphere > Soil | place: USA...
ATCACTAGCCAGCCCGGGCACGGCACGGAACTCGTTATACGCTGGAGAGAAGCCCCGAAACAGGAGACCGTATGAGCATAGGCTCTTCCGAACCTATTCGGGTGATGCTGGTTGATGACCATACTATGGTGCGCCGGGGACTGGCGGCCTTCCTAAAGGCCTTTGATGATCTGGAACTGGCGGGCGAAGCCGAAAGCGGCGAAGCCGCCATCCGACTCTGTGCTGAAGTCCTGCCAGATGTAATACTCATGGATATGGTCATGCCAGATATGGACGGGGCAGCCGCAACCCGCGCCATCCGCCAGCAGTTTCCGCAGGTGCAGGTAATTGCATTGACCTCGTTTAAAGAGGGGGACCTGGTGCAGAACGCGCTGGAGGCTGGAGCAATCGGCTATCTGCTCAAGGATGTCTCCGCAGATGAACTGGTGCAGGCTATCCGCGCTGCCCATGCCGGCCGCGCCACACTCTCTCCCGAGGCCGCTCAAGCCCTAGTGGAGAAAACTAATCAGCCACCAGCACCCGGCCTTGACCTGACGGAGCGTGAGCGTGAAGTTCTGAGCCTGATGGTGGAGGGACTGAACAATACGCAGATCGCCGGCAGATTGACCGTAAGTTCATCCACGATCAAATCGCATGTCAGTAACATCCTGGCCAAATTAGGAGTCGCCAGCCGCACCGAAGCCGTAACACTGGCATTGCGAAACCGAATCATTAGCTAATCCCTCTTTGAAACTCCCCCAAGTGGCGGAGACAAACACTCCCCGACCGGTTGATGCGGCTGGGGAGTTTATATTGTAGGATGAAAGAATGATAACTACCCAACTGAATAAGGCACTTGGAAACCCGGCGCATCAACATTACATGCCATCGTAATCTTCGATTCATATCACGTATAAAATAATATAAGGCTGATGGTATGAACTGGACATACGCTTATCAATCACATATCGTGACGCCGCAGCAGGCGGTGCGAGTTATTAAATCTGGGAACCGCATCTTTCTCAGTGGAAATGTATCTGTGCCCCAAAAAGTTCTCTGTGCTTTAGTGGGATATGCTCCGAATCTCAATGACGTGGAAATCTGCCAGGCGTTGAGCATTGGTCCTGCTGATTACGTGACGCCCGAGATGAAAGGGCACTTGCGTGTTAATTCCATGTTCATCAGCGCGAACATTCGCGAGGCAGTTCAGGAATGCCACGCTGATTTCACGCCTGTTTTGCTTTCAGAATTTCCTTTGTTGTTCAAAAATGGTTTCCTTCCTCTGGATGTGGCGCTCATTCATGTTTCGCCACCTGACGAACATGGCTTTTGCAGTTTTGGAGTTGAAGTGGGTCTGACGAAATCTGCAGCCGAATCGGCGAAAATCATTATTGCTGAAGTCAATCGGCAAATGCCGCGCACCCTGGGTGATTCATTCATCCATGTAAGCAGATTGAATCACATCATTCCTGTTGATTACCCCATCCCCGAAGTCCATATGGCCGAGGAAGGCAGGTCGGAAGTCACTGAGAAGATTGCTGGTCATATTGCAGAACTTATTCCCAACGGCGCGACGATGCAAATGGGCATCGGTGCGATTCCTAATGCTGTATTGAAATATTTACATCACAAGAAAGACCTTGGCGTTCACAGTGAACTCTTTTCAGACGGTGTGATTGAACTGGTGAATGCAGGCGTATTGACGAATGCGAGTAAAACTTTGCACCCGGGAAAAATCATTGCGGGTTTTATCATGGGCACGCAGGAACTTTACGATTGGGTTGACAATAATCCACTTATTGAATTACGCCTCACGGAATACGTCAACGATCCATTTGTGATCGCTCAGAATGAGCGTATGGTTGCCATCAACTCTGCGATTGAAGTTGACCTCACCGGGCAGGTTTGCTCGGATAGCATTGGCCCGAAACTCTATAGCGGCGTAGGCGGACAACTCGATTTCATTTATGGCGCATCCCGTTCAAAGGGCGGTGTGCCAATTATTGCCCTACCCAGCACGACCATATTGAAAGATGGGACATCTGTCACCCGGATTGCTGCGATGCTTAAGCAAGGTGCGGGCGTGGTGACCAGCCGCAACCATGTGCGTTATGTTGTGACGGAATATGGGGTGGCTGATCTATACGGAAAAACCATCCGTCAGCGCGCAACCCAATTGATTAATATCGCACATCCCGATTTTCGTTCAGATCTGGAGAAGCAGGCAAAGGAATTGCATTATCTATAGGTCGGGTGTCACCACTCATGCAGACAAAATCCCTGTTATTTGGTCGTCAGGCAGTTCAGTCCGACAAGGAGAACACATGGAACTCATCTCATACCTTTGGCAATACATCGTTGAAGTGTTCGGGCTCTTCATTGCATATGTATTTGCAGCGATTTTCATCTTTCTGGTGCTTCGCCAATTTCATTCACGACGGATAACTGCCGCGCTGGTTGCTATTTTCATTGGTGTCTCAATCGCGTTTTATGTGCCCCATGGCATGCCAGAAGAATTGGCATATCCGCTTTCCCTGAACTCATTCGGACCGGGTGAAAGACCAGATCTGCCCCTTAGAAACGTGTTGGACTTCTTCCAGAACTTCAAGAATTTTGAGCGAATATCCGATATCGCCAAAGATCCCACAGACCTGCCAAAAGCCGTTGTTTATGGTGAAAATGGTGTCGTTGACATCAATATGACCACGAAGGAAGTCATCGCTGAGATGGCTGACGGCACCACATTCAACTACTGGATCTTTGATAACACTGTTCCCGGTCCGTTTCTACGCGTGAGAGTGGGAGACACGGTTCGTCTCACGATCCACAATGATGAGACAAGTCTGCACCCTCACAATATTGATCTCCATGCCGTTACAGGTCCGGGTGGCGGCGCGGCGGCGACCATTGTTGCACCCGGTGAGAGCAAAACTCTTATGTTCAAGGCGCTGAACCCCGGGTTATTTATCTACCACTGTGCATTTGGGAATCCAGGTCTGCACATGACTCACGGTATGTACGGGCTTATTCTGGTTGAGCCAGAAGGAGGACTGCCTCCCGTTGATAAGGAATTTTACATCGTGCAAGGTGAATTCTACAGTTCCAGTACACTGGGCAGAAAAGGTCTTCAACTTTTCGACACACAAAATTATCTGGATGGGAAGCCGCAATACATCGTCTTCAACGGAAGGACTGGAGCACTCACCGAGGGCATGACCGCGAACGTCGGCGATACGGTTCGGATGTATGTTGGGAATGGCGGCGTCAATCTCGTTTCGAGCTTTCATGTCATTGGCGAAATATTTGACCGTGTCTATCGTGAAGGCGATCTGGTGAGTCCCCCGGCACAGAACCTGCAAACCACGCTCATTCCTGCGGGCGGCGCGGTCATGGTTGAATTCAAGGTTGACTATCCCGGAAATTACGTTCTCGTGGATCATGCGCTGGCAAGAGTTGATCGCGGGGCCTGGGGAGTGCTCCACGTCGAAGGAGAAGCCGACACAACTATCTACAACGGTGAGATACAAAGCGGAGATGGTCATTAGATTACAGTGAACCGCTGCTAAGAACCTTTCGGCAAAACTCTTAGCTGATCAGATCAGGAATTGATACATCAGGAACTTAAAGAAATATCAAATTTTGTTTACAGGAGATAAACAATGAAAGCACTCGTCTACCATGGTCCGGGCAAGCGCGCACTGGAGAACATGCCCCGGCCCGAAATCAAATCACCCACTGATGCCATTGTTAGGATCACAAAGACAACCATTTGTGGGACTGACCTGCATATTATGAAAGGGGATGTGCCAGAAGTTGAAAACGGCCGTATTCTGGGACATGAAGGGGTTGGCCTCGTCGAACAGGTGGGGTCGAGCGTATCCAATTTCAGTGTAGGTGACCACGTTCTAATTTCGTGCATTACTTCGTGTGGAAGATGCACCAATTGCAAAAAGGGTATGTATTCACATTGTGAGAATGGAGGGGGTTGGATACTGGGACATCTGATTGACGGGACTCAAGCTGAATACGTTCGCGTCCCATTTGCGGATAATAGCCTGCATCTGATCCCAGATGGAGTCGACGAAGAGGCGCTCGTCATGTTGAGCGATATCTTCCCGACCGGATTCGAATGTGGAGTCCTCAACGGGCAGGTGAAGCCTGGTGATACGGTGGCAATTGTCGGCGCGGGGCCGATCGGGCTGGCGACACTCCTGACCGCGCAATTCTATTCACCAGCGGAAGTCATTATGATCGATAGTGATGATAACCGTCTGGAAGTTGCAAGGAAATTTGGAGCGACGCAGGTTATCAACAATAGTCTTGGGAGCGCTACCGAGAAGATCATGGCACTGACCAATAATCGGGGTGTAGATGTAGCAATAGAAGCCGTTGGGATTCCGGCGACTTTCGACATTTGCCAGGCCATTATCACGGCTGGCGGCTATATCGCCAACGTCGGTGTACATGGTAAGCCCGTTCAGTTAAATCTGGATAAACTCTGGGCGCAAAACATCACGATTACAACCCGTCTGGTCGATACGGTAACAACCCCGATGCTTTTAAAAACGGTGGTTTCAGGAAAGCTTCAACCAGAGCAGTTAATTACCCATCACTTTACGTTGGATCAAGTGATGGAAGCCTACGATACCTTTGGGAATGCAATGAAGGAAGAGGCTTTAAAAGTGATCATAACAAACGGCACCATGTTAAGCGAAGTTATGCAGGCCTCAACAGTTGTTGGCAATGCAATAGTGGAACAAGAACTATAAACAGAGCCTCCCCCAAGTGGCGGAGGCAAATATTCCCCGACCGATGGTTGTGGTCGGGGAGTGTTTGTTTTAAAATTAGACATTGATACGTTTATTCGTGCGTTCGAAATATATGATCCCGGCAAGGAAAGTCGGATGGATAATGTACAAAAAATAAAAACTTCAGAGCTTCGTTACCGCCGTCTGTTTGAAGCCGCCCAAGATGGGATCTTAATTCTGGATGCCAGGACAGGTGCCATCACAGATGTGAATCCATTCCTGATAAAAATGCTGGGATATTCGCGCGAAGAGTTTGTTGAAAAAAAGCTCTGGGAGGTCGGTGCGTTCAGGGATATTAAAGCCAGCCAGGAGGCCTTCGAGGCACTGCAGAAGAATGAATATATTCGCTACGAAGACCTGCCGCTGAGAGCGAAAAACGGCAGACTGGTTGATGTGGAATTCGTCAGTAACGTTTATTTGGTGGGTGGCGAAAAAGTCATCCAATGCAACATCCGCGATATCTCAGAGCGTAAACAGGCTCAGGATGCCCTGCTCAAGAGCCAGGCGCTCCTGCGCGAGCAATCCGTCCGGGATCACCTGACCGGTTTATTCAACCGGCGCTACCTGGATGAGACTTTGCCACGCGAGTTACATATGGCGCAGCGACGGAAGGCTCCGCTATGTGTCGTCATGCTCGATCTGGATGGCTTCAAACAATTCAATGATTCTTTTGGGCACGGCCCTGGTGATTCGCTATTACGCGAGTTCGGGCGCGTGCTGGGCGAGCGTCTGCGCAAAAGCGATATCTCGTGCCGCTATGGTGGCGACGAGTTTGTGCTCGTTCTGCCCGATTCATCCATTGCCGATACACAGGAGCGGGTGGAACAGATCCGCATATTCCTCAAGGGACTCCCAATTCATTATGGTGAGCAAGTGTTTGGTATGCTCACTCTATCGGCCGGCATAGCGCAGTCTCCTGAACACGGGACAACCGCAGATGAGTTACTACGGGCAGCTGACGAAGCCTTGTACGCTGCCAAGCAGGCCGGACGTGATCGCATCGTTATTTACCAGACAGAACCCCCACTGTAACCTCCCCCAAGTGACGGAGACAAACACTCCCCGGCCGATGGATGCGGCCGGGGAGTGTTTGTATTAACATGAATTGTGGGGCAACCTGCCCTGAGTCACTGAAAACATCTAAACCCGGGAGATTCGATATTTTTCGAACCTACATGAGAATATTTCCTGATTAAATCAGGACTACCGGTTTATTCTAATTGACAGAAAGAAGGAGCACAGTCATGAAGGATAATAATGCATTTAAGTTTACCTGTAACTCCTGTGGCGGTCATAACCTGATCGTTACTCATGTTTGGAGCATCCTGGCCGGAACTAACACTGAACGCTGGCAGGAATGGGGGCCGCTCAAAGATAATCACCACTGGCGATATGAGTTTAAAGAGAAGATTGAGAAAAATGCAGACGATGAAGTTCAGAGAGGAGATTTCGGTGAGTTTGAGGAAGATGACTCTGCTTCTGAACCGGAAGAATATGAGATATACGAGACAGAAACCAACCGGGAAAGCGATGAGTTTTTTGTAAATTGTGAGAATTGTGATCGCGAGATCGAATTTGGATGGTCACAGCCAGATCGTCGTGGTCTCATTTTGCCAGTCGAATTTTCAGACTTCATTCCTTCTGAAAGCTGGCCGGATCCCAAATATCTGGAAATCTGGCAGCAGAAGGGTTGGGTCAGAAGAAGGAATATCCATTCATGACGAGTGAGCCCTTCTGTCGTCTCCCCTAAGTGGCGGAGACAAACACTCCCCAGCCGATGGATGCGGCCAGTTAGTGAGTACCATATAATGAAATGAGAGAGTCAGGAAATAATGCAACCTGAACTCTATTGCAAGCCAAAGGAGTCTTTCTATGAATACTACATATACTATCATCGCTGTTGTTCTGGTATTGGTGATCGCCGGCACCATATTGGGGCCGATTTTTGCCCGCCGTAAACGTTCGGAGCGGCTGCATGAGCACTTCGGACCTGAGTATGATCACACTGTGCAGGCCCTCGGTGACGAGAAGAAGGCACAGACAGAGCTGGAAGAAAGGCAGAAGCATGTGAAGGCTTTGGATATTCGTCCACTTTCTGTTAGCGAGCGCGAACGTTATCTGGCTGATTGGACAGCTGTCCAATCCAAATTTGTCGACGAACCAGGACAAGCGATCGTAGATGCGGACCGCCTGATCATGGAAGTTATGCAGATGCGTGCCTATCCTGTTTCTGATTTTGAGCAACGAGCGGCCGATGTCTCGGTCAGTTATCCTGCTTTGGTAAGTAATTACCGCGCTGCCCGCGATATCGCGATCAAAAATGAGCAGCACCAGGCAGATACTGAAGAATTAAGGCAGGCAGTGATTCATTATCGGTCCCTGTTCGAGGAACTCCTCGAAACAGAGGCAGTCGTTGTAGAGGAGAATTCGAGATGAATGAACAGTATTTTGTACAACAAGCTAATACCTCAGATATCGATGAGAGCACTGATCAGGATACGAATAGCCCGGCAGTAAATTCGGATCATGTTGACTACAAGGCCCCTGTGGGGGAAACAATTACCCACGAAGCCACGCCCAGCACGAATGCCGGATCATTGACGTCCCTACTTGACCGTGAGGAATCAGAGCATTTGCGCAGCCGCTGGAATGAGATCCAGGGCAAGTTTGTGGACGAACCGCGCTCTGCTGTCCAACAGGCAGATACGCTGGTATCTGAGGTGATCGAGAAAATCACTCAGATGTTTGCCAACGAACATAGCTCGCTGGAGGGCCAGTGGAATCAGGGAAATGATGTCTCTACTGAAGACCTCCGCAAGGCCTTGCAGCGCTACCGCTCCTTCTTCAATCGCCTGGTAGTTTGAAACAGAAGAGTTAAACAAAGATCAAATCCGCTGGCGACACGGTTTTACAAATATGAAAAATAATAAAGCAGCAGGAAACATTGTTGAAACACAGGAATTAACCAAAATGTTCGGAGAAGAGATTGCTGTACAATCTCTGACCATGCAGGTGCCGCGCGGCAGCATTTTTGGTTTCATTGGACCGAGCGGTTGTGGAAAAACAACGACCGTCCGTCTATTAACGGGTTTTTATAGTCCTACCTCGGGTACATTGAGTGTCCTGGGCAAAAACCCGGTCGATTTTTCGAAATCAGACCGGCGAAAAATAGGTTATTTGATCCAACAGTTTGTCCTCTACGCGGACCTAACTGTGTGGGAAAACTTAAATTTTGCGGCTTCTGTTTATGGGGTAGGCCTTTTTCGAGGACGGCGTTTGAAACAATTGCTGGATTTTGTGGAGTTGGCGGGAGACAAAAGCAAATTAGCAAGAGATCTCTCTGGAGGGATGAAGAGACGCCTCAGCCTGGCTGCCACATTGGTTCACAACCCGGAATTACTTTTTCTGGATGAACCTACTGCCGGGATTGACCCAATCCTGCGCCAAAAGTTTTGGGATTATTTTAAGGAACTCCAGACAGAAGGCCATACTCTTTTTACCACTACGCAATATGTGGGTGAAGCCGCATATTGTGACCTGGTTGGGGTGATGCACAGAGGAAAACTGCTTATGATCGAGACCCCAGACGGGCTGCGCAGGAAGGCATACGGTGGAGATGTAGTTGGGATCAAAACCACGGAAGGAATGAATTTCGAACAAAGAAATCAATTGGAAGGCCTGCCCTTTGTGCATGGCAAAGTAAAGGTGATCGATGCACAGGAGAATGATGTCATCGTTGATGAAGCAAACACAGCAATTCGAACACTCCTGGAATGGTGCCAGGCACAAAAGTTGAATGTCGAAACGATTGAAGAGAAGTCCCCTCCTTTTGATGATGTGTTTGTGAAAATAATCGAAATGGAGACTGCGAATGTTTAGGTTTCTCATCCGAATTTCTTCATTCCTTACCAAGGAACTGACAGAAATTTTTCGCCAGCCCCTGCTTATTTTTACTCTCGTATTAGGACCATTTTTAATTATGTCTCTATTTGGGTTGGCATATCCTGAACAAAACCGTACTTTGAGAACAACGTTTGTAACTACGAACCCAAATGCTTTTCAGGATCAAATGAATTTATTTACCGAGTCATACAGCTCGACCATTATCGATCAGGGTATGGAGACTGATAAAGAGCTGGCATTGGCAAAACTTGCCTTTAATCAAACCGACCTGGTCATTGTCATACCGGATGCTCCGTTCGAGACCATTCAAAATAACCAGCAGGCAGTGCTTCAAATTTACCATAATGAAGTGGACCCATTCCAGACCGGATATGTTCAAACGATAGCCAATATCTATGTGAATGAGGTCAACCGTCAAATTTTGCAAACCGTAGCAGAACAGGGCCAGGCGGATTCCGGCGACCTGCAAAGTGGTTTGGAAACTGCGATTGCAAAGACACAGGCACTTCGGCAAATCATCCCGTCTGGAGATGCAAATGCCACAACGCAAGTTGCCGAGCTTGAGAAGGACCTCACCAATGTGTACGAAAACCTGACCACATTTCGTTCTTTAAGTTCTGGAGTTTTGGTCAATCCGTTCGGTGTGGAAGCCCGTGGGCTTTCTGGTGTCCAATTTACTGTAACCTCGTTCTTTGCACCGGCTGTGATCGTCCTGCTCCTGCAGCATTTATCGATAACTTTTGCCGCCCTGTCCATTGTTCGAGAAATCCGCTCCGGGATTATGGAATTGTTCAGAGTAGCTCCCATTACAGCATTCGAAACTTTAGTGGGGAAATATGTTAGTTATTTATTCTTTGAAATAATACTTGCTGGGGTTCTTACCGGTCTTGCCGTCTGGCTGCTGAAGATTCCCATTCTAGGTCCCTGGCAGGATTATGTGTTAGCTGTGGTGATCCTGCTTTTTACCTCCCTTGGGTTGGGTTTCCTCATCTCTTTGGTCTCACAAACCGATACGCAGGCTGTTCAATATTCGATGTTGTTGATGCTGGCGAGCATTTTCTTTAGCGGGTTTTTTCTGGACCTGCGCTTGATGCGAGAACCAATTACAGCCCTTGCATGGTCGTTGCCTGCCACCTATGGCATTCGAATGCTGCAGGATATTATGCTGCGCGGATCTTCCATACCCTTAGCGGTTTTTCAGGGAATCGCAATCATTGGAGTAGTGCTCTTCCTGGTCGACTGGCGTCTCCTAAAGCGAAAAATGGAAAGTTAATACTCTTGAAGGTAAGCCGCGGTTCTTTTAAATTTAAGCCTCCCCCAGGTCGTGGAGACAAGCACGCCCTGGTCGATCGATGTAAGTGGGGAGTGTTCGTTGTATTATGAAATCATGAATCATTTATATAGGAGAAGAAAATGATTAACTTCATCATATGGATCATCGTAGGGGCTCTGATCGGTTGGGTAGCCAGCATCATCATGCAGACGAATAAACGGCAAGGCCTGATCGCAGATATAGTTGTAGGTATCTTGGGCGCGTTTGTCGGCGGCTACTTCCTCAGCCCTCTGTTCAAGGTCGGCACGATCAACGAGGGCGACTTTAGCATACCTGCCCTGTTGGTATCTCTGGGAGGCGCTGTCATCCTGTTGGCAATCTCCAAGTTATTTCGCAATATAGGCGGATTCCTCGTGATTGCTATCATCGCGCTAAGCGTCTACATTTATTTCAATTGCTGGTCTATGGCATCAACATCAGCGTTTTGCACCACCATCAAAGCATTGCCATTCCTTCAATAGCGTAGCGCATGTGTCTTAATGTACTCGTCAGTTGCATTTTAGGCTCCTCCCCCAAGTGGCGGAGACAGATACTCCCCAGACGCAGGATGCGCTTGGGGAGTTTGTGTCGTACGATGAGTACATGACCCGCGTATATATAGCCGATGCTCTGACAGCAGAACGTTCAGCTCTGCGTCTTATGTTGCTGGACCTTAACATGGAAGTGGCAGGAGAAGCCGCTGACTGGGTGACTACGTTGGCGCAAGCACCCGTAAGTCTTACAGATATGTTGTTGATTGATTGGGATCTGCTCCCCCGCACCTCCCCCAGTATGGCTCTGGATAAACTTCGCAGCGCCTGTCCGGCCGCGCTGGTCATTATTCTCATCAGCCATTTGGACGCCCGTCAGCAAGCCGCCCTCTCTTCTGGCGCCGACGCATTTATCAGTAAAGGTGAAACGCCCGAGCGTGTGGCCGAGCGTTTGCGTGCCGTTGCCGCATCCGTTCGTGTTTGATGATGCCACCTGGCTGAATGAGAGACTTGAAATCCGGCGCACCCAACGCTGTCCCGAGCGCCGGCGCAAACCGGGACAGCACATTTTCAAAGGATCAGGAGAATCAAACCATGAACAAAGATGTATTCGAAGGCAAGTGGAAACAAGTGCGAGGGGAAGCCAGGGTTTGGTGGGGCAAGCTCACCGACGATGACCTGGATAAGGTAGCCGGCAAGTTCGACGTCTTCGCCGGCTTGCTTCAGGAAAAGTATGGTTATACCCGCGAGCGCGCCGAAGAGGAGATCGAAAAGCGCGTGAACGAATATGAAGCCACTCTGAAAAAGAGTATGCCCACCCCGTAATTTGTCAGCGTCATATCTGTGTCTTGCTAAATGAGCAAGGGTACAGATCTACAACCAAACACGGGCAACCGTGTATTTGAAACATTCAATAAGGAGAAAAGAAAAAATGAACCTCATCATATATCTCATTGCTGGAGCAGTCGTCGGTTATATCGCCAGTCGGATCATGCGAACGAATTCGCAACAGGGCCTGCTGGAGGATATCGTGGTAGGTGTCGTCGGCGCGTTCCTGGCTGGTTGGTTTATCAGCCCACTGTTGGGCGTCGGCACGATCAACGATGCCATTACCTTTCCGACCCTGCTTGTAACACTGCTGGGCTCCGTTGTTCTGCTGGCGATCTACAAGGCTGTCCGCCGCCGCTAACTGCACCGTTTAGGTTTAGTTTGCGGTCAAAAACGAGAACAGGGGTGCAGTGATGCACCCCTGACACGGACTGAAATGGAATAAGTGACACGCATATGTTAACGAGGATGGTCCACTTAATTGAATCCGGGCCAATAGATCCTCAGAAGGAAAGGTCACAATGTCAACCGATAGAATGACAGAAGTTCGATCCGTGCAGCAAGAATCGGAACGCGAGGAGGAACGCATCTTCACTTTTCAGGTTACTCAGTTGATCTGGTTATTCCTGGGCATACTTGAGGCCCTCATCGCACTCCGCATCGGACTAAAACTGATTGGCGCCAACCCCGAAAGCCCGATTGTTGCCTTAATCTATGGGTTTACCTACCTGTTCCTGTTCCCCTTTGAAGGCATGATTGCAACACCCTTTGCTGGTGGCATGCTGCTGGAACTCCCCGCCCTTTTTGCAATGCTTATCTATGCCCTGATCGCATGGGCCTTGGAAAGAACAGTCTCGGTGCTTTTTTACCGACCGCGTGGGCCTGTACGTAGTGGCCACCACTCGAACTATACGACCAGCGAGCGCCGTATCAATCCATAAACAAGGGAGGCG
>Ga0075429_100004254_pt1 | contig 12272 bp, 9 predicted proteins | sample RhiMetdeltSRZDD3_FD_75295 | JGI IMG/M metagenome (GOLD analysis project Ga0075429, IMG submission 75295) | Populus rhizosphere microbial communities from Tennessee, USA - Rhizosphere MetaG P. deltoides SRZDD3 | ecosystem: Host-associated > Plants > Roots > Rhizosphere > Soil | place: USA...
AGCCGAGCTGGCACCGGACCTCGCCGGCCGCTTCCGCGCGCTCGCCGGCGAGCCGGTCGCAGCAGAGCTGCTGGCGACGCTCGTGCCGCATGTGCCCTACACGAGGGTGCTGGCGATCGCGCGGCGGCCGGCGTTTTCGCGCGAGGGGCTGCTGCGTGCGTCGGCGAACGGCCCGATCGTGCTGCTGGAGGATCCGCGCGACCTTGGCAACGTCGGCGCGGTCGTCCGTGTCGCGGCCGGAGCGGGGGCTGCAGGCGTCGTCACGACCGGGATGCATGATCCGTGGGACCCGGCCGTGCTGCGCGGCTCGGCGGGCCTGCACTTCGCACTGCCGGTCGGCCGCGACGACGAGTTCACGGCGGCGCTCGCCGGTGCCAACCCGCCCCGCCCGCTGCTCGCGCTCGACCCTGACGGCGACCTGCTCGACCCGGCGCAGCTGCCGTCGAACGCGGTGCTCGCGTTCGGAACCGAGCGCCACGGGCTCTCCGAGCAGCTGCTCAAACGCGCCGACGCGCGCCTGCGCCTGCCGATGCGCGCAGGCGTCTCCAGCCTCAACCTCGCGACCGCCGTCGCCGCCGTCCTGTTTGCGTGGCGGCTCAGCGACGCGGACGCGGGGCCACCAGCGTGAGTCTGCTTCTAAAGCTTCTCCCGCCAAGCACAACCGTCACGCGCACCGTCGCGCGGTGCCGCTTGCGCAACTGCGCCAGCGCTCTGCGCGAGAGCTTGATCCTGAGTCTTACGCGCCCATTGCCCGGCACCGTGAAGGAGCGTCTGCCGAACGTGATCGCCCTCGTCCGGCCGTGCTTGGGGAGCTTGAAGCGGATGCTGCCTCTGAGCCCGGCCGTCGCGTCGAACGCGAATACGAACACGCCGCGCGCGTTGACTCTCGCTCTGCGCATGCGGAATCTGACGCTCGGCGTCAGCCTCAGAGGCGTCGGAGCAATGGTCGTGAACGTGCGGTCGGCGCCGGCCGCGACCTGGATCCCCTCGCGGAACGCGACGATGCGGAAGTGGTACGTCGTCGCCGCCGCGAGCGCCGATACGGCGGCGCTCTCGCCGACCGCGCCACTTCCGGCACCAGCCGAGGCGGTCGCCGTCGTCTGGCCGTACGCGGTCGTCGTCCCGTACTCGAAGCGGTACGTCGTCTCCGCGCCGCCCGGGTCGATCGCGCCGGCGAGCGTCGCACCGCTCGTGCTCACCCCGGTTGCGTCACCGGTCGTCGCGCTCGGCAGCGTCGAGCTGGTCGAGCACGTCGGCTGGTCGGTGTCGATGCTCCAGCCGTTGAGCGTGCCCACGTCCCCGGATTCGTTGTCGGCGATCCGCAGTCTCCAGGTGCCGGCGCGGTCCTGTCCGGCGAACGTGGCGAGCCGCTCGTTCGGCCTGTAGCTGCCGCTCAGCGCCGGTCCGCTCGTCGGGATCTCCTGGATCGAGTCGAACACGCCGTCGTCGAACGTGATCGGCCCGCTCCAGTCCACTCTCGAGAAGTTCGGCTGCTCGAGCAGGTCGACTCTCGTGCCGGCCGGCGAGGTCAGCCACGCGTGCAGGTCGCCGACGAACGTGTGCGAGACGTTCACCGTCACGCGCAGGTCGTCGATGCGCCCGCCGGAGGGCACGCCCAAGGCCGAGACCGCGCCGCCGGTCGGCAGGTTGTCCGGGATCGCTCTCGGCACGTCACTCGAGCTGAAGACGCTGTCGCCCGCGCCGAGCGAGATGACGAGCGGCACGTCGAAGGAGCCCTGGCTGCTCGTGACATGCAGCGTCAACTGCACCTGGCTGCCGCAGGCGAGCCCGGGCGCGAGCGTGAGCACGTAGTCGGTCGCGTTGACCTCGCCGCCGCCTGCGAAGATCACGCCAAAGTCGGCGTCGGGCACGACGACCGACACACCCGGCGTCGCCGAGGTGAGCGTGCCGTGGACGTTCGTGAGGTCCACGACGCCCGGGTTCCCGAGCCGCAGCGCGAAGCGCAGCACCTCGCCGGGCTCCGCGACCAGGTCGCCGTCGCCGAACGCGCCGGAGTCGTCGTAGCCGGTGGCGACGCTCTCGACCAGATGCGGCGTCGCGAAGGAGGCTCTCGCGCGTGTTGCGTTCGGGCTGCTCGTGCGCGCGCCGAAGCCCATGCCGCGGGTCGCGAACAGCTGCCAGAGTCTGTCGTGGTTGACGCCACCGTCGACGATCTGGTCCGCGAGCAGGATCGCGTCGCGCTCGTCGAGGAACGACGGGTCGAGCGGCGAGAGGCGCATCGCGTTCGTGATCAGCTCGCGCGCCGTCGCCGGACCGACCGCCTTGCGCACGTCCCACAGCGTCTCCGACCAGATCTCGCCATCGTCGTGGACCTCGAACGATGGGCTGCTCACGTCGAAGCCGCCGATGCGGCCCAGGTCGGCGTACGTGAAGCCGCCGCTGTGCCCGGCGACGGCGCTGCCGCCGCAGGCCGCGTCGCCGGAGCCGACCGAGCAGTCGAGCGGCTGGAAGCGGATCCCGCGCACGCCGTCGTCGGTGGCGTACTCGCCGACGACGACCTCGCCGTCCGCGCCGGTGTCGGCGACGAAGCCGTTGGCGACGAGGTAGTCCAGCGCGTACCAGTCGCTCCACGCCTCGCCCATCGCGGCGGACTGGTTGGCGTTGAGGCCGTTGCCGTCGCCGATCAGGCGGTTCGAGAGCCCGTGCGTGTACTCGTGGTAGACGATGCTGGCGTCGTCGGCGCCGTTGACTGCCGGCCACGGTGCGTCCGGAAGTCTCTTGAACAGGTACATCTGCATGCGTGGCGAGCTGCCGTCGGGCGGCGTCGTCATGTCCGCGTTGTCGAAGCTGCCGCCGTCGTCAGCCTCCGCGAGCACCGGGTCGTCCCCGCTGAACCCGCCGACCTCGAAGTTGCCCCACACGTCGGTGAAGCCGATCGGGTCCTGCGCGAGCCAGTCGTGGAAAACGTTCACGTAGTAGAAGACCTGTGTCGTGGCCTGCGCGCGGTTCGTCGCCTCGCTGCCGAAGTTGACGCCGTCCCAGGTGCATATCCCGCTGAAGCTGGAGCAGAACTGGCCGCTCGCCGGGGGGACCAGCGTCTGCAGGTAGAGCCAGTTGCTGCCTGCGCTCGGGCCGATCTCCTCGCCCGCCTGAGCGAAGTCGTCGTCGTGGTCCGGGTCGGCGTAGGCGTGCACGTTCGGGCCCGTGAGCGTCGTCGCGGACGCGGCGAGCCAGCTGGTGATGTCGACGACGTGCTGCGTCCCGCCCGAGGCTGCGCCCGGGTGGTAGTCGAACACCGAGGCGCTCGAAGCGAAGTCGGTCAGGGAGTGACGCGCGAGCACGTCGCCGGTCGCCGCGTCGACGACCTCGTCGAACACGTACGGATCCTTGCCGGCGACCGTGACGCGCCACGCGAGGCGATCCCCGCCCGGGAACTCGAAGGCGACGAGGCTCGCACGGTCGCCGTTGCTGAAGGTCGTCGCATGCTCCGGGCCGGCGCCGGTGGCGGCGCGCGGCAGCGTCGCCTTGGCGCCGACGTCGCCCTGCGCGATCGCGAGCGCCTGCGAGGCGGTGAGGCGCGGCGTCGTGGTCGGCAGCGAGAGCCCGCCGAGCGGCGGACCGCTCGCCGCCACGATGCGCCCGTCGCGTGTGACGTGGACGCGCAGGGCGCTGTCGTATGCCGGCACGCCACCGTCCACCGGAACCCATGTGAGGTGCGTCACGCCGTCGTTCGAGGTCGCGCGCTGGGTCAACCGCAGCGCGGCGATGTCGATCCCTCTGAGCCCGAAGACGTCGGCGTGCGCACGCGCGTACGCGAGCGCGATGTCGGCTGCGTCGCCCGCGTGCGGGCCGCTGAGGAAGCCGTTCGTGCGGTCGAGCACGCGAACGCCGCCGCCGACGGGGTCGGTCGAGACGTGCGCCTCGATCCCGAGCCGCTCCGCAAGCGCGTGGCGCGCGGCGCGAACATCGGCGGGGACCGCGGCGCGTTCGCCGGCGCGCACGTCGAGCTGCGGACGCGCGCCGCTGCCCGTGCTCGCCGTGATCGCAGCCGCCGGCACCGCGCCGAGCGCCAGCGCTCCGATCGCGACCGCAGTCGCCAGCATCGTCCGTGACCTCATCGTGCGTCGCCTGCCTCCTGCCCGGGGGGTTACGCCCGGCAGGCTATGCCCAACTTCCGGTGTGGTCAACCCGCCTCTGAACCGTGCATCGACGAACGAGCGAGGCGGGCCCGCCGCAGCCTCAGCCGATTCCCAGGCCGCTCTCAGGGGCGGGTGGTGCCATGGGCGCCGTCGTTTCGGAGTCAACCGACCGAGGAGCACGTGACCGTGGAGAGCAGACGCAAGCGCACCGTCGCGATCGGCGCCGCCGTCGCACTGGCGGCGGCCGGCGGGGGCGTCGCCTACGCCGCCGCGACCAACACCGACCCCCGCGACGCGTTGCTGAGAGACGCTGCGCAGCGGCTGAACGTGTCGCCCGGGGAGCTGAGATCGGCGCTCGAGGGCGCGTTCGGCGACCAGCTCGACCAGGCCGTGCGAGAGGGTCGCCTGACGCAGCAGCAGGCGGACCAGATCAAGCAGCAGATCGCAAGATACGGCCTGCCGCTCGGCGGTCCGATGGGTGGGCCGGGTGGGCCCGGTCCAGGCCACGGCCTCGCCTTTGGCTTCGGGTTCGGCAGGCCGGGTCCATTCGGCGCCGGCCTCGACGCCGCCGCGTCCTATCTCGGCCTCACGCAGGCGCAGCTCGCCAGACAGCTGCGCAGCGGCAGATCGCTCGCGGACATCGCGAGAGCGCAGGGCAAGCCGGTCGACGGGCTCGAGCAGGCGCTGCTCGATGCCGCCAGAACAGAGCTCGACAGAGCGGTGAGCGACGGCAAGCTCACGTCCGACCAGCGCGACCGCATCCTGAGCGAGCTGAGAGAGCACGTCGACGACCTCGTCAACGGCAGAGCGCCCGGCCCCTTCGGCCGCCACGACTGGCGCCACGACCGCGGCATGGGGGCGGGCGGGCCCGGTATCCCCGGCATGCCCCCGCCCCCGCCGGGCGCCTTCCCCGGCCACCCCTGACGAGCAGCGCCGGCCAGCGCGCGCCCCGCTTCCGACCGGCGGGGCGCGCGTCAGGGCCGCTCGCCGAGCGGGCGATCCTCGAGGCAGACGCCGTTGACCTGCAGCCAGTGGCGCTCGGGCCGTCCGCGCTTGGGATCGATCCCCGCAATGCAGATACGCGGAGATCTCATCCGCGTCACATGGTTGAGGACGATCTGCATCAGAGGTGCACCGCCGAGACATCGCCCCACCGCTCGGCGAGGTACTCGCACACGAGCCGGCGATGGCAGTGCTCGGCGGTCGCCTCACTGCACAGCAGCGCCGTGCGCGTCTCGAAGTCCGCCGGCGACAGCACGGCCTCGATGCGCCGTTCCGCCATGAGTGCCATGAAGCGCCGCTCGTAATCGCTCCAAGCGCCTCTGCGCTTCTTGAACTCGTCGAGCAGCGCTTGGGTCGGGGCGAGTCGCGGCTCGTGCTGGTAGGACGCTCCGACAAGCTCCCGCAGGAAGTACGGGAGGTCCTGCGCCTTCGCGAAGCCGGCCAGCTGGGAGGAGTTGTTGAGACGGACGTCGAGCAGTCGCTGGACGCGTGCGGCCTTCAGGCGGCCGAAGAAGCGCTCAGCCGTCGTCTGCGTGAAACCGATTGTGTAGATCTCCACACGGCCTCCTCCGTGCCGAACAGCGCCGCCTGTCCCTGCGGATCGATCGAGACGTCCTGCTCGACCTCGACGCCGCCGCCCCGGAGGATATGTCGCAACTCCACTCCCTGCTCTGCCAGCACCTTCCCTACGAGCAACCGTCGATGGCAGCAACGCGGTTCCGCCTCGCTGCACATGAGGGCGACGCGATGGTCGCGCGCGCCGGCGACGAGGCGATCGATCGCCTCACGGAACGCCGGCTCCTTCGCCATCAAGCCGTAGAGCGCGTGGCCATCCTGGTCGTAGTGCTCCTCTTTCGCCGGCCGGCCGCCAAGCTCTTCGCCGAGGTAGCCGTAGCGAATGCCACGCTCCCGGAGGGCCGGAGCCAAGTCCTCGCGATCGAAGTGCGGCGCGAAGCGCGAGTAGGGGAAGGAGCGAACGTCCACCACGACGTCGATCTCCTCACCGAGCAGCAGGCGTGCGAACGCTTCGAACGACTGGCTGGAATGCCCGATCGTCCAGATCGTCAGCGGTGCCATCGAGCTCAGCATAGACCGCACGATGGATGCTCAACCCGCCTCTGCGCGTGCGCGACGCTCCGCCCCATGCGCCGCATCACGTGGCTCGGCCATGCGTTCCATCCGCTGCGGGCGCCATCGTGGACGCTGATGCGCCTGCTCCACACGGCAGATTGGCACCTCGGCCGCGCCTTCCACGGCGAGGAGCTGCTGAGCGCGCAGGCGGCGTTCGTCGACTTCGCGGTCGAGGCGGCGCGCGGCGCCGCGGTCGACGGCGTGCTGATCGCCGGCGACCTGTACGACCGCGCGCTGCCGCCGGTCGACGCCGTGCGACTCGCGAGCGAGGCGCTCGCGCGGCTGGCGGAGGTGGCGCCGGTGGTGGTCATCTCGGGGAACCACGACTCGGCGGCGCGGCTCGGGTTTGGCGCGCAGCTGCTCGCCCGCGCGGGCGTGCACGTGTGCACGGACCCGCTGTCGGCCGGTTCGCCGATCCCGCTCGGCGACGGGTTCGTCTACGCGGTCCCCTACCTCGAGCCCGATCTGGTGCGCGAGGCGATGGGCATCGAGGAGCGTTCTCACGCGGCGGCGATGGGTGCCGCGATGGATCGGGTCCGCGCGACCGTGGCGGCGCGCGGATCCGGTCCGGCCTGCGCGCCGGTCGTCGTGATGGCGCACGCGTTCGTCGCGGGTGGGATGCCGTCAGAGAGCGAACGCGACCTGGCGGTCGGCGGCGCGGCGAACGTGCCGCCGTTCGCGTTCGACGGCGCCGACTACGTCGCGCTCGGGCACCTGCACGGGCCGCAGGCGATCGGCGGCGGCCTCGGCCGCTACGCCGGCTCACCGCTGGCGTTCTCGTTCTCGGAGGCCAACCAGGCGAAGTCTGTCGCCGTGGTGGAGGTGACCGCGGGCGCGCTGCCGCTGGTGGAGCTGCTGCCGGCGCCAGTCCCGCGGCCGCTCGCGAACCTGCGCGGCACGCTCGACGAGCTGCTCGCCGACCCCCGGCTCGCCGACGCCGAGGGCGCATGGGTGCAGGCGACGCTGACCGACCCGGTCCGCCCAGCCGACGCGATGGAGCGACTGCGCCGCCGCTTCCTGCACGCCGTCGCCTTGGCGTTCGACCCGCAGGGCGCCGGCGCCAGGCCCGAGGACTCCTACCAGCGCCTGCGCGGGCTGGACGACGACGAGCTGATGCAGCGCTTCGTCGCCGACACGCGCGGGCGCGCGGCGGACGACGACGAGCTGGCGCTGCTGCGCGACGCGCTCACCGCGCGGCGGGTGGCCGAGCTGGCCGCCTGAGCGAAGGCCGCGCGCCGTGCGCCTACACCGCCTGCGCCTCGCCGCCTTCCAGGCGTTCGCCGGCTCGGAGGAGGTCGACTTCGACGCGCTCAGCGAGGCCGGCCTGTTCCTGCTGCACGGCGACACCGGCGCCGGCAAGACGACCCTGCTCGACGCCGTGGCGTTCGCCCTGTACGGCCAGGTCCCCGGCGCGCGGGCGCGCGACGCTCGCCTGCGCAGCGACCACGCCGTGCCCGAGGTGCGAACCGAGGTCGAGCTGGAGGCGACGCTACGCGACCGCCGCCTGCGGATCGTCCGCCGCCCGCCCCAGGAACGCCCGAAGCGGCGCGGCGAGGGCTTCACGAGAGAGGGCCACACCTGCACCGTCGAGGAGCTCGACGCCACGTCCGGCGAGTGGACCGTGCTCGCCGCCCGGCCCGACGAGGCGCGCCACGAGCTCGACGCGCTGCTCGGCATGTCGTGCGACCAGTTCTGCCAGGTCGTCCTGCTGCCGCAGGGCGAGTTCGCCACCTTCCTGCGCGCGGACAGCGGCGAGCGGCAGGCGGTCCTCGAACGGCTCTTCGGCACCGACCGCTTCACGCGCGTGGAGCACTGGCTCAACGACCGTCGCAAGGCCGCATGGGCGGAGCTCCAGCGCGGTTCCCAGGACGTGCGCGAGCTCATCGCGCGCGTGGAGGAGGTGGCCGGCGAGCCGGCGCCCGAGGACGCAGAGCTCCATGCCGAGTGGATCGCCGGCCTCGGCGTGCGCGCAGAGGGCGAGCTCGTGAGCGCCACCGACGCCCGGCGCACCGCGGCCGCCACGCGGACTCAGGCCGAGGCCGCGCTGGCCGAGGGCCGCGCGGCAGCGGAGCGCCGCTCCCGCCACACAGCCGCCATCGAGGACCTGGCCCGCTGGGAAGCCGGCCGCACCGACCGCGACGCCGACGAAGCGCAGCTCGCCGCCGCCCGCCGCGCCGCCCCGCTCGCCGCCCTCCTCGATCGATGTGTGCGGGATCGGGGCCCCTACAGGGGCCCTATGCCGCACACATCCCCGGCGGAGCTGCGGGCGCGGGCGGCCGAGGCACGGAGCGAGGCCGGCGCGCTCGACGCGTTGGTGGCGGTCGAGGCGCGGCTGGCCGAGGCGGACGAGGAGTTGGCGGCGCTCGCACGGAGCGCCGCGGAGGCTGGGGCGCGGGCGCGGCAGGCGATCAGCGCGATCGAGCAGGCCACCGACGAGCGCGTTGCCCTCGATGCCACCGTGCAGGCAGCGAAGGACGCGGCGGCACGCGCGGAGCGCCTGCAGGCCGAGGCCCAGGCCGCACGACAAAGGGCCGAGCACGCGACCGAGCGCGACCGCCTGACCACGAAGCGCGACGAGGCGGAGGAGCGGCGACGCACCACGGTGGACGCCGAGCAGGCCGCGCACAGAGCCTGGCTCGACCTGCGCGAGCAGCGCCTCGCCGGCATGGCCGCCGAGCTGGCGACGAATCTCCAGCCAGGCGAGCCCTGCGCCGTCTGCGGCGCGACCGACCACCCGGCGCCCGCGCACACGCCACCGGCCGCGACCAGCGACGCCGCCGACCTCACCGCCCGCTCCCTCCCCCTCGACGTCCACTCGCCCGCGCCACCGGCCACCGCCGAGCCGCAGGCCACGCTCGCCGAGCGCGAACGCGCGGCGCAGCGCACGCAGGAGCACGCCTTGACCGAGCGCCAGCAGGCCGAGCGCACCGTCGCCGAGATCGCGGCCGCGCTCGCCGCCGCCCGCGCCGTCGCCGGCGACGACCCCGCCGACGAGCTTGCGGCAGCGGCCGCCCGGCTCGCAGCCGAGCTGACGCAAGCACGCGCCACCGCGGCCGGAGCGGCCGAGGCGGAGCAGGCGCTCGTCACGCTCACGAAGCGCGTCGAGGAGCACGAGCAGGCGCGCGACCGAGCCGCCCGCGACGAGGCCGCCGCCCGCGCCACCCACGCCGAGCGCGGCAGCGCGCTCGACGCCGAGCGCGCGCGGGTCCACGAAGCCCGCGGCGACGCTGCCTCCGTCGCCGACCGCGCCGGCGCCCTGCGCGCCGAAGCCGACGCCACCGAACACGCGGCCGCCGCCCGCGAGGCCGGCTTCGCCGATGCGACCGAAGCGCGCGCCGCCCTCCTCGACGAGGACGCCATGGCGGCCCTCGTGCAGCGCATCGAGGACTACGACCGCGGCCTCGCGGAGCGCAGAGCGCTCGCCGAGCAGCTGGCGCGCGAGCTCGCCGCCGACGACGCAGCCACGCCTGCCGACGATGCAGCCGCGCCCGACCCGGCGGCCACGCCACTCGACGGAGCCGCGCCCGGCCTCGCCCCCCTCGATGCCCTCACGACCCGCGCGACGCAAGCGATCGAGGCCGACGACCTCGCCACGCGTCGCCACGCGCTCGCCGACCAGCGCCTCGCCGCGCTCAGACGGCTCGCCGAGGCGCTCGACGCCGGTCTCGACGAACTGGAGCCGGTCAAAGAGCGCGAGCGCACGATCCGCGAGCTGGCCGGCCTCGTCGACGGCTCCGCAGCGAGCAACCGGCTGCGCATGCGCCTGTCCGCCTACGTGCTCGCCGCCCGCCTGGAGGAGGTCGCGCAGGCGGCGACGGTCCGCCTGGAGCGGATGTCGAACGGTCGTTACCAGCTCGTCCACACGGACGAGCTGCGCCGCGGCGCCGGCCGCTCCGGCCTGGAGCTGCGCGTCGTCGACGGCTGGACCGGGCAGGAGCGCCCACCCGCGACGCTGTCGGGCGGCGAGACGTTCCTCGCGAGCCTCGCGCTCGCCCTCGGCCTGGCCGACGTCGTCGCCGCGGAGGCCGGCGGCAGCCGGCTCGAGACGCTGTTCGTCGACGAGGGCTTCGGCTCGCTCGACGAGCGCACGCTCGACGAGGTGCTCGACGTGCTCGACGGCCTGCGCGAGGGCGGCCGCACCGTCGGCATCGTCTCGCATGTCGCCGAGCTGCGCCAGCGCATCCCCGCCCGCCTGCGCGTCATCAAGGGCCGCACCGGCTCGCGCGTCGAGCACGAGCACGCCGCGCTCGCCGCCTGACGCGCGCGCCGCCAAGCCACGCTCGCCCTGCCCGCCCACCGGGCATCCCCTCCTCGAAGCTGCGCCTGCACCGCGCCGGCCGCCCCCGCACGCACCGGCTGATGGAGCTGCCCGCCGTCTCGCGCCGCACGAAGCGCCTGATCGGCCCGATGCGCGACCTGCTCGTCGACGGCTAGCGTTCGGCCGGTGACCGGGCCGCACGAGGGACACGTCGACGGCCTCGCCGTGCGCGACCTTACGATCGGGCGCGGCGAGCGCATGGTGCTGCGCGACGTCTCGTGCGAGGTGCCGAAAGGTGCGGTGACCGCGCTCGTGGGACCGTCCGGATCGGGCAAGAGCACGCTGCTGCGCTGCCTGAACCGGCTGCTCGTCCCCGATGCCGGGATGATCCTGCTCGACGGCGAGGACAGCGGCGAGATCGAGCCGTGCACGCTGCGGCGCCGCGTGGGGCTCGTCGGCCAGGTACCCGTGATGCTGCCGGGCAGTGTGCGCGAGAACCTCGCGTACGGGCTCGACCCCTCCGCGGTCGACGAGGCGCGGCTGCAGCGGGCGCTGGGGGACGCCGACCTCGACGCGAGCTTCCTCGAGCGCCCCGCCGCCGAGCTCTCCGGCGGGGAGCGGGCGCGCGTCGCGCTCGCACGCGCGCTCATGCGCAAGCCGGAGCTGCTGCTGGCCGACGAGCCGACCGCCGCGCTCGACGCGGTCGCCGCCCATCACGTCGGCGCGACGCTGCGGGATCTGGCGGACGCCGGCCTCGGCATCGTCGTAGCGACGCACGACCTGTCGTTCGCGGCCGAGATCGCTGACCGCGTCGTCGCGCTGCGCGACGGGACGGCCCTCAGCGGGGCGCCGGCGGAGCTGCTGCGCGCCGCGGCCAGCCGGCCGGCCACCGCCGGCTCGCCCGAGGCGGCGCCGCCTGCCCCCGCCGCCGGCCACAGCGAGCCGCCCACATGAACGCGCTCGCCCAGATCCTCGCGAGCGCCGCGTTCGTGCTCGCGGCCGCCTGGCTCGCGTACCGCCAGCGCCTCGGCCTCAGCCGCTCGCTGCTGACCGCCGCGTTGCGCGCCTCCGTCCAGCTGGCGGTCGTCGGCGCACTGATCGCGCTCGTGTTCGAGGTGCCGGTGCTGGCGATCGCGTTCGTCGCGATCATGGTCGCGACCGCCTCGCTCACCGCCGGCTCGCGCATCCGCGCGCTGCCGGGCGCGCGGCGGATCGCGATCTCCGCGATCGCGCTGCCGGCGCTCGGCGCGACCGGCATCCTGCTGCTTGTCGGGGCGTTCGCCGCGACGCCGCGCGCGACGATCCCGACCGCAGGGATCCTGATCGGCGGCGCGATGCTGGCGACCACGCTCACCGGCCGCCGCCTCGTCGAGGACCTCACCGCCGGGATCGACGAGATCGAGGCGCGGCTGTCGCTCGGCGACCGCGCGCGTGACGCGCTCGCCCCGCTCACGCGCCGCGCGATCGCCGGCGCGATGGTCCCGCTCACCGACCAGACGCGCAGCGCCGGGCTCGTGACGCTGCCCGGCACGTTCGTCGGCCTGGTGCTCGGCGGCGCCTCGCCGGAGACGGCCGCGCGCGTCCAGCTGACGGTCCTGCTGACGCTGCTGTTCGTGCAGCTGCTGAGCGCGCTGTTGACGGCGGAGCTGGTCACGCGCGCAGCGACGCTGCCGGGCGAGCGCGTGCGCGTGCCCGCCGCCGCCTGAGCGGCAGGCGGGTCTCGCCCCCGCCTGCCGAGCAGCGCGCTACCGTCGCCGCGTGCGCACGCGCTTCCCACGCGC
>Ga0075429_100004258_pt1 | contig 12269 bp, 10 predicted proteins | sample RhiMetdeltSRZDD3_FD_75295 | JGI IMG/M metagenome (GOLD analysis project Ga0075429, IMG submission 75295) | Populus rhizosphere microbial communities from Tennessee, USA - Rhizosphere MetaG P. deltoides SRZDD3 | ecosystem: Host-associated > Plants > Roots > Rhizosphere > Soil | place: USA...
TCCCGTATCATGCGCGGGCCGATGAGCAGGGACCTTTCCACGCCACTCCCCAATAGTTACTGGGTTCAGCCGGGCCGGCTTCTCGCCGGGGAATATCCGGGCTCGATGTCGCGCGCCGACGCCATGGAACGCGTGCAGCGGCTGCTGGCTGCAGGTGTCACCAGTTTCATCGACCTCACGGAGGAGGGGGAGCTTCCCGAGTACGAGACCTTGCTGCCCGAGGAGGCGGCGCGGCGCGTGCGGTATCGACGCCTGCCGGTGCTCGATCACAGCGTCCCCGACTCCGCCGCGCACATGGCGCGGATCCTCGATACGCTCGACGCCGAGCTGAAGGCCGGCCAGTGCGTGTACCTGCATTGTCGCGCGGGCATCGGCCGCACCGGCACGGCTGTCGGGTGCCATCTCATTCGCAGCGGCTTATCGAGCGAGCAGGCGTACGACCAGTTGCAGGTTCTGTGGAAGCAAAGCGCTCGCTCGCGCCGCTGGCCGTCGATTCCGGAGACGCCGGAGCAGGTCGACTTCGTCATGCGCTGGCGCGAGCCGGCCGCGAGCGCCGTCGCCCATCTCGACATCGGGACGCGTTACGAAGGGGCGCTGGTCGGACTCGCGCTCGGCGACGCGCTCGGCATATTGGTGACGCACAGCAATTTCGATGCGAACACGCTCGTAGCAACGATGCGCGAGCGCAGCGCTTTGCGCACGGGTGCCCACACGGCGATGACGCGAGCGGTGGCCGAGAGTTTGCTGGCGTTGTGCGCACACAATCCCGAAGATCAGATGCAGCGGTACCTGCAGTGGACGCGTAACGCGAACGCGTCGGTGCCTTCTGAGCTGAAGCGCGCGCTCGGCGCCTGGCAATGGTCGCGCAAGCCGAATGCCGGCACCCACGATCCGAAGAATCTCGATCCGCACTCGTTGCCGCGCACGCTCGTGGCCGCGGCCTATCTGCGAGCCGATCCGCAACGCGCGATCGACATCGCCGCCGAAGTCTCGCGCACGACGCAGCAGGCGCCCATCGTGCTGGATCTCTGTCGATTCTGGTCCGCGCTGCTCGCGGATGCGCTCTCCGCCGTCGACAAGGCCACGCTGCTGGCGTTCAACGGTCCCGCTCTCGCAGTCCTGCGTCATCGCCCGCTCAAGGCGCCGGTGAAGAACCTGGTCGAGCGCAAAGCGCGACGCGAGACGGAGAGCGGGGGTGACGACGCCGTATCTGCTACGCGCAGCGCGCTCACGGCGTTTGCCGGGTCTACGACGGCTGCGGAAGCCCTGCTGCAAGCCGCGACGACGGCACAGGGTTCGTCGGCGGCCGTGGCGCTCTGCGGCGCGCTCGCCGGCGCGCACTATGGTATCGACTCGTTTCCTGCCGACTGGCGACGACGGCTCGCCGAGGAAGCGCCGCTGCGCTCGCTGGCGCGGGATCTGCTGGGCTGAGCGATGGCAGCACGCTCACGACGCAAAAGCAGTCCGCGGCGCAAGCGCCGGCGCGAGCCGGCCTGGACCCGCTTGTCCGATGCGGAGCTGCTGCGCACCCGCTTCTGCGATCTGCGCCTGACGCTGCGCAATTCCGAAGTCGAACGCAGCCTGCGCGAGATCCGCCGCAACATGCAGGCCCGCGGTCTCAGATTCCGGCCGCACTTGTGGCTCTCCGAAGAGTGGTTCTCGCCGGACGGCGTGCCCGGTATCGCGGTGCCGTTCTACATGGCGCATCCGCGCCTGCAGCGCCTCGAGCGCCGCTTCATGGGCGAAGTCGAAGGCGGCAATTTCAATTGGCTGACGCGGATCCTGCGTCACGAGATCGGCCACGCGCTCGACAACGCCTATCGGCTGCGCCGGCGCAAAGCCTGGCGGCGCACGTTCGGCAGGGCGTCGCGCCCGTACCCGGACATCTATCGGCCCCGGCCGGCGAGCCGCGACTTCGTGCTGCACCTCGGTCACTGGTACGCGCAGAGTCATCCCACCGAAGATTTCGCCGAGACGTTCGCAGTCTGGCTGCAGCCGCGTGCCCGCTGGCGTCGCGAATACCAGGGCTGGCCGGCGCTGCGCAAGCTGGAGTATGTCGACAAGCTGATGGCGCACATCAACGGCATGCAGCCCATCGTGCGCAACCAGGACCTGATCGAGCCGTTGAGCGACAACAACAGCACGCTCGGCCAGCACTATCGCCGCAAGCGTGCGCGCTACGAGTTCGACAAGCCCGACGCTTACGATCTGCGGCTCAAGCGCGTGTTCGGCAAGCAACGCAAGGACGGCAAGCGCATGTCGGCGAGCGTGTTCCTGCGCCAGTCGCGTCCGCAGCTCGAGCGCCTGCTCATGCGACGCTCGCGTTTGTACCCATATCTCGTGCACCATGTGCTGCGCACGGTCATTCGTCGTTGTCGCGAGCTGGATCTGGTGCTCGATACCTCGAAGCGGGAGGCGAAGCGCGCAGTGCTGGGGGTGCTGGAGCGGATTCTCATCGACATCCTGCGGCGGGATCGCGAGCGCTATACCTTATGAAGCCGCTGCGCGTTCTGGTCCTGATGCACGAAAGCCTCGTGCCGCCGGCGAGCCTCAAGGGCTACAGCGACAAGGAGATCGACGAGTTCCGCACCGAGTACGACGTGGTCGCGAACCTGGAGAAGGCCGGCCACACCGTCCGCGCACTCGGCCTGGGCGACAACCTCGGCGAGCTGCGCGCCGCGATCACGGACTGGAAGCCGGACGTCGCATTCAACCTGCTCGAGGAATTCCAGGGCATCGTCACCTACGACCAGTACGTGGTCGCGTTCCTGGAGCTGATGAAGCTGCCGTACACCGGCTGCAATCCGCGCGGCATGATGATCTCGCGCGACAAGGCGCTGTCGAAGCAGATCCTGCAGTACCACCGCATCCCGACGCCCGGCTTCGCCGTGATCCGCCAGGGCCAGCGCTACCGCCCGCCACGCAAGATGAAGTTTCCGCTGTTCGTCAAATCCGTGACCGAGGATGCGTCGCTCGGCATCGCGCAGGCCTCGATCGTCGGCGACGCCGACAAGCTCAAGGAGCGCATCGAGTTCATCCATGAGCAGACCAACTCGGACGCACTGATCGAGGAATACATCGAGGGTCGCGAGCTGTACGTCGGCGTGCTCGGCAACGACCGGCTGCGCACGTTCCCGGTGTGGGAGATGGACTTCGGCACGCTGCCCGAGGTGATGGCCGGCATCGCGACGCGCAAGGTGAAATGGGATCGGCGCTACCAGAAGAAGCACGGCATTCGCACGGGAGCGGCGCAGTCGTTGCCGGATGGCGCCGCTGCGTATCTGGACAAATTGTCGAAGCGCATCTATCGCGCGCTGTACCTCACCGGGTATGCGCGCATGGATTTCCGGATGAGGCCTGATGGCAGCGTGTTCGTGCTGGAGGCGAACGCGAATCCGAACATCAGCCGGGAGGAGGATTACGCGGATTCGGCGAAGGCGGCGGGGGTGGATTACGCATCGCTCCTGGAGCAGATCATCCGGTTGGGGACGAATTACCAGGCAGCGTGGCGCGCGGACGAGGCGTGAAGATGTCGGGCTTTAGCCCGACTCTTCATCTCAGGCTTGATAGTCCACCGTCGACCACTAACTGCTGCCCCGTCACGTAGCTCGATTCACTTGCCAGCAGAAACACCGTCGCGTACGCAACTTCCCACGCGGTCCCCTGCCTTCCGAGCGGCACAACAGTCGTCGCTCGCGACGGGCGCCCGCGGCTCGCGACGCGTCCCAACGGCGTGTCGATCAACCCCGGGACCACCAGATTCGCGCGGATCCCACGACGTGCGCCTTCGAACGCGACATGACGGCACAGTCCCGCGAGTCCCGCTTTCGACGCGTCGTAGGCTGGAATTCCCGTGCCGGGCTTGATGCCCGCGATCGAGCTCACGAACACCAGCGCTGCACCCGGCTGCATCCGTGGCAGTGCCGCGCGCGCAATCAGAAAGTGGGCGCGCAGGTTGATCGCAAACGTCAGGTCCCAGGCGTCCGCCGGGGTCCCTTCGAGACCGCGCCCGTAGCCGATGCCCACATTGACGACGATGCCGTCGAGACCACCCAGCGCTCCTGCAGCTTCGGTGACGACACGCTCGCATGCAGCTTCGTCGGTCACATCTGCGACCACGACGACAGCGCGATTGCCTTCGCTCGTAATGCGTTGCGCAGTGTCGCTCGCGGCTGCTTCGTCGCGGTCCGCGCAAACGACCGCGGCTCCCTCGCGTGCGCACAGGACGGAAATGGCGCGTCCATTGCCGAGCGGCGCATCGGCATCGTCGCAAGGTTGCGAGCCCGCGCCGACTACGAGAATCCTGCGGCCCGCGAGGCGGGCACGTCCCGGCGTGCCTCCAGTCGCCTCGGGCGGCGTCCAGATCGTCGCGGGGTCGCGCTCGGTCATGTCACTCCTCGATCTGCACGCCGAAGGAGTTCAGTGCCATCGACACCAGCGTGTACTGCCCGACCGCGAACACGAGGTCGATCACCTGGTGCGTGTCGTAGTGGTTGCCGAGCCGCTGCCAGGTCGCATCGCTGATGAACTGATCGCCGTGTAGATCGTCGACCGCCTGCAGCAAAGCCGACTCGGCCTCGGTCCAGCCCGGCGCATCCGGCGCGCTCTTCAACCGCTCGATCTCGGCGTCGCTCAGGCCGCTCTGCTTGCCGATGCGCGTGTGCTGGTGGAATTCGTATCCCGAACGGCACAGCCAGCCGATGCGCAAGATCGCCATCTCGCGCTCGCGCGACGGCAGCGACGACTTGAACAGTACGTGATTCGCGAACGGCATCCAGCGGCGATACAGATCCTGGTGCCGGACCAGCGTCGCGAACACATTCAGCACGCGCGACGGGTTGCCGCGCGTCAGCAGCTCGCGCTGCTCGTCGTTCCACTCGCTCGGGGCAAGCGGCGTAACCCGCGGACGCGACAGGCGCACGTCATTCCCCTTCTTTGGCTGTCCACTGGCCGAGCCACTTCTCGACTTCGCGATGCCACTGAATGCTGTTCGCGGGCTTCAGCACCCAGTGGTTCTCGTTCGGGAACACCAGCAGGCGGCTCGGAATCCCGCGCCGTTGCAGCGCGTTGAACATCGACAGGCTCTGCGAATACGGCACGCGATAGTCGAGCTGGCCGGCGATGACGAGCATCGGCTTGCTCCAGTCCGCGACGTGGCCCTGCGGGTTGTACTTCTCGTAGTTCTGCGGCACGTCCCACGGCGTGCCGCCGTTTTCCCATTCGCTGAACCACAGCTCTTCGGTCATGTAGCCCATGCCGCGCGTATCGAAGATGCCGGCGTGGCTGACGATGCACTTGAACGGCTCGTTCCAGTTGCCGGCGATCCAGTTCATCATGTAGCCGCCGTACGAAGCACCGAGCGCGCACATGCGCTCGCCGTCGAGCCACGGAAACTTCGCGAGCGCTGCCTTCAGTCCTTTCTGCAGATCTTCGAGCGGCTTGCCGCCCCAGTCGTTGCTGACTGCATCGGTGAACGCCTGGCCGTAGCCCGGCGAGCCGTGGAAGTCGATGAAGATCGATGCGTAGCCCGCGCCGGCATACGTCTGCGGATTCCAGCGGTAGCTCCACGCGTTCGCATACGAAGATTGCGGCCCGCCGTGCACGATGAACGCGACCGGGTAGCGGCGGCGCGCGTCGAAGTTCGCCGGCCGCATCACGTAACCGTAGACGGTCTCGTCATTCGCGCCGGCGAACGTGAACTGCTCCGGCTCGCCGATCGCCGCGGCTGCGAAGGTGTCGGCGTTCATGCGTGGCAACTCGCGCAGGTCGCCACCCTTGAGCGTGAGCGCATACAGCTCCGCCGGCGATTTCAACGTCGACACCGCGAACACGATCTCGCGCTCGCCGACTGCGAACGAGTCGACGTGGCCCGGGCCCGTCAGCATCGTCGGCTTGCCGGTCTTGATCTCGATTGCGAACACCGGCTTCTGACCGAATTGATCCGCGACCGCGTACAGCGTGCGGCCGTCCGGCGAGAACTTGATCTGGTCGACCGAGCGATCCCAATCCTGCGTCAGCGCACGGCGCTCGCCAGTCTTGAGATCCATCAGCACGACGTGAAAGCGATCGGCCTCGAAGCCCGGACGTTGCATCGCGCGCCACGCGAGCATGCTGCCGTCGGGCGAGAACACGGGCTGCGCATCCCACGCCGGATTGTTCTCCGTGAGATTGCGCGGCTCGCCGCCGGCGACGCTCACTTCATAGAGATCGAAGTTCGTCGACCACGGCTCCGACTTGCCCTTCACGCGCGCGTTGAACACGACCTTGCTGCTGTCGGGCGAGAACGTGTACTCGCTCGCATCGCCAAACGGTTTCGACGGCACGTCCGCATCGAGCATCGCGGTCAGCGACGTCGGCTCGACCGCGCGACCGTTCTCCATCTGCAACACGAAGAGCTGCGAAATACGGCCGTCGCTCCACGTGTCCCAGTGCCGCACGAACGTGCGGTCGTAGATGCGTCCGCTCGCCTTGGAGTCAGCGGTTTGCTTGAGGCGGGCGCTGGTGCAGGCGAGGTCGTCGCAGTCGGCAAAGACGTCCATGGACACGATGACGCGAGCGGCATCCGGCGCAACCCGGAACGAGCCGACGTCGAGCGGCAGATTCGTGACCTGCTCGCCTTCGCCGCCGGCGGCGGACAATCGCCACACCTGCGTCGAGCCGCTGCGCCCGGAGAGGAAGTAGATGTAGCGCCCGTCGCGCGACCACTCGGGCGAGTTGTCGTTCTCCGGATGCGTCGTGAGGCGGCGCGGCTGCGCACCCTTGGTCGCGAGATCGAGCGACCACAGGTCCTGACGGCCGCGGTTGGCCGGCATGTCGGTCTCGCGCAGCACGAACACGACCGTCTTGCCGTCCGGTGACAGAGCAGGATCGGCCACGCGCTTGAGCCTGACGAGATCCTCGACCGAGAACGGATGACGCTCGGCCGCGGCGGCGGTGCAGATGAAGCCGAGCGCAATCGATGAGGCGAGCAGCGAACGGAACATGGCAACCCCAGTGACACTGAATAAGAGAAATTCTCTCGCCAAGACGCCAAGATCGCCAAGAAGAATTCTGAAATTCTTGAGTTCCGGACTTGGCGTTCTTGGCGTCTTGGCGAGAGGCTTCTTACTTCTTCTCTCTGAACACCGCGAACGCGCTGGTGTAGCCGTGCAGGTAAGTGGCGTTGTGGATCGGGCCGATCTCGCCGCTGCAGAAGAAACCGCCGAGCGGGACGTCGCCGACCAGCCGGCGGAATGCATTGCTGTCGTGATCGGCCTGGCCGTACAGCTCCATGCCGCGGCCTGCGCAGGAGAACAGCAGCGCGCCGGCGTCGGGTTGCAGTGGGCGCGACGCGCCATACCCCGTCAGCGTGCGCGTCAGGTCCTGGGCAGAGGTCGCCGCATCGCGCAGGTGGAACTGCACGACGCTGTTGCCCGGGATGTTGGCGCTTACCCACAGCGCGCCGCTCTGCGGATCCATGCCGAGGATGTTGCGGATCAGGAAGTCGCCCGGCAGGTATTCGCTCGCGTCGGTGCGCATCGCCAGGCCGAGGAACAGCGACTGGCTGAACAGCTCGCGGTCGACGGCCGGCAGGCGCTCGAACAGTCGCGCCAGCACTTCGCGCGGCGGACGTCCGTCGAGCTCGCGGATCAGGTTCTCGTGCGCCATCGTGACGAACATCGGCTCGCCGATCGGCCTGCAGCCCTGCGCGACGACGGCGTCGAGCTCGATGTTGCCGGTCAACGCGAGCGTCACGCAGCCCGAGTGGTAGACCTGGTTGCCGAGGTACAGCGCCGTGCCGCCGACCTGGCGCGCGCCGCTCGCGAGGCCGCCGATCTTCGGCGACAGCGGGTAGACGCGGTCGAGGCCGCGCACGTACGTCTCGGTCTCGAAGCTGTACGGATCTGCGAGCAGCAGGAAGGCGGGCTGCTGGTTCGCCGTCATGCGCAGCGCGTCTTCCCAGATGCGCGTTTCGGCGAACACCGGCGGGACCTGCGCGGCGTCGAGGTGCGTGCCTTTGAATTTCACCCCTGGCAGCACGGCGCCGGTCAGCGACAGGCCCGGCCGGTCTTCGATCTCACGGCCGCCGCCGATCACGCCGCCGGCGCAACAGCCGAACACGAAGGCGCTCTCGAACTCCCGCAGCAACAGATCGGCAACGGCGTCGAAGCGCGGTGCGTGGTCGGCGCCGACGAAGACGAACAGCAGGTCGGGCTCCTGGCGGCCGAGTCCGGCGAAGACGGTGCCGGCGGCGCGTTCGACGGCCGAGCTCAGGTTGCTATCGGTTTCGACTGCTGACGCCCAGCGCATGCCCGATTGTAGCGAGCGGACTGGTCAATGTCCGGTGGGGTTTCGACCTACAACTCGTGCTTTGCGTCTGCGATCCATTCGCGCATCTCTGCGTTCTGCAGCCACTGCTGCATGTACGCCTGCGAGTGCGCGGTAAGTCCCGTCGCACCGTAGTGCTGGAAGCGCAGCACGACCGGCGCGTACATCGCGTCCGCGATCGAGAACTCGCCGAACAGCCACGGGCCGCGGCTGGCGTACTTCGTCCGACAGTCGTCCCAGATCGCCTGGATGCGCGCGACGTCGCTGCGACCCTCGGGCGGCAGAGGCACGTGCGGATTGCTGCCGGTCGCATGCATCGGCCAGGTCTGGCGCAGCGTCATGAAGCCGGAGTGCATCTCGGCGCTCACCGAGCGAGCGTGCGCGCGCAGCAGCGGATCGGCCGGCCAGGCCCGTCCGCCGAGCTTCTCGTTCAGGTACTCGACGATTGCCAGCGAGTCCCAGATGCGCGCCTCGCCGTCGAGCAGCACCGGCACGCGCCGCGCCGAGGTGTACTTGACGATCTGCTCGAAGAACTCCGGCGTGTCCAGCGGCAGCTTGATCTCGCGAAACGGCAGCCCGTAATGCTTGAGGATCAGCCAGGGACGCAGCGACCAGGAGGAGAGCTCTTTGTTGCCTATTACGAGAGTGAGCATGGGAATAGAAGCGGTTAGCGGTTGGCGGTTGGCGGTTAGTGGAGAGAGAAGGCGGAAAGTGGGCTGGCGGTTGGTTTGCAGAGCATACGTGGCAGAATTCCCCTCCGCACCAACCGCCAACCGCTAACCGCTAACCGCTTCTCTCCCATGAGCGACCACCACCATCTCGCTACCCAGGCCATCCGCGCCGGTCAGCTGCGCACGCACGAAGGCGAGCACGCGGAACCGATTTTCACCACTTCGAGCTACGTGTTTCGCAATGCGGCCGAGGCGGCTGCGCGATTCGCGGAGACCGAGAAGGGCAACATCTATTCGCGCTTCACGAATCCGACCGTGCGCTGTTTCGAAGAGCGCCTGGCGGCGATGGAAGGCGGCGCGGCCTGCGTCGGCACCGGCTCCGGCATGGCAGCCATTCTCGCGATGTGCATGGCGCTGCTGAAAGCCGGCGATCACATCATCTGTTCGGACAGCGTCTTCGGCTCGACGATCGCGCTGCTCAATCGCTACATGGCGAAGTTCGGCGTCGAGGTCACGTATGTGCGGCCCGACGACAACGAAGCGTGGCGCACAGCGATTCGCGCCAACACGCGCATCGCGTTCCTCGAGACGCCGTCGAATCCGCTATCGGCGATTGCCGATATCCGCGCGATCGCCGACATCTGCCATGAGCGCGGTGTGTTGCTCGCCGTCGACAACTGCTTCTGCACGCCGGCGTTGCAGAAGCCGTTCGAGCTCGGCGCGGATCTCGTGATCCACTCGGCGACGAAATATCTCGACGGGCAAGGACGCTGCGTCGGCGGCGCGATCGTCGGCAACGCCGAGCTGGTCGGGCGCGACGTGTTCGGCTTCATCCGTTCCGCCGGGCCGAGCATGAGCCCGTTCAACGCCTGGGTGTTCCTGAAGGGCCTGGAAACGCTGGAGCTGCGCATGAACGCGCATTCCGCAGCCGCGCTGGAGCTGGCGCGCTGGCTGGAGCGGCAGCAGGGCGTGCGCAAGGTTCATTACGCGGGGCTCGAATCGCATCCTCAGCACGCGCTCGCGCGGCGTCAGCAGAGCGGCTTCGGCGGCATCATCGCGTTCGAGGTCGGCAATGGCCGCGCCGGGGCCTGGTCGTTCATCGATGCGACGCGGCTCATGTCGATCACCGCGAACCTCGGCGACGTGAAGACGACGATCACACATCCATCGAGCACCACGCACTCGCGAATCACCGCGGCCGAACGCGAGCGCGCGGGCATCACCGAAGGCCTGCTGCGCATCTCAGTGGGCCTGGAACACCTGGACGACCTCAAGGCGGACCTGGAGCGGGGACTCGCGGCGGTGCGCGCTTGAAGGTGCGCGCGATCTGCTTCGACCTGGACAACACGCTGTGGGACGTGTGGCCCGTGATCATGCGGGCCGAGCAGAAGATGTACGACTTCCTCTCGCAACGCTACCCGCGCGTGGTCGCGAACATGACGATCGAGATGATGCGCAAGGCGCGCGAGGAGACCGCGGCCGCGCATCCGCAGATGCGCCATGACTTCACGTTCCTGCGCAAGCAGACGCTGCGCGAGCACGCACGCGAGTTCGGCTACGCCGAAGCGATGGTCGAGGAAGCATTCGACGCCTTCATCCAGGCGCGCAACGAGGTCGAGCTGTACGCGGACGTCCTGCCGGCGCTGGAACAGCTCGGTAAACGTTACCGGCTGTTCACCGCGAGCAACGGCAACGCCGACCTCGGCAAGATCGGCATCGCGCATTTCTTCGAGCGCACGATCGCCGCGCGGCACGTCGGCGCGCTCAAGCCCGATCCTGCGATCTTCCGCAAGGTGATCGAAGGCACTGACCTGCAGCCGCACGAAGTCGTGTACGTCGGCGACGACCCGCAGCTCGACGTCGCGGGCGCGCGCGGTGCCGGTATGCAGGCGATCTGGGTCGACCGTCAGGGCGGCGACTGGCCGCCGGAAATCGCGCCCGCAACGTATACCGTTCGCACGCTGGCCGAGCTCGCTCAGCTCTTGTAAGTCTCGCGTATACAGGGATCTATACGCGGCCGTGGCCCGATTGCCTTGCCAAATCGATTGGCGTACATTCCGCGCCGTTCGTTGTGCCTTTGCCCGCTTTTTTCTCTGGCTTGGCCAGCCGGGTCATTGAAGACCCTTACCTTCCGGCCAACTTCTGAAAAATCCGACGAGACCGCGAACGTTAGGCCTGGGAGCCAACCGTTGCCTGTTGTGGGAGCACGCAGGCAACCGGGCGGAGCCCGTTTGTAACCAGGCCTCGCAGTGGGGACCTGTCCGCGCTCGGGGCTTTTTCAGCAGAGAGAGTTAGTACATCTATGACGAGGATCTATGTGGGTAACCTGCCGTTCACGGCAGACGAGGCACAGGTGCGCGCGCTGTTCGAGCAGCACGGCACCGTCGAGTCGGTGGCGCTGATCAACGATCGCGAGACCGGCCGGCCGCGCGGCTTCGGCTTCGTGGAGATGCCGCGTCCGGACGCACAGCGTGCGATCCAGTCGCTGAACGGTAAGGACATGGGAGGCCGTCCCCTGCGCGTCAACGAGGCGCAGGAGCGGCAGGGCGGCGGTGGCGGCGGCGGCGGCGGCCGTGGTCCCCGCGGTGGTGGCGGTGGCGGTGGCGGCGGGCGCTGGTAAGGCGCTCGGCTTCACCTGAAGCAACATGGCCCCGCGGCGCGCAAGTGCCGCGGGGCTTTGTATTTGCACGTGGCTTTTTGAGAACTCGCTCTCCTTTCAGCACTCGCACCTGCTGGCTGCCAACGCGCGACGCGCGCATTCCGCGACTTGCCGCACAGGATTGGCGCAACCACTACGTACCCTTGACCTAGGGCGGAACTGTACGGGCCGCCGTGGATTCAAATCTGGTACGGATCCTGAATGTGAAGGTCATGGCGAACGATCGCGTCAAAAAGGTGTCAGGCGATGGAGGAGCACGAGGCCACTAAGCCGCTCGTTGCAGTCACGAACCTGCGCGAGTTCTTTCACGACTCGGTGCAGACTGCGTTGCGCAAGCAACGCGTCGACGTCGACGACCACACCGAACATTACGTCGTCAACGTCCTCACCATGTTCGCCCGCTCGGAGGAGCTCTACGAGCGCACGCCCGAGGGCGTCCGCCTCAAACCCCTGGCCCGCATGCTCGCCGACGCGTCCGAGGCGTCCTCGTCGCAGCAACGGGACGAAACATTGCGCCGCCTCGGCGACGTTTCGCTGTTCGTCGCCGGCTTCTTCGCACAGAGCTTCGCGCGCAAGCTGGTCGACATCGACTACCACATCGCGATGGGCGGCCGCGCCTACGGCACGCTCGC
>Ga0075429_100004268_pt1 | contig 12258 bp, 9 predicted proteins | sample RhiMetdeltSRZDD3_FD_75295 | JGI IMG/M metagenome (GOLD analysis project Ga0075429, IMG submission 75295) | Populus rhizosphere microbial communities from Tennessee, USA - Rhizosphere MetaG P. deltoides SRZDD3 | ecosystem: Host-associated > Plants > Roots > Rhizosphere > Soil | place: USA...
TGAACCAGCCCTGCGGGTCCACCGCTTTCGAGCACTGGTCGGTCCACACCGCCTCGCCCTCGACTGCGTTCCAGACGTAGCCGCCGTGCTCCCCGACCGTCCAGAACGGATGGTGCGCCAGGAAGATCCGCCATCGCACCGCCGGGTGCTCCTTCTCCGAATCGAGGTGCTCGGCCAGGCGGCACAGCGCCGCCTGCGCGCGCAGGCACGAGAGCGGGTTCTCCGGGTCGTCTTCGTCGACGGGGGCGGTGGGGCACTTGAGCTTTCGTTGTCCGCAGTTTTCTGCGGCGCGGACGATGGCGGCGGAGTCGAAGAACACGGCGTGGATCTCCGGGCTCTCGGGGTTCTCCGGGTCGAGCGGCCAGTACTCGTGCTTCGGGAGGTCGAAGTGATAACGCCACGGCCACGAGCGGCGCGGTTGCACCGCCTTGCCGGGGGCGCCCTGCGAGGGCGGGGCCTGCGGCTCGGCTGCTCTTTCGATCGCGTCCTTCTCCGCCGGCGTGAGCAAGCCGCGCACACGGCAGTACTCGTTGCCTTCGGTGGAGAAGCCGGTGGGCAGCACGTGGACACCGGCGACGGAGAGGGCTCCCGAATAGTAATCGTGATTGCCCGCGATGGCGTGGACGTAGTTGACGGGGCCGGCGCCGCAGTCGCTCCCCCTCGCGGCGGGGGCGTCTTTCGCGCAGCCGTCGGAGGCCAGGCTCTTCATGGCCGCGCCGAAGAGGTCCTCGTAGATCGTGCGGTAGCGCTTCTCGCGGATGTTGATCGGATCGCGGCTCAGCCCGTATTCGTAGAAGTTGTCGCCGAGGAAGACGAGGGCACGCTGCCGCGGCTTCGCCTTCGTGATCTCCCGCGTCACGCCGACGGCGTTGTCGTAGAGATCCTGGTTCATCTTTCCCGTGTCGCCGATGGCGACGAGAGTGAACGGCGCCGCGGGCTCGGGCGGTGCCGTCGCTTTCGGGGGGGCCGTGGACTGCGACGACAGGGGCGACGCGAGGGCGGCCAGGAGCAGGAGGAGGGTGTATCGCCTGAGTTGGGTCATCCTTCTCCCATCCTACGCTGGGTGGGCGAGAGCGACGAAAGTCTACGCGCCGGTTGACAGCGCCAGGGAGGCTGGCTAGTCTCCGCGGCGTCCGGACCTGCCATGCGAAACATCGTCATCTGCTGCGACGGCACGTCGAACGAGTTCTGCGAAGACAACACGAACGTCGTGAAGCTGTACCAGATGCTCGTCAAGGATCCGGCGGCGCAGCTCTGCTTCTACGACCCGGGTGTCGGCACGTTCGCCTCGCCCGCCGCGCTGCTGCCGATCACCAAGCGCATCACGCGCACGCTGGGTCTCGCCATCGGTCTCGGCCTCACCAGCAACGTCGAAGACGCCTACCTGTACCTGATGAACCATTGGCAGCCGGGCGATCGGATCTTCCTCTTCGGGTTCAGCCGTGGAGCGTATGCCGCGCGGGCGATCGCGGCCATGATCCATCGCTGCGGTCTGCTCGATCCCGGTCAGGGGCAGCTCGTCGAGTACGCGTCGCGGGTCTTCCGCAACGTCGCCGACGAGAACTGGAAGATCTCGCGGGAGTTCGGCACGACGTTCGGGCGGCCGTGCCCGATCCATTTCCTCGGCCTCTGGGACACGGTGTCTTCCGTGGGCTGGGCCTGGGATCCGAAGACGCTGCCGTACACCGCCAACAACCCGAGCGTGGCCATCGTGCGCCACGCCGTCGCCATCGACGAGAGGCGCGGCTTCTTCCGCCAGAACCTGTGGGGCGACGGGCCCGACGTGAAGCAGGTGTGGTTCGCGGGCGTGCACTGCGACGTGGGCGGCTCCTATCCTCCGCTGCGGAGCGGGCTTTCGCAGCTCACGTTGCAGTGGATGGTGGGTCAGGCCGAGGCGGCCGGGCTGCTCGTCGATCCCGTGCGGCGCGACGCGATCCTGTCGTCGCCGGCTCCCAGCCATCGCGGCGAGCCGAACCAGTCGCTGACCGACGCCTGGAAGCTGGCCGAGTACTACCCGAAGCGGCGGCAGCGGAAGGTCGTGGTCGACGGCAAGGAGATCTGGCAGACGTTCTACTGGCCGAACCTGTTCGGCTCGCGGGTGATCCCCGAGGACTCGCTGATCCACAGCTCGGTGCTGCGGCGCCGTGACGAGGTGCCGGCCTACAAACCCCGCAACCTTCCGCAGCGCTATCAGGTGGTGGAGTAGGGGTCAGGTCTGTTGTTTGCTGTCTACTGCCGTAAATAACAAACAACAGACCTGACCCCGACGCGACTCCGCGAAGGAATGCCCTTATAGTTGGGTTAATGGACGGCGCCGACCGCCCCGATCCCTCGCGGCGCCCCTGGCACGAGGGGCCTGAAGAGGGGACCCCGGCCGAGAGCTGGCTCCGTCTCGACGACGACGAGCTGCTCCACAAGATCGAGACCGTCGGTACGCCGCAAGACGGCGATGATCAGCTCCTCGAGATCGTCGCCAGTGACCGCCATTTCTTCCTGCGTCAGGAGGCGGCCAAACGCATCCGCCGGAAGAAGCTGCTCTTTTCCTACGAGGACGACCGGCACATCGGCCAGATCCTCGTGCGCCACCTCAATCGCCGCGAGGACCTGACGTACCTCGAGCGGCTCGCGGCCCGCAGCACGTTCGGCGAGGTGCGCAAGGCGGCGCAAGTACAGCTCTCGCGCCTGCGCAAGCGCATCGACGACCAGGACCGCCGCGATGCCACGCGGCAGTCGCAGGGCAAGGCGCCGTGGAGGGTGGCCGTCATCCACGCCGATCCGGCGCTCCGCCAGGTCGTGGCCGATACCCTGAAGGCGCCCGAGTACGAGGTGATGGGGCATGGCGCGGGCGGAGCGGCCGTCGCCGCCGTGAAGGCGTTCGATCCGCACCTGCTGCTGGCGGGGATCGAGGACCTGATGGGGGCCGGCGTCCACACCGCGATCCGCGATCGCGACCGGCCGCTGCCCGTGGTGGCGCTGTGTGAGGCGTCGGCGGCGGAGCGGCTGCCCGAGATCGTCGGGAACGGCGCCGACGAGTTCATGATGCTGCCGCTGCTGCCCGCGCTGGTGGCGGCCAAGGCCCGCGCCCTGCTGCATCTCTCGTTTGTCGCCGCGTTGCGGGCCGAGCGCCGCAAGGCGAGCGGGACCATCGGCGAAGACGGCGTGCTCCCGCTCCTGAAGCTGTGCGAGGACGAGCAGCTCACCTGCCGGCTGGTGGTGGCCGTCGATGGCCGGCGCTGGTTCGCCGACTTCGTGGGCGGGGAAATGACGGAGGCGGGCGGTGTTCCCCCCGTCGACGACGACGACGCCTTCGCGGCGATGCTGACGGTCCGGTCCGGCACGTACGAGATGATCGAGGCCATGCCGATCGAGGAGAAGGCGGACGCGATGGACGCCGCCGAGCCGCCCGTCCCGCAGGGCGTCGTGTCGTCCACCACGTCGGGTGCCGGCGCGCCGCGGGCCGACGGTGAATGGCGTGTGCCCGACGTGGACGCCACCCTCCTGGGCTGGGCGGTCCATTTCGTCGTCGAGCAGGCCTGGGCCCACCTGGGCACCGCCGCCACCACCGGCCTCCTGCGGCGCACGCTCCAGGACGGCCTCGAGCGCCATCCCGTGCTGCGCATGTTCAACGTCGAGGAGAACGCCCATGTCGGCGTCGACCTCAGCCGCGGTACGCGTCTGGCCGGCGACGCCGTCGGCGTCACCGCGCAATGGATGGCCGTGTTCCTCGCCGCGGCGCGCCGCATTGCGCCCGACGCGGCGTCTATCGACGTCCGTGAGGCCACCAAGATCGTCGGCGGCGCGTTGGAGCAGGTCGACTTCTATACGGCGTACGATCGGGCGGCGGGGCAGACCCACTCGCGGCCGCCGTCGCACGTCATCGGCAAGATCGTTCCCGCGCGCAAGCCCAAGTAGGGAGGTCGGTCCATGCGGGTGGTGGCCGTCATCCTGGCCGCGACGCTGGCGGCGGCCCTTCCCGCCGACGCCAGGACGAGCCAGGCTGCGTCTGTCGACGAGCTCCAGTCCCACCTCGATGCCGCCGAGGCCGGTGATCGCATCGTCGTGAAGGGCGGGACCTACGCGACGACGGCTCCGCTCCTCGTTCGCGGCCGCGCGGGAACGGCGGCCGCCCCCATCGTCATCGAGGCGGAGACGATCGGCGGCGTGACGATCGGCGGCACCGCGGGCTTCGCGTTCGACGACGCGTCGTACGTCGTCGTTCGAGGCTTCCGGTTCACCCACGCGAGCACGCAGGCGATCGCGCCCAGCGCGGCTCACGTGCGCTTCACGCGGAACGTGTTCGAGCTCGCGCCCGAGGTGCGCCATTGGCTGTCCATCGAGGGCGACGATGCCGAGATCGACCACGACACGTTCCAGAACAAGAAGACGGCGGGCGTGTACATCTCGGTGACGGGGCGCGGCGGAGATCCCGCTTCGACGATGGCCCAGCGGGCGTGGATCCACCACAACGGCTTCTACGACCATTCGTTCGGCGGGGCCAACGGCGGGGAAGGGATACGCGTCGGCCTGTCCGGCCTGTCGCTGTTGTCGGCCCACGCCGTCGTCGAGCACAACCTGTTCGAGCACCACAACGGCGACCCCGAGGCCGTCTCCGTGAAGTCGTCGGACAACGTCGTCCGCGACAACACCGTGCGCGACAGCAAGGCGTGTCTGGTGCTGCGCCACGGGAACCGCACGACTGTCGAGGGCAACTTCATCCTGAACGGGCGCTGCGGGATCCGCTTCTACGGCGACGACCATCGCATCGTCAACAACTACATCGCCGGCGCCACCGCAGAGTCGCCGCAGGAGCCGGGCTGGGGCGCGGCGATTACTGTCGGCAGCGGGAGCGTGGCCGACCATCTCCCGGAGCACACGCCCCGATCGCGCCGCGGGCGGGACGCCCCCGAGCGCGTCGTCGTCGCCTTCAACACCCTCGTGGGCAACGTGCAGCCGATCGCGGGCGAGCACCGCGAGTTCCCGCCGCGCGGCTGCATCTTCGCCAACAACGTCATCGTGGGCGAGGGCGGACCGCTGGTGAGCCTCGCCGCCGATCCGCCCGTCGGCTTCAAGTGGGAGGGGAACGTCGTGTGGGGAACCGCGGCGGCGGGCGACATGCCGGCGGACGGCTCTCGGCGCGTCGATCCCGCATGGACCCTGCAGGACGGGCTCTATCGCGCCTCGAAGGGCAGCCCGCTCGTCGATGCCGCCCAGGGCGCGTATCCGGAGATCGCCCTCGACATGGACGGCCAGGAGCGTACGGGTGTGAAGGACATCGGTGCCGATGAGCTGTCGTCCGAGCCCGTGCGCCGGCGCCCGCTGACGCGGGCGGATGTGGGGCCCGACGCGCCTTAGCGGCCGACGGCGCTCGTCACCACGTCCATCAATCGCTCGCCGGCCGTCGCCGTGAGCGACCACGGGCTCGGCTGGCGGAGGACACGCAGCCGGCCCCTCTTCTCCAGGACCTCGAACGTCGTGCGTTCGCCTTCGCGGCGAAAACGCAACGTGACGGTCGCCTTTCCAACGCGCAGTCCGTCCAGCGTGATCTCCGGCAGCCAGTCGGGCAGGTGCGGGTCCACGATGAGCGTGCGCAGCGGGGCATAGGGGTAGAGCCCGAGCAGCGCCTGGAGCAGGCAGAACGTCACCGAGGACGACCACGCCTGCGGCGAGTTGGCCTGCACGTAGGGGGCGGGGAACGGATGATCGGCGTCGCGAGGGTGGCCGCTGAAGACCTCCGGCAGGCGGAAGTACTGGAACAGCCGGGCCGCCTCGAACTGCGCGCGCGCCAGCGTCTCGACGTGGTCGTGCAGGCCGTAGCGCACGAAGCCGATGGCGAAGCTGCCCTGCTCGACCGGCCAGACGGAGCCGCGATGGTAGCTGTGCGGGTTGTAGGCGGGGTGTCGTGACGACAGCGTGCGTATTCCCCAGCCGCTGAACAGATCGTCGGCAAGCAGGCGCGCGGCGGTGCGCGGCACGAGCTCCCTCGCGACGATGCCGGCGGACAAGCAGTGGCCGGGATTGGAGGCGATCGAGCGGACCGGCCGGCCGGCGGCGTCCAAGGCCATGGCGAAGAAGCCGGGGTCCTCCATCCAGTACGCCTCGTTGAAGCGCGCCTTCAGCTCGCGAGCCTCGCGTACGAGCCGCCGTGCTTCGTCCTTCTCCTTCCGCCACCACAGGACCTCGGCCAGGTGCAGCTTGGCCACGTAGACGAAGGCCTGCTCCTCGCACGTGGCGATGGGCGGCTCCACCGGTGAGCCGTCCTCGCCGACGATCGCGTCGCCGGAGTCCTTCCAGGCCTGGTTCTTGAGCCCCTGCTCCGAGCGAGTCTGGTATTCGTAGAAGCCGTCGGCCCTCCGTGAATCGCGGTCGAGGGCGCGCAGCGCGGCCAGCGCGGGCCCCACGAGCGCACCCGTGCGCTCCTTGTCGCCGGTCCAGTGCCACAGCTCGGAGACGGCCACCGGGAAGAACCCCGATGTCGTCTCCGAGCCGTAGTACCGCTGGCGCGGGTCGTATTGCAGTGTGGCCAGCGGGCCGGTGTGGGCCTCGTGGATCATGCGGCCGGGCACCTCGTCGCGCCAGTCGTCGTAGGTGCCGCCCTGCGTGCGGACGAGGACGTCGGCGGTGCCGCGCATCATCTCCGGCCCGAGCATCGCCGCCTGCCAGGCGGCGGTCAGGGTGTCGCGCCCGAAGAAGGCCACGTAGACGGGAAGCCCCGCCGCGATCGTCCACGCGTCGTCGCCGCTGTCGAGATCGTGCAGGCGCAGGCTGGCGAGGTCGCGCCGCGCCTGCTCGAGGGCGCCCATGACGATCGGGGCGAGGGTCTCGCTCTCCCGCGTGGCCAGGTGCGTTGCCTGCGCGAGGAACGTCTCGCGCCGAAGGTCGTGGAGGTTGTCCGTGGCCGCGAACGAGCGACAACCGTAGATCGGGAGGAGCGTGGTGTCTTCGATGCGGGGGATGAAGTCGAGGCAGGCGTGCCAGCGTCCTCCGCGGGGGAGCGCGACGTCGAACCCGAGCCGTTCGCCGGCGTACGAGGGTGGCGACGAGGCACCGCGGACGGCGATGGCGAGGCCGCGGTCGATGGTGGCCGTGCCGCGTCGCCCGTGATGGACGAACGAGTGCTCGGCCCGATAGTCGAAGGCCAGCTCTCCGCCGTGGGGCGCGGCCTGCCAGGCGCACGAGCGGGTGCCTTGCTGGCGCCGCGGGCCGAGGGTCTCCTCGCGATCCGCGAAGTCGGCGTCGAGCTCGATCTCGAGTCGGAAGGCGACGTCTTGCGGGACGAAGCTCGTGATGTCGAGGTCCTCGTGCATGCCGCCGCCGACGAAGCGCGAGAGCCGGATTTCGACGCCGTTCTGCGCGGCCTCGACGATGGCGCCGGCTTCGCCGCGCCGCCACGCGGCGTCCTGCGGCGCCGCCAGGTAGTACCCCATCCACGAGTGCTCGGCGACGTTCGATCCGGCGAGCGCGTGGGGCGGCCGGCCGTCGACGAGGAGGCGATAACGGGACAGGATCCGCGTCTGGTGGACGAAGAGCCCGCGGTCGGGGCCGCCGTCCACGAAGCCGTCAGGATCCGTGGCCAGAACGGTGCGCCCCTGGCTGACGTACTCGAGCTGCCCGCGCGGCCGCAACCGCACGAGGTAGTCGAAGCGTGCCACTATCGCCGCGGTTGGGGCTCCGGCTCCGGCCGCCCGACGGCGATCCCGTAGACGTAGACGAGCTCGCCTCCGAGCCATCCGGAGACGCTCAGCAGCGCGATGCCGATGACGGAGAGCGCGATCGGGAGCCGGGTGTCGTAGCCCGGCGCGCTGCGCAGGTAGATGTTCGAGGCGTACAGCGCCACCGCGATCAGGTTGATGACCATGTGGGCGATGCCGATGCGCTTCGCCTTCGGATCGCGGAGGGCGACGAGGTCGACGAGGCCGGGGACGGCGGCGAGGAGCGCGCCGACGAGGCCTCCGATCATCGTGTAGTACGCGACCACGCTCCAGGTCGACGTCCCCAGACGCCACACGTACACGAGGTCGGCGACGAGGGAGAACGTCCACAGGCCGATCGGGAACACGACCAGCATGGGATGAATGGGATGCCCCTTGATACTGGCGCGACTCGACATGATGACCTCCGACGGGTCGTGCCGCCCGCGGGCGGCACACGAGGACCCTCTCTTTCGAGAGTAGACCCGTCGGCGGCCGGCACGTGAACGATCCTGGCCTACGGCACCGCCACGAGCTGGAACTGCTGGTTCGTGGCGCCGGTGTACGACCACTGCTGCACGTTCGCCCCGTCCGCCGTGCTCGATCCGGCGACGTCGGCCGACTTGCCGCTGTTGCGGTTGGTCAGCCGGTAGTAGCCGCTGCCGACGGAAACGATCGCCCACTCGTCGTTGGTGGTGGCACCGCCGTACGTGTACTGGAAGATGTTGCCGCCGTTCGCGGTGGATGCGCTCTGCACGACCATGTCCTTGCCGCTGTGGCGGTTGATCACCCGGTAGTAGCCGCTGCCGATGCTGCTGAGCTCCCACTCGTCGTTGGTGTTCGAGCCGCCGTACGTCCACTGGAAGATGTTCGCGCTGTTCGCGGTCGAGGCGCTCTGTACGGCGACGGCCTTGCCGCTGTGCCGCGGCGTGATCCGGTAGTAGCCGCTCAGGGTGCTGCCGGGTGTCGGGGTCGCCGTCGGCGCGGGAGTCGGCGTGGGCCCGGTGGTGGGCACCGGCGTGGCCGTCGGGATCGGCGTGGCCGTAGGCGTGACGCTGCCGCCCCAGTTCGCGGGCTCGCTCTCGCCGTACGTCGACGAGATGCGGAAGTGGTCCTGGTAGATCGTCCGCGTCGTTTGATTGAAGATGTCGCCGTCGGGCGGGATGTGGTTGCGCCACGCCGTGCAATAGATGCCCACCGACCACCGGATGGTGGGGCTCCCGTTGGGATCGAGGTTGACGTTCACGAGGCTCTTCGTCCGCGTGTCGTTCAGCCAGTACTCGAAGGTGCCGGGGTTGCCGAGCTTGAAGCGCACCACCTGGCGGATCCAGACCCCGCGCGGCATCACGCCCAGGTCCTGATGCGCCCCCGCCACGCGGATGAAGATGTGGTCGTTCTGGATCCAGTGGAGCGCCCACGGGCCGGACGGGTTCTCGGGCGAGAACTGCTGGTACGTGTCGTTGCTGTTGTGGTACAGCCAGGTCGACGGCAGCATGACGGTGGCGCCGTAGTAGCGGTCGGTGCCCACCGACTGCGCGTTGAACTTGACGACCTCGGCGTGATAGCCGGCGGTGTAGTTGCTGTTCTGGCTGTACACCGGGTCGTAGATCTGCGTGAACTTGAGTCCGGTGCCGGAGGTGCCCCAGCGCGGGCTCGTGACCTCGTCGATCGTCCCCTTGTTCTGGGGGTTCTGCGGGTAGTTCGACCAGCCCGTCTTGGTGCCGTCGTCCTGGAAATAGACGGTGGCCTGGCCGGGGCCGGCGATAAAGACCAGGAGGCCGGCAATGGCCGCGCGCTTCAGCATTTCTCCCTCCGCTTTCGTGCTTGAAGCGAACCTACGGTCCACCGTCGCCTGACACAAGGGGCCGGTACGTCGCCGGAACGTTACCTGACGTGTTCCCCGTATCGATTCGCGGGGCTGTTAGTATCCGTGCCGCGTGAGCGAGGCAGCGGCGTTCGGGTTCCAGGTCGTGCGCGCCGTGGCCGGAGCCGCGTTCGTCTGCGGCGCGGCCGGCTATGGGGTGGCGCGCGCGGTGCCGGCGTCGGATCGCCTGCCCGCCGCCTTCTTCGCCCACCGTGGTGGGCCTGTTCCATGCCGTCTTCTGGGTCGGCCTCCTGGCACCACCTCTCGGCGTGGCGAAGGTGGGAGCGACGCTCGTCTGTCTTGGCGCCGTTGCCGCGATCCTCCTCCGAGGTCGGAGGGCGCCCTCGGAGGAGGCGGGCGCACGCGTCTCTGTGCGAGGCCACGGCCTGTACCTCGCGCCGATCGCCGGCTTCGTTCTGCTCCTGGCGGCGCGGGCGGTGGCGGCGCCGCTGCTCGGGTTCGACACCCCGTTCGTTACGTGGAGGGGACGACGTTCTACCTGTTTCCGGAGACGGCGGCCCGTGCCTCTTCTCTATGTGAGTGACGGCGGACCCCGCGTGTGCAGTCGTCGCCGTAGTGTTCGGATGCTACGATCGAGCCGTGCGGGCCGTCATGCTTGAAGTCGATCCCTCTCTCCTCGAGCACCGCCGACGCGTCGGTCTCGACCGCTGGGACGAAATGTGGGAGGGGGTTCTGCATATGTCTCCGGCTCCGGCCCGAGAGCATCAGAGGATTCTGGGTCGACTCCTTGCGTTCCTGATTCCGATGCTGGAACGCAACGGCCGCGGCATGGTCTGGCCCGGCATCAACGTCTTCAACGAGATCTCGCCGACGGAGGACTACCGCATCCCGGACCTGACCTTCGTCGCCCGCGGACGCGAGAGCATCCTTTCGGAAGACGGCGTGCGCGGGGGAGGCCCCGATGCCGTCATCGAGATCCGGTCACCCTACGACGAAAGCTACGACAAGCTCCCGTTCATGGCCGCGCTCGGCGTGCGTGAACTGGTGATGAGCGATCGGGACACCAAAGATGTCGAGATCTACAGCCTCCTCGATGGAGCCTATGTGCCCCTCGCGCCTGGGGTCGATGGCTCGCTGTCGTCGGAGATACTGGGCGTGCGCTTCACGACGGCGGGAAACCCGGCGCGGCTCGTAGTGGCGGACGCGACCGACCCGGCGCAGCGCGCCGAGATCTGACCCGCTCCACCTCACGGGACAGCCTCATCGGTGTCCTGGGCCAGGGCGGCGGGTGCCGCCGATGTGGTCGGCGGGACGGCCGCCGCGGAGATGAGGCCGTCCAGGAGCGCGCGCCGAGAGGGGTCATCCCACTCGATGGCGTCGGCGAGGAGCGCCGCCCGCCCCAGGCGCGCGCGCATGAGCCCGTGCTCGGCGTGGGTGTGAGGCAAGGCCAGGGCGTGGACCACCTCGTGGGCGATCACGCGCCCGAGGGCGCGGCCGACGGCGGCGGCCTCGTGCGCGCGATGCGCCTGCTTGCGTGTGATCTTCAAGGTGCGCAGCACGGCCGCGTACGCGATCCAGGCGGCGTCACCCCGGGGCCGTGAGACGCCCATGACGTCCTTCGGGAGGCGCAGCCAGGCGGACTCCACATCCATGATGAAGACGGACAGCGCGGGGGCGCCGGGCTCGTTTCGTTCGACCCAGGCCGCGCGCACGCCAGCGACGGCATAGAGTCGCGCGACCTCCTCCTGCGCCGAAGCCGAGACGCGGGCGGGAAGGCGGGCCACATCGCGCCAGATGAGGCGTGCGGTCGCGGCCTCGTCCGTCTCCGCGCCCGCCGCCCGGCCCGCCAGCACCAGGACCAGGTACGCCGCCGCTCGGGGTGCCATGCGCCCTCCTTTCCCCACCGCGATGGTAGGGAAGGCTGGCACGATGAATCCAATTGATTGTTGTCATCGAATCGATGAGAATAGCTCATGGATCTCGAAGTCCGTCATCTCCGCCTCGTGGCCACCCTCGCCGAGACCGCCAACATGACCCGGGCCGCCGAGCGCCTGCACTTGACGCAGTCGGCCTTGAGCCACCAGCTCCGCGACATCGAAGACCGCCTGGGCACGCGGCTGTTCGAGCGCGGCACCAAGACGATGCGTCCCACCGCCGCCGGCCGCCGGCTCCTGGAGACGGCGGACCGCGTGCTGGACGACCTGGCCCGCACGGAGAAGGAGGTGCGGGGAACCCAGCAGACGCGCGAGCCGATGCGCGTCAGCACCGAGTGCTACACCTGCTATCACTGGCTTCCCGAGCTGCTGAGGGCGTTTCGCAAGAAGCACCCGCAGGTCGAGGTGCAGATCGTGGCGGAGGCCACGCGGCGGCCGCTCCCGAGCCTGCTCGAAGGCAAGCTCGACCTCGCCATCGTGGTCGACCGTCTCCGCAACGCGCGCATCACGTACCGGCCGCTCTTCGCCGACGAGCTCGTGGCCGTGCTCCCGCCCACGCATCGCCTCCTGCGCAAGGCGTACCTGGTGGCGCAGGACTTCGCCGACGAGCACGTGCTCGTCTACGACGCGCCGCGCGCCGACCTCAGCATTTTCGTGGAGGTGCTCGACCCCGCGGGGGTGTCGCCGCGGGAGGTCTCGCGGATGCAGCTCACCGAGGCCATCGTCGAGATGGTGAAGGCGGACATGGGGATCGGCGTGATGGCGCGCTGGGCGGCGCTGCCGCACATCAAGGCGGGTCTGGTGGCGGCCC
>Ga0075429_100004272_pt1 | contig 12256 bp, 13 predicted proteins | sample RhiMetdeltSRZDD3_FD_75295 | JGI IMG/M metagenome (GOLD analysis project Ga0075429, IMG submission 75295) | Populus rhizosphere microbial communities from Tennessee, USA - Rhizosphere MetaG P. deltoides SRZDD3 | ecosystem: Host-associated > Plants > Roots > Rhizosphere > Soil | place: USA...
CGGATGCCGCTCGACGGAACCTCGATCGCGCGATCGGTCAGCGCAGAGCCGCCGAACTGCGCGAGATCGACGGACACCACGCGGTGCTCGGCCGCCCCGTGGCGCGCGGCGATGCGCTTTGCCGCAGCGAGCTCGGCGCCGTGGCGCTGTCCGTAGTCGACCGAGAGGCAGTGGCAGACGAACGCTTCGCTACGCGCCCACGCGAGCGTGGTCGCCGAGTCGAGTCCTCCGGAGAGAAGGACGACTGCGCGCTTCAGCGCTTGGTTCCCTGCGCGAGACGCTGCTTCGCGCTCGCGGCCGCCGGCGTCCCGGGATACCTGGCGAGCAGCGCTTCGAGCGTCTTTTGCGCACCTCGCCGGTCGTTGAGCGCTTCCTGCGAGGTGGCGATGTTGAGCATCGCGTCGGGCGCCTTTGCGTCGTCCGGCCAGGATTGGAGCAGCTTCTGCTGCGCCGCGATCGCCTGCTTGTAGTCGCGTTGCGCGAAGTGCGCGTTGCCGATCCAGTACTGCGCCGACGCAGCCAGCCTGCTCGTCGGGTAGGTGACGAGAAATCCCTGGAACGCGGAGATCGCGAGCGGGTAGTTGCCGAGCTTGAACTGGTTGAGCGCGGCCTCGTAGCCCTTCGTCTCGGCGGCCGGCGTTGCGTTTTCCGCCGGCGGCTTTTCGGTCGCGGCCGGTTCCTTCGGCTGCTCGAGCTTCCTCAGCCGGGTGTCGATGTCGACGTAGAGATCCTTCTGGCGCTTGTCCGCGGTATCGATCTGGTTCGCGAGCACTTCGAGCTGGCCGCGCATCCTCGAGAGCTCGGTGCGCAGCGCCTCGATCTGACCGGCAAGGTCGACGAGCGGGCGGCGGTCCTCGATCCGCGAGAGGCGCTCCTCCAGCGCGCGCGCGTTCGACTCCACCTGCTGGCGCAGCACTTCGATCCGGCGGCGCGCTTCGTCGTCGTCAAAGAGCGCGCCCGCCGCGCTCGGCAACCACAGCGCGGCGGCGAGCGCGGCGGCGAGCCTCGCACCGCGCATCAATATTCGCCCTGGTACAGGATGTCGCCGCGGCGGTTCTGCGCCCAGGCCTCTTCGTTATGGCCTTCCGACTTTGGCTTCTCCTCGCCCAAGCTCACCGCCTCGACCTGGTCTTCCCTCGCGCCGAGCAGCAGCAGCATGCGCTTCACCGCCTCGGAACGCTTTTGCCCGAGCGCAAGGTTGTACTCGCGGCTGCCGCGCTCGTCGGTGTTGCCCTGGACCAGCATCTTCGCCTGCTTGTTGTCGCGCAGATAGCGGGCGTGCGCCTCGACCAGCGGCTTGAACTCGTCGCGTACGTCGTAGCGGTCGAAGTCGAAGTAGATCGAGCGCTTGGAGAGAATCGACGACGGGTCGGTGAGGATCGAGCGTCCACCCGCCTTGCCCGTAAGGTCTACGGACGCCACTGGCGGCTGCGTGATCGGTTGCGACTGGGCACCGGTCGGCGGCCTCGCTCCCGGCTTGCGATCCTCGACCCCTGCGCCTTCCTGCTCTTCCGGAGTGGCCGCGCATCCGGCGAGTACTGCGGCTAGCAATGCTGCGATCCAAACGGTACGCATACGTTTTTCTCCTGCTTTATTTATTGGATGAACGGTCCCCAAGCCGGCTCGCGCACGTCGCCTGCTGCGATGCTCAGGCGCTGCTTGACCCGCCCATCGGAAGAAACTGCAGAGAGCACGCCCCTGCCGCCAATCACGGTAGCGAGCAGGATCATGCGGCCATTGGGGGCGAAGCTCGGCGATTCGTCCTTGTCGCTGTCGGTCAGCGTCAGCGCCTGGCGCGACGCAAGGTCGAGCAGCGCAACCTGGAACTTGCCGCCGTTGCGCGCAATGTAGGCGAGATTCTTGCCGTCCCGGCTGATGCGCGGCGACACGTTGTAGCTGCCCTCGAACGTGACCCGCTGCGCGTCCCCGCCGCCGGCGGGCATCCGGTAGATCTGCGGGCTGCCGCCGCGGTCGGAAGTGAAATAGATCGTTTGACCGTCGGGCGAGAACACCGGCTCGGTGTCGATCCCCGCCGAATTCGTCAGGCGCCGCAGACCGCTGCCATCGGCGTTGACGATAAAGAGCTGCGAGCCGCCGTCGCGAGAGAGCGCGACTGCGAGCCTCGAGCCATCCGGCGACCATGCCGGCGCGGAGTTCGATCCCTTGAAGTTTGCCGCCACATGGCGCTTTCCGTCGAGCAGCGAGTGCACGTAGACGACCGGCTTCTTGTTCTCGAACGAAACATAGGCGAGGCGCTTGCCGTCGGGCGACCAGGCGGGCGAGATGATCGGCTCGAACGAAGCGAGCGCGGTCTCCTCGCCGGCGCCGTCGGCGTCGGCGATCTGCAGCTCGAAGCGCGTGCCGCGCTTCACCACGTACGCGATGCGGGTCGAGAACACGCCCTTTTCGCCGGTCAGCTTCTCGTACACGTAATCGGAGATACGGTGCGCGGTCGCCCGGACCTGGGTCTTCGTAAGCGTATAGGCGACGCCGCCGAGCGCGGTCTGCTTCACCACGTCGTACAGTCGAAAGCGCACCTCGAAGCGCCCGTCGGGGCGCGTGGCGACCGAGCCGAGCACCAGCGCATCCGCCAGGCGCGAGCGCCACTCCGTGAAGTTCACGTTCGAGCTGTCGGTCAGCGGCGGGTTGAGCGCCGGCACCTCGATCCCGCGGAACAAGCCGCTGCGCTCGAGGTCGGCGCGCACGATCGCGGCAATCCCGGTCGAGAGCGCGCCCTCGCCGGCGAACGGCGCGATCGCGATCGGCAGCCGCTGCGCGCCGGCGCCGGTGACTTCGATCGAGAGTTGTGCGGTCGCGGTGGAAGCGGCCGCAAGGAGGAGCAGAGCCGCGAAAAGCAGTCGCATTGGCAGAATTATATTGGATCGAGTGGCCGGTACTTCAGCTCGAAAGCACGCTGGAACAGGTCCGGCCTGTCGGGCTTGGGCAACGGAGAAGCCTTGAGGATCGCGCGCTCGATCGCCTCGTCGAGCACCCGCATGCCGCTCGACTTGCGCAGCTTCGCAGAGATCACTTCGCCGGTCGGCAGCTGCACCACATCGAAGATCGCCTCCGGATTGCCCTTGATATCCTGCGGCAGGATGATGTTGCTGCGCACCCGCGCGCGCACCTTGTCCGCCCAGGCCGCGAGCGCCTTGCTGTTCGCTGCAGCCGAATCGCGCGCGAGCTGATCCTTGATCGTCTGGCGCTCGCGTTCGCTGGCGAACGCGAGCTGCTCGCGCGCAAGCTCTTCGCGCATGCGCTTTTGCGTCTCCTCGTCCCGCGGCCGCGCCTTCGGCTCGGGCCTGACCTCCGGCTTCGGCTTCACTTCGGGCCTCGGCTTCGGTTCCGGCTTCGGTCTCGCTTCCGGGATCGGCTTCACTTCGGGCTTCCGCTTGACCTCGGGCTTGGGTTTGGGACGCGGCGGCTCCTTGACCGCGATGTCCGGCTTCTCTATGACCGGCTCCGGCTTCGGCGGTTCGACGACCGGCTCGGGGACCGGTTCAGGTTTCGGCTCTACGCGCACCGGCGGCGGAGGCGGCTCGCGCCACAGCTCGACCACGACCGCCTCGGGCGGACGGTTCTGCCAGCGCACGCCCAGCAGCAGCACCGCGAGCAGCACCAGGTGCACCGCCGCAGCGAGCGCGATCGAGAACGCGCGCCCCGGTTCGGGACGCTCCTCGAAGAAGCCTGCGCTCGCCGCTTCGCTCATTGCGCCGGCTTGACGAGCAGGCCGACTCTGCGCACCTGCTGCTTTTGCAGCTCGTCCATGACATTGAGCACCGCCTCGTAGCGAACGTTCTTGTCGGCTGCGATCAGCACCGGCTGGTCGGGATTCGCCTGCTGCCGCTCCTTGATCAGCTTGCCGAGCTCGCCGCGCGCGACGCTGCGCTCATCGGTGGCGCCGCCCTTCGCATCGCGGCTTCGCAGCACGACCGAAAGATCTTCCTTGATGATCACTTCGAGCGGGGCCACCGGCGCGACCGGCGCCTTGGACACCGACGGCAGGTCGACGACGCCCGGCGTGACGAGCGGTGCGGTCACCATGAAGATCACGAGCAGCACCAGCGTCACGTCGACGTACGGCACGACGTTGATCTCGTGCATCGGCCCGCGCTTGGAATGCAGCCGCGCCATGCGCGCTACCTCACGACTTGCCGGTGCAGGATGTTCGAGAACTCCTCCATGAAGCTCTCGAAACGGATCGCGAGCCGGTCGATGTCGTGCGAATAGCGGTTGTACGCAACCACCGCGGGAATCGCCGCGAACAGGCCGATCGCAGTCGCGACCAGCGCCTCGGCGATTCCCGGCGCGACCTGTGCAAGCGTCGCCTGCTGCACGTTCGAGAGGCTGCGGAACGCATGCATGATTCCCCACACCGTTCCGAAGAGGCCGACGTACGGCGACACCGAGCCGGTGGACGCGAGGAACGACAGATGGCTCTCGAGGTGGTCCATCTCGCGCTGGTAGGTCGCGCGCATCGCGCGGCGCGCGCCGTCCACCATGACCGAAGGCTCGGACGTGCGCTGGCTGCGCAGCTTCGTGAACTCGCGAAAGCCGGCCTCGAAGATGCGCTCGAGCGAGCCGATCGTGTGGCGCGCGTTGACCGAGCCCTGGTAGAGCGCCTGCAGGTCGTTGCCGCTCCAGAACTCGCGCTCGAAGCCGTCGGTCTGCGCGCGCGCGCGGCGAATACCGAACCACTTGCGGAAGATGAACATCCAGGAGAGGAACGAGACGGCGAGCAGCAGCGCCAACACCGCCTTCACGACGATGGACGCATTCACGATCAGCGTCCAGATCTCGAGATCCTGCGTGAACGTCATGCGAGGTCGATCACGAGTTGAAGGGGGTTAACGCGCGGTGCTCCACGAATCCTTTCGCGCGATTGTAGCAGCCGGCTCCGCAGGCTCGCGCCAGCGAAAGCGCCTGCCCGGCAGCACCGCGTCGAGCAGCGGCACCAGCGGCACGCAGAAAAAGAGCGCCCAGACCAGCCCGTTCGGCTTGTAGAGCAGGAACTGCCACGCGAACGCAACCGCTGCGACGCACACTGCATGCAGGATGCGCGCCGAGCGGCGATCCGGCGTCGTCATCGGATCGGAGATCATGAAAAACGCGAACAGCAGCAGCGCTCCGCTCTGCAGGTGATGCATCCACGAGGCGAAGCTCTTGCCGAGCCACAAGTACCAAAGGCCGATCAGCACGAGATATGCGGCGAGAAACACCCAGCTCGTGTCGGCGCGCTGCGCGCGGCTCGCGACAAATCCGCCCAGCGCGAGGAACCAGACGGCGAGCGCGAGGTCGCTGCCCCATTGCCCGGGCGAAATCCACGCGCCCGGCAGCATCAGCACCGCGACGATCACGCCGAGCATCGCCGGGTTGAAGAGATGCTTGCCGCGAAGGCGCAACGTGAACTTGGCGGAGAGCGCAATCGCGGCGGCAAGCGGGTGCACCCACAGGCTGTCGGCGCGAAGCAGCAGCGACAGCCCCAGGCAGGTGATCACGGCCGACAGGTAGCCGACGTTGCGCAGGCCGAGCGCGCGGATCCACAGCGCCTGGGTCGCAAGGCCTGCGGCGAAGCACAGCGCCATCTGCGAGGCGGCGAGCGAGAAGTCGCGCACCAGCACGCCGACCGCGAGCAGGATCGCCTGGAATGCGATCTGCCAGATGCGTGCGTCCCGCGGCAGGCGCAGCGACATGGCGCTATTTAGAGATCTGCTGCTCGCCCTCGCGCAGGCGCCGCCAGACGCGCTGCCAGAACGCCGCGTCGTTCGGCCCGAGGCCATTCTTCACGCGGATCGCCGCGATGTCCCAGCCGGTGAGCGAGGCGAGCGTCTGCGCTTCCTTTTCCTTGCGCTCGAGCACCGACTTCAGATAGGGCGCGGCCGCCGCGCAGGACTCGGGCTCGATCTTCGCCGGATGCTGCAGCACATAGCGGGTCTGAAAGTTCTGCCGGTCGGCGGTTTCCTGGAACGCGAGGTCCTCGGGAAAGGTCTCGGGCGTATAGCGCACGTGCAGGCGCGTCAGCATGACCCGCGCGCCCTGGCGCGTGTCGCCGCTGACCCAGTCCGCGCCCAGGTTCTTCAGCTCCTGGGCGCTCAACGGATCGGCGGCGCACGGGTCACACCAGCTCATGTCCCAGAAGTACTCGGTGAAGACCGCACGCAGGCTCTCGCGCTTTGCCTGCTCGTCGAAGAGCGACTTGTAGAAGGCGCCGAAGCCGTGCTCCTTGTCCGCCTTGATGTACGGCGGGACGTTGAGGTTCGCCGGCAGCTTCAGCGTGCGGTAGTTGGTCGATTCGACGCGGCCGTTCCTGGTCAGCACCCACAACACGAGGTCCTGCGGGCCGCGCGCGTTGATCATCCCGAGGCGGATCGGCAGCATGAACTTTTCGGTCGCGAACGAGAACTGCAGCGGCGGAAGGTACTGGTCGCCGCTCTTCGCGTGCTCTTCGAGATTGACGCGCGCGACGAAGAATTTCATGTTCTGCTTGATGTACGGGCCGAGCACCTTGGCGGCGCCGCGCGGGATCCGGTAGCCGTTCTGCCGCAGCCACGTCTCGAGACCGTCCGATTGCGAAGCGGACAAGATCACGATGTCGTATGGGCCGACGGTGTATTGCGCTTCGACCTTGACGCCGAGAGACTCGGGTCTCGGCTTTGCGACTGGCGCGGCAGCACGATCCCTGAGCATGGACATCGCGGCAGTCGGCGCTAAGTCGGCAGGAACGCAGGGGTCGTGGTCGTAGTATTCGGCGAGGCGCGGCGCGCTGTAGGCGTCGATCCGCTCGAAGAGCGCGCGGAACGGCGTCTTGACGTCCTGCTTCTGCAGCACCACCGGCACCGGCACGACCATCGCGAACTCTTTCAGCGGCCCCTTGTAGTCGTTCAGCATGTTGATCGTGGTGCGGTTGCCGTCCCGCACCAAAACGACCTTGGATGCGTCGTTGAACAGGTCGGCGTCGGCCTTGCCGACGAAAAAGCCGCAGAACGCCTGCGCCTGGCCGGCGCAAAGCGCCAGCGCCAACGCCGCGATGATTGCTTTCATGTCCAGCCCCTCCAGATTGACCCTGCTATTGCCTGAAACGCAGCGGCCCCGGAAAAGGGTTACAGCAGGTCCTGCGTACCGGAGGGAGCGAGGATGCCGAAGTGGCGGTACGCGGTCAGCGTCGCCATGCGCCCGCGAGGGGTGCGCTGCAGGTAGCCCTGCTGGATCAGGTACGGCTCGAGCACGTCCTCGATCGTGTCGACCTCCTCGCCGACCGCGTGCGCAAGGTTCTCGACGCCGACCGGGCCGCCGCCGAATTTCTCGATCACCGCGAGCAGCAGCTTGCGGTCCATCACGTCGAGGCCGAGCGCATCCACATCCAACATCTGGAGCGCGGCATCGGCGACCGCCTTCGACACCACGCCGTCGGCTTTCACCTGCGCATAGTCGCGCACCCGCCGCAGCAGGCGGTTGGCGATCCGCGGCGTGCCGCGCGAGCGGCTGGCGATCTCGGTTGCGCCGTCGTCGGCCAGTTGAACCTTCAGAAGACCCGCCGAGCGGCGCACGATTCTCGCCAGGTCCTCGACGCCGTAGAACTCGAGCCGCGCGACGATGCCGAAGCGATCGCGCAGCGGGTTCGTCAGCATGCCGGCGCGCGTGGTCGCGCCGACGAGCGTGAACGGCGGCAGGTCGAGCTTGATCGAGCGCGCCGCCGGCCCCTCGCCGATCATGATGTCGATCTGGTAGTCCTCGAGCGCCGGGTAGAGAATCTCCTCGACGATCGGCGAGAGACGGTGGATCTCGTCGATGAAGAGCACATCGCGCGGCTCGAGGTTGGTCAGGATCGCGGCGAGATCGCCCGGACGCTCGAGCACCGGGCCCGAGGTCTGGCGCAGCCCTACGCCGAGCTCTCTCGCGACGATATGCGCGAGCGTCGTCTTGCCGAGACCCGGCGGACCGAACAGCAGCACATGGTCGAGCGCTTCGCTGCGCCCGCGGGCGGCCTGGATGAAGATCTCGAACTGCGACTTCACCTTCGCCTGCCCGACATAGTCGGCGAGCGAAGTCGGCCGCAGCGACCGCTCGATCTGCTCCTCCTGCGCGGAAGCGGGCTTGGCGGAAATCAGCCGGTCGGTTTCGATCGCCACGTCAGGATTTTGCCAAAGCTTTCAGCGCCGCGCGGATGCCATCGGCGACCGCGATGTCCGGCGCAAGACCCTTGATCGCCGCGTGCGCCTCCTTTTCGTTGTATCCGAGCGAGAGCAGCGCGTTGAGAATGTCGGACGCATGGCTTCCGGGAACCGCGACCGATCCTGCAGCGGGAATCGCGTCTGCGAGCTTCCCTTTCAATTCAAGCAGCAACCGCTCGGCCGTTTTCTTGCCGATGCCCGGGATCTTCGTCAGCCGGCCGGCTTCCTGAAGCGTCACCGCCTGGGCGAGATCGTTGACCGAAAGACCCGACAGCACCGACAGCGCGGTCCGCGCACCAACTCCGGAGATGCGAATGAGCTGCCGGAACGCGGTGCGCTCTTCCAGCGTCGCAAAGCCGTAGAGGACATGCGCGTCCTCGCGCACAACCAGATGCGTGTGAAGCGTCACCGATTCGCCGGTCGCCGGCAGCGTATAGAACGTGCTCATCGGCACGTCGACCTCATAGGCGACGCCCGCCACGTCGAGCAGCACCTGCGGAGGGTGCTTGCCTGCCAGCTTGCCGGTGAGGCGGCCGATCATGGTGGACCGGACGATATACCAAAAGAAACGGCCGGCGAGAGGTTTCTCGGCGGCCGCTCGAACGATCCCTACGTTTCAGTCCGTGATCAGTTTGTTCACCTGCAGCAGACCATCAATGATCGCGTCCTGATTCTTTTTTGCGCCCACGAGATCCACGCCCGTGAAATAGATCAGCTGGTCGGCATCTCCCGCCAAGCCGGTCGTGGATTTGTTGCTGAAACCGCCCTCCGACTTGACCTCCAGGATCGTCTGGTTGTTCGCCGCGTCATACGAAAAATGCAGAAAACCGGCCAGATTTCCGCCCGCCTTCCTGGCATGCTCGCCCTGCAACAGGTCTCGCAGATCAAGCGCGTCGGTATTCTTGGCCATCTTCGGATCAAAGTCCGCGATCGTGTCGACGGCTGGGGTCGCTACTGATCCCTGGTCTCCCGCGTTCCACTTGAATGTATCGGCGCCGGTCCCTCCGAGCAGAAGGTCGTTTCCTGAGCCGCCGACGAGAATATCGTTGCCACCGAGCCCGAAGAGAATGCTCTCGGCCGAACCTCCGGCAAGCGTATTGTTTCCGGACGTCCCGTTCAGAACTTCCACATCGCGGTCCGCAAAGTGCAGCGTCTCTATGTTGCCGAGGGTGTCGAAGCCATCGTTCTGAACGCCGTCCGAAAACGGGTCTCGGTCGACGGTGTCGTTCACGGTGACGCTCCCGTCGGCGATCGCACCGATCAGATATTCCGCACGGTTGCCGACGAAGGCAACGGTGTCCTCGCCCGCTCCTCCGTCGACTGTGTCATCGCCATTCCACGGCGTGATGAGATTGCTAGACGAATCGCCGATCAAGACGTCCGCATGGATAGATCCATCGATGTTTTCAAAGTTATAGAAAAAATCGTTACCCTCGGCGCCTGTGGCTATCCCCAGCGCGAGATTGACCTGCACACCTCCCGTTGCTGCTGACAGACTGTACGCAATCGTGTCGTTTCCAGCGCCGCCATCGATCGTGTCATTGCCTCCGAAGCCCGCGATCCAGTTGTCACCCGTATCGCCAATCAACGTATCGGCGTTTAAGCTGCCCGAGAGGTTCTCGATGCTGATCAGGACGTCGTGGCCGCCAGTGCCGTCATCGATTGCCTGCCCCAAAGACAGATCGACGTAGACGCCGGCCGTCGCGCTGGAGTAGGAAACGCGGTCCGCTCCGCTTCCTCCGTCAAAGGTGTCGTTGCCACCACCAGCGCGAATCAGGTCGTCGCCGGCATCCCCGTAGTACAGATCGTCGCCCAGGCGGACCGAAGCCGGGCCGGGCAAATCGAATAGATCATTGCCATCGCCGCCGTAGATCGTGTCGTTCCCTACCCTGCCCCACAAGGTGTCGTCACCGCCGAGCCCGCTGATGACGTTGTTGCCCGCATCGCCTTCGAGGAAGTCACTGAACGACGAGCCCTCGAGATTCTCGATGTTCAGCAGGGTATCCGCACCGTCCGGGGTAGGGTCACCGAGAATCACCTGAGACAAGCTGATCTCAACGGTGGCATTGGCAAACCGATAGCTCGCCGTGTCGCTACCCGATCCGCCGTCGACAGTGTCGTCGCCTGTGCCACCGATGATCGTGTCATTGCCGTTGCTGCCCAGCAATGTGTCATTACCGCCGAGCCCGAGGATGTGGTCGTCTCCCGTGGCGCCGAGGATGTAGTTGTCGGACCCGTCACCGCTTGTCGTAACCAGGTTGTCGCCAACAAGCAGCTGGCTGCCATCCGCGAACGTGACGTTGGACGTAGTGACCTGTTCGATCGTCACGCCGGTGAGCGTGATCTGCTTGCCGTCAGCAGTGATCGTGATGCTCGCGGCGTCCCAGACGAGAACTAGTGACGCCGCGGAAATGAAGGCCTGATCGAAGAACAGGGCATCGTTGTTCGGATCGAACGCGATGGAATCGTTGTTATTCAGACTGCTGAAGCTGTAGGTAGCCATTGCGAATTACCCCCCTTAAGAGTTACGCAATAGGACAGCGCATGCTACTTCGCCGGCATGGCACGCGAATACAGAACTTTAGGCACGGTACCTTCGTACGGTGCCAAGGCGGATTCGGTTGCGGGCGGGCGACGTCTCGCCGCCAGTTATATAACTACACCAGTCTCCCCCTCTTCACCCGCATCCCGCGCGTCGACAATCCGCCCATTTCACCCCCATGCGCATGGCAGATCGCACACGCCAGCGCATCGGCCGCATCCGGACTGGGGTCTCCGGGAAGCGCCAGCAATCGCCTCACCATGTGCTGCACCTGCCCTTTCGCCGCGTGCCCTTTGCCGACCACCGATTGCTTGACCTGCAGCGCGGTGTACTCGGCGACCGGAAGACCGGCGAGCACGGCGGCGCAGATCGCGGTGCCGCGCGCCTGTCCAAGCGCGAGCGTCGACTGCGGGTTGACGTTGACGAATACTTTCTCGATCGCGACTTGCTGCGGCTGGTTGGCGGCGATCACTTCGGCGAGGCCGTCGAGAATCGTCTTCAGCCGCAGCGAGAGGTCGCCCGCGCCGGAGCGCACGCAACCGCTCGTCACGTACACCAGCCGGCTGCCGTTTTTCTCGATGATTCCAAAACCGGTCACTCGCAAGCCCGGATCGACGCCGAGGATGCGAACGCGGTTCACGCCTCGGCGAGCGCCGCGGTGGTGTACACCTCCTGCACGTCGTCGAGATTCTCGAGCGCGTCCAGGAGCCTTCGCATCTTCGTAGCATCGTCGCCGCTGAGCGAGACCTCGGTAGCGGGCTTCATCGTCACTTCGGCGATGCCGGGCTTGAGATCCGCCTTTTCCAGGCCCGCCTTCACGGACTCGAAGTCGTGCGGCGCGGTGATCACCTCGATCGACCCGTCCTCGTTCGTCAGCACGTCTTCCGCGCCCGCTTCCAGCGCCGCATCCATCACGCGCTCTTCGCTCGTTCCGGGAGCGAACACGATCTGGCCGCAATGCTTGAAGAGATAGGCGACCGAGCCGTCGGCGCCGAGGTTGCCGCCGTTCTTGGTGAACGCGTGGCGGATCTCCGCAACGGTGCGCGTGCGGTTGTCCGTCAGGCAACGCACCAGCACGGCGGCGCCCGCTACGCCGTAGCCTTCATAGCGGATTTCCTCGTAGGCCGCGCCTTCGAGCGAGCCGGTGCCGCGCTGAATCGCGCGCTGGATGTTGTCGTTCGGCAGGTTTTCGGCGCGCGCTTTTTCGAGCGCGAGCCTGAGGCGCGGGTTGGTTCCTGCGTCGCCCCCGCCGAGGCGCGCCGCGACCGTCACTTCCTTGATCAGCTTGGTGAAAACCTTGCCGCGCTTGGCGTCCTGGCGACCCTTGCGGTGCTGGATGTTCGCCCATCTGCTGTGACCCGCCATGCGATAATTTTACCGTCATGCCCGCGCCGCTCCTCGTCGCCAAAAACGCGAAGATCGACCTGCACCTGCTGCCGGCGCTCGCCAACCGCCACGGGTTGATCACCGGCGCCACCGGCACCGGCAAGACGGTGACCCTGCAGGCGATCGCGCAGCAGCTTTCCTCGATCGGCGTGCCGGT
>Ga0075429_100004273_pt1 | contig 12253 bp, 14 predicted proteins | sample RhiMetdeltSRZDD3_FD_75295 | JGI IMG/M metagenome (GOLD analysis project Ga0075429, IMG submission 75295) | Populus rhizosphere microbial communities from Tennessee, USA - Rhizosphere MetaG P. deltoides SRZDD3 | ecosystem: Host-associated > Plants > Roots > Rhizosphere > Soil | place: USA...
GTCGTTCCTGGATGCTGCGCCAGTAGCGGAACCGCTCGCCCGCGAGGAGGTTCCGGCGGCAGAACGTACAGAGCGTCACTGCCCTGCGACTGTACGGGTGCACTCGGACGACACCGGGCCGTTTTCAGCGACCGTCGTCTAGGGCATACTCCCGGGGCAATGCCCAGGCGGCAGGGGTTTCGCACCCCGGAGCCGGACGCCCAGGGACCGGCCAAGAGTGAGGAAGACGTGACTGAACGGGCCCGACAGGCGGTCGAGCGACTCTCTGCGCGTCTTCCGGGAATCCAGGTCTATTGCCACCGGCGGGTCGGAGACGCGCTGCGCGTGATCGCCTCCGTCGGCGGGCTCCGCCTGATCTACGAGATCCCCCGCGACCAGGGCGGCATCTGCTGGCGGGCGGCCGAGTCGGGCAAGCCCCAGCTCGTCGAGGACGTGCGCCACGACCCGGACTACCTGGCGACCGACGAACGCGTCCGCTCGGAGGTCGCCTATCCCGTTCAAGGCGTCGACGACACACTGCTCGTGCTCGACGCCGAGTTCACGGAGCGCACGTTCACGCCCGAGGAGGCGGAGGCCGTCGAGGCCGAGGCCGCCCGGCTCGCGTCCGAGCTGGACTAATACGCGAAGAACCCGCGGCCGGACTTGCGTCCGAGCAGGCCCTCGTCGCGCATGCGCACGAGCCGCTCGGGCGGGGCCATCCGCGGCTCTCCGAGCGCGTCGTGCAGCGCTTCGGAGGCGTGGACGTGAATGTCGACGCCGATCAGGTCGATCAGCGCACAGGGGCCGATGGGCCAGTTGACGCCGCGGGTCATCGCCTTGTCGAGGTCCTCCGGCGAGACACCGGCCTCGTCGAGGACGCGGACGCAGTCGTTCAGAAGCGGGATGAGGATGCGGTTGACGACGAAGCCCGGCGTGTCGTTGCAGCGGATTGGCTCCTTGCCGAGCCGATCCGCGAGCCCGTAGGCGGCCTCGACGGCCTCGTCGGACGAGAGCTCGGTGCGCACGACCTCGACGAGCGGGAGCACCGGCGCGGGGTTGAAGAAGTGCATGCCGACGACGCGCTCGGGGCGCTTCGTCTCCTGCGCGATCGCCGTCACCGAGAGCGCGGAGGTGTTCGTGGCGAGGATCGCCCGTTCCCCAACGACCTCCTCGAGCGCGCGGAAGGTCTCCCGCTTCGCGTCAGGATCCTCGACGATCGCCTCGATGACGACGTCGCAGTCGGCCAGGTCGGCGAGGTCCGTGGTCGTCGTCAGGCGGGCGAGCGCCGCGTCGCGCTCTTCCGCCGTCAGCCGGCCCTTCTCGACACCGCGGCCGAGGTAGTGGGCGATCCGCTCGCGGGCACGCTCGCCCAGCTCCTCGCTCACCTCGCGGCCGACGGTCTCGATCCCGGCCTGGACGCAGACCTGCGCGATCCCGGCGCCCATGGTGCCGAGACCGACCACGCCCACCTTCCTGACCTCCGCCGCGCTCATTCGACCGTGATTCTCACCTGGAAGTCCTGCGGCCCGTCGGCGCATCCGTCCTGGCCGGCGCAGGCGGCCGTCCCGGAGGAAGCGATCGTCGCCTCGCCCGGCTGGTCGGCCATGACGACCCACTCCGAGAACCCGGGATCCTGGATGTAGTTCACGACGGCGAGCGAGACGGCGTCGCCGTCGACGACCGGCTCGTCCCAGATCCAGTCGCTCGAGAGGCGCAGGGTCGTTTCGCCGCCCACCGGGAGCGAGAACGCGGCGCCCGAGTCCGCCTCCGTGATGATCTGCGGCGACGGCCGGGGCTCCTGGCCCGCGCCGGTGCTCGCGGGCCCCTCCGCGGGGCCGGTGGTCTCGTCCTGCGAGCAGGCGGAAAGCGAGACGAGGGCGAGTGCGAGTAGGGCGACGCGAAGCACGTCAGCCACAGACTGCCGGACGGCGGCGCGGCCTGCGTCATGCTTGAATAGCGGCATGGCGGTCACCGCGCGCGAGCAGAAGCTTCTCCTGGGCGGCGAGTGGATCGAGACGGGCACGTGGCGCGAGGTTCGCTCCCCGTACTCGGGCGAGGTCGTCGGCCGGGTCGCGCAGGCGGGCGCGGACGAGACACGGCGCGCGGTCGATGCGGCGGCGACCGCGATGGCCGAGCCGCTCCCGGCGCACAGCCGGGCCGAGATCCTCGACCGGACGGCACACCTCATCGACGAGCGCCGCGAGGACATCGCGCGCACGATCTCCGACGAGGCGGGGAAGCCGATGAAGGCGGCGCGCGTCGAGGCTGAGCGAGCCTCGTCCACGTTCCGCTCGGCGGCCACGGAAGCCCGCACGCTCACCGGAGAGGTCGTGCCGATGGACGCCTCGCCCGCGGGCGTGGGCAAGGTCGCGCTCACGGCGCGCGTCCCCATCGGGATCGTCGGCGCCATCTCGCCGTTCAACTTTCCCTTCAACCTCGTCGCACACAAGGTCGCGCCGGCTCTGGCGGCCGGCTGCGCCGTCGTGCTCAAGCCGGCGAGCCAGACGCCGCTCTCCGCCCTGCTCCTCGCCGAGCTCGAGGCCGAGGCCGGGCTGCCCGCGGGGTGGCTCAACGTCCTCGTCGGCCCGGCGTCTGAGATCGGGGACGTCCTGGTCGAGGACGAGCGCGTGCGCCTGATCAGCTTCACGGGCTCCGCCGAGGTCGGCTGGAAGCTCCGCGAGCGCGCCGCGCGCAAGAAGGTGCTGCTCGAGCTCGGCAACGCGACGCCGCTGATCGTCGAGGCCGACGCGGACGTCGAGGAGGCGGCCACCAAGGCGGCCGCCAACGCCTTCTCCTTCGCCGGCCAGAGCTGCATCTCCATCCAGCGCGTCTATGTCGCGCGCGGCGTCTACGACGACTTCGTGGCCAGCTTCCTCCCCAAGGTGGAGGCGCTCCGTACCGGCGATCCCGGCGACGACGAGACCGACGTGGGCCCGGTGATCGACGAGGGCGCGCGCGAGCGGATCCTTGCCTGGATCGAGGAGGCGAGCGACCAGGGCGCGGAGATCCTCACCGGCGGCGAGACGGCGGAGGGCGGCGTCATCCGGCCGACGGTGCTCGCGAACGTCTCGCCGGAGATGAAGGTGTCCTGCCTCGAGGTGTTCGGGCCGGTCTGCACGCTCAGCCCGTACGACTCCGTCGAGGAGGCCTTCGAGCTCGCAAACGGGACCGAGTACGGGCTCCAGGCCGGCATCTTCACGAGCAACGTCAAGACGGCTCTTGCGGCCGGGGCCGCGCTCGAGTTCGGCGGCGTGCTGGTCAACGAGGCACCGACGTTCCGCGCCGACCAGATGCCGTACGGAGGGGTGAAGGCGTCGGGCAACACCAAGGAGGGCCCGCCCTACTCGGTCCGCGAGATGACCGAGGAGCGACTGGTTGTCCTGTCGCGCTGAGGGCCGCTTTGCGGCTCGGGGGCGGTCCAGGGTGTCCGTTAGACTCGCGTGCTGGCTGCGATGCCTGGACGCATGAATCCTTTTTCCGATCGCCCCGGCGAGTCCGTCGAGCCCGGCGAGGAGATCGTCGAGGTGGTCGAGGTCGTCGAGCCCGCTCCGCCGCCCGAACCGGACCTCGTCCGCCTCCAGCGCGAGCGGATGGCTCTGACGCGCCAGCGCGAGATCGAGATGCGCGACGTGGGCGGCCTCACGGTGGAGATGGTCAGGCGCGACCACTGGAAGCCCGACCTGCTGATCTCGCGCGCCGGCGAGGTGCTCTCGCTCGAGCAGCGCATGCACGAGCTCGACTCGCTCCTCGCCGCCGAGGCGACGGCCCGCACCTTCCCGCATGTGGCCCACTGCAAGTGCGGCGCGCCGCTGGCGCCCGGCGTCCACTTCTGCTCGCACTGCGGGAGGCCCGCGGCGACCACGCCCGCCGTGGTCACCTGCGCCCACTGCGGCCGACCACTCCCCGCCGACGTCAACTACTGCCCGGCGTGCGGGAACACGGCCGCGCCGAGCGAATACGCTCCGGCGCCCGACCTTAGCGCAGACGAGACCTTGATCCGACCCGATCCCGACAACCCCGAGGCCGGCTGGTGAGCACGCAGCCGCCCGAGCCGCCGCCCGGAGAGGGTCAGCCGCCGGCCGACACGGCGGCGGAGGAACGCCGCTGCCCGGGCTGTACCGCGCCATACGAGCCGCTCCAGGAGTACTGCCTCGAGTGCGGCCAGCGCCTGGTGCCGCTGCCGAGCGACAGCTACACGCGCACGGTCGTCTGGTCGCGCGAGTCGCCGGTGTGGCTCTGGATCGCGCTCGTCGCGCTCCTGCTCGTCGCGCTCGCGGCGGGCGCCATCGTCGCGCTCGCGGCGACCGACGACGACGAGCCCACGTCCGCCGCGGGCTCCAGCGAGGACACGGTCCCCGTGCTCCCGCCGACGACCGGTCCGATCACCGTCCAGCCGCCGACCGGCGAGTCGACGATCACGATCCCGCCCTTCCCGACCACGTCGACCGGTTTCACGACGACGTTCCCCACCACGCAGCCGACGACCTTCACGACCTCGACGAGCACGACCACGACGGGCGGGAGCGGGACGATCATGTCCTGGCCGTCGGGCACGGACGGGTTCACGGTGGTGCTCAAGTCGACGCCCGTCGGCGAGGGCCGCGGCCCCGCAGAGTCCGCCGCGCAGCAGGCGCTCAACGCCGGCCTGCCCGAGGTCGGCATCCTCAGCTCCTCGAACTACTCGACGCTGAACCCCGGCTACTACGTCACGTTCACGGGCGTCTACGACACCCAGAACGAGGCCGAGAACGCGCTCCCACGCGCCCGCTCGTCGGGCTTCCCGACGGCGTACGTCCGCGAAGTCGCGGATTGAGACGTTTGTAACGCCCCGCGCTGGGAAACTTTGTAACACCGTGCCGAAGCGTGTTAGACTGGCCGCCGGAGCGGTTCGGGGGCGCTCCCTTAACCCGATGTTAACAGCGTTTTGCAGGTGTTTCGTGACGGCGAAGGATAACGTGTGAGCGAGCAAGTTCACGAGAGGATTCTGACCCGCATGTATCAGTACTCCAGGGCCATCTACCGCTCCATCAAGGACCTCATCGATCCCTGGGCCGAGCCCGAGAAGCAGCTCGAGTACCGGCGCGAGGTTCTCGCCGCGTGCGAGGAGTGCGTCGAGCGGCTCGCCAAGGACCCCCGGTACTTCGCACACCCCGACCGAACGCTCTTCCAGGACATCCGGCGCTACTTCCCCATCACGTACCAGGCGCAGGTCGCATGGGCCGTGACCGAAGGGATCGGGGCGGCCGTCGAGTACATCGAGGCCCAGATCGAGGCCGGTGCGTTCGACGGCGGCGTCGCCCGCTGCCGCGCGACCACGCGCAAGGGCAAGCCGTGCCAGCGCACGCCGCTCCCCGAGCGTGAGTACTGCCCGTCGCACCAGCATCTCGAAGACCGCACGGCCGACCGCCAGGCCGCGTAGCGACACCCGCTTCGCGGGCCTCGCCTCGGGGTAGAGGAGCCTTATGGCTTCCTACACCGTGAACAGGCGCGGCGTGGCGCAGGCCCGAAAGCTCATCGAGGCCAAGCAGTACGTGCTGAACAGCAACTGGGGCGACGTTCAGCCGAGCGCCGACGACGAGAACGCCTTCCTGAAGAACCACTCGTGGCAGGAGTACGAGGGCTGGTTCCTGGGGCTGACCGAAGGCGCTGCCGACGAGACCAAGGCGCGTTACGCCTTCGTCTGCGGGGACTTCCGCCGCGTTCACCGAAGCGGCCTGATCGCCTGCGTGTATCGCGCCGCCGAGTGGCGGCACAAGGAAGTCGAGCGAGCCGCCTACAGGCTCCTGCAGGAGCTCGACGCCGCAACTTCCCAGGGCTAGGAGAGCGCGAGCTGCTCGAAGTCCTCGATCTTGGAGACGCTGACGCCGACCAGGCGTAGCGCGCCCGGGCGGTCCGCCAGGGCCCGGTCCAGGAGGTCGCACGCGATCTGGCCGATGCGGTCGCCGTCGGCGAGGCCCGCCGCGAGCGTGGTCGACCGGCTGCGGATGGAGAAGTCCGGATAGCGGAGCTTCGTCGTCACCGTGCGCGCGACCTGGCCCGACTCGGCCAGGTGGCCGGCGACGCGAAGCGCCATGCGGCGAAGCTCGTCGTGAAGGCGCTCGCGGTCGGCGACGTCCCTCGGGAAGGTCTCCTCGTGGCCGATGGAGATGTTCGCGACCGGCTCCGCGAGCGGCCGCGGGTCGATCCCCTGAGCGCGGTCGCGTAGCAGCCTCCCCACCTTGCCGGGCAGGAGGCGGGCGAGCTCGGCGTCGGAGAGCGCCGCGAGGTCGCCGATCAGCTGGACGCCCGCCCCGGCAAGGCGCTCCTCGGCCCTCGGCCCGACCCCGGGGAGGAGGCGAACGTGGAAGGGAGCGAGGAACGCCGCCTCGCGGCCGGCGGGCACGACGGTGATCCCTCCGGGCTTCTTCCGGTCGCTGGCCACCTTGGCCACGACCTTGCAGCTCGCGACACCGAGCGAGCACGAGAGGCTCGTCGCTCCCCGGACGGCGGCCTGGACCGCCTCCGCCACGACCCGCGCGCGCCCGAAGTCGGCGGCCACCTCTCCCACGTCGAGGTAGCCCTCGTCGATGCCCGTCCGCTCCACCGTGGGCACCACCTCGCGGATCGCCGCCCACACGGTTCGGGAGTACTCCTTGTACGTCCGGTGGCGCGGCGTGACGAACACCGCGTGGGGGCAACGGCGAAGCGCCTCTGCGCAACTCATCGCCGAGCGGATACCGTACGTGCGGGCGACGTAGTTCGCGGTAGCCACGACGCCCCGGCCGCGGGGGTCACCCCCCACGACGAGCGGCTGTGAAGCGAGCTCGGGTCGCTCGAGCTCCTCCACGGCTGCGAAGAAGGCGTCCAGGTCGAGATGCGCGACGATGGTCACGGCGTTGAAAGAATAGGAATCGTGTCGCACGACACAGACAAGCTGATCAGGCAGCTCTCGCTCGTCGCCTTCCTCATGGCCGAGCGCCGGCCGCTGACCGCGCGGGAGATCAAGTCGGTCGTCGAGGGCTACTCCGAGATGTCGGACGAGGCCTTCGCGCGGCGGTTCTACTCCGACCGCAGCGAGCTCGTCGCGCTTGGCGTGCCGCTCCACTCACAGCGGGACGAGTTCACGGGCGAGGAGCTCTACACGCTCCGCGCGGAGCAGTACTTCCTCCCGAAGCTCGATCTCGACGACGAGGAGCTCGCCGCGCTCCAGATCGCGCTGCATCTCCTCGACGGCCAGTTCGCCTACGCCGAGCCTTTGCGCCTCGCGCTCCAGAACCTCGCGCTCGGCCGCCCGACGCAGCTCGAGGCCGCGCCGGAGAGCGCGCTGCGGGTCGAGGTGCGCGACCCCGACTACTCGGACGAGATGTCCGGGCGCCTGACGAAGCTCGAGGGCGCGATCTCCAAGCAGCGCACGGTGCGCTTCATGTACTGGTCGATCTCGCGCGACCGCACGCGCGAGCGGACCGTGAACCCCTACGCCCTCCTGCCCGAGGCCGGCTCCTGGTACCTGATCGGGCGCGACCTCGACGAGGACGACGAGCGGACGTTCCGCGTCTCGCGGATCATCGGCGACATCCGCTTCGCCACCCGCCGCGAGCGCGACTTCCGGATGCCGGAGTACGACCCGTCGGGCTTCCGCGGGCGCCAGCCGTGGCAATACGGCGAGGACAAGGGCGAGGCCGAGATCGAGCTCGACCACGACACCGCCTGGTGGGTCGAGCGCATGGTCGAGCGCGGCGACGTCGAGGACGGGGCGTTCACGACCCCGTACACGAGGCTCGACCTGCTCGCCGGCTGGGTCCTCCGCCAGGAGGGCCGGGCACGGCCGGTCTCGCCGCCGGAGCTCGTCGACGAGGTCGGCGAGGGGCTCGACCGCGTGCTCGAGCGTCACGAGGGCGAGCCGACGAAGCCACCCCGCCCGAAGGCGCGCCAGGAGGTCGAGCCACTCGAGCGCCCCGCCGGGCCGCTCGCACCCGAGCGCTTCGGGGTCCTCCAGGCCCTGCTGGCCCACCTCCTCGCCCGGTGCGGTGACGAGCCGCGGGCGATCATCCCGGCGCAGGAGCTCGTCGACCGGTTCCACATCCCGCCCGACCAGCTGGACGACCACCTCCAGCTCCTGAACCTCGTCAACTTCGGCGGCGGATGCTACGCGGTCTACGCCTCGCTGGACGGTGACGACGTCCGCGTCGACAAGGAGCTCTTCGGCGACGCGTTCAGGCGGGCTCCCCGCCTCACCCCGCTCGAGGCGCGCGCGATCCGCCTCGCGCTCGAGTTCGTGGGCCCGATGATCGCCGCCGAGGCGCAGACGCCGCTCGAGCGCGTTCGCAAGAAGCTCGAGGAGACCTTCGGCGAGTTCGCCCAGCCGGAGCAGGACGAGGTCGAGGCAGCAGTCCCCGAGGCCGCGTCCGAGGAGGAGCAGCTCATCCGCACCTTCTCGCAGGCGATCCGCGAGCAGCGCCTCGTCGAGATCGAGTACGTCGCGGTCGGCGAGGAGACGAGCACACGCGTCGTCGAGCCACATGCGCTCGAGCGCGAGCTGCCCTGGTGGTACGTGCACTCGTGGGACCGCACCCGCGATGCCCAGCGCAGCTTCCGGCTCGACCGCATGCGGAACGCCAAGCTCCTGAAGGAGACGTTCGACCCGCGCCCGGGCCTCGAGCCGCGCAAGCTCCGCGACGTCCGCGTCGCGCGCGTCCTCTTCGACCCCGAGGTCGCCCGCTGGCGGATCGAGCGCGGCGCGCTCCCGCTCGCGCGCGGCTACGCGCTCGAGGAGATCGGCGTCGGCGGCACCGACTGGTTCGTCGGCGAGATCCTCTCCCACCGCGGCTTCGCCGAAGTGCTGGAGCCCGAAGACCTCCGCCGCGAAGTCGCGGCGCGCGCAAAGAAGCTCAAGGCCGCGCTGGCGAAGAAGCCCGCGCGCGCCTAGCCGCTAGTCCGCGACCGAGAACGAGTCGACGACCTGCTGGCAGCCCGCCAGGATCTCCTCCTGCGCGTGGGGCGCGTACTGGCAGTTGATGAAGAAACCCTTCTTGCCGTTGTAGACCTGGATCGAGCGGGTGTGCACCTCGCCCGCGCCCTCGATCGGCGTCGTGCTCGTCCCCTCGAACCGGTAGCCCGGGAGCCCGCCGACCGTGATCTGGATCGGGCCCTCCTCGATCGAGCCCTCGGCCTGGGTGAAGAGCTGCTCGACGCCGGCCGTGATGTCGTCGCGGTAGTCCTCGATGTTGTCGGCGTTCACCTCGACCGGCACGTCGAAGCTCCCGACGGTCACGAGGTTCACGCCGGTCTCCTCCGGGCCGACCGAGATCGACGCCGTATTGTTGGGCGCCTCGGCCACGAACTCGGCCTCGAGCTCGCTCCAGCCCTCCGGGTACTCGAAGGAGTGAGTGTCCTCCTCGACACTCCGAGGCCCGCTGTCACCGCCGCCGCACGCGGAGAGCGCCAGGAGCGCAGCGAAGACGGCGAGCGCAAGCGTGCTGAGCCGTCTGCCTGCCATGCCCGGCACCTTAACGACCGGGTAGCTCGGTCAGGGCCGCGCGGTCGAAGCGCCCGGTACGGGCGCGGGGTCGACTGCCTCGTCGCCGACAACCGGCTTCCGGGCCAGCCTGGGCGGGAGCGGGCAGCCTGCGTAGACCCAGCCGCCGAGGAGGCCGACTGCGAGTGCGAATGTGATGACGGTCAACATGGGTGATTGCCCCCTAGGACAACGGCGCCGACCGGCCCGCGGCACAAGCCCGTGATGACGCCAGCAAAGGAACCTCTAGCCGCAGACTCGTTATCGGCGGGCGGGAGCGAAAACACAATAGGCCGTTCGTCCTATCGCCATGGGCGCGGGTCCCATCGGGCTGCTCACCCCCGTTCGTTCCCCCGCTTGAAGTTGCCCGTGACGCGCGCCATGAGGAGCTGCTCGCCCTCCTCGTCGGCGCCTTCGACCTGCTGCATGAACCGCCTCGCCCGGCCGCCCGCGAGCGTCGTCACGACCTTGCCGCGCCAGCTGATGCGCACCCGGCCGTCCTTCGTGGACGCCCAGGCGAAGGTCACGCGGCGGAGAGCGGCAGGCGAAGGACGAACGTTGCCCCCTCGCCGGCCGCCGACTCGACTTCGAGCGTCCCGCCGTGCGCCTCGGCGATCGAGCGGGCGATGAAGAGCCCGAGGCCTGCCCCCGGCTTGTCCGCGCCGTTCACGCGCCCGAACTTCTCGAAGATGACGTCGTGGGCGTCGGACGGGATGCCCGGCCCGTGGTCGCGCACGGCGACGGCGAGCGTGCCGTTGTCCTTCGTCGCCGACACCTCGACCTCGTCACCGGCGTCCGTGTACTTGACCGCGTTCGTGAGCAGGTTCCAGAGAAGCTGGCGCAGGCGCTCGTGGTCGCCGTGGACGCGCGGCAGCGTCGGCGAGACCTTTGTCACGACACGCACCTCGTCCTGTCCGAGAGCGACGACCGTCGCGGTCTCGCGGACGAGCTCCTCGACGTCGATCGAGTCGAACGCGTACGGGAAGGAGCCGGCCTCGATGCGCGACGTGTCGAGGACGTCGCCGACGAGGTCGGAGAGGCGTGAGCTCTCGCTCTCGATCAGCCCGAGAAACGACTCGCGCTGCTCCTGGTTCAGCTCGCGCCAGCGCAGGCGCAGGGTCTGGGCACAGCCGATCACGGACGCCATCGGGCCGCGAAGCTCGTGGGAGACCATCGAGACGAAGTCGGCGCGGAGCTGCGAGAGGCGGCGCATCTCCGCGGCCGCGCTGCGCTCCGCCTCGTACATGCGGATGTTCTCGACGGCCGAGGCGACCTGCCGCGCGAGAAGGGAGACGAGCTCCATCTCCTCCGGCGTGAAGGGCGGGCCGCCGTCGCGCGCGACGACGAGCCGGCCGAGCGTGCGGTTGCCGACCGCGAGCGGGCCGGACGCCACCTCGCCGGGCTCGCCGTCCGGGAATCCACCCGACGCGACGAGAAAGTCGTCGCCGCCCGCCGCGAGCCTGAGCTCCACGCGGTCGAAGGCGATGACGCTGTGCAGCTCGCGCTTGAACGCCTCGAGCGCCAGGTCCTGGTCGAGCGACGAGCCGAGCGCCCGCGCCGTGCGGTTGAGCGCATCGAGCAGGTGGGCACGTCGCCCCAGCTCGTCCCGGAGGCCCTCCGCCTCGGCGGCGCGCGCCTCTGCGACGGCGGTCTCGGTGCGCAGCCGGTCGACGAGCCAGCCGACCACGAGGCCCATGAGCAGCTGGAGGCCGACGGGAAGCGTGACCCGGTCGGGGTCGAACGGCGGCGGGCCGAACTCCTCGGCGCGCCACCATTCGGCGATCCCGAGGAACGGGAGCACGACGAACGGCATGATCGCGCCGCCGCGGATCCCGTAGCGGATCGCGCCCTCGACCACCGGGAGGTAGAGGATGCCCCATGACGGCGTCCCCATCTCGAACGCATGGACGAAGACGTAGGCGTAGACGATCGCCGTGTCGAACGCGAGCGCGAGCGCGCCGATGCGCTTGCGGCCGCGCAGGTCGAGGTCGCGGTGGGCGAGCCAGAAGAACGCGACCGACCCGATGCCGAGCGCGACGGCGGCGGCGATGCCCCACTGCTCGTACCCGGGCGGGTAGTCGCCCCGCGCCCAGGCGATCTCGAAGACTGCGAAGGGGACCGCCAGAACCCGGATCCAGGCAATCCAGATCTCGGTCTGCCTGAGCCGGACTGCCTCGGTCACGGAGCGTCTCCGAGACGTGCGAGCGCCCACTCGGCGTGCTCGCGAAGGAGCGGGTCGTCGCCCTCGGCGAAGGGCCGTACGGCGTCCACGAGTGTCCTATCGGCCGAATTGCCCGCGGCAACAAGAGCATTTCTTCGCAAGTACCGAACGTCGTTTCGGGGGTAGTACAGGCGGTCGTAGCGGCCGCGCAGGCTTTCGTCGGACGCGGTCAGCCAGTCGAGGAGCGAGACGACCGGCTCCGCCCCGTCGGGCGGCTCCGCGCGCGAGCGGCGCTTCTCGATCCCGCGGTTCCAGGGGCAGACGTCCTGGCAGATGTCGCAGCCGTAGACCTGGTCGGCGAGGGGCTCGCGGTACTCCGCCGGGATGGGCTCGGGCGCCTGCGTCCAGTAGGAGAGGCACTTCGTCGCGTCGACGACCCCGGGATCGTCGAGCGCGCCCGTCGGGCAGGCCTCGATGCAGAGCGTGCAGGAGCCGCAGTCGAGGTCGAGCGGCGCGCCCGACTCGACCTCGACATCTGTGATGAGAGTACCGAGAACCACCCAGGACCCGTGCTTGCGGGTGATGAGCATCGTGTTCTTGCCGTAGAAGCCGACGCCGGC
>Ga0075429_100004275_pt1 | contig 12252 bp, 9 predicted proteins | sample RhiMetdeltSRZDD3_FD_75295 | JGI IMG/M metagenome (GOLD analysis project Ga0075429, IMG submission 75295) | Populus rhizosphere microbial communities from Tennessee, USA - Rhizosphere MetaG P. deltoides SRZDD3 | ecosystem: Host-associated > Plants > Roots > Rhizosphere > Soil | place: USA...
ATGCCGGGCGAAGTCAGGAAAGCAGAGATGATTTTCGTAGGACAGTCAGATATGCCAGTAACGGTGGGCGCATGGCCCTGGCTGGGCATCTCAACCAGATAACTTTTCCCCAGATGACTTGATAATTGATGTGCGAAGGATGTCGGTGTAACCGAATCATACTTACCGGCAAAGATTAGAGTCGGAATATCTGATTTCACTGGATCATTTTCACCTTGAGCAGGCAGCTCCACACCCCAGAGCTGGCATAAGTCATAAATCGTCCCATCCAAACCCTCCGTGGGTATGGCAAAGACCTGATCATGGCAGTTCACGGAAACATAGGTTCCCATAGAGATAGATTCAAAAGTAATCAGCGGAAGTGCGGAAGCAAAGGTCAGGAGTGAGTAATCTCCCCCGCGCGTCCGATAAATAAAATGAGGGATGGCAGCCAGCGTTTGCGGATTTCTCAGGCCCCAGATGACAATATTACGAAACATCGAACCGTTGATTGTTTGTTGCAGAGCCTTATCCTGATTGATGGTCAAGGTTATCTCAACCGGCTGCGAATCAAGCTGGTTGATGGCCTCGTTGTAGGCTGACTCGAGATCGGGATAGGCCGACGAACACGCCGGGTCGGTTTTGCAATCCTCGAATAACAGGTGAATCAGCTGATCCTGTTCGGCAATTGGATTTGGTTTTAGTATTTGGTTCTCCACCGGCACGACTGAATCAAGTATCGCGCTGCGAACCACATCCGGATATGCACGCATGAAAAATTGCGCAATGCGGGTTCCATACGAAACACCATACAGATTCACTTGACCATAACCAAGCGCAGCAGCGACATCTTTGGCATCCGCTGCCAGGTTCACGGAGGTATAGGTAGAAAGGTCGACTCCCAATTTATCAAAGTTGTTTTTGCAGGTGAGCAGGGCACCTTCGTAATAGGACACTTTCTGGTCTGCAGGGAATTTTCCCTGGAGATCACTGAGGTATGTGTTTTTGATTTCTTCACAGTTGAGCACGGGCCTGGAATATCCAACGCCGCGCGGATCAAAAACAATGAAATCGCGGTCATCAATCAGGGGTTCTATAACGGATTGGTACACCTCCGCACTCCAATCAACAGCGATTGCGCCCGGCCCGCCTTGTAGATACAAAATTGGGTCCGGTTGAGGTGCAGTATTCCTGCTGTTATAGACCGCTACCGCGATTTGTATCGTATCCGCTAGATCGCCGTTTCGATCTTCTGGAACAGTCACAAAACCACAAGTAACGTTGGCTCCGTCTGGGACGTTGAAGCTGCATGCCACGGCCTCAAAGAGAGGTGTATAGGCGAGCGCAGTCTGCGTGGGGATCACAGGCAAGGTGGGAGAGTTCGCAGAGGTTTGGCTGGTATTTTGTAACCCGGCAATTCTTCCGCGCAGGAGAAATCCGGAAATGAAGATGCAGATCAATGCAGTGATGCTGATACCCACTGCAATAAACAGGGTGTCACTCTTTTTATCGGCATTGGACGAAAAAGGATTTTTGGAATGAGAATCGGACTCAGATAACGGATCGGAAGATGAATCTTTCATGTTTGGTTCTATCACTCAAGCAGAATTGTGTCTGGCCTGTGATAACCTCCTGGTTTCTATGATTTTCCCACTGGAGTGCCAATGAGCGGGGTCATTATACAGCCTTGCAAGCAGAAGATGGCAGCCCGGATCTTGAACTAAAAATTCTGTATAGAGCAGCTAGCTGTCTATGCACCTAAATGCTTCATCGCTTCGCGCCGACTCAACGGATTTAAGTCCTTTGTCGCGTTTACGAACGTCTTTACCGCTTTCGGGTCCACGCGGGCATATTGTCTGAGTGCCCAGCCGATGGCCTTGTTGATAAAGAATTCCTTTGAGCCAAGATTTTCGCGGATGATAGCGCACAATAATTCGAAATCAGTATCTTGTTTATATCCCAACTGAAAGAGAATTGCGGTGCGCCTCAACCAAAAGTTATCGGAGGCACGCCACCTTGGCAAATACTTCTCCCGTACCTCTGGAAAGCGGCTAAAGTGAAAACCGACGGTGCCGGCTGCAAGGCTATCCACGGTATCCCACCAGGATTTGGTCACGATCAGATACTCGATGGTATGGATGAATTTCGCTGGGAGATGCGCTTCGCATCTCCCCAGCAAGCCCACAGCCACATATTGATATTCACGCTGCGGCAGTGCCCAAAGGTCACGCAAGATGGCATCGAGATCAGCGATTTTGGGCAAGCCATGCGTAGAATAAAACTCTTTTTGCAGGGCCAGGCTTTGAGGCGTTTTGATTCCCAGATATTGAAATTGATCGCGCATGTATTTCTTCATCGGCGCGGCCTGCGCCGGATTGGCATTCTGTTCAAACAGGGATACAAGTGGTTGGATGTAAGGATGCATACCTTCTCCGGTCTCAAATCTCAGACCAATCACAGAGTGCCGCACGCCTGCTTGCTAGACGTATCTGAACTTGAAGTTTGCGTTTTTGGCCTGCCATCTACTGCAAAAAGTTTGGTAAATTATGAGACAAGCGGTGGCCTACTAAATTTACTTCGCACCTTCTGGCGCGACGAATCGTGCCTGCCATTTCCCTGAGGATAAGTCTTGCACATACGATTGTGTGGAAAGGATAATCACCCAGGTGTGTCCCGGTTTTAAGGCTATGGGGGAGCCATCTAAATTGATGAAGTGCAGGGGGCGGCGTAAACCCGTTTTTTGTTCATACTCGCCAGCCACCGTGCTCCAGCGGATCTTATACACTTGACCATCGCGAAAAAGATAGGCATTTCCAACATCACCGGGCTTCAAATCAATATCGACGATGGTGGGTGTCTGCACAATATGCGGCGCGAACAGCACGATCACATTCTCAAATATCAACTGTCGGCCATTGAGGCGATCTGCTTCGGGGTACAAAACGCCAGCCATAGTTGGGTTGGATTTGTCCACATAGCGCCACCAGGACTCTGACGCGGAATCGTACACCCACTTCGATTGATTCAGATAGGCCCAGTATTCCTGTAATTCGAGGGCAGGCGTGCCTCCCACGGGTGGCTCATCCGAATAATAATTGCTGGCGTAATTGAAGTCCGTCTGGTTGCGACTATTCTGTTCGGCGATCCTTTTCATACGCTCAATCGATAGCATCGCTCCACCTCCAATATCAGTATGCGCGACGGTGGCGCAGGCTGGGAGATATGGCAATACGTCTTCATCCGCAGAAGCAAAGATCAAACAACTGTTTTGATAGGACGCGCCGATATAACGATAGACCAATCTGCCAGAACGGACGGGTCCCACTTCAGCCGGAGGCAGATCGGCGGATAAATCTGGCGGTGGGACTCGGCCTGGCGAGGGGATCATGCCTGCGTCCACATAAAGAAGCGTGGATGGGACGGGCAATGCATCACTCTGTCCCGTGCCTGAATCCACATCACTATCTTGACCATCATCCCCAATATCTTTCCGAGTAAATTCCATCCATGAAGGTCTCTTGAATTCAATCCGGTATTGTCCTGGTTCAACTTGAAAGCCGTAATAGCCATTACTATCTGTTGTGGTCTGCTGCAGCACGTTGTTTTCAACATCCAACAGATTTACACAAATGCCGCCCACACCCTCTTCACCCGTGTCTTGGACGCCACTGTGATTTTGATCAAACCAGACGCGATTGCCCAAGACATTGCCCATCTGCGTGAACGGTTCCTTACGAACCGGGCAATTGCCCTGGACGGGTACTTCGGGTTCAGGGAATTCGCCATAAAAAACCGCTACATGCCGCGTGGCGCCCTCGGTAATGAAATATTCATAGACAAACGGTGCAAATGAGAAACCAGCCTGAGGCCGAGCCACAGGAGGAAAATGGGAGATGGAGACCAATACGGCAGGGATATCGAGCCACGACTTATCTATCATGGGCTGACCTGTTAATGGATTATAGCCTTGTGGAAATTGGTCCGGGCTGTAGGACACGGGCCGCGGAGGCAGTTGCGGTGTAGGTGTATAAATTGAAGTTGGAATTTGGGTCGGGGTTACAGTCAGCTCATCCATAACCATCGGCGTTTTGGTGAGAGTTGCAACAGGTATGGCCGTCTGAGAATCGCTACAGGCAGCCAACAAAAAAATGAATATGATTTCATATACTATCTTACGCATCAATTATTTTCTCCAAATAGCTGACTAAATTTCGTAACCATTTCCCACTACGTATGTCAAAACTGTGAGGCCAGGCAAAATGAGTCTTTAGGGCCACAACTTAAGGATGCTGAATCCCTATATTTTTTTACGGGACCGGAGTATCCAAAGGATCCTCCGGTTGAACAAATTGTATTAACCATTTACCCACACCCTGGTTTATAGCGGCAGAATAAGGCGTTAGCAGGTGAATCCAAGTCCGCCCGGGATGAAGTGCAATAAGGTTGTTTTGCGAATCCACAAAGTAGACAGGACGCATTAGCCCGGTGGTCTGTTCCCAGCCACGGCTGAGCGTGGACCATTGAACCCGGAACGCTTGTCCGTCTCGGAACAGGTATGCAAAGCCCTTTTGTCCAAGTGCCAGATTGATCTCAAATTGATTGTGCCGGAAGCGCTCATGCTCTGCGAATAGCACCACAACATTTTCAAAAGCCATCTGCCGGCCCGTCAGACGATCCACCGCGGGCATCAAGATCCCATTGCCATCGGCTTGATCGGTATATCGCAGGTACGTCGTCGATACGGGATCGTATTCCCAACCGGATTGTGTATAGGAATGGTAAAGAACACGCAAAGACTCGGCTGGCTCCCCTTTTTCAGGGAGTGTTTGAGAAAACAGGTTTCCGGAATAGTTAACAGGCTGCCTTGGGTTCAAACTTTCCTGTGCCAGTTCGCGCATTCGCTCGACCGTGAGCAGCGCGCTGTTGGGAGTCGTCTTATCCACGCCCAGCACGATCTCACACGCGTCAAGCCTTTCACCGATATCCCAGGCCGCGCTGGCATAGACCAGACAACTGTTCGGGAATAAGCTGCCAATCTGGTTATACGTCAATCGCCCGGAACGGATCGGTCCGACGTAGGGTTCGTCAGGGATGAACCAATTTGGAGGGACGATACTGGGAGTCGCAATAGGAGCATCCCTGGAAAGAATCAGGCCGGCATCCCAGGAGGGGTTAGTTTCCGTGAAACCAAAAACAGGAGACTGCCCCGTGCCAGTATCCATATCGCTATCACGATCATCGTCTCCGACATTTGCCTTCGTAAAGCCGAAAAGCTTGGTTGTTTCAATTTTCAATTGATACTTCCCATCCAGTACTTTGGATGTCTCATCAACGGGTAGTTCAAAGGCATAGTAGCCGTTGGTATCTGTCGTCGTTTGCCAGAATTGTTCCTGGTGATCAATGCTGTGTAAGGATACACAGACTCCACCCACGCCCATCTCCCAGTCATCTTGTCTGCCATTTGCATTTTCATCCAACCAGACGCGGTTGCCAACCCAGGCGCGCGTAGGGCGTGAAATGTTCTCGCGAGCATCACAGCCTCCGCTAACATTCGGCACAACACGCGGATACTCGCCATAAAAGACATTCATGAAGCGCGTGGCACCTTCGCCAATATAAAGTTCAAAAACCCAAGGGGCAAATCCCGGTCCCGCTTGGGGACGGGCCGTGACTGGCATGTTGCTGATCGAAACGAGCACAGCAGGCAGGCTCAGAAGCGATTGGTCCGAGACCTCCAGGCCTGTGAGCGGATTCACACCCGATGGAAAATTTTCGGCTTCAGGCCCGTATGTGACTGGCAAAAATCGCGGCTGTGCGGTCGCGGTTGCAGGTGAGATGGTTGCCGTAGGTGCCGAAGTTGTATTTGTTGGGAAAGCCGGCTGTGTTTTAAGTTCCGGCTGGGTTGGCTGAATAGCCTGCGAATTGACACAACTCGCAAGAAGTGCCGTTAAAAACATTACCCTTTTTGAAATCAACAGGTTCAACGATCCTCTCATAATTTCAGTGTTCATTGCGTTTCGACTGCAACGCCACACCGGCCTGATTTGCCAAGCAAACCACGGGCGGTACCAGGGACGAACAGCGTTTCCGCTCAACGCGGATGTAAATCACTTTGCGCCTTCCGGTTGGCTGAACTGTAATAGCCAATTCCCGGAGGAGGTCTGTGTCACAGCAGTTAATGGCGTAACCACAGTAACCCAGGTATGGCCAGGCTTCAGCGGAAACAACTTTTTGCCATCCGGGTAGAAAAACCTGATCGGTCTGCGAAATCCATTTTCGAGTTCCTTTGTCGAAGCGACCGTGCTCCAACGTACCTCATACATTCTGCCATCCCGGAACAACAAGGCATCGCCAACCTGTTTCTGCTCGAGGTGGATATCCAGATTCGTGGGAGAGAGCGCATCATGAGCAGTGAATAGGACGATCACATTTTCAAACTGCAATTGACGGGCGTTCAAACGGTCCACTTCAGGATGAAGGATTCCCGCGGTTTCTGGATCGGCATTGTCCACATAACGCCACCAACTTTGCGAAGCCGCGTCGTAGGCCCAGGCTGATTGATTAAGCCATGCAAAATATACGTCCAGCCGATTCGCGGAAACACCACCTTCCGGCGCATCCTGTGAAAAAATATTACTCGCGTAATAGGCTTCCGTAGCTGTGTCGCTTCTTTCTTCAACAAGGTGCTTCATCTTATCGATTTCGAGCATGTATCCGCCACCCTGCAAGATGTGATCGACAAATGCACAGGTGGGCAACTCTACCAGCACTTCAGCAGAGGCGTACGCAAAGATCAAACACGAGTTGGGGAAGAAATTTGCAATATCTGCATAGACCAGCCTGCCGGAACGAACCGGCCCAACATAGGGAATGGGAAGTTCGGATTGCCGCGCAAGAAGCGATTCCTCAGGAAGACTTAGGCCCACATCCAGGTCCAGAACCGTGGAAGAAACATCAGCCGCATCACTCCTGCCCGTTTCCGAATCCACATCACTATCCTGAGACTCATCCCCAACAGCCTTCTGACTAAGTTCCATGCCATTGGGCTTGACCACTTCGATGAAATATTTCCCCGGCGCGACGTTGAAGCCGTAATAACCATTCGAATCAGTTGTAGCCTGCTGAAGTAATTTTTCCTGCTCATCGTAAAGGTTGACGCATACCCCTCCAATGCCAGACTCCCAGGCATCCTGCTTGTGATTCTGATTCGCATCCAGCCAAACACGATTGCCTAACAAAATGTCGGTTTGTGTGAATGGGCTGGTCCGAATATTGCAATTGCCAGTAACAAAGGGTTCCGGCTCGGGAAGCTCGCCATAAAACGTGGCGAGAAAACGGGTCGCACCCTCCGTGATATACACCTCAAATACAAACGGGGAGTAGGACAACCCTGCTTGCGGACGCGCCGTGGGTGGGAAGTGTGAAACCGACACGAGCGCAGCCGGAAAATCGAGCAAGGTTGGGTCTTGTACCGGTAACCCCGTCAACGGATTGACCACGGGAGCGTGCTGTACAGGCGTACTCGCAATAGGAGTATCCGTGACGGGTTCTTCTGTGGCCCGTGATTCGATAGTGGGATTAACCTGCAGCGTCGAAGGCTTCGTCGCGGTGCCTGGCCGCGGGGCGCAACTACCCAAGAGCCAGAAAATCGCGCAAATCCGTAGAACTTTCCTCAGCGAAAAATTCATGCCAGCTCCAATCAGGAAGTCTAGTCCTCGTCTCAACGAGACAGCATTCCCCCGTTTGTACAGAGGTGGCGGTCACATTAGGGTGAACTGTCACCTTTTGTTGAAAGGAAGGCATCCCGCACTCGTTTGTACGTATCTTCCAGCGCCTCGGGTAACACACGCGTCGCACCGACCGCTGACATAAAATTCGTATCGCCCATCCAACGCGGGACGATGTGTATGTGTACATGCTCCTTTACACCGGCGCCCGCGGCTTCACCGATGTTCACACCAACATTGAAGCCCTGTGGCCTGTACACGGTCCGCAGTACCATCATACAACGCGTTGTGAGTTCCATCATTTCGGCGCGGGTCTGAGCATCGAGTTCTTCCAGGTTCGGTTTGTGAAGCAACGGTATGACCATCAGGTGCCCGCTGGTATATGGGTAGCGGTTAAGAATCACGTAGGCATGCTCGCCACGAGAAGCAATGAGATTCCCGGCGCCATCCTCCTGCGCCTGGGCATTACAAAACACACAACCATCTTCCTTGCTATTTTCAATATATTCCATACGCCACGGTGACCAGAGGTAATCCATAGGTTAGGGGAATTTTAGCAGAGAATCCTGCCCGGTCTATACGATTTTCGCCCTTCATCCTTCCGAATTCATCCTTTTTCGATTATCCTCCTGCTAATGCAACCCTCCTTTTTCCAGGCAGTTCCGCAAACATTTACGGTTTCGAAGCTCACTTTCCTCATCCGCAAGCTGCTGGAGGAAGATGAAGCACTGCAGGACGTCTGGGTGCAAGGGGAAATCTCGAACCTATCGCGGCCCGCGTCAGGACACGTGTATTTCACTCTCAAAGATGCAAACGCATCCCTGAAATCTGTAATGTGGAAGACGAGCGCCATGCGACTCAACTTACCGCTGCGTGATGGCCTGGAAGTGGAAGTGCACGGCCGAATCGGCGTATATGAGGTTAGCGGGCAATACCAGCTTTACGCGGACCAGATCCGTCCGGTGGGCGAGGGCGCGCTTTACCAGGAGTTCATGCGGCTCAGGGCCATGCTCGAGGCCGAAGGTCTCTTTGAGCCTGAACGCAAACGCCCCATCCCTGAACTGTCTCACAAGATTGGGATCGTCACATCTGCAACCGGCGCGGCATTACGGGATATGCTCAATACCCTGCGCCGCCGATTGCCGCTGGTTGAAGTTATTCTCGCACCTTCACCTGTTCAAGGTACGGAAGCACCGCCCGCACTGGTCAGAGCCATTCAATCGCTGGTTCTCCAATCCCCTGACGTGATCCTACTCGCCCGCGGCGGGGGTTCGATTGAAGACCTGTGGGCCTTCAACGATGAACGAGTGGTTCGAGCGGTGGCAGACTCGCCAATTCCCATCATTTGCGGTGTTGGTCACGAAACAGACTTTACGCTCTGTGACTTCGCCGCCGATCTGCGTGCACCAACCCCCACAGCCGCCGCGGAGCTCGCTACGCAAATCACCATTTTTGATCTAGCTGCTTCCGTATCCAATCTACGATCTTTACTCTTGACTCACGTAATGGGCATTATCACATCAAAACGGTCTCTGCTCTCCTCATTCCGCTCGCAGCTGCGTTACCTTTCTCCCGTGCGTCTTATTCAGTCTGAACGACAGCACGTGGACGAATACGGCCGGCGGATTATTTCCTCGCTGGCTCATCGCGTAAAATTGCAGCGAAAACATCTCGACGGTGAACAAAAGAGGCTGGAGGCGCTGAGCCCGCTGGCGGTGTTGGCGCGGGGCTATGCTATGGTAACGCGAAAAGACGATGGCAGTGTTGTCTCGCATGTTGACCAGGCAAGTGATGAAATGAAGATCAGGGTCAGTGATGGAGAATTTGAGGTAAAACGCTCGCGTTGAGCGGAGTGATGCCGATGGTCGAATGGAGAGGAAACGCAGCGTCCTGAAACTTCCATTTTGAATTAGAGCTGCGCTTCGTCTACAGGTCTCGCTGTCGCTCGGCTTCCGCTCAGCGCGGTAATATAGGAGTTAGCATGCCAAAATCATCATCCAAGAAAATCGAAAAGGCTGTGGGAGAATTATCGTACGAAGAAGCACTGTCTGAACTGGAGAGCATTGTCATAGCGCTGGAGGATGGTCAGAGTCAACTGGAAGAGGCGATTCGGTTATTCGAGCGGGGACAAGCCCTGGCGGCGCGCTGTGGCGTGTTACTCGAAGCCGCCGAACTCAAAATAAAACAGGTGACTGGTGAGGACCTTACGGATTTCGAGGAAGAGTCCGAATGAATCTTCTGGCACTATTTCAGAACAAGGTGCTCATCGCGGGACTCGTCGCGTGGGGACTGGCACAAATTATCAAGATTCCACTCGATTATTTGCGCACACGCCGGTGGAATTGGGCCCTGCTCCTTACCACAGGCGGCATGCCAAGTTCACATTCATCACTCATGACCGGAACGGTGCTGGCGATTGGGTTGTATCATGGATTCGATAACCCGTTGTTTGCCCTCGGCGTGGTGATCACGATGATCGTCACCTATGATGCGGCCGGGGTTCGCCGGCAGGCTGGCATCCATGCCCAGCGTATCAACGTGCTGGTGGAGGAACTAATGCATGGGCATATGTTCAACGAAAGTGATCTGCGTGAGGTATTGGGCCATACCCCGCTCGAAGTGCTCGGCGGGATCTTACTGGGCCTCGTTGTCGCAACGGCGCAATGGCTGGCCTGGAGATAAAATTTCAGAAGGAGAATGAAATGGATGAACTTGTCGCCCTCGTGATGAAGAAGACGGGCCTGCCCAGGGACACCGCCCAAATGGCTGTAAAGACGGTGCTTGATTTTCTCAAGAAGAAATTACCGCCTACAGTAGGCTCTGCAATCGACGCCTTCCTGAGCGGAAAAGGTCAGCTCGCCGGCGCGGTGGATATGCTTGGCGGGTTATTCGATTCTGCCCAAAAGACGAAGAAAAAGAAGTAAAGCTAGGTCATTGCGAGGAGGTCGAAGCTCGATGAAACAATCTTCTCGCAATGACTTCTCCTATCATTCGCATTTCGGGGACCTTGAAAATTAATATTCCCATCAAATAAATGACGCCACCAATCGCTACGCCTCCCAAAGCGACCAGCGGACGCGTTAGATACCATCCCCGAAGGGGGCTGCCCGTAGCCTGGGTCCAGAACAACAGGCCGATCGCCATCCCCAGCGCGGACAGCCCGACTCGCCACGCGCCATCCGCGATGGATTTACCTTCGATGCCGTTCAATCGTCGGCGCATGAAGAGGAATAGGGCAGTTGCCTCAAGGGCAGTAGCCAATGAATTCGCAAGTGCCAGCCCGCCCAGCGGAAACCAACCGATTTGCCCGAAAAATCTTGAGAACAAAATACTGAAAAGGACGTTCAAGCCCATCGCCAGGACACCAATCAGGACGGGCGTTCGTGTGTCTTGCTGAGCATAGAAGGCGCGCGTCAACACTTCCATGATGGAATGACCGATGAGTCCGACCGCGAACCAGAGCAATGCCCAGGCAGTGAGTTGAACATCGTGTTCGTCAAATTTGCCACGTTGATAGAGGAATGAGATGATTGGTTCGCGCAAAAGGATCAATCCAACACTTGCAGGGACCGCCATCAGCAAAATGCCTCGCAGGGAGGCCGCTAACGACCTGCGCATCTCATCGATTTGGCCGAGCGCATGTTGGGTGGAAAAGGTTGGCATAGCCGCGATCGCAACAGATTGAGCAATCGCGGCTTGTGCCATGAGCATTAACGAGAAACCATACGCGAGACTGGCCGCACTGCCACCTTCCATGCTGGAGGCGAGAATGTTATTTACCCAGAAATTAAGTTGTACGACCGCTACACCCAGCAAACGCGGTCCCATAAGCAGGATGACTTGTCTCGTATTTGGGTCGTCCAAACCGAGCATACGCGTATACGTCCCTGTTTGTTTGAGCAGCGATGGAATTTGAATGAGCAAATAAAAGAAAGCGCCAAGTACTACTCCCCATGCAAGGCCATAGATTCCCATGGAAGGAGCCAACACGATTGCGCCGAAGATGATGCCCACTTGATACATAGCCGGGGTTAAAGCGGGAACAAGGAAGATTTGATGCGCGTTCAGAATGCCGACGATCAACCCGCCGAGACCGAACAGGATCGCCGAAATCAGCTGAATGCGGAGCAGGGAAACTGTGAGCGCAAAAAGTTCGGGGTTGTCCGAAAGGCCGGGGGCGAGAGCATAGCGCACCACTTGCGGGGCGAAAATGGCAATTAGACCAGCCAGCAGGCTGAGGGTCAGTGTGACCGAATTGGCGAGGGAGGAGGCGAGGCGCCAGGCAGAGTCCTTGTCATCTTTGGCGAGCAATCCAGTGAACGCAGGGAGAAACGTCGAGCCCAGCGCGCCGCCCGCCACAAGCAGGAACAACGTTTCACAGACACGATTGGCATAAAAGAAAGCATCGAGTTCGGGAGACGCGCCAAAGGCGCGCGCGACCAGGATGCCGCGCAGCAACCCGGCCAGCTGTCCAAAGAGCATGGCAATCATCACCGTACCTGCGGCGCGTGCAATCTGGCGATTGGCGTTGGAAATCGACATGCCG
>Ga0075429_100004276_pt1 | contig 12252 bp, 12 predicted proteins | sample RhiMetdeltSRZDD3_FD_75295 | JGI IMG/M metagenome (GOLD analysis project Ga0075429, IMG submission 75295) | Populus rhizosphere microbial communities from Tennessee, USA - Rhizosphere MetaG P. deltoides SRZDD3 | ecosystem: Host-associated > Plants > Roots > Rhizosphere > Soil | place: USA...
GGATCTTCAGAATGCCGAGGCCGCCCAGCACCGCGGCCAGGAGCGTCGCTGCGGTGACCGCCTGATAGAGTGGCACCAGCCAGAAGGGTTCCGGCAGGCTGGTCTGCCGGAACCAGATGTTGACAAACCAGACCAGGTGCCAGACCAGGAGAATTCGCAGACTCGACCGGATCAGCAGCCGCTCGCTCTTGTCGATCCGCCCTCCGGCGAGATAGGTGTACGAGGCAATCATGCCCCAGACCTGGCCGGTGTAATGCCAGGCCAGGTAACCGCTCCCTACAGCCACCATGACCCCCACGAGCAGGGGGCGTTGCTGTTGAGCCTGCCACAGGGCGAGCAGAGCGTACCCCAGCAGAATCATCGGCATCCAGATGGCTGCCCACCGGTGTCGCCGGATCATTTCCCGGTCGCGGTAAATGATTCGATAGGAGGCCATGAAATGGGAGTAATTGATCAGGGCCTGGATCCAGATCAGCACGCCGATGTTGAGAAAGGCAAGATCTTCGCGCCCGGACAGCAGCATCGGGCCGATCAGCAGGATCGATAACCCGCCCACGCAGAGCAGATCGACAACCGGCGAAAAAATCGCCGGGCGGGGAGGCTGGGCAGCCCCGACGGCCGTGGCCTGGGCGGCGACCGCCTCGGCCGGTGGACTAGGCATCAGGGTAAGAAATGCGGCGGCCACGCGGCCCGCAAGCCAACTCGCTCATCCCGCGGGCAACCCCTCGCGCAGTTCCAGGGATTTCGCTATCATCGTGACGCGGGATCCCCTCCGGAGACGACCGATGCGACTTTTGGCCCCCTGCCTGGTGCTGACACTGGCCGCGCCGGCGGCACTGCTCCCCCAGGCGTCCACTCCAGCACAGACTGATTCCACCCCACCCAAGACCGCCAGGCTCTTCCGTGACAAGGAGCCGGTCACCATGTGGCTGCAGGCCGACTTCAAGACTGTTCTCAAGGACCGCGACACGTCGGAGGCCAATACCAGGCGCTACCCCGCGGTGTTGCGCTTCCTGAACGAGAAAGGCGACACCGTCAGCTTCGACGTGCACCTGGGGACCCGCGGCAACTATCGGTTGCAGATGCAGCGGGCCCACTGTGCCTTCGTGCCGCTCAAGGTGTATTTCGACAAGGAAAAGACCAAGGGCTCCATCTTCGGCGGAGAGGGCTCGCTCAAGCTCACGACGCACTGCAACAACGGAGATCGTTTTGAGCAGAACGTCTACGTCGAGTACGCCATCAACTCGATGTACAATCTCTTCACCCCCATCAGCCTGAACGTCCGGCTGGCCACGATCACGTACCTGGATCCGGGCAATCCCGCCTTCACGGTGACCCGGGCGGGCTTCTGGAGCGAGGATCAGGATGGGATGGCGAAGCGGAATCGCGGCAAGATCCTGATGACGCAGCGGGCCACCGGCGCCGACATGGAGCCACGGCAAGCGGCGATCACCGACGTCTTCCAGTACATGATCGGCAATACCGATTTTTCGCTCTATGCGCTCCACAACATGCGGATCGTGCAATCGGATACCGCGGTCATCTACTATCCGATGGCGTACGACTTCGACTTCGCCGGTTTGGTGGACGCTCCCTACGCGCGGCCGGATTATCGGCTGCCGATCAAGCGGGTCACCGACCGGCTCTACCGCGGCTGCGCCCATCCTCCGGAGCTGTTCGAGGAGGTCGCCGGGATGTTCAAGTCGAAAAAGACCGACGTGTACGGGGTGCTGGGGCAGATCAAGGGGCTGACCCCGGCCCGCCTCAAGGAGGCGACCGGCTACCTCGACGAATTCTACAAGACGATCAGCGATCCCCGCGAGATGAAACGGGAATTCCGGAGCGTCTGCCAGGAAGGGACCTGAGCCGGCGAGGGCCGGGTCCCGCTACCACGGGATCAGCGGGACAATCCGCACCTCGTTGTCGTTGAAGAGCGGGATCAACAGCCGGTTCCGCCACAAATCGTGCCCGATGTCGGCCGGCGCCGGGAGGCCGGTCAGCATGACCTCGAGCGTCCCGCCCAGCTTCCCCCGAAAGATCGCCTGGCCATCCCAGCTCGACACGAATGCCTCGCCGCTGAATATGACCAGGCCGTCGAGACCACCCTTGGGCAGTTTGACGACGTCGGTCTTGTGCCCCCCGGCCACCCGATACAGCTCGCCGGAAGCATACCCGACAACCCACACGGAATCTCCGGAAAGGGCGATGCCGTTGGGCCGCCCCAATTCGTCCCCCCGGGCCAGGGTGTCCAGCGTTCCCGCAGGAGTCAGCCGGTACACGGCGTCGGTCCCCGAGGGAACCAGGCCCTCGGGGCCCGCCTTCAGTCCCGAATCGGTGAAATACAGGGAGCCGTCGTCGCCGGCAACCATGTCGTTGAGGAAGGTGGCGCCCGGGATCGGGATATCACCACGGGGTGCGCCGGTCCGCCGATCGAATCGGCGAATCGTATTGATGTCGGTGACGTAGAAGAACTCCCCGATGGCCGCCATGCCTTTCGGGGCGTTCAGGGTGACGGAATCCGCGGCGCCGTCTATGCCCTTCAGGGTGAGGTCCCGTCCGTTGGCGGAGAGCACCGAAATAAATCCGTTGTCGTCGACGGCCAGGGGCGAGCCGTTGATGTTGGAGATCAGGTAGACGTCGGTGAGCGGGTCGTGATATACCGACTCGGGAGTGGCGAACCCCGCATTGCGAACCATGATCGGATCGGCGGCTCGCAGCGCATCCACCGGCCGCTTCGCCTCCCGACACCCGGCGGCGAGAGCCAACCCGGCCAGCAGCAGCGCGCGGTGGTGCTTCAATCGACGCTCCTCGGTTGGGAAGATGCTAACGGCTAACCGCTAACTGCTAACCGATAACCGCTAATAATACGCCTCAGCGCTTTTCCCAGATGATCACGTAGGAGCCCCCGGCGCCCTGGGTGCGGACACGTCCTCCTCCGGGCATGATGCTGCGAGGGACATTCCTGGCTCGGCTGGAACACCATGTGCCCAGGAACGCGGCGACCGACTGGGTGACATCCCGGCAGACATCGGGGCTGAATTCCACCAGCTCCACTTCATCCGCCCGCCAGGTGCAAAGCAAGCTGACGTCGAATTCGGGAAACACCGTCACGCCGTTGAGGATCAGCGTGGTGGTCGCGCTGCTGGTGCGTCCCAACTCCGATCTGATTCGGGGGATGTCGCAGAGTCCTCGCGATTCGTGACGCTTCAGCTCCGTTGCGGTCATGCGTTCCCGGGTGAGGCCCGCCGTGAGCCGCGCACCCAGGTCGCGGAGCGCGTCTTCCTCGCTCCGGGAGGGCGCTCGCTTCGCGGGGGTCAGCAGAACCCCGAGTTCGCGTCCTTCACCGCGCTTCAGCTCCACCATGAACTGCCGCGCGGAATATCCCGGATAGGTGACCCGGACCATGTAGACACCGCGATCGGCATTGGGGAAGGCGAAGCGCCCCATGCTGTCGGTCAGGGTCTCGCCACCCGTGGGCCCTGCCACCTGCACCCTGGCGCCTACCGCGGCGGTGTAGCTGGTGTCTCCGACCGCTCCATAGATACCGGTTCGCCGGCTCTCGACGACCAGCGGTGCGAGAAGCTGCGGGGTGGCGACCATGAAGTATTCCAGCTCGGTCGGCTCGGTCGCCACGACCACGACTCGGGAACGGACCGGATCGAACCCGACCATGCGAATGGTGATGGCATAGCGGCCCGGTCGGAGGCTATCGATGCGGAAGGCGCCGGAGGAGCCGGTGCTGGTCCGCCGCTCGCCCAGGAGAACGTCGGCACCGACTAGCGGAGCGCCGGCGGTGTCGCGCACGATGCCGGTGACCGATTGGACCGGCTGCTGCGCCGCAAGGAGGGCCGGAAACAGCAGAAGGGTCCAGGTGGCCCGCCCGGGCATTTTGCCGAAGAGAGGGCTACCATTCTTGGAAGGAGAAATCGCCATGAAAGCCTTCCAATTCGGTCCGGTCGCGCTGTTGGTAACGGTTGCTGTCGTCCTTCCCGGACCGCTTCAGTCGCAGAGCAGAGATCGCAATGTCATCACCCGGGCGGAGCTGCTCAAGTCCCCCCAGGCATCCGGGGATCTCCTCGAGGCCATTCGGAGCCTCAGGCCGAACTTCCTCTCTCCGCTATCCACCCGGACGCAGGGGGCGGGGGCTCGGACCCGCGAGAAGCCGGTGGTCTATATCGATGGCAGCCTGGCGGGCGACCTGGACGTCCTGAAGGGGATAATGGTCAACAACGTCGAGGAGGTTCGCTTCAAGAGCGCGACCGAAGCGGCGATCGAGCTCAGTCCGGCCCCCCCGGGCGGAGCCATCATGGTGAAGCTGCGTAAGGAGCCCAGGCCCTAGCGGTTGGCAGTTAGCAGTTAGCCGTTAGCTCCTGATCACCCCCGGCGCTTTGCCCACCGTGTACCCGGGGAACACCGCGGTTAGATCCCGTGCGCCCAGGTGGCGGGTAAGAATCTCTCCGAACAGGTCGCGGAAGTCGGTCGTCACCGCGACGTCGCGCCCCTCGTAGCGCGCCTCGGCAGCCAGCCCGGGCCACCGTCCAACGACCTGCTTTCCGGCGACGGTGCCGCCCAGGACCAGCATCGCGGTTCCGTGACCGTGATCGGTCCCGCCGGTTCCGTTCTCGCGGATGGTGCGGCCGAACTCCGACATCGTGAGCACGCAGACATCGCGCATCCGATCGCCGAGGTCGGTGGCAAACGCTCCGAGCGCCTGCCCCAGCTCGGTCAGCCGGAGCGCAAGCTGGCCCTGATCGTTGCCCTGGTTGACATGCGTGTCCCAGCCGCCCATATCCGCGAAGGCGATCTCCAGCCCGAGGCCCGCCTTGATGAGCTGGGCGATCTGCTGGAGACTCTCACCCAGTCGGCCGCGCGGATACACCGCCCCGTGTTCCGCGGCCAGGGCCGAGGGATTGGCCGTCTTGAGCATGCGAATGGCCTCGAAGCTCTCTTCGGCGGACGTCGCCAGGAGCCCGGTGGCCGATCCCTCGTAGAGGGATTCGAATGCGCGGCTCAGCCGGTCACCGTTTCCGGTGCGGCCTCCCACCCCGAACGAGCGAAGGTCATCGATCGCGAGCGCCGGCGCGGTCCCCGCCATGATGCGGGGGAGCTGAGGTCCGAAGGCGACGGCCCGGAACGGGGTATCGGTGTGCTCCCTGGCATTCTGGCAATAGCGGTTGGCCCAGCCGTCGGTCGTGGATTTCACTCCCGGAGTTCCCGACTCCATGTAATCCTGGGCGTCGAAATGGGAGCGGGTTCCGTCGGGAGAGCCCACGGCGGGCACCACGGCCAGGGAGCCGGCATCCCAGAACGGCTTGAGCGGCGCGAGGCGGGGATGGAGGCCGAAGTGACCGTCGAGATCCACCACGGCGCTTCGGGGGATCGCGATCCTGGGCCGCTCCCGGTAATACTGCTCGTCGCCGTGCGGCACGATCATACTGAGACCGTCGACTGCGCCGCGTTGGAAGAGGCAGACTAAAGTGCGGCGGCTGGACGGCCGGACGGCTGGACGGCTGGCGTAGGCCGCGCGGGACAGGAACAGGGGATCCAGGCCGAAGCTCACCAGGCCAAGCGCGCCGGCCCGCACGAATACCCGCCTTGAAATCGTCATTGTGCTCGTCTGGTGCTGGGTCCTGGGTCCTGGGTGCTGGTCCCGTTGACCGTTGACCGTTGACCGTTCACGGCTTTTTCACCGTTCACTGCTTCTGAAACTCCGGCCCGCCGATCGCGAGGCCGAGGGCGAAGGCGCGGGCCTGCCCGGGATCGGTGAGTTGCGCAATCTGTTCCTTGATGACGCTTCTGGTCTGGGGCGTCATTTTTCCGCCCAGCACCAGGCGATCCACCGCGTCCACCAGCGCCGCGTGATCGGCCATGACCGGGAGCACCCGGTCGAGATCGACGGTCACCCCCGGCAGGCGATTGGCGGCCAGCTGCATCGCGAAGTTCATCCGGTTGAGCAGCGCCCCGCTGTTGACCCAGTCCTTTTCGAGCTCCGGATAGCCGTTGGGGGCGACGTGCTGGAACAGGGGCTGACCGAGCCTCCCGACCGCGCCTGCGAGCCGCGGCGTGGTGTCCGGAGCGCCGCCCACGACCCGCACCGCGCTCACCACGAACTCGAGCGGGCTCTTGACCTTGGCGGAGCGATTGACCGGCGCCCAGAAATCGGGAGAGCGGAAGATCGCCCGCAGCACCTCCCGCATCTCGCCTCCGCTTCGTTTCCACGCACTCACCGCGTTGTCGACGCAGCCGTCAGGAGGCGTGTCGCTCACGAAACGGGCGCAGAGCTTGGCGCCGATGTAGTGGGCGGTGCTGGGGTGCCGCGCCAGCATCTCGAGCAGCCGGACCGCTTCGTCCTGCCCCTTGCCCGCGGGGAAGTCGACCCCCAGGACCGTCTTCGCGCCGCGATCGTGAGCCCAGCCGTTGAAAACGAATCCGGAACCCTGGGCCGGCCGCGCGACGCTCCACCCGGTGAGGATCCGGGCAACCTCGGTGACGTCCTTCTGGGTGTATCCGCCGTCCACGCCGAGGGTGTGGAGCTCCATCAGCTCACGGGCATAGTTCTCGTTGAGTCCGGTCGGCCGCCGTTCTTCCAGCGCCATCCGTGCCGAGTCGAGACGGGGGTCCATTCCGGGGCGGGCCCGAAGTCCGAATCCAGAGCGGCGCCGGGCAGCCATCCGACCCTGCTGCGGCGGACGGGCGCCGGGCATGACGCTCAGGGCATTATCGAGATAGACCATCATGGCGGGGCTTTTGGCCGTCGCAATCAGCAGATCTTCGAAGCGGCCGAAGATCCGGGGCCGGATGGTCTCCTCGATGTATGAGGGGAGATAGACCCGGGCGACGTTTTTACCCATGAAGATGTTGAAGTGATTGCTCCAGAAGTCCGCCATCACTTCGGCGAGCTGATAATCCGACGAGACGGCCCGCACCAGCACCAGCTGGGGCGTCTGCATGATCAGGTCCCGCAGCTCACGTGCTTCGGGCGGGGCCCGCCGCGCCCGCTCCGCCGGACTCATGGTGTTCATCGCGCTGTCGGCGCCGGCGTTACGCCGGTCGGCCCGGCGTTCCCGCTGGACCTCGAAATACGACCGCGCCAGCTCATCCTGCGAGGTCGTGAGGAGGTCGAACCGGCTGAGCACATTGCGCAGGCCGGGATCGTCGGTGGTGGTGACGGCCAGCTGCCGGTCGATCCAGCGCAGCACGCCCTCCTGGGTGATGCGGTCCAGGAGTCCCGGCGTGGCCCCGTAGGCGAGCCGGTTGAGCACATGGAGCGCGCTGTCGCGCGGAGTCGAAAGGGTCGGCTGCGCGCCGAGGGGGGCGGGGGACAGCAGGACCCCGATCATCAGGAGATTGTTTGGTCGCATGCCAGAAGGACGGGGTCACGGGAGGGGTGTTAAGGGCCGTGAGACGTGAGACGTGAGACGTGAGACGTGAGGCGTGAGACGTGAAGCGAGCTGCCCGGATCGATAGCCGATAGCGGTTAGCGGATAGCGGATAGCAGATCGCGGACGAGCTTGGCTTTACAGTACAAAGTACTTGACAAGCGCCGCTGCCTTAACTATTCTACACCCATGTCCGCCGCCCCCCAAGCCCGGCCCGCACGCGCTTCAGGCGACCCGATTCCCCTTCACGACCGGGCCCTCGAAGACCTGACCTTCATCCGCGACACCATGGCGCGGGCGGGAACGGTGACGTCGGTCCCCGGATTGGGTGGCGTGGCAATGGGCGTGTCCGCTCTCATCGCAAGCTGGATCGCGTCCCGGCAGGCCTCTGGGGCCGAATGGCTGGCCGTCTGGCTGGCCGAGGCTGTGCTCGCACTCGGTATCGGCGGGGTCGCCATGGTCCGAAAGGCGGAAGCCAGCCGGACCTCGCTTATCACCAGGGCGGGGAAGCTGTTCGTCCGATCATTCGTCCCCCCGGTCGTGGCCGGCGCGGTGCTGACCCCGGTCTTTTACCAGGCGGGCCTGACCGACCGTCTTCCAGGCCTCTGGATGCTGCTCTATGGCGCCGCGGTCACGGTGGCCGGCGCGACCTCGGTCCCGGTGGTTCCCCTGTTGGGTATGAGCTTCATGGCGACCGGTGTGCTCGCCTTCCTGTTGCCGCCCGGCGCGGGAGACTACCTGATGGCGTTGAGCTTCGGCGGCCTTCAGATCGGCTTCGGAATTCTGATTGCGAGGAAATACGGTGGGTAAGCGCGCCGTGGCACGCGACCAACAGGCGCCGGCGCCAGCGCCGGCCCCCGGGCTCTCCGCGATCAAGGGAGGCGCGGCGCCGAAGGCCTCGCTCGAGCTCGATCGGCTCATCCACGAGCGGGTGCGGCTCGCGATCGTGAGCGCGCTCGCCGTCAATGAATCCCTCACCTTCAACGAGCTCAAGCACCTGCTCGGCACCAGTGACGGCAACCTCAGCGTGCACGCCCGGCGCCTCGAAGAAGCCGATTACGTCGAGTGCCTCAAGTCCTTCGAGGGCCGAATGCCCAGGACCGAGTTCCGGCTGACCAGAACGGGACGGGAAGCGCTGGAGCAGTACCTCTCGCACATGGAAGGCCTGATCCGCTCGACCCGCGCGGGATCCTGATCCTCTTTTTTTTCGGGAGAAGCTTTGTGAGACAAAGTAGTTCACTACACGCCGCCATCATCATGGATGGCAACGGTCGCTGGGCCGAGCGGCGCGGGCTTCCGAGAACGGCGGGCCACAAGGCGGGCGCCTCGGCGGTCGAGCGCCTGGTGGAGGCGGCTCCCGACGCCGGGATCGACACTCTGACGCTGTACGCCTTCTCCAGCGACAACTGGAACCGGCCGATGCCAGAGGTGGCGGCCCTCATGCGGCTCTTCAAGAGCTATCTGCGCGGCAAGCGGCAGCGCGCGATCGGCAACGGCGTCGCCGTGGAGGTCATCGGACGCCGGGACCGGTTGCCGGTGCCCTTGTTGCGGGAGATCGCCGAGACCGAAGCCGCGACCTCGGCAGGAACGCTGCTTCGGGTCCGGATCGCGGTGGACTATTCGGGACGCGACGCCCTCCTCCGCGCCGCCATCAAGGCCGGCGAAGAGCCCGGCGAGCTCGACCGCGAGCGGTTCGGAGAGCTGGTTGCGGAGGTCGATCACGGCCGGCCCGGCGTGCTCCCGGTCGATCTGCTGATCCGCACCGGGGGAGAGAAGCGGCTCTCCGACTTTCTCCTCTGGGAATCCGCCTATGCCGAGCTCTTTTTCACCGATGTGATGTGGCCGGACTTCTCGCGGGCACATCTGGAGGAAATCGTCGCCGAATTCCGGGCGCGGGAGCGGCGCTTCGGCGGGGTGTCTGCGTCACCCGCAGTGCGCCGTCACCTCCGGCTCTCCCGCTGACGCGGAGGAACCCTGCTGCCTCCATCCACGGCGCGCGCCCGGGTGGCAGGGTAAGCTGAGGAACTTCGGCTAATCGCTAACTGCTAACTGCTAACTGCTAACTGCTAACCGCTCACGTCTCACCTCTCACCTCTCACCTCTCACGTCTCACGTCTCCAGCGTCCCCTTCACGACCGTTACGGCTTTCCCCCCCAGCTGCACCCGGTCTCCCTGCACTTCGACCCGCACCTCGCCTCCCCGGGCGGAGGCCTGGAACCCGGTGAGCGCATTCCTGCCCAGTCGCTGGGCCCAGTACGGCGCGAGAGCACAATGGGCCGAGCCGGTGACGGGATCCTCGTCCACACCGGCGGAAGGCGCGAAGAACCTGGAGATGAAATCCACGCCCGGCTCATCCGAGGGCGCGGTGATGATCACCCCGCGGGTTTCGATCTCCCGGAGCAGACGGAAATCCACCTTGGGCGAGCGGACCGCCGCGGCCTTGTCGAGCACGATCATGTAGTCGAAGCGGCTCTGGAACACCGGGGCGCCGAGCGCGTTGAAGGCGGAGAGCAGATACGGCGGCGGCTCGCAGGGCTCGGCCGGCGTGGCCGGAAAATCGAGAAGAATCCAGCCATCGGCCCGACGGGCCGACAGGATGCCACTCCGGGTGTGAAAGGTCGCGGTCTCCTTGGCTTTGAGTTTCTTGGCGCTCCAGAGGAAGTGCGCGCTCGCGAGCGTCGCGTGGCCGCAGAGATCCACCTCCACCGCGGGGGTGAACCACCGCAGACCGAATCCGTCATCCCGCTTCAGCAGAAACGCCGTCTCGGCCTGATTGATTTCCCGGGCTACCGATTGCATCCACGCGTCGGGCTTCTCTTCATCGAGGAGACAGACGCCGGCGGGGTTGCCCGCGAACGGGGTGTCGGTGAAGGCGTCGATCAACCACAATTGCATGCCTGGGGTTCCGCGTCAGGGAGTAGGGAGTAGGCACTAGGCAGCAGGGGAAGCCCGACTGCCTACTGCCTACTGCCCATTGCCTACTGCCTAATTCAACGAATCTAACCCCGCTTTCGAATCCGTCTGTAGTACGCGCGCGACTTCGCGATGTTGCCGCACATGGCCATGCTGCACCAGCGCCGAGAGCCGTTCTTGGTCAGGTCGAGGAAGAACCAGCCGCAGCTGGGGCAGGTGCCGAGGCGCGTCAATCGCGGCGAGGTCAGCAGCGCCACCGCGGCGTCGGTCAGGCGCCATCGCAGGATCGCGGTCCCGGCAGCTTTCATGTCGAAGACCCGCACCAGCTGCCGGCCCCTGGGACGAAGCCGGGCGCTGCCCGACGCCTCGGCCGACCAGGCAGCCAGGCGGTCGAGACTTGCCGCCGGGGGACTCCGCCCTGTCGCGAAGGCGCGAAAGACCCCCTCGAGGCCGCCGCGCAGCTTCCGAAGCCGCTGGAGCTCTCGCCGTCCCGGCGCGGTTCGGAGCCGCCGGGCCTCGGCACCGGTGAGGAGCCCGGTAGCCTCGCCGAATCGCAGGGCCGCGGCGAAGTCGGTCAGATGATCTCGGGGATCCGGCACGGTCCAGTCGTGGATCGTGTTGAGGAAATCCAGGACGGCATCACCCCCGACCAGCGCGAATTGGTGTGGCGGCATTCCGCAATCTATTCTCCCGGGACGCGTAACACCACCAAAGCGGCCTTGACAGGTCAGAATAAAGGTGACACCATCAATACGCATTTTGATGGTGATACGGTCCAGTCGAGGAGGCTTCATGAATCGTCCCCTGACCGTCGTCGGCGCGCCGTCGAGCATCGGCATCCGCCCCTACGACGAGGGCGGGGTCCGCCGCCTCGATCAGGCGCCCGGCGCCCTGCGAGACCAGGGACTCATCCGCCGTCTCGCGGCGCGCGATGCCGGCGATGTCCTCCCGCCGCCCTATCGGGACCTGGTGCGGCCGGCCGGCCGGCCCCGCAACGAGCAGGGCGTCGCGGACTACTGCCGGTCCCTCGGCCGGCAGGTGGCAGCCGCGGCGGAGGACGGCGGGTTTGTGCTGGTCTTGGGGGGCGACTGCAGCATCGTCCTGGGATGCCTGCTGGGCGTGCGGCGGCCGGGCGGACTCCCGGTCGGACTGGTCTACATCGACGCCCACAGCGATTTCGCCACGCCGGAACAGTCGCGCACCGGATCGGCGGCGAGCATGTGCCTCGCCCTCGCGGTGGGGCGGGGCGACACCCCGCTGGCGCGCCTCGGAGGCGATGAGCCGCTGGCCAGCCCCGCGAACGTGGTTCTGGTCGGGCGCCGGGACGACGCCGACGCGCCGTGGTACGGACAGGACGCGCTCCGCACCTCGCCGCTGCTCGATCTCCCGCACACGGTCGTTCGTGAGCAGGGCCCGGCCGCCATCGTCCGGACAGTGCTCGAACGGCTGGACCGGCCGGGGCTGGGCGGGTTCTGGATCCACGTCGATGCTGATGTGCTGGATCCCGTCGCCCTGCCGGCGGTGGATTCGCCGGAGCCGGGGGGACTCGAGATCGAAGAGCTGGCCGAGCTGCTCGCGCCGCTGGTGCGCCATCCTCGCGCGCTCGGCCTCGAGCTCACGATCTACGATCCGGCGCTCGACCCCGACCGGACCAGCGCGGCCCGGCTGGTGGAACTCCTCGAGCGCGCGTTCGGGCAGAAGTCGCCATGATCGCGCGCACCTGGCACGGCCGGGTTCTCTGCCGGGCTAGGAGTTGGGAGTTGGGAGTCGGGGGTTGGGGACCGATGGCAGCAGGCTGATGGCTGCAGGTTTCACACTGTCGTACTCGGCGTAATGACATGCGACCTGGCTCTCCCCTACCACCCGCAGGGGCGGCAGTTCGGTGAGGCAGCGCTCGTTCTTCATCTGGTGGAAACAGCGCGATGCGAACGGGCATCCGGGGGGCGGCTCGGTCGGCCGG
>Ga0075429_100004284_pt1 | contig 12247 bp, 6 predicted proteins | sample RhiMetdeltSRZDD3_FD_75295 | JGI IMG/M metagenome (GOLD analysis project Ga0075429, IMG submission 75295) | Populus rhizosphere microbial communities from Tennessee, USA - Rhizosphere MetaG P. deltoides SRZDD3 | ecosystem: Host-associated > Plants > Roots > Rhizosphere > Soil | place: USA...
TTCGGCATGCCGCATCCCGAAGGCTATCGCAAAGCGCTTCGCTTGTTTCAAACCGCCGACCGTTTCCGACTCCCCATCTTGACCTTCGTCGACACGCCCGGTGCGTATCCTGGAGTGGGCGCGGAGGAGCGGGGCCAATCCGAGGCGATCGCCCGGAACCTGCGCGAGATGGGGCGTCTTCGCGTTCCCATCGTTAGCGTGGTGATCGGAGAAGGCGGAAGCGGTGGCGCGTTGGCACTCGCGGTCGCGGATCGGGTGTACATGCTGGAGAATGCCATTTACTCCGTCATTTCTCCGGAGGGATGTGCGGGCATTCTGTGGAAGGACAAGGCCAAAGCACCGCAAGCGGCCGAGGTGCTGCGTCTCACCGCGCGGGACGTGCTGGAGCTGGGCGTGATCGATGGGCTGATTGATGAGCCATTGGGAGGAGCGCATCGGGATCCCGCCGTGGCCGCGCGGGCCATTGGGCAATCGGTTTCGGGAGCGTTTCTGGCCCTGGAGCAAGTTCCGGAGGATGAGCTCCTGACAAATCGGCTGGAGAAATATCTGGCCATGGGGGTATTCGAGGACGCCGGGGACCGGGGTCAAGCCCCGTGATGCCGGCTGGCTATTCTTCCCGGAGGCTGAGACGTATTTGAGACGCGCTCTGCTGTTTCTATTCGCCGTGGCCCTCGCCGGCGTCATCGTTCCCTACGGCTGGGCCGCGGAGTCTCCCCGGCTTTCCTTGCTCGCATCGTCTCCCCGGGAAATTCGATTCCGGGCCGAATTCGCTGCGCCCATGCTCCAGGAAGATCGTGTCCAGGACCGCGTGCTCCAGCGTTTGAGCTGGCCCGATCTGGCGGTGGAAGGGAATCCGGGAGACCCGGGCATTCCGACCCTGCGGGTGCGGGTGGCGTTGCCCCCCCACGGGGAGGTCGATCTCGAATCCGCGGCTGTGCCCTTGGGCAGCATGGGGAACGTGTCGTTCTCCCTTACCCCGTCACTCGTCGAACCAAAGGTCACGCGCGAACGCCCCGAGCCGGCGCTGTCCGCGGCCACGCGGACGGGGGTTGCGGCAAACTATCGAACCCCGCCCCAGGCCCTCATCGAAAACGTGGGTTGGGAACGCGGTCTTCGCATCGCCACCCTTGTGTTGCATCCGGTGACCTGGGACGCCGCTTCGGGTAACGCATCGTGGTCGCAAGCGCTCGACGTCACATTGCGCATCCACGCCGCGCCGTCTACCTCGCGTCCGCGACCGGCCCGGCCGGATCGGGTGGCGGAAGCGGCCTGGAAAGGAAGCTTGATCAATCCGGACGCAGCCGCCGCGTTTCGGGTGGGACAAGCCGACACCATCCCCGCGTGCGCGGGCGTTCCCGCAGTGTGGTTCGGCAACGCGGAAACGTGGGTCAAAATAGAGATCGATCGCAACGCTATCTTCGCGCTCACGGGTTCATCCCTGGCCGCGGCCGGGGTGGACGTCAACGACATCGATCCACAGACGTTCCGTTTGTATTCCGGCCCGCTCTATCCCGATCTGCCGTGGACGAACGGAGGCTGGCTCAAGCCTCCTCTCACTTGCAACGTGAACACGCCCCAACCGGTCTGGAAGCATGTGTTCCAGAAAGTTGCCTTTTGTTCAGGTTTTGCCGACTCGAGTGACTTTCGTGAGATCGCGATCTGGTTGAAGGGGGACGAGGACGGCACATTCGACAACAACGACGTGGTGGCATTCTATGCTCTGGGACCCGACAACTACCGTGACCGGTATGGCCTCCCCCAGGGAGGCGAAGGCTTCTTCACCAATCCGTACAACGATCGCACAGTGTACTGGCTGACCTGGAACAGCTCGCTTCCCGGAACGCCGCTTCGCATTCAGGATGTGGACGCCGCCCCCGTGTCTGGTGACCCTGAAATTACGGAGACGCAAGGTCGCGTGCACGCCGAGCAGAATACGTTCGAGGATCCCTCGCTCTACGAGGTGGGCGTCCGGTGGGAGCGGTGGTTCTGGGAACGCATGATGTCGGACGCGGGTGCGACGCGAAGCATCGTTTCGTTGCCGCACCTGGTACCGGGGAGTGCGCTCGATGCCATCATCCGCTTCTGGGGCGCCAAGGTGCCGAGCGCGTTCGATTCCGGCGAAGCGTCATTTCACCACGTCCAGGTCACCGTGAATTCAGTGAACGCCGGACTGGTGGTGTGGGGTGGCCGGGGCTCGGCCGAGGCGTTCGCTGCTTACGACGATACGGTGTACAGCGTTCCCGCCCGTGCCCAATCCGATTTCCTTTTCCTCGTGCCCCACGTGGCTTCCACCGACCCCAACCGGCTCGACTGGGTGCACTTGGCCTGGATCGACGTGATGTATCGACGCGATCTGACTCTTGACTTGAGCCCGACGCTGCTTTCAGCGGAACTGGAGATCGAAGGCCAGCCCTCGCGCCGCACGCTGAACGTGACCGGCCTGCCCTCGGGAACACCGATCCTCCTCGATGTGACCGATTTCCGTCATCCGCGCCGGCTCGTGAACGGTGCACAAAGCGGCACCGGACAGCGCTTGAGTTGGGACCGAACTCAGGATGGCGTACTCGCCGTGGCCATGGAAGGAACCTGGGCCACGCCTGCCCGTGTAGTTGTGGATCAACATTCAGCCACGTGGCTCCGCGATACGTCGGAACCACTGGATTACGTGATCATCACTCAGGAAGGATGGATGGGCGAAGCCGACGCGCTGGCCGATTGGCGGCGCCAGCATCTCTATGGCGTTACCGATACAACCTCAGGGGATCCGGCCCGTGACGCGCACGTGCGCGTGGTGTCGGTGAACGACATCATGGACGAGTTCGCTTGGGGGATGTGGGATCCGGCCGCTCTTCGCTACTTCCTCGAGTATGCCTATCTGTTCTACGGCGGTCCGACCGCGGACCCGATCTCCTATTGCTTGTTCCTGGGCGATGCGACCAACGACCCGCGAAACTACGGAGAGGCGGGAAGTAAGGATTACGTGCCGTCCTGGGAGGACAATCGCGACGAGATTGCCAACATCCGCTTCGGGAACGTCCAGTATGTGAGCGACGATCCATTGGCTCGATTCGACGATCCCGATCCGTGTCCCGATGACTACACCGATCTGTATCTGGGACGGCTGCCCGTGTCGAGTCAGGCCGAGGCGCGGGCGTTAATCCAGGACAAGGTCATTCGTTCCGAGGCATCACCGAGCTACGGACCGTGGCGAACCAAAGCGATTCTCGTTGCCGACGACGTCTGTCAGGGCGGGGCGCCGGACGGCCTCGGCACCGCACATATGTCGCAAATGGAACAGGTGTCGAACATCATTCCCCGGGTGTTTCAGCAAGAAAAAATCTATCTTTACGAGTACGGAGCCGACTGCTCGATCGTCACCAAGCCGGAAGCCAAAGAGGACCTCATTACGAGCTGGAGCGAGGGCGCATGGTTCGTGGACTACGTGGGTCACGGCGCCGACGTGGTCTGGGCGGACGAGCATGTTCTTGATTTGAACGACACCCCGCTGCTCACCAATGACGGCAAGTTCCCGGTGGTGGGTTCGTTTTCCTGCAGTGTGGGCAAGTTCTCGAACCCCGTCCGCGACGGCCTCGGCGAAGCCCACGTGCGCGCCTTACGCGGCGGAGCCCTGGTGAGCGTCGCCGCCACGCATCTTACGTCCGCAGCGGCGAACATCGCCATCAACTTCTATTTCGTGCAGAAGCTCTTTGCGCCGGGAGCGGATCGGCCCCTTCCGATCGGCGTTGCCCTCATGGAAGACAAGCGATTGATTCCCGCCGCGCAAGGGGACAAGTATGTGTGTCTCGGTGATCCGGCGAGCCGCCTTTCCGTTCCGTACGAAACGATCGCTCTCTCGGGGCCGTCTCGTCTGGACCGGGGAGCAGTGGTTGACGTCCGCGCGCGAACCGAAGGCGGGGGTACCCGCTCCGGAATGATGAGCATCGAGGCGCGCGACGCGAGCTTCGTGCACACGCAGCCTTTGTCGTACAAGACCGCGGGGGCGCTGCTCTATCGCGGTCAGGCGACCGTGACCGGGGACACCGCGACCGCGGAGTTCACCGTTCCCATCTCACTGCGGGGAGGGACGGATGGGCGCATTGCCGCGTATGCTTCAGGGGCAAGTTGGGATGCGGCGGGCGTCCTGGCTCCGCTCCCGGTAGGCGGCTTGGCTTCGACCGGCAGCGACACCGTGGGACCCACGATCGCGTTTTCGCTCACCGCTCCGGAAGTGGATGCAGGACAGGCGGTCGACGTAACGCTCGAGGATCCTTCGGGCATCAATCTCACCCGGCTCTTCGAGTTCCGGTCCATCTTGCTCAAGGTCACCGATCGTAGCGGGCTCGAACAGCTGCGCCAGGACGTGACCGAGTTGTTCGCCTATGACGTGGGCAGCAGTACGAAAGGTAGCCTGGAGTTCCGAGTTCCCGATCTCGCCCCGGGCGCCTACGTGTTCAGCCTCTCGGCCACCGACAACTACAACAATCGTTCGCAAAGCGCCGCCTCGGTGGAAGTGGGGAACGCGTCGACCCAACTTGCCTTCGAAGGCACGCACTTGGCCTATCCCAATCCGTTCGACCCAGCCGGGGAGCCCACCAAGCTACTGTTCTCCCTGAACCGGTCCGCCCAGGTGACGGTCAGGGTGTACAGCGTCTCCGGGCGCCTGGTCAAAGAGGCCGACTTCAGCGCCCAGGCCGGTTCCAACGCCTTCGCCTGGGATGGCCGGGACGAGTCGGGGGACCCAGTGGCTAACGGGGTGTACCTGGTTCGGGTAGCTGCCCAGAGGGAGGGATCCGACGACGCCCGCATCCTGGAACGCATAGTCGTACTTCGATAAGCCGGCCACCTCTGATGCAATTGACCCTCCGCCAAGGGCTTGGTAGGCTTTTTCGTCTGGTTCATGGCCGGTCAACTCCTGGGAACCGCATGCATGAGTGCGGGTTAAATATGGGTTAGCCGGCGGCGCCAGGTCCCCAGGAGGTTGCGTTCGTGAAATCTACGATACCCGTCTGTCTTCGTCCTGTTCTTCTCATTGTTGCCGGACTCATGGCGCTAGGACCTGTACCGGCCTTTGCCGCCTTCAATGCCGGCGCCGCCCACCTTCAAATTCCGCCCGGAGCTCGCGCGGAAGGGATGGGCCGATTCTTCAACTCCGTCGCCGATGACGCGTTCGCGCCGTGGTGGAACCCGGGAGGCTTGGCCTTCACCACCGGATGGAACGCCGGTCTCATGCACACCCGGCTCGTCGAGGGCCTGGTCGATGACGTCTACTTCGAATATCTGGGTTTGTCCAAGAACATCTCAGGTTTCGGCGGCGTCGCGGGGACCTTCACCTACTTGAATTATGGAAGTTCGCAGGCCACTGACGCCGGTTCCACCGATCCCTACGATACCTTCAATCCTTTCGAGATGTCGTTTTCCGGAGCCGTGGGCACCAGGATCATTAATAACCTGGGCGTGGGCATGAACCTCAAGTTCGTGCTCGTCGACCTCACCAGCGGCCTCTCCGGGGGAGAGGGCAACGGCCAAGGCACCAGCTTTGCCGTGGATCTGGGCGGCCTCTACAAATGGGACAAGAATATCAGCGGGTTTTTGGGCTCCGGTCCGGGAACGATGACGACGCGAGTGGGTGTCACCCTGGCCGACCTCGGTCCCGATATTTCGCTCGGGAACTCCAAGGAATCGGATCCGCTGCCGCGGAACCTTAAGGTCGGCACCTCCTGGGGTGTCCACATTCCTGGGTCGTACTCCATTCTGGCCGGCCTCGCCGTGGAGAAGAGCCTCATCTTTTCCGACATCCCGCCGCCCTGCTCGGAAGACAGCACTGAAGGGTGCTTGCCCGAAGAGCTCAGCTTCATGGAACGAAACGAAGTCCTCCTGTCCGGCGGCATGGAGCTTGGCGTGATGGACCTTCTGTTCGGCCGAGTGGGCTACTTGTATGACGACGTCGGTGAAATCAAAAACTGGACGTTCGGCGTCGGGTTCCGCATCAAACAATTCGGCCTGGACTATGCTTCGATTCCGCAGGCGGAAGACCTCGACCGGGTGAACAAGTTCTCGGTCGTGGCTCGGTTTGATTAGACGCTTCCGGCTCGGGAGCGTCGTCGGCGTCGTTGTTCTTCTGCTCCCGGCCTTCGGTGACGGCGCCCCCGCGCGCGTGGTCGTGCAGGGCGCTTCCCGGATCGTCGCGGAAAGGGCCGCCGCGGAACGCCCTCGGCCGTCCGCGCCCGCGTCTCAGCCTACCCACCCCCTCCGGCCGTTCAACGACGATGTGTACGCGCCCGGCGCGGTGCGCACCGAAATTCGCCCGGTGAGCAAGATTCTAGCGAACCATCATTCGCATCATAGAGAGATGTTGTCGCCGTACAGGAGGGCGATCCCTCCCTCCGGCGCGCGGGTGGCAACCGCAGTGCGCACCCTGCGCCTGGCCATCATTCGGGTGGATTTCTCTCGTGACGGGGCGGGAGCCAATACCACCGGCGACGGCCGTTTCGATCTGCGACGCAATGTCACCGGGGTGCCGGTGGATCCGCCACCCCACGACAAGACGTATCTTTTGGCGCACGCGGAAGCGCTCCGGCGCTTCTACGACGTGGAGTCCTACGGCACGCTCAACGTCGAGTCGACGGTGTTTCCCGCCGATCCGGACAGTGCGTACCACCTCGACGACACGGCAAACTACGGGCCGTGGGAGGTGAGCCAGAACCCCGACGTGGCGGCACTGGCCGAACGATTCGTGACCGATGCGCTCAACGCCGCGGACCAAAGCGGCGAGATCGACTTCAGGGATTTCGATGCGTTCGGGATCGTGCACGCGGGCGCGGACTTTCAGGGCGACATAAACGCGGATACCCCGTTCGACATTCCGTCCTTCGCGCTCACCCTCTCGGAATCTCTGGCCGTGCAAGGTGGAACGGTGAGCATCGGCCGCGCGCTCGTGCTTCCCGAAACCGGCAGCCAGGACGGTCGCGTGGCGGCCCTGAACGGCGTGTTTGCGCACGAGTTCGGGCACATCCTGGGTTTGCCCGATCTCTACAACATCTTCAACGGCGTGCCGCAGTTGGGATGGTGGAGCCTCATGGATTCCGGTGAAAACTTGACCGTGCTGGTCGAGGATCCCACGAGCGGCGAGGTGTTTTACGCGGACGGCGTGTTTCCGACCAGCTTCGATCCGTGGTCCCGACTCCAGATCTTTCCCGACGCGGTGACGCCGGTCGTCGTTCAGGAAACATGGCATGACTCGCTCGAAGCTGTGGAAGCCGATCCAACACTGCCCGTGGCATTCATCGACAACCTGGAGTACTTCCTGGTCGAGAATCGAGCGTTGGATCTCGATGGAAATGGTTTCCCCTACGTGCAACAGGATTCCACGACCGGTGTGTTCCTGGGCCCGGTGGACGATCCCGATCGTCCCGGCACCGGTGGACACATGGAATACGACGCCGTGCTTCCGGGCGGCGGCATGCTCATTTGGCACATCGATGATCGTTATGCTGTTCCCGGTTTCATATCGGGCGCGGTGAACTTCCGCACCGGGGAGCGAGGCATCGCGCTCGAGGAGGCGGACGGGATCTGGGACATGGGCCGCTTCAACTACGGCACGCAGTTCGATCCCTTCTACGTCGGGAACAATCCCACCTTCGGTCCCGAGACGACGCCTAACTCGTCTGCCGTTGATGGCGCATATTCCGGCATCACCATTGAAACCACGTCCCGCCCGGGACGGTTCATGGACGTATCCATCGCGCGCACGTTTGCGGTAGCGGGATGGCCGGTGTTCCTGCGGGACGACACCCAGGTGCATACCGAGCCCGGTCCCGTAACGACGGTGGACATGTCGCGAAACGGCGTTCCCGAAGTCGTGTTCGGAGCCGACGCGGTCAAGCTGAACGAGCCGGGACGTTTGCGGGCCATTCTCGAGCTCTCCATCGATCTCTCCGATACGTCGTTGATCGCCGATTCATTGCAGAGTCGCCTCCGGCCCGGTTTGGCCGCCTCCAATGCCTTTCTCCCCACGACCAGTCTGCCGCCGGAACCGGTGGTGGCGGGCACGGTGGGTAACGGTCGTGTCTACGCGTGGAACGCCAATGCAACCGACGTCCTGAACGGATTGGGTGCGGTCGGTGCGGTAACGCCGCCGGTCATCTGGCAACCCGCGACGGGTTCGGGCGCCGTGCTCGCGGCGGGGATCGGCACCTTCCACGTGATCACGGCATCGGGAGAGGGGGCACACACCGATTCGGCGGCGACGGCGGTGAACCAATCGCCCACTGCCGGGCCCACCCTCATCGATGCCTTGAATGCCGCGGCGGTGGGTTTCCAGAATGGGGCCATCGAGCTCTTCCCGGTCAGACTTCCGGGGTCATCCTTCGCCCCTCTTCGCATGGCAAGCGCAATTAAATATCTGCTGTCCGGATCGGTGAACCCATTGCATAGCGGTCCGTCACTTGTGGCGGTGACCAACGATTCCGTGGCGGTGTTCTCGCCCGAAGCCGGCTTGCGGTCCGCGGCGTGGAGTCTTCCGTATGGGCCGGCCCTCGAGCCCGCCTTGGCCGATCTCGATGCGGATGGCCTCTCCGAGCTCGCACTCGTGGACACGACGGGCCAGGTCACGGTGATGAACGGGGATGGAAGTCCGGCCCTGGGTTGGCCGAAGCATGTCCAGAAGCCGGCTCGCGATCTCAAGCTGCTCGACCTGGACAACGACGGAAAGATCGACGTGCTGGTGCTGGATGCCAACGGTCGCTTCTATGCGTGGAGCGGCCGGGGTACGCTCTTGTCCACCTATCCGCGCGCGCTCGGCATCATGAATCCCATTTCCAGCGTCGTCGAAACCTTCATTAGACAGCCCTCGGGCCCGACCGACCCGTTTCCCTGGATTTGGGTCGGCATCGGCGAAGACCTTGCCACCGGATTACCGTCCTTGGCGGCGATGCGCGTCGGCACCGGAAGTCCGAGCGTGGCGGGCGATTGGCGTTATCCCAGTCAAAAACGCGAGCGCGGCTCGCAGCAAGTCCAGCCCACCGGGGGAACGGTTACCGGCGAGCCGGCCCTTGACCATCCGCTGTTCGTCTACCCGAATCCGGCCAAAGAATGGGTCGAGGTCCGCTTCCTCCTCGACACGGGGGAAAGCGCGGACCTGGAAGTGCTCGATCTATCCGGACGGGTGATCGATGATGCGCGCCTCGATCGCCGAGGCGGCTTCCGAGCCGGCGAGAATGCGGTCCGGTGGGACCTGACCGACATGGCGCCGGGACTCTATTTCTGCCGTCTGGAGCGGTCGGGGACGTCATCCGGTTCGAAGGTAGACATCGCGCGGGTGGTCGTGGTTCGCTAGCCGGTCCAGCCTGCTTACCCTGAAACCAATGCCAGACTTGGGGGTACATGAACTCATGACGCGGGGGCGGGGAGTCCGTTCGGGGTTCTGGATGGCCCTGGGGTGGATCGCTTTCGCGAGCGGAGCGGCTGGGGCCGATGAGCTCGAGCCGTCTCTGTTCAGCGAAATTTCGGCCCCCGGCGAACGGTTTGGGCTAGGCGAGGACAACGAGTTAGCTCTGGCTCTTCGCCTGGAGGATGAACCCGAAGCCGTTTCCGAAAGCGGGAAGAATCCACCGTCGCCGATCCTGGCCGGTTTCCTATCCGCCCTGGTTCCGGGTTCGGGGCAATTCATCCAGGGACAGCGCCGCGGCTGGCTTTATCTGGGGATTGAAGCGGCGGGTTGGTTCGCCTATCTGGCCGTTCACGATGCGGCTAAGCAGGGCGAAACCGACTATCAGGAGTACGCAGATCTGAACTGGAGCTGGGCACGCTACGACACGGTGGGTACCTGTGGTCCCGGGCTGGGGCCCGACGGCGATCCGGCCGGCGAACGAGAAACGCTCCAGGATGACTACGACAATAACCGCGACCAGTTCTACCAGGACATTGGAGATCTCGACGTGTATGCCTGTGGTTGGGGAAGTCAAAGTCAGCGTGCGGACTACAGCGCGATGATCGATGACTCCGACACGCTCTACAATGCCGCCGGGTACGTCATCGGGGGCATCGTGCTCAATCACGTCATAAGCGGCATCGATGCCGCCAAGAGTGCGGCCAACAAACGCAAGGCCGTATCGCACTCGTGGCGTTTCAACGTCGCGCCCGAGGGCCTGACCGGCCTCAGGGCCGAACTTCGCCGGAGCTTTTAAGCATGCGAGGTGTCATGAATCGCCGAGGGGTCGGCCTTTTTGTAGCGATGAGCCTGGTGAGTGCGATCACCAACGCTGCGATGGCCGGCGCGCCATCCTTGGTCCCCGATCGGCTTTACGATTCGCATTCGATGCTGGCCCAGGTTGCCGCACAGGAGAACGAGCCGGCGATCGCGGAAGCGAAAGCCCCTTCGAACTCGCGGGTGGCGATGCTGTACTCGCTGCTTCTGCCCGGCCTGGGCGAATACGCCCTTGGCCATCATGACCGAGCCAAGGTGTTCTTCGTGGCCGAAGGTGCCATTTGGACGTCGTATGCGATCTTTCAGGTTCAGGGCAATCACCGCAAGGATCTCTATCAGGAGTTCGCGCACGTGAACGCCGGGGTGCCCCAGCGGAACGACGACGAGTTCTATCGCATCATCGGAAACTACGTGTCCTCGGACGGTCCGTTCAGCGCCAACGAGCAGATACGGCGGGAAGCGCGCGCCAACTATCCGGACGATCGAGCCAAGCAGGAGGAGTACTACCAGGAACATTCCTACACCGGAGATGACACCTGGACGTGGCAGAGTCAGGCGTTGCTCGACACCTATCAGGACATGCGCGACGCCAGCGAATCCGCCTATCACAAATCCGATTTCAGCCTGGGGCTCGCGATCGCCAATCGCCTGATATCGGTCGTGGATACCGGCATCCTGGCCGCCAAGCAAAGCCGAGCCAACGCGACCACGACCGGTTTCCGCTGGAACATCGAAGCCGAGCCGTCGGGCGCCCGCCTCCTTGTCTCACGAAAATTTTAGCTCCACTCAGCCCCGGCGTTTGCCGCACCTATCCATGCATCGGAGCCTGGTGTTCCTGCTTCTTATTTCGTGCGCGGTCACGAAGGTCTGGGCGGCGCCGGCGGACACCACGGTTGGAGCACCACCGGATACCACCCTTCTGTGGTGGCCGAGCGCCAAGCTAAGTAACCCCTGGACCCCGGTCGCAGCGCTTCTCCTGCCCACCCAGGATCTCCTAGTCGCCGACAAGGCGCAAAACCGTCTCTACTTGATTCACGGGCGGGATGGCGCCCCCGCGCGGCTTCCCGATCCATCGCCCGCCCCGGTGGAGTGGACCGCACTCTCTGGGGCCCCCGGTCTCGCGGTCTACGCACTCGATGGACCCGGAGGCAAGGTGCACCAGTTCGACTTCAAGGGAAACTATCTTGGCGTGGCGGTCGACTTCGATGCGGTGGCGCTGGCCAACGGTCTCGGTCGCGTGGATGCACGGGGTCTGGCCGTGGACCGCTCCGGCCGCGCCGTCGTTACCGATCGGCAAAATGATCGCGTGCTCCTATTCGGTCCGGGCTGGAATTTTCTCGGCGTGCTGGGAGAGTCCGGTTCGGGCCTTGGCGCGTGGCGGCGGCCCACCGCGGTGGCGGCATCGGAAAAGGGATCCTTTCTTGTGGTCGATGAAGGTAATCGCCGTGTGGTGCTGCTCGATGCCGTGGGCTCGGTGAAGGGAGCGCGCGAAACCAAGGAAGTGCCGCAAGGGGTGAGCGCGCTCGGTCCGCATCTGTTTGCGATCGCGCTCGACACTCGCGTGGACGTAGTGAACGCCGACCTCGATTCCGTGGCGTCCTATCCTGTGCCCGCAGGTCCGCGCTGCCGCGGAGCGTCCTACGCCACCCCCGCGGTCACCGGCACGGAAGATCGCATCCTGGTGGGGGAGGGTTGTTCGGGCCGGCTGCTCGAGCTACGGATCCGGGGAGACTGACGTGCGTCGTTACCTCTTCGCGGGGGGCCTACTCGCGGCAGGGGTTCTCGCCAGCGCCCCGCTCCTCGGCGCCGAACGCTCGTCGTTCTTGCCGGTGGCGCGGGACACCCTCGTGCTCGACCCCGGAAAGAGCGTAGCCTGCCTCAACCGTCCGAATGTGTTCGCCCGCACGCTCGAGTTGGAAGAAAGCGGAGCGCGGCTGGTCGATGGCACGGATTACGTGCTCGACGCCGACACGGGATGCTTCACGTTGCTCGCGCCGGATAGTCTGGGCGCCGGACATCGGATCATCGCCACGTATCAGGCGT
>Ga0075429_100004286_pt1 | contig 12247 bp, 12 predicted proteins | sample RhiMetdeltSRZDD3_FD_75295 | JGI IMG/M metagenome (GOLD analysis project Ga0075429, IMG submission 75295) | Populus rhizosphere microbial communities from Tennessee, USA - Rhizosphere MetaG P. deltoides SRZDD3 | ecosystem: Host-associated > Plants > Roots > Rhizosphere > Soil | place: USA...
AGCGGCAACGTCTGGAGACGTTGAGTCCATTATGAACCACCGGAAATCACCGCGATCAGCTTGACCACGTCCCCATCCTTCAGGATTTCATCCTCGAGGATCATCTCCCCCTCCCGCGTCGCAATGACTGATTCGGGCACAACGTTGACCTTTTGCAGGGCAGAAAGCAGCGTCATGCCGGGTTTGACTTCATATTCCTTGTTGCGCAAAATTAGTTTGACCAAGATTGCTCCTCGGAATGCGATTCTACCATTAGGCAGGAAATAGCGTCTTGACAGCTATCCCCTGTTGCCTGTACGATTGATTCATGCGTATCGGAATGATGGTGGACACGTACAAGCCGTACGTGAGCGGCGTGACAAATCATGTGGACCTTCATAAGGGCGTCCTCGAACGCGCCGGGCATGAGGTCTATGTATTCACCTTTGGCGACGAGGACCATCAGGATGACGAGCCGCGCATCCTCCGCAGCCCGGGCGTGCCTCTCGCCGACACGGGCTTTTATCTTTCCCTGCGTTATAAGAGCAAGCATAAGAAGCTCCTGCTCACTATGGACGTTGTCCACGTGCACCATCCCTTCCTGAGTGGACGGCTGGCGTTGAACTATTGCCGGTCTGCACGGATCCCGATCGTATTTACAAACCATTCGCGATATGATCTGTTAGCCCAGGCATATCTGCCTTTGATGCCTGACGAGGTCAGTCACAGCCTTCTGCAGGCCTACATGCCTGACTTCTGCGAGGCGGTCGATCTCGTCATCTCGCCGTCGGAGAGCATGGTCAAGATCCTGCGCGAGCTGGAGGTCAAGAGCCATATCGAGGTTGTCCCCAACGGTGTTAATCTGCAAAAGTTTCGCGAGGCAAAACCTTTTCCACGCGCCCAATTCGGCTTCACCGACCAGGATATCCTGCTGGTCTATGCGGGCCGGATCGCGCCGGAGAAGAACCTCAGTTTCCTGCTTCAGTCATTTGCAGGCATCGCCAAACTGATCCCCAACCTCTATCTGCTGATCGTGGGCGGCGGCAAGAGACAATTCGAGGAGGAAGTCCAAAGCCTGATCCTGCAGTTGGGAATTGCTAACCGTGTCTACAGCACCGGTATGATCTCCTATGACGATATCCCCTCCTACCTGGCGATGTGCGATGTCTTCGTGACCACTTCCGTATCTGAGACATTTGGGATGTCCACGGTGGAAGCCATGAGCGTGGGACTGCCGATCATGGCCATCGACGCAGCGGGGACGAGCGACCTCGTCGAAGATGGAAAAACCGGCTTTCTTTCCACCGAGGATCTGGCAGCCTTCACCGCCAAACTGACATATCTCTGCCTGCACCCGGGTCTGCGAAAAGAGATGGGGCTGGCTGGCTGCAAGGCGTCGGAGCTCTACGATATCGAACGCACGACGAAAATCCTGCTCGGGCACTATACGCGTCTCACGCAAAACACGCGACCCCTCAAACGCAGCCTGGACGAACGGCTCATATCGGTGCTGGAAGAGTTCATGAAATGACGAAGCACAACCAGCGCATCGGCAAGTGGGGCGAAGACGCGGTCTCGGCATATCTGGCAGGACGTGGGTATGAAGTTATAGCCCGCAATACGCGGACCCCCTATGGCGAGATCGATATCGTTACGAAGCAGGGCGACATAACGATTTTCATCGAAGTGAAAACGCTTAGGTCAAGCAGGAACTTCTTCCCGGAGCAAAATGTCACGGCGCGAAAACAGGCGCATATGCTCGCCTGCGCCGCACACTACGCGGCGGAGCATGCCATCGATCACTGGCAGATCGATGTGATCGCGGTAGAAGGAAAAGTGGGCAGGGAACCGCAGATCACGCATTTTGAGAATGCAATCCAATAAACCACCTCTTGTCCTCATCGTGGGCCCTACTGCCGTCGGCAAGACGGAGCTTGCGATTCAACTTGCAGAACGACTCAATGGCGAGATCGTTTCTGCGGACTCGCGTCTCTTCTACCGCGGCATGGACATCGGCACGGCCAAACCCACGCCTGTGGAACTGGCACGCGTGGCGCATCACTTAATTGATATTGCGGAGCCGGACGAAATTCTGAGCCTGGCGGTTTTTCAACAGAAGGCGCGTGATGTAATTACTGACATTCATACACGCAATAAAATCCCGTTTTTGGTTGGAGGCACCGGACAATATATTCGCGCTGTGACGGAGGGATGGACACCACCTGAAGTTAAGCCGGATGAGAAGTTGAGGGATGAATTAGGCAGGCTAAAGGATGAAAAAGGTATAATTTGGCTACACGACAAACTTAATAGCCTTGACCCAGTAGCTGCAGAAAAGATCGATGCGAGGAATTTTAGAAGGACCATCCGCGCATTGGAGGTGATCATGACAACGGGCAAACGTTTCTCCGAGCAGCGCGGCCAGAGTGAGTCACCTTATCAGCTCATTACGGTGGGATTGACCCGGCCCCGGGCTGAGCTATACGAACGAGTCGATCAGCGCATTGATGGGATGTTTGCCAGTGGATTTCTGGACGAGGTCAAACGTTTGCTGGCGAAAGGCTACTCCCCTTCCCTGCCGACCATCTCCGCGATCGGGTATCGCGAGTGCATTCGGGTCCTCAATGGCGAGTTAAGCGACGAGCAGGCAAAGGCGGAGATCCGGCGCATCACGCGTGTCTTTGTGCGCAGACAGGCGAATTGGTTCAAGGAGTCCGATCCGAACATCAGGTGGTTCCGAGTTGAAGCAGGGATTGTGGAAGAGATCCAATCTTACATCCGTAACGCTTTGCAAATGTCGTGAATTAAATAACAACCAGCGGTTGGTTGACTTTTGATTCCTCCTTGTTTATACTGAAAATACTCAATAGAGAGGAGGCATCATGAACGATCGTCCATGGCTGGCTCATTACGACAAGGGGGTGCCACAGACAATTGAAATTCCTGAAGCGCCATTATTTTATTTTCTGGAAGAAGCGGCGCGAAAATATCCCGACCGCGCCTGTACAATTTTCAAGGGCGCGGTCATTTCTTACCGGGAGATGAACGCGCTGACCGATCACATGGCGGCCGCGCTGGTCGAGATAGGCGTGAAAAAAGGTGACCGGGTGGGCATCTTCATGCCAAATACGCCGCAGTTCGTTATTGCCTATTTCGGCATCCTCAAGGCGGGCGGGGTGGTGGTGGCAGTTAACCCGACCTATCCTCCCGACGAGGTGCTGACTCCGGTCAATGACGCCAACATCGAGATCATGTTCACGCTGACGCGCTTTTACGGGATCCTGAAGGCTGTTCGCGAACGCTCCAAGCTCAAGAAGATCATTGTCTCCAATATCAAGGAGACCCTGCCTCCCGTACTGCGGATCTTGTTTACCCTCGCGAAAGAGAAGAAGGAAGGTCATCACCTGGATGCGCTGGCAGAGGGCGACGTCTGGATGAAAGACCTGCTCAAGAAACACGAAAATTCACCAAGACCGAATGTTCCGGTCACCCCCGATGATACGGCGTTATTCCAGTATTCTGGTGGGACGACCGGTATCCCCAAAGGGGCAGTGGCGCTGCACCGCAATGTGGTGGCAAACACGATGCAAATGAGGGCATGGTTTGTCAACTGCATCGAGGGTCAGGAGATTTTCCTGATCGGCATTCCGCTTTTCCATGTCTACGGCATGGTGGCAGGGATGAGTCTCGCCATGACGCTGGGTGCCAGCATGGTGCTGGTACCGAACGCGCGCGACCTCAAGGATGTGCTGGAGAATATCAGCAAGCATAAGGCGACGATTTTCCCCGGCGTGCCTTTGCTCTATAACGGGATCAACAATCATCCGGATGTAAAGGCAGGAAAATACGATCTCTCCTCGATCAAGGCATGCATCTCCGGGTCCGCGCCCCTGATGCGTGAGACCAAAGAGCAATTCGAAAAGCTCACCGGCGGCAGAGTGTTCGAAGGCTATGGTCTTTCTGAAGCGCCAACCGCAACCCATTGCAATCCCCTGCTGGGTGTGAACAAGGTCGGCTCGATTGGCATGCCACTACCGAACGTGGAAGTCAAGCTTATCAGCCTGGATGACGGGGAAACAGAATTGCGGCAGGGCGAGATCGGCGAGATCGCCATCCATGGTCCCCAGGTGATGAAGGGCTACCACAACATGCCTACAGAGACCACCAACACGCTGCGCCAGATGAAGGATGGCAGGACCTGGCTGTTCACCGGTGATATCGCCCGCATGGATGAGGATGGTTACTTCTATATTGTCGATCGCAAGAAGGAGCTCATCAAGCCGGGCGGCTTCCAGGTCTGGCCACGTGAAGTGGAAGAGGCCATTTCGTCCCACCCGAAGGTGCTCGAGGTAGGCGTTGGCGGCATCCCCGACCCGAATCGCGGCGAAGCCGTCAAGGCTTGGATCGTGGTCAAGCCGGGCGAAGACTTAACCGTAGAAGAACTCAAAGCCTACTGCAAGGAACACCTTGCGCCGTATAAAGTCCCCTCGCATTACGAGTTCCGAAGTGAACTGCCAAAGACCACCGTTGGTAAGATTCTGAGGCGGGAGCTGGTGAGGCAGCACAAGGAATCGATGAATTGAGGAACTCGACCGGTAAACAAATCTACAGGTAAATACAAAGAGAGCCTCCCGAATTCGGGAGGCTCTTTCTTGTGTAGCTGTCTACTTTGTAGACTCGCGGACTACGCGCCCATACTGATAACTTGCGGCGTGCCGCTTCTCTTTGCCACCGGGGGCGGGAAGATCGCTTCGAATTCCTCACGGGTGAGGGTTTCCACTTCGAGCAGCTTCTGCGCCACGGCATCGAGGCGGTCGCGGTACTTGGTCAGGAGCTTCTTCGTCAGTTTGTACGAGTCATCCACCAATCGGCGGACTTCCGAGTCGATCTTTTCGGCAACGGCTTCGGAGTAGTCGCGCTGTTCGGAGATCTCGCGTCCGAGGAAGATCAATTCCTCTTTTTGACCGTAGGTCATCAAGCCCATCTCATTGGACATACCCATACGGGTGACCATCATGCGTGCCACCTGGGTAACCCGCTCGATGTCATTCGAGGCACCAGAGGTGATGTCATCGAAGACCAGCTCTTCGGCGACACGTCCGCCCAGCAAGCCCGCCAGCGAGGCGACCATCTTCTTGCGGGAGGTCAGGATGCGGTCATCCTCCGGGCGATACCAGGTGAGACCTCCAGCCTGACCCCGACCGACGATCGTGATCTTCTGGACGGGATCTGCTTCGGCAATGGCATTCATCACGACCGCGTGACCCGCTTCGTGATAGGCAATGATGCGCTTCTCTTCGTCTGAGATGAGGCGGGACTTGCGTTCGGGTCCCATCACGACACGCTCGATCGCCTCTTCCAAGTCGATCTGCCCGATGGACTTCTTGTTCCGGCGAGCCGCCAGGATCGCAGCTTCATTGACAAGATTCTCAAGGTCCGCGCCCACAAAGCCAGGTGTGCCGCGTGCCAGCGAGCCCAGGTCAACACTCGGGTCCAATGGCTTGCCTTTCACGTGGACTTTCAGGATCGCCTCGCGTCCCTTCATATCGGGACGGTCCAGCGTAACGCGGCGGTCGAAACGACCGGGACGCAACAGCGCCGGGTCTAGGATGTCGGGGCGGTTGGTCGCGGCAATGATGATGATATTGGTATCGGTATCGAAACCATCCATCTCGACCAGCATCTGGTTCAGGGTCTGTTCACGCTCATCGTGTGAACCACCGAGCCCTGCACCGCGCTGCCGGCCGACCGCATCGATTTCGTCGACGAAAACGATACATGGGGAATGACGCTTTGCCTGATCGAACAGGTCACGCACGCGGCTGGCGCCCACGCCCACGAACATTTCCACGAATTCGGAACCGGAAATGGAGAAGAACGGAACGCCGGCTTCGCCCGAAACGGCTTTGGCCAGAAGGGTCTTACCGGTACCGGGAGGGCCCACCAGCAGTACGCCCTTGGGAATGCGCGCGCCGAGCTGGATAAACTTCTGCGGCTCCTTCAGGAACTCGACCACTTCCGCCAATTCCTGCTTAGACTCCTCCACACCCGCCACATCCTGGAAGGTCACCGTCGGGTGCTCGCCGCTAAACATACGGGCGCGGGACTTTCCGAACGACATGGCAGCATTGTTACTGCCCTGCGCCTGCCGGAAAATGAACCACAAAACGCCCGCCATAAAGAGGACCGGCAGGATGTACAAGGCGCCGCTGACAATCCCCGCCCACTGGGAGGGCGGCTTGACTTCAATTGTCACATTTTCGGGGGAAAGCTGTTCTGCCGAAACACCCAGGTCCAGCAATTGTGTCACCAGGGTCGAATCGGTCTCCTTGTAGGATTCCACGCCATCGATGTCTCCATCGGTGTAGACGACGCGCAGGTTATTGTTATCTTCGATCACGACCCGGGCGACCTTGCCCGCCTTGATATCTCTCGCCACCTCATTTATTGTCAACGACTCCTGCGTGCCGGATTCACGCTGAACAGCCATGACCACCATAGCCACAGCGGCGATGATCAACAATAAGGTTACAACAAAGGACTGATTTCTAGGATTCACTGTGCCTCCAAAATATAATTCCAGTGAAGATTATACCAACATGAGCACCTCAGGAGTAGCCCGTCAGAAAATCTTATATATTTCTCTAATATATCCCGTTTGCAGGTTTGGATGCGGAATCCTGCCCTGCTCTTACCCAAGCAGTAGTTCTACGGGGCAGTGGTCCGACCCCAGGACCTCTTCGTGGATGATCACATCCCGGACGAGTGGAAGTAAAGCCTTTGACACCAGAAAATAGTCGAGTCGCCAGCCAACGCCGCGCTCACGCGCCGTGAGGCGGTACGTCCACCAGGTGTACTGGACCCGGTCCGGATAGAGGTGACGGTACACGTCTACGAAGCCGTGATCAAGGAAACGCTGGACCCAGGCACGCTCCTCCGGCAGGAAACCCGATGTCCGGACGTTCTGTTTGGGGTTTTTTAGATCGATGGGCATATGCGCGGTATTGAAATCCCCGGTAATAATGAGGTTTTCCCCGCGGGCATGAAGCTGCTCGCACAGGGAAAGGAGGTGGGCGTAGAAATCCAGCTTGTATTGCACACGATCCATGCCACGCTGACCGCTCGGGAAGTAGGTATTGAAGAGCCGAAATCCGGGATGCAGGGTGGAGATGAGACGTCCCTCTATATCGAAGAGAGGGGCATCCATACCGAGTCGAAGCTCCAGAGATGGACTTCGCAAGAAAGTCGCCACCCCGCTGTAACCAGCGCGTTCCGCCGGATTCCAGATCACGTCATAACCGGGAAAGTATCCCTGCCCGTCCGCCAACTGCTCCGGACGGACTTTGATCTCCTGTAGACAAAGGACATCGGGCGACTGTTCCCAGACCCAGTTCAGCGCACCTTTCCTCAGCGCGGCGCGCAGGCCATTGACATTCCAGGTGATGATCTTCATCGATGGTACTTTATGAACAGCACGGTTGCGCCTTCCGCAGGATTGCTTCCCTTATCCACAGGATTGCTTCGCTTATGGTAAACTTCACGAACACACAGGGAACCTGATGAATGCGAATCTGAAGAGCATTTTATGCGTTGAAGACGAACCTGAAATGATCGATCTCATACGGCTGATTCTGGGACGCCGGGGGTTTGAAGTAAAAGGCGCGGCCGGCGGTACGGAGGGCTTAAGAATGATCCGGCAGGACCCACCCGATCTTGTTTTGCTGGATTTAATGATGCCCGACATGGATGGTTGGGAAGTATACCAGCAAATGAAAGCCGACGAAAAAACGAAGAACATTCCAGTGATCGTTGTCACTGCCAAGGCGCAAAGCATCGACAAGGTGCTCGGTCTGCACATTGCCAAAGTAGATGATTACATCACCAAGCCGTTCAGCCCGCAGGACTTGATGAACAGTGTGGAGAAGGTTCTCAAATCCAAAGGATAAACGAGGCGACTTGCAGTCGCCTCGTTTTTGCAGCTTGCCTGCATTCGCATATGCCGAAATTCATCACAGTTCAAAACAAGAGCAGGACAATCACGGAACCGTTACAGGTCAGATACTGTGATACGTTCTTTACGCAGTTGCGGGGCTTTACGCTCCGCTCGCATCTCGCGCCTGAGGAAGGGCTCGTCCTGGTCGGGAAGCGCGACTCACGCCTGGACTCTTCCATTCACATGCTCTTTGTCTCCTTTGACCTGTCGGTGATCTGGATCAATTCGGCGATGCAAGTCGTGGATAAAGTCCTGGCGAAATCCTGGCGCCCGGCTTACTTTTCCAGGCAGCCGGCGAGATATGTGCTGGAGATCCATCCCGAGCGCTGGGAGGATTTTGAGATTGGCGATGGAGTAGAATTTAAGGATGCTTAGGCGCGTATCTCTTCTTCTAGCCACTCTATTTCTTTTAAGTTTCACGGTCCAGCCTGTTTTTGCACAGGCAAGCGGACCCGTTTACATCGTTCAACATGGAGATACTCTTTCGTTGATCGCGACCCTCTTCAATGTGTCCATCAACGATATTGTTGCAGCAAATCCGGCCCTCGATCCCAATTTAATAGCGGAGGGACAGCAAATCATCATTCCCGGGCTCGAGGGCGTGACCGGTGTCCTGGAAACCGAGATCATTTCCTTCGGGGATTCCCTGCGAAGCCTGAGCAGACGTACCCAGGTAGAAGATGCACAGCTAAAGAAGTTGAATCGGCTTGTCAGCCCGACGGAACTTTATGTGGGCATCAGCCTGATTATCCCCACACAGCAAGAGCGGGAACCTCTGAGTACGCGGATGACCACCTCGACCGGAGAATCCTTGCTGGAGTTGGCTGTCTTGCAAGGCAGCGATCCATGGACGCTTGCCTCGGTCAACAAGCTCGCCGGAACATGGACTGCCTTACCCGGCGACGTGCTTTACTCCCCTGTTCCAGGCGGTCAGGGAAATGCTACAGGACTACCCTCTGCATTTCTCAGGGCAAGCATAGAACCACTGCCGTTAAGACAAGGCAGCACAGAAGTGATACGCGTCCAAACAAGAGAAGCAGTTACGTTATCAGGCAAGCTGGTGGATATGCCGCTTCACTTTTTTCCGGCTAACGACGGGCAGGTGGCGCTACAGGGTGTCCATGCCTTATTAGAGCCGGGTGTCTATCCATTATTACTAGAAGCAACGCTCGTAGATGGGAGTAAGCAATCGTATGAACAAATGGTTCTGGTCACCTCCGGTAACTATGGGAGTGTGGAGTTGTACGTCCCACCTGAGACAATCGACCCTGCAGTGACAGAACCGGAAAATCAAACAGTTTTTTCCATTGTCAGTCCTGCCACGCCCACTGCTTACTGGAGCGGGGTCTTTGCATCCCCTGCCGTCTATCGGGATCAATTCACAGATCTATATGGACGATGGCGCATCTATCACGGCCTGGGAACGGATCTGGTCATTGAAGGCTTTCATACCGGGTTGGATTTTGCCGGGGGTGAAGGACTGCAGATCTTTGCGCCCGCGCCCGGGAAGGTTGTGTTTGCGGCGCCGCTGACGGTCCGAGGCAATGCGACGATTATCGATCACGGCTGGGGGGTGTACAGCGGTTTCTGGCACCAGTCACAAATTTCTGTGAACGTAGGCGATATGGTCGAAACGGGTCAGGTTATCGGCTTGGTCGGCGGTACCGGGCGGGCCACTGGCGCACATCTGCACTGGGAAGTCTGGGTGAATGGCGTCCAGGTGGATCCGCTCAACTGGCTGAACCAGGCGTATCCGTAAGAGGTGGAGCTCCTTTTCCCAAAGAGTCCCACGGCGGTGGAAGAAATCGTTGCACTCCATTCCCGTTTATGCTACACTCATATCATTCCGGAGGTTCCAGTGTCCGCTGCTTCTATCGTCAACTTCCTCAAACAAAGCGAAATTTTTTATCAATTTACCCCTACGCAACTGGAATTGGTGGCAAATATCTGTCAGGAAGCAAATTTTCAAAAGGATGATCTCATTTTCCGGGAAAACAGCGGGAGTAAGGAACTTTATATTATTGTCCAGGGAGAGGTGGATATCTTTATCAATCCATCGCTTGTGGGTTCGTTCGATACCGGGGGAGAGAATACGATCATTGCGACTCTGCGCCGCGGCCAAAACTTTGGCGAAGTGGCTCTCGTCGATGAGGGACTGCGCTCTGCCTCAGCCTGTGCCTCTCAAAAGGACACGCGTTTGCTCATTATCCCGCGCGATAAGCTGGTTATGCTCTGCGATACATATCCGCAGCTGGGCTATCGCCTGATGTATAATCTGGCGGCAGATCTGGCGATGAAAATCCGTAATACGGATCTGCGTATTCGTGAACAGTTACTCTACAAGCCACAGGATAAGAAATAAGATTTAATACGTTTGGCACTTGACCGAGATTAATATTTCACGTATATTGACCATTAATACGAGAATAACCAAATTACAATTTATGTGTTGTGTACTTAGATGTGCCATTGGTGAGCCGTGAGAAACTCATATGTGTGAGAAGGGTTTTCTCCGGCTTTTTGCTAAATGGGTTACGAACAAATCCTAGCCAAAGGAGGTGATGCTGACTTCCTTCAGCCTCGTCGGCTCACAACATTAAACCCGCCATGGGGCGGGAACGTTTCATAATCCGCAAACTATTTGGAGGAGGAAGAATGTTTAAGCGTTCCTACGCTTTACTCGCTTTGCTAGTCATTGCTGGCATGGCGCTTGCAGCCTGCGGGCCTGCAGCTTCAGCATTTGAATGTACCGATGCTTTGGGCTGTGTAGATATTGGGCCCACCGACCCGATTCACCTTGCCTACGCGATGGTGATCAACGGTCCTGATGCAACTCTGGGGATCGACTCGCGCACAGGCGTGGAAGTCGCCATTGCCCTCAAAGGAAAAGTTCTCGGTCATGATGTTCAGTTGACCGGTGAAGATGATGGCTGCTCCGCCGAGGGTGGCCAGGCCGCAGGCACGAAGCTGGCTGCGGATCCGAGCATCGTCGCAGTGTTCGGTACATCATGCTCCAGCGCGGCACGCGTCGCAGTCCCATTGCTCTCGCAAGCCGGTTTCTCCATCATCTCAGCCTCAAATACCGCTCCTGACCTCACCCGCGCGGGCGATCCCAACCAGCACCCCGGCTACCTGCGCACAGCCCATAACGATGAGGTACAGGGCGCTGCTGCAGCAAAATTTGCCTTCGAGAAACTGGGCGTAAAGAAAGCGGCAACCATACACGATGGTTCCTTATACGCACAGAGCCTGCAAGAGGTCTTTGCTACTAGCTTCAAAGAAATGGGCGGCGAAATCACCACACAGGAAGCTGTCGACCCGAATGCCACAGACTTCAAGTCCGTTTTGACCAGCATTGCCGCTGGAGCCCCGGAGTTCATTTACCATCCGATCTTCGTCCAGGCTGGCAGCCTGATTATCGACCAGGCTAAGCAGGTCCCCGGTTTGGAGAATGTCGCTCTGATGGGCGCCGATGGCATGTTCTCACCGGATGTCGTTGAAGGCGCCGGCGATGCTGTTGAAGGTGTCTACGTCTCCAGCCCTGACCTGGCGGCCTTCAGTGCCGATTATGAGACAACATTCCTGCCGAAGTATAAGGAACTCTCCGGTGAGGAAACCCCTGTCAGCATCTTCCATGCCCATGCTTTCGATGCCGCCAATATGGTTTTTGCCGCCATCGAGAAGGTTGCAGTGCAGGATGCTGATGGCACGCTGCATATCCCGCGCCAGGCATTGCGCGACGCTTTGTATGCCACCAAGGATTTCAAGGGCCTCACTGGCAATTTGACCTGCACCCCGACTGGCGACTGCGCTGATCCGAAGATCGCTGTCTATCAGTTTCACGCTGGCGCATTTCCGCCGGAACGCATCTGGCCGTAGGGCGCCCGCATCGCACGATTAAAATGAGGGGCGAGCATTGTGCTCGCCCCTCTTTATGAATAGGAGAACTACATGCTACGAACATGGCGCCAGCGAATCACTCTCACGGATGTGGTGGTATGGGTAATCGGTTTAGCGATCGCGGTAATGGTGGTCATCGGTTCCATCAAAACGATAGCGTTGGGCAAATACAACGTAGTCACCTGGATCGACTTGATCATTACCGGTCTTGCCCTGGGTGGCGTCTATGCGCTCATTGCCTTGGGATATACCCTTGTCTATGGCATTTTGCGCATGATTAACTTTGCCCATAGTGAGGTCTTTATGAGCGGTCCGCTCACCGCCGCCTTCGCAGCAGACGCGCTTCGGACAGCAGGTTGGTGGAACACGTATCCG
>Ga0075429_100004287_pt1 | contig 12246 bp, 12 predicted proteins | sample RhiMetdeltSRZDD3_FD_75295 | JGI IMG/M metagenome (GOLD analysis project Ga0075429, IMG submission 75295) | Populus rhizosphere microbial communities from Tennessee, USA - Rhizosphere MetaG P. deltoides SRZDD3 | ecosystem: Host-associated > Plants > Roots > Rhizosphere > Soil | place: USA...
GCCGCCACCGGCATCACCTCGAACCTGAACGACATGGCCAGGTTCGTTTCCGCGAACTTCCGCCGGGGCGCGCGCGGAGGCGCGCAGGTCGTGAGCAGCGGATCGTGGCGCGAGATGCACCGGGTGCGCTCGGTCGAGGAGAATTGGATGTCGGGCTCCGGGCTCGGATACGACGTCAGCCGGATCAACAATCGCACTTGGACCGGGCACGGCGGCGGCTACCCGGGCAATACGACAATGACCTTGCTTCAGCCCGACGACAAAGTCGGTGTCATCGTCCTCACCAATACCAACGACTCGAATCCCAACGAGATCGCCCGGCAGCTGATCGCGACGGTGGGAGCGGCGGTGGCGAAGGCGGCGGCGGAGAAGCCGGCAGTGGTCGCGTGGGACGATGCGTGGGCCCGCTTCGCCGGCCTCTATCGGGGCCGGGGCGCTGATTTGCAGGTTGTCCTGCTCAACCGGAAGCTCGTCATCATCTCGCCCAACGGCCCGAACCTGGACAACCCGGTGGAGCTGGTGCCGCTTGGCGGGGGCCGGTTCCGCTATACCGCGCCGACCGGTGGCGGGGTGGTGGGTGAGGTGGTGCGATTCGTCGAGGAGTCCGGCCGCCCCATGCGGATGTACTCGGGCGACAGCTGGATCGACCGCATCTCACCGCCGTAGGACCATCGAGCTCAGAACATGCCCAGCTCGTTGGGAGAGTTCTCCGGCACCGGCTGCGCCACGTCCCAGAGCTCCACGATCTTCTCTCCCTCGAAGCGGAGGATGTGAACCACCGCGATCCCCCGGTTCCCCGGCTCATGTACGACATGGGAGAAGACCGCAACCTGGCTCCCATCCTCGATGATCTGCTTTTCCTCGAGGGTCGTGTGCGGAAACGCCGCGGCGCTTTCCTCCATCCCCTCGATCAGCTCCTCGGCGGTGTCACCGAAGAAGGCGTTGTGGTGTCGGAAGGTCGGGCCGGTGTACTGCTCAAACGCTTCGCGGGGCTCTCCGGCGGCGCACAGCTTGAGGAAGGCCAGCGCGGTGTCTTTGTGCGTAAGGGTCAGGGTCTCGGACATGGATCGGTCTCCCGGGTGGGCGTTCATTGAGTTGGACGCCCTGCCCCGCGACCCTGCACACGCCGGTCGATTTCCCGTCCCCTCCTCACTGCCTCGGGAAGACGGCTTGACAGGCGTCGCCGAGGCTACCACTTTGCGGCATGAAGTACTTGACCATCACCGTCGCCCTCCTTGCCGCCGGCGCCCCGCGCTCCGCTTCCGCCCAGGGCGGCGCGGGCCTGACCCAGCGGCTCGACTCCATCGCCGGCGCCGAAGTCCGCGCCAACCGCTCGGTCGGCATCGTCGCCGCGGCCTTCCAGGGGCAGAAGAAATTGCTGCTCCAGGCTTACGGCAAAGCCGACGTCGAGGGCAATGCGCCGATGACCGTCGGCACGATGATCCCGATCGGCTCGGTGACGAAGCAGTTCACCGCCGTCGCCCTCCTCCAGCTGCGCGACCAGGGCAAACTCAATCTCGACGACGAGGTAACCCGGTGGCTGCCCGAGCTCAACACCGGCGGCAACCGGATCACCTTGCGGCAGATCCTCGCGCATACGGCCGGCATCCCCGAAGCGAGCGAGATGCCGGAGCTGCGCGCCGTCCAGCTGATACGAAATGCCTCGCTCACCCGCGACAGCGTCTACAACGTCATCAGCCGCCATCCGCCGGTGTTCCCGGCGGGAACCCTGGAGATGTACAGCAACACCGGCTACTGGCTGCTCGGCCGCGTCGTCGAAAAGGTGAGCGGCCTATCCTATGAGGAGTACGTCGAGCAACGGATCTTCAGGCCGCTCCGGATGTCGCGCTCGATGTTCTGCAACAACTCAAAGCCGGTCCCTGATCGAGCCAACGGATACGGCGTCGGCCGGGGCACCCCGGGCCGCATCCCGGACGTCGCGTTCACCCCCGCGCTATTTGCCGCCGGCGGTCTCTGCTCGACCGCGGGTGACCTGATCACCTGGCTTCAGGGCCTGCATGGCGGCAAGGTGCTTTCTCCGAAATCGTATGCCGACCTGATTGCGCCGGCAAAGCTCAACGACGGCACTTCCCTCCGCTACAGCATGGGGATGTTCATCGCCGAAGACAGCCACGGCCTCCGATACCTCGGCCACAACGGCGGCGGCTTCGGCTTCTCCTCCGAAACGCGCTGGTATCCCGACGCAAAGCTCGCCGTTGTGGTGCTGACCAACAGCGAGCCCGACGCCATCACCGTGGCGGCCGAGGCCATCGCCGGCGCCGTGCTGCCAAGGCCGGCGCGCGCGGTGGCCTCGTTCACCGGCGATCCATCACCGCTGGTCGGGAAGTACAAGGCAGCGGGGCACGGAGGTGATGTGGTCGTCATCGTGGCGCAGGCGCCCCAGGGCCTCACCTTTTCGATCAATGGCCAGGCGGCGGAGCCGCTGGCATGGGTCGAGGGCCTGACCTTCAGGAAAAAGGATGAGCTGCTGTCGTTTCGTGTGGGCCCATCGTCCGGGCAGGCCACCGAGCTGCACTACGACACCGTTGGCGATCACTTCATCCTGAAGCCGGTGGCGGCGACCGTCGCGACGATGTCGGCCCCGCTCACCACATTCGAGGGCACCTACGAAGGGCCGCAACCCGGCACAACCGTGCGGATCGCGGTCGAGAACGACACCCTTCGGGTCATTCCGAGTGGCGGCGGCAAACTCAACCTGATCCCGCAGTCGGGCACGACCTTCTACAACGGGCGCGAGGGCGCCCCGCGGACCCTCACCTTCAACCTCGGCCCCGATGGAAAGGCGATCTCGATCACCCTCAAGGCGCCGGGGACCGAACGAATCCTCCAGAAACTGCCCTGACCCCCGAACGGATTCCCTTCCCCTTGACAGCGACAGGAGCCGCCGGGTAGCGTTCTGTAGACAACGACAGAACTCCCGGAGCTCCATGCCACCACGGCCCCAAACCGACGCCCTCCGCGGCTCGCTCGACCTGCTGATCCTGAAGACCCTTTCCCTCGAGCCCATGCACGGATGGGGGATCAACCAGCGGGTGCAGCAGATCTCCAAGGGCGTGCTGGAGGTGAACCAGGGCTCGCTCTACCCCGCCCTGCAGCGCCTCGAGAAGGATGGTCTCGTGACCAGCGACTGGGACACCACCGACAACAACCGTCGCGCCCGGTACTACCGGCTGACGGTCTCCGGACGCCGGGCCCTCGGCGCCGAGCTCGAGAACTGGCGCCGGTTCGTGGCCGGCCTCGAGGCCGTGCTGCGGGTTTCGTGACCGGTTCCCGGAGCATCCCATGAGCTGGTTCCACGCCGTTCGCGCGCGCCTCAGCCTCCTCTCCCGGCGCGCCACCGAGTCCAGGATGGACGACGAGATCCGCCTCCATATCGAGTTGGAGACCGAGCGGCTGGTGCGGGAGCAGCAGCTCGATCCCATCGAAGCCAGACGGCGCGCCTTCGTGGCCTTCGGCGGCGTTCAGGAGCACAAGGAGACGCTCCGGGAGGGCCGAGGCACCGCCTGGCTCGGCAGCGTGCAGCTCGACCTGAAGCTGGGTCTCCGGATGCTGGTGAAATATCCCGGGCTCACCCTCGTCGGCGGCCTGGCGATGGCATTCGGCGTCTGGTTCGGGGCGGTCACCTTCCAGATGTTCGGCATCTTTTCGAGCTCGGAGCTGCCGCTCCCCGGCGGCGATCGCATCGTCCGGATCATGTACTGGAATGCGAAGACGCTGCAGGACGAGGACCCGGTGCTGTACGACTACCAGCTCTGGAGCTCCGCGCGGTCGATCACGGATTTCGGCGCCTATCGCGATGCCAGCGTCAACCTGCTGGGCGCGGGCGGCAGCGCAGAGCCCGCCGTGGCGGCGGAGGTCACCGCGTCCGCGTTCCGGATCGCGCCCGAGCGTCCTCTGCTCGGCCGGGTCCTCGACGCATCGGACGCACGGGCGGGCGCTCCGCCGGTCGTGCTGCTGGGGTACGGCGTGTGGACCCGTCGCTTCGAGGCCGACTCCACGATCGTCGGGCGGAGCGTGAGGCTCGGAGCCGGCTTCGCCACGGTCGTCGGCGTCATGCCCGAGGGGTATGCGTTCCCCACCTCGCACGAGCTCTGGCTGCCGCTGCGCACCGACCTTCCCGGCGTGGAGCCGCGGCGGGGCGCCGCCATCAGCGTCTTCGGCCGCCTGGCCGCCGGCACAACGCTCGCTGCGGCGCAGGCCGAGCTGGCGTCCTACGGCCGGCGGCTCGCCGCGGAGCATCCGGCCACTCACGCGCAGCTGATGCCGCGGGTGCTCCCGTACACCCAGATGTCGGTCCCTACCGGCGCGATGATGCAGGTGAAGGCCCTGACGTTCTTCTTCGTCGTCGTCCTCGTGGTCGTGGTGTGCAGCACCGTGGCCCTCCTCCTCTTCGCGCGCGCGGCGGCGCGCGAGACCGAGATTCTGGTCCGCAGCGCGCTGGGAGCCAGCCGCCGGCGCATCGTGGGGCAGCTCTTCGCGGAGGCGCTGGTGCTGGCCGCCGTGGCGACGGTGGGCGGGCTGGCGGCGGCGCAGTTCGCCCTGACCCGCTGGGGCCGGCCGTACCTCGAGGTGAACTTCGGGCGGCTGCCCTTCTGGTACGACTTCGACCTCTCGCCGCTGACCATCGGCTACGGGCTCGCGCTCGCGGTCATCGGCGCGGTGGTGGCGGGGGTGATGCCGGCCCGAAAGATCACCCGCGGACTCGGCACCCAGCTTCGCGCGGGAACCGCCGGCGGGGGCGTGGTGAGCTTTGGCGGCGTGTGGACCGCCGTCATCGTCACCCAGGTCGCGCTCACCGTCATGTTTCCGGCGGTCGTGATGCTGGTGCGCAGCGAGAGCCAGCGCATCTCATCGTATGACCTGGGCTTCGCGACCCAGGAGTACCTCGGGGTGACCCTTGGCATCCAGGGGCCGCCGGAGGACTCACCGTCCCCCGATGCGGACAGTGCGCTGGCCCGGCGGCTCACCAGCTCGGTCGAAGCGCTGCGCCGGCGGATGGAAGCGGAGCCGGGCGTTGCCGGTGTGACCTTCGTGGATCGTTTGCCGGGAGATTATCACATCAATCGGGACCTCGAGGTGGTATCCCTGCCGGACAAGCCGGGCTACTCGGTGGAAACGGGGAGGATCGACCCGTCGTACTTCGCGGTGCTGCAGGCATCGGTCGGGGGCCGCGCCTTCACCAGCGCCGACCTCTCTCCAGGCGCCCGGGTGGTAATCGTCGATCAGGGCTTCACGGACCTCGTGATGGCCGGGCGCAATCCCATCGGGCACCATGTGCGCATCGGCTCGGGTCAGCCGGCCGACTCGATCGCGGCCCAGTGGCCGCTGTACCAGATCGTTGGCATGGTGAGAGAGCTCGGCATGTCGCACCTGGTCCAGCGCGAGCGGCCGGCCGGCGTGTACCTGCCATTCGTTCCGGGAAGCCAGGGCGCCGTCAACATGATCGTGCACGGCCGCGGGGACCCGCTGGCGATCGCGCCCCGGGTCCGCGAGCTGGCGACGGCGGTGGACCCGGCGCTCCGGGTCGAGCAGATGATCCGCCTCGACCAGGTGGCGACCCCCTTGCTGTGGTTCCTCGGGCTGTGGATGCGGGTCATTATCGGTCTGTCGGCGGTAGCCCTGCTGCTCTCGCTGTCGGGGATCTACGCAGTGCTGTCGTATACCGTCGCCCGCCGCACCCGGGAAATCGGGGTGCGGGTGGCGCTGGGTGCGAGCGCGCGGGGAGTGATCACCTCGATCTTCAGGCGCCCGCTCACCCAGGTGACCCTGGGCGTGCTGGCGGGCATCGTGCTCATCGGCGGGGCCGCGATCGCGCTCCAGCAAACCCAGCAATTCGCCGGGCTGAAGGGCCGGGGGCTGACGCTCGGGGAAATCGGCCTGCTGGCCGGCTATGGGGTTCTCATGCTCGGCGTCTGCGCGTTCGCCTGTGTGGTGCCCACCATGCGCGCACTGCGGGTGCAGCCCACCGAGGCACTCCGGGCGGAGTAACGGCTGGTCGCCTACTCCTGTTTCTTGATCTCGACGAGGACGATTCGAACCGGGTCTTGCCCACGTTTTCTGCGAAGTGCCGCCCGAGTGTGTCCATCCACTTTGCCGAGCCTGCTTGGTGTAGCGCTCCCTGACCGGCTTCCCCAGCGCGCCCGTCCGCATGCGCTCTGCAAGAATGTCGTCCATCCCCTCTTCCTTGATGTACCTGTTGAATTGCTCGCCGGTGAGCGAGATCTCCCGCGGCTTGACCGAGAGGCCCAGCACATAGGTTCCCTCACCTCCGGTGCGCAGGCGAGAATGCGATGTCCATCGGCGTCAGCCGGAACGTGCCGCCCGATCCGGGAATACCGCGATCGTCCGGTCCCGGCCGAGCATGTTGAAGAGGCCGCCGATCGTTGCTGCGAACACGGCGACTCAGGCCGTGGATATCAGCAACCCGCCGGCGAATCCCGCCCAGCTCACGTCGCGTGGTGCGTTCAGATCGTAGTGCAACGCGAAGCTGAGAACTGCCTGCGGCTCTGCCGGCGCCACCGTGACGAACAAATAGCACAGCGTGTACCGCAGGGCCCATGCCGTGGCCACCGCCAGAGCAAATCGCTTCGTATCGAGCCTCATAGGGCCTTCTCTCGAGAAGAAAGAAACGGACTCCGTGGATGGTGCCACACGATTTCGTCGCTGCGCTCGTCGATCTACCCGTCGTCCTGAAGCGTATCGTGACGGCAGGATTAAGGAGCATTGATGTGCTGGATCAATGCTCCTTAACCCGCCGTTCATACTCACACGGTCTTCCACATCGTAGGCTTCTGCTCGAGCGTCGGCGCGACAGCGCCGGGTTCGCGGCGTAACGGGAGGATGAATGAGCAGTGTGCGGCGAGGTACCCTTGGCCCGGCCATCACATCAGGACTGTGCATGCTGCTCTCGGTGGCTCGCATCGCCGCCCAGGCGCCGGTTGTCGGCGACGCCTCACGATTGACCCTCGCCGAAGTGTTCCAGACCCTCGAGACCAGGAGCCCGCGCCTCGAAGCCGCCAGACAGATGTCGCTCGCGGCGGAGGCCCGAATCAAGCCGGCGAGCACTCTGGCGGATCCCCAGATCCAATTCGGGCTGATGAACCGGAATCTTCCCGGCCTCGGGCTCCAGGACCCGCTGGGGATGTATCAGGTGCAGGTGATGCAGATGGTTCCGATTGCCGGGCTGGCGAGCGACCTCCTGGTCCTGGCCCGCTCCGACGCCGTCGTGCCCCTGGAACACGTCGCCACCGTCGACTTTCGGGGATTGGTGTATCGGGTCGCGGAGCGCTTCGAATCCGCCGCTGCCTCGCGCGGAGTGAGGCTGGAGGTGGAGGCGGAAGAGGCGACGGTTTCGGGGAACGAGCGGATGCTGGAGCGGGTGGTCAGCAATCTGGTGGACAACGCGGTGAAGCACGCCCGGCAAGGAGGGTCAGTCGCGATCACGCTGGCACGGAAGGGCGGTCCGGTGCTCACGGTACGGGATGATGGAGCGGGCTTGCCGGCGGAGTTCCTGCCTCATCTCTTCGTACGATTCTTTCGTGGAGATCCCGCCCGGCGCAGGGACGAGGGCACCGGGCTGGGTCTCGCGATCGCGAAGGCCGGAGCGGAGGCCCACGGCGGCGGTTTGGAATTCGTCGGCAATGCACCCGGAGCGGTTTTCAAGCTGGCCCTGCCGCCAGCGCCGAGGTAGACATACTCCCGGCGCCACGCGATACCGAACCGGAGGCTTCGTCCTCGCGGGTTGCCTGCCTCATGCTTCAAGGAACTCCAAAGCCTTTTTCACGAACGCCTCGTGGTACTGGAAGATGCCCCCATGTCCGGCATCCTCGTAAAAGACGAGTTCGGCATTCGGAAGGCGCCGCGCCAGGTCGGCCGAGTTGCTGCTGGGCACCATCTTGTCGTGATCACCATTCGCCACCAGAACCGGGTGGTGAATACCCGACAGATCGGCAGGACGCTGCCGCCCCCAGGCGTGAATGGCCTTCAATTGGGCGATGAACGCCGGGATTGAAACCGGCTTGTCGCGGTTTTCGGTGCGCTCTTTCAGCCGTACGAGAAATGCGCGCGCAGCATTGCGGCCGTTGGGTGTCTCGGTGAAGAAGAGATAGTATTCCGGGTGCCTGAAGGTCAGGGCGCCCTTCATCATGTCACGAATGGTCACCGACGTCACCCGGTCGATACCCGTGCCCCCGGATGGCCCGGTGCCGGCGAGGATGATCTTCCGGACCAGTCGCGGCTCTTCCTGCGCGATCACCTGCGAGATGAAACCGCCAAGGGAGAAGCCAAACAGGTCGACCTGCGCGAGTCCGAGGGCCTGGATGAAGGCCACAGCGTCCCGCGCCATCGCCTCCACCGACGTCGGAGTCTTCCCTTCCGACGCGCCAATCCCCCGGTTGTCGAAGACGATGACGCGGTGCCTCGTGGCGATGCCGTCGACTACCCGGGGATCCCACCGGTCGAGCTCCGCGGCCAAATGGTTGAGGAAGATCACCGGCACTCCGGTGTCGGCCCCGAGCTGCCGGTAGACGAATTTCGTCCCGCCGACATCGACCCCTTTCGTCGGCGCATTTCTCCACGCCATGCTCGATCCAGGATGCGGCTGCTGGTGCGCGCCCATATTCCCTCCAGGAGTAGTATCCTCGGCTATAACGTGCGCAAACCCTTCCCCCGATTCCTCGCCCGGTGGGGGCAGAAGGCGCACGTGGAGGAGCTAGACCACCCGCTTTGCCAGTCCGGGATTCAGGTGCATGAACATGTTGTACTCCGACCATCCGCTTCGCTCGGCCACCGCATTGGGGTGGAGTGAAGGAAGGTCGGACCCGACCAGGACGGCCTCGTCTCCAACCTGCACGGTCGTCTCGGCACCGAGGGCGACCACGGTGTGGCTGGCGCTCACCGTCCCAACGACCGGGTAGGTCCGCTTTCCGATCAGCACCTCGCACCCCTTCACCGCACCGCTGGGGTAGCCATCTACGTGACCGATCCCCAGAGTGGCGATCCATCCGCGCCCCTCGGACTTGTAGCGGCGGTGATAACTCACTCCCTCACCGGCTTCGAGCAGGTCCACACGGAGGACGCGTGCCTTGAGCCGGTATCCGGGGCGGAGCTCACCCCGGGCCATCGATTCGGCGGTCGGATACCCGCCGTAGAGGGCCAGGCCCGGGCGAATCAGATCAAGGAAGGTCTCGGCCGTTGGTCGCACGATCGCGTCCGAGGACGCGGCATGGAGACGGCCCAAGGGCTGGCCACCGGATCGGGCCGACTCGGCCAACCGGGTGAGCCGGGCGGCCTGCTCGCGGTCGAACTCCTGGTCCTCGACCAGCTCGGTGAAGGCTCCCTCGATGCGGACGGCACGGCGAAGGGGCGCCGGCTCGAGCCAGGTCAGAACCTGGGTGTAGGGCAGCCCCATCCGATGCATCCCCGTGTCTACGTAGAGGTGCACAGCGATGGGCCGGCCGACCCGCGCTGCCAGACGAACCAGGCGATCCGCGTCGGCCCGGGTGGAGGGGGCCAGACGCACTTCGCGCCGGACCAGTTCCTCGGATTCTTCGTCGGAGGCGGGCCCCATCAGGAGGACCGGCTTGCGCACCGCAGCGGCCCTGAGTGCCAGGGCTTCGACGGGGCGAACGACCCCGAACCCCCAGACCTCCGGCATGGCATCGAACAGGGGGCCGGCAGTCTCCAGGCCGGTTCCGTAGGCGTTGTTCTTGGTGACCGAAAGGATCTGGCGGCCACCGGCAAGACGGGCGAGGGTCCGCGCGTTATGCCGGAGCGCAGATGCATCGATCTCGAGCCAGGGATCGAAGCCCGAGCCGGGGGGAGATCCCTCTTTGCTGCGCTCCGGGCGTCGGTTCGTTCCGCTTAGCGTGACACCGAAGGCGAGACCGGTGGCGGCGAGCATGTTGCGGCGAGAGATAGTCATTGGCACCTGTCGAGGAAGGGTCCAAGGATCCACTGAAACGGCCAATGCCGTCAGGCGGTCGCGCTCACCATGACGATGAGGACGAGCCCCGTCGAAAGGAAATGCCCGAGGAGTGCTCCAGCCCAGAACCCGACCACCCCGAGGACCCAGGGTGGGCGCGTCGGTACTTGCGGCGACTCGCGTCGCAGGGTGCGCGTAATCAGCCAAAGCACAGCCGCGCAGCCGACGCACCCGGCCACGAAGAATGTGAAGGCGACGAGGATCCATTCCAGAGACGATGGGCCTGTGGCAACCGCGACCGTCTGAAGAAAGAGCGCAGCCAAGACCACGGCACTGAACACAGCCCCCCCGACGAACGCGAGGATCCACTTGGCGGGTGGAGCGGGCCTTCGTAGCCGACTCCAGTAGAGGGAAACGGCTCCGAGCGCGAACCCGGATATGCCGAGGAACCAGAGCGCTCCGTTGAGGGATAGGGAGCGCTCAAGGAAGCCTTGAACATCGATGCTAATCCCCATTTCAACCCGATTTCAAGGTCATGAGGAGCCGCCACATGACTAGTAATCAGACTGAAGAACCGCCAGCAGACCGAACACGATCACGGCTCCACCCGAATCGGCAGCTCCATCTTCCAGATGCCGGTGCGCTGCATTGAGCCCCCACCACCGGGGAACCACGATCCCCCGCTCCCGGACAGTTCCGCTGATGCCCGAAACCGGGCGTTGACCGTGTATTGGCCCGCCCGAATGCAGGAGTATCAGTACTCCGAAGGCAACGCGCATTGGCAGGGGGGCCCTTTCTTGAAGCCAAGCGGGCCGTCCTGACTTCACGGGAGGCGATACGCCTCTAGAAACTCCGTCTCCTGATCGGTGATCCTGGCAATGAACACGGTGCCGTTGCCGAACCCCACGAGGCGGGTTCGTTCCGGAAGCTGAACCCGCATTGCAAGGCGACCGTTGCGATCGATCACATCAAAGGTCGGCGGTGCGCCGAAACTGGTGGTCCGCTTGACCCACACCATTCCGTCTGAGGACAACCAGAGCGCGTCGGCGAGGAAATCAAGGATCTTACTCCAGGCCTGCGAACAGCTCCCTGAGGTCGAGCGTCAGACTCTGACCCAGCTCAGGAGGCGACCAGAGCAGCCGATCCCGCGCCGGCTCGTCGCGCGGTCCGTCCCGCCGGGACACCAGAATCTCGCGTTCGTGCCGATCTACCAGCCAAACCTCCGCGACTCCGAGAGCGAGGTACGCGTCGCGTTTCACTTCGCGGTCGTAGAACCGCGATGACCGGCTCAGTACTTCGACCGCGAGCCACCAGCTCTTGAAATGGTGCCACTGGTTCTGACCAAGCTTGGGTGCCGGGAGAACCAGGACGTCCGGTTCCAGATGGGTTTTGGGCCGCAGCTCCACGGCACCCGGCCCAACGACGACGGCCTTCCCGGAGGGGTTCAGGAAAGTGGTCAATACGGCCGCCAGCCGGGTCGCAATGAGCTGATGCGGAAACCCCGGAGCCGGTGTCACGATCAGGAACCCGTCGAGCAGCTCGTACCGGTTCCCGTCGTTCGGGAGATTCTCGAGATCGTCCACGGTGAACGTGGGCACGTGAAGTGGCATGGCCATAGAGTACGCTCGGCGGGGGGAAGGGGGCAACTCGGCATGCTCTCAGCATGAGCTGGCTGCCCCGATACCCTTCATCCTCTTTACGCGAGAGCTGGACGACCTATTTCAACGGCCGGCGGAGGTCATACACCTTGACGCGCTACGCGAAGGAGGGAGGCAAAGGGCGGACTCACGGCTCCACCTTGATCGGCAGCGGCGCCATCTTCCAGACCCCGGTGCGCTGCATCACCAGCAGCTGGAGAAAGCCCGGCGCAGTAGGCCGGTACTCGAAGTCAAAGGTCTCCCCCGGCCCGGCAATCAGCTCGGAGCGCCGAACCGTCTGTTGGTGCGCCGGCAGCTCGGCCCCGTCCTTCGCCAGTGCACGCCAGCTCAGAACGCTGTCTCCCTGCATCAGCGCAATCCGCGCGGTCCAGTCGGGAATGATGTGGATCACCCGGAGCCGGTACCTCTCCCCTGCCTTCATCCGGAGCGTGTCGGGCAGGTGCTTGCCGTTGATCCGGGGCTTGGTGCTGCCCGAGATATGGCCGCCCAGGATGACGAGGCGCTCGTGCTCGGGATCGTAGCGCCCCGAATCGACCACCAGCAGCGCGCCGTAGAGGCCCAGGTTCACCTGGAAGGTCTCGTTGGCGTGCGCGTGATAGATGAAGGTGCCGCTCCGGGGCGGGGTGAACTCGGCGGTGAAGGAAT